>Ga0209253_10003848_pt1 | contig 13127 bp, 12 predicted proteins | sample FrelakmetBRP12BR_FD_187145 | JGI IMG/M metagenome (GOLD analysis project Ga0209253, IMG submission 187145) | Freshwater lake sediment microbial communities from the University of Notre Dame, USA, for methane emissions studies - BRP12 BR (SPAdes)... | ecosystem: Environmental > Aquatic >...
CTTGTCCTCACCGCCGCGCGGGCCGTTCTCGTCGGACAAGCGGACAGAAACCTTGCGCAGGTGGTGACCGGCCCAGCCGAGCGCGAACCGCAAGCGCAGCAGGGTGTGGCTGCGCAAGGCGTCGGTGAGCTCGAACCCTCTTGCCTGGATATTGATCTGCATGAATGCTCCTCCTACCGGGTTGAATGTGCGAGGCAGTTTAGAACGAATAGAATCATCCAACAAGACGAATATTGTTTAATAATAGTTCGACGTGCTCGATGTGTTCAAACGCCATGGCCAATCTCAACTTCAAGCACCTGCGCTATTTCTGGATGGTCGCCAAGTCGGGCAGCATCGCCGCCGCCAGCAAGCAACTGCACTTGACGCCCCAGTCCATCAGCGGCCAGCTGCGAGACCTGGAGGAGAGCCTCGGAGTTGAGTTGTTCGCGAAAGCCGGACGCGGTCTGGAGCTGACGGAGATGGGGCGGCGCATCTTCAGCTACGCCGACGAGATCTTCGCGCTCGGCAACGAGCTGCTGGATGTCGCGCTCGACAAGTCGGCGATCAAGAGCCAGCCATTTCGCATTGGCATCGCCGATTCGGTTCCCAAATCAGTCGCCTACCGCGTGGTCGAGCCCGCGTTGCGCATCGGCGAGTCGCTGCGTCTGGTCTGCAAGGAGGGCAGGCTGGCGTCGCTGCTGGCGGAGATGGCGGTGCATCGGCTGGACATGGTGATCGCCGATCGGCCCATGCCAACCAACCTGAACGTGCGCGGCTACAATCACTTGCTCGGCGAAAGTGATCTCACCGTGTTCGGCGCCGCAGGCTTGGCGCGATCTCTGCCGGGGACGTTTCCCGGGTTGCTCGACAAGGCGCCGTTTCTGCTGCCGGGAGAGGATGTCGCGGTGCGTCCCAAACTCGTCCAGTGGTTCGAGGCACAGGATCTGGTTCCCCGCATCGTCGGCGAATTCGACGATAGCGCCTTGCTCAAGTCGTTCGGCCAGGCCGGCGCCGGCCTGTTCGCCGCGCCCACGGCGATCGCCGACTACGTGTGTCGGCAGTACGCCGTCCAGGCGCTCGGCTGCATCGACTCGGTGGTCGAGCAGTTGTTCGCGATTACCACCGAACGCCGGCTGACGAATCCGGCCATCATCGCGGTCGTCAAGGCGACGCAGCGGGAGGTGTTCGGGAAGCGTGGGGCGTGACTCCGACGCGACGGGCGCTTGCACAGTTCGCTCCGGCAGTCAGTTGCTGTCAACATCGAAGCGCGCGAGCGAACAGCCGAGCCGAGAACTCGCATCCGCCCCGGCCTGAGGGCGAACGACGCAGCGTGGACTCGGATCGGCCGGCCAAGCGCAGCGCACACCTCGACCGGGCCCCGTCAAGATCACCCGCGCCCGGCTCTGTCGGGTTGGCAGGAGTAGTTTGACATTTGCAGGAGTCGACTGGGGAGCGGGCACAATGCGGTGGCTCATGATCCAAGGCTTCCGGCTTATGCCGGAGGATCCCCGTATGCGCCCGACGCAGTCTCGGCGGACTTGATCTTGACGACCGCCATCCATTGAAGCGATCAGGGTCAATCCTGAAGGGATACGGTGCCGCGGTCAATGCGGAACACGCGATCCAGCATTCCCTCGGAATGGCGCAGGTCGGATTCGGACACCACCACCGAGAGTCCCTCGTCCTTGAGGACAGCGATGAGTTCGGCGAGCCGCTTCGCCAACGCCGGCGCCACACCCTCGAAAGGCTCGTCCAGCAGCAACAGCCGGGTCCCGCACATGAGCGCCCGAGCGAGCGCGGCGAGTTTCTGCTGGCCGCCGGACAGTTGCGCCGCCTTGCGTTCCCGCAGCGCCGCCACTTCCGGAATCATCTCGAAGACTTTTCGCAACCGGGCGGGGGCGTTTGCCGTTCCGCTTGCCCAGGCCGGCAACAAGGTATTCTCCTCGACCGTCAGCTCCGGAATCAAGCGGCGGTCCTCCGGCATGTAGCCTATGCCGAGCCGGCTGCGGCCGTGGGCCGGCACCTTCTCCAGGTCGCCGCCGCCGAAATGTATCGTGCCGTCGCGGTACGGCAGCAGTCCCATGACGGCGCGCATGAACGTCGTCTTGCCGGCGCCGTTGCGGCCGATCAATCCGGCCATCGCGCCCCCGGGCACTTCCAGCGTGACCCCACGCAGGATGCCGATAGCCTGGATCGACACTTCGAGGTTGCGCACCTCAAGCATGGGCGGCTGCCTTCCCGCGGTCCGGCGCCGCTTCGCCGATCACGTACTTCCGCACTTCCGCGTCGGCCAGAACGACGTCCGGCGGCCCGTCGCTGATGATGCGGCCATCGAAGAAAGCGAGTACGCGTCCCGCATAACGCGCGACGATGTCCATGTCGTGCTCGACGAAGAGCACCGTGACACCCTGGGCGCGCACGGCCTCCATCACCATGTCCATGATGGCGAATTTCTCCTCGGCCGAGACGCCGCTGGTGGGCTCGTCGAGCAGCAGCACCTTGGGCTTCGCGGCCATCGTCATGGCGATATCGAGGAGCTTGCGGATTCCCTCGGGCAACTCGCCGGCCGGCCGGTCACGGAAGCGGACCAGGTCGAACTGCGCGAGCAGCGCCGCTGCGGCGTCCGGCGCCGGCAATCCGAAGCCAGGCACCGTGCTTGGCACGCGCGAGAACATCCCGCCGCGCGCGTTCCGCAGCACGATGCTCATGCCGACCATCAGGTTCTGGAAAACCGTCAAGGAATCGTAAAGCTGAGGGATCTGGAACGAGCGGCAGATCCCCAGACGCGTGATCCGCCGCGGGAGCATGGCGGTGATCTCGCGTCCCTCGAAGACGATCGTCCCGGCGTCCGGCTTGAGGTGGCCGGTAATCATGTTGACGAACGTGGTCTTGCCCGCGCCATTGGTGCCGATCAGTCCGGTCACGGTGTCGCGCTCGATCCCGGCGGAGATCCCGGCGGCGGCGGTCACAGCGCCGAAATTCTTGGACAGACCCTTCGCTTCGAGGATCGCGGTCACGTCAGGCGCCCTTGTTCCGTCGCGCCAGCACCGACCATAATCCAGCGGGCAGGAACATGATGATGAGCAACATCGCGGCGCCCAGCACCATCTGCCAGGTATTGGGCGAATACTGGTAGGCGTAACTGCGCAACCACTCGAACAGTATCGACCCGGCGAGCGGCGCGGCCACGCTGCCAGTGCCGCTCAGGATCGCCACGAAGACGAACTCGCCGGAGGTAGTCCAATACGCCATCTCCGGATCGATGTGTCCGACGCTCAAGGCGGTGACGCCGCCGCCCATGCCCGCCAGCAGGGCGGCAATCGCGTAGTTCAAGTGGACAGCGCCGCGCACCGAGGCGCCCATGTACTCGACCCGCAATTCATTGTCGCGGATCGCCGGGGCCAAGCTGCCGAGGTGCGACCCGAGGTAGCGGTGCAGCGCCATGGCCGCGGCGCACGCCGACACCGCCGCCAGCGCCAACACGGCGTATCCGCCCTTGCCCGCCAGCTCGATACCCAGCATCGTCCTGGCGACGACGTTGAAGCCGTCGCTGGAACCGAAGGCAGGCATCTTGATAAGCAGGCCGTAGAGGATCATCGAGAAGGCCAGGCTCAGCATGGCGAAAAAGATGCCGCGATAGGAAGCGAGCAGCAGACCCAGCACCGATGCCACCAGCACGGACACGATCGCGCTGAAAACGAGCATCGCCACCGCGTCGTACAGGCCGGTCCATTGCGCCAGTACGCCAGCGGCATACGCGCCGAGGCAGTAATAGAGTCCCTGGCCGAAAGAAACCAGTCCGGTCCGCATGAGCAGCAGCAGCCCGAGCACCACCAGACCCTTGCCCAGTGAAATGGTGAGCAACGACAGCGCCCACTGCGGCAGCCACGGTCCCGCTGCCAGGACGAGGGCAAGCGCGACGGCCAGCGACCGAATCGTGACGTCTCTCATATCCGGCGTACCTCGGCGGCGCTGAACAATCCCTTCGGCCGTACAAGCAGCACGAGCGCCATCACGGCATAGATGCTGAACAGTTCCGCTTCCGGCAGATAGTGCACCGCGGCCGAACGCACCATCCCCACGAGCAACGCCCCCACCGCGGCGCCCGGCAAACTTCCCAACCCGCCGATGACCACGACGGCGAAGGCCAGCACGATCACTTCAACGCCCATGCCCGGCACCACCGAAACGGTCGGCGCGGTGAGCGCGCCTCCCACCGCCGCGAGCACCGCGCCGATCGTGAACGTGACAAGGTACATGCGCTGCACGTTGATACCCATCGCGGCGCTGATCTCCCGGTCGTGGATCACGGCCACCAGCATGCGGCCGCTGCGCGTTCGCTGCAAACCCCACGTCATGGCCGCGCCGATGACCACGGCGGCGACAACCAGCACCGCGTTATAGACCGGATAGTCCAGCGGTCCGAAGCTCATGTTGCCGAGCAGGCCGTAGGGCTCCGAAACGACGTACGACTCGACGCCCCACAGCAGCTTGATCATGTCCTCGAGGATCAGGAACAGCGCGTAGGTAACGAGGATCAATACGATCTCGTCGCGGCCGTACAAGTGCTTCAGCAATCCGCGCTCGATGAGCGGCCCGGTCACCAGGCCCACGACCAGCGCGGCGGCGGCGAGCAGTCCGTAGCTCGCATAGGGGCTGCCGCCCGCGCTCAACCAATAGCCGACCAGCGAAGCAGCGGCGTAGGCGCCGAGCGCGTAGAGGCTGCCGTGGGCAAGGTTGAGGATCTTCATCACGCCGTAGATCAGCGTGAGCCCCAGCGCGATGATGAACAGCCATGAGGCGTAGATGACGCCGTCGATGGCGACTGCGAGCAGCTGCGTCATTGCGGGCGGAGCGGGCGGCCGCACGGCCGCCCGCGCTCAGGGCCGGGTCAGCGCGACTTGAAGCCGGACTTGATCCAGTCCTCGCTCTTCACGCCTTCGGGCGGATTGACGCGCGCCGCCGGGTAGCGCTTGACGTCGACGATCTGGGTCGTTCCGCCCACCGTCTTGGCCACCCCGTAGGCGGTATCCATCACCGCCTGGTGGCCTTTGCCCAGGGACATCCTGACCGCGCCGCCGGGACCGTCGAAGCTGAGGTTTTCGAAAGCGGCCGCGACCTGCTCGTTGGTTGGCGGCTTGCCTCCAGCGCCGGACTGTGCCTTTTCCCAGGCGAGCTTGGCGGCGAGCAGCGCATTGACCATCTTGTAGGCCGGATAATTCGGTGACACGACGTAGCGTTCCTCGTAGGCCTTGGCGAACCAGCGGTTCATCTCGTTGTCCGGCGCGAACACGCCGAAGGGTCCGCGCGCACCGATCACCGTGCCGTCGGGGATCTTGCCGGAGAGCCGGTGCAGCGCCGGCTCGCCCGCGGTCAGCACGACCAGGCTTTTCTTGAACAGCTCGCGCGGCGCTGCCTGAAGGATGAACGCCTCCAGGTCACCGCCCCAGAAGCTGGAATGCACCACGTCAGCCGGGTTGGACAGCAGTGCGGATATTTCCGCGCCGTACTGGCCGGCAAGCAGTTTGGGCATTTGCGATGTAGTGACCTGCACGCCAGGCTTGAGCACCTTCATCGACGCATCGAAGTCCACCCATGAATCCTGGCCCCAAGCGTAGTTCTGATTGATGCCGGCGATCTTTCCGAGGCCGGGCTTGAGGTCGACGACGTACATCGCGGCGGCCACGTTGTCCATTGTGGCGGTGGGACCGGTGCGGAACACGTACTTGTAGGATGCGTCCTCAAAAATCCGCGGCGTGCCGCAGTCGAAGAACACGGTGAGCTTCTTCAGCTCCTCGGCCACCGGTGCGATAGCCAGACAATCGCCGCTGGAGATGTATCCGATCACCAGATCCACGTTCTGTCGTTGGACCAGGTTGCGGAATTCGCTGACCTGCTTGGTGGTTCCGCCCGCTTCGTCGATGAAGACGACTTCGATCGGAGCACCGCCATAACCCTTCGCGGCATAGGGGGTCGGCAGCTTGCCGCCGGCATTCAGCGCTTCTATCAGGATCTCGGCGCCGTTGCGCGCTGGCACCCCGAACGGGCCGGCCGCCGCACCGGAGAGGAAGGTCACTATGCCTATCTTGACTGGCCTGTCCTGGGCAGACGCCGGCATTGTCGCCGCGAGCCCCAAGATCGCACAGCCGAGTGGGAGAGCCGCGCCGATACCGCGCCGATTCACCATTTTCATATTTCTCCTCCGTCGTTTATTGTTGCAGGGACAAGGCCCCAGGACAACGATTCCGTGTCGCGCCGTCGTCACTGATATCAAGCCGTAAGAGCTTGTGAATTTTTCGTTGTGGGAGCGGCCTTGGCCGCGACAACTACATGATTGCGTTGAAATATCGCGGGCAAGCCCGCTCCCACTGGGGGATTTTTTCACAGGCTCTAAGCGGTGCGCCCGGGGCCAGTCAGCCAGAAGGCTTGATAGCCCTATTATGGCGGAAATCCGGACAAACGGGCGAAGCGTTGCGCCGTGGCGTTGTCATTCTCCGCCGTCCGCGGGCGGCTTCTTCCCGTTTGAAACGCGCAATAGCGTATAGTGCACGTTAATGATCCAGCGGCGCACATCCGGTCAGCCGCTCGGTCCCATCGCGGTTGTTCCCAGACTCCCTCGACCATCCGATCCACCCGTTGCGTCTGCCTGAACCGGTTCTGACGGCGTCATGCCACAGCAGGCCGATTTCAGGAGGTTTTCTTGACTCAATCTTTCGCACGCCTGGGCCTGTCGGCGGAGCTCGTTCGCGCTGTCGCCGATCAGGGCTACCAGCTGCCCACGCCGGTCCAGGCGCAAGCCATACCCGTGATCCTGTCTGGCCGTGACGTTCTGGCCGGCGCCCAGACAGGCACCGGAAAGACGGCGGGCTTCACGTTGCCGCTGCTGCAGCGACTGGCCGGCAGCCCCGTCGCGTCACCGACACGTCGTGTCGTGCGCGCTCTGATCCTCACGCCGACCCGTGAGCTCGCGGCGCAGGTGGAACAGAGCGTGCGCAGCTACGGCAGGCACCTGCCGCTCAGGTCCACCCTGATCTACGGCGGCGTCGGCATCGGCCCGCAGATCGATGCCCTGCGGCGCGGGGTAGACATCCTGGTTGCGACCCCCGGTCGGTTGCTCGACCACGTCGGTCAGAAGACGGCGGATTTGTCCAAGGTCGAGATCCTGGTGCTCGACGAAGCCGACCGCATGCTTGACATGGGCTTCATCCGCGACATCCGACGCATCCTCGCGCTGTTGCCGGCGAAACGACAAAACCTGCTGTTCTTCGCGACTTTCTCGGACGACATCCGCGGGTTGGCCGACGGCCTGCTGCACGCGCCGGCATTGATCGAGGTCGCGCGGCGCAACGCCGAATCCGAACTGGTTGCCCAGCGTGTCCATCCCGTCGATAGCAGCCGCAAGCGCGACCTGCTTGCGCATCTGGTTTCTTCCGGTGATTGGCGGCAGGTACTGGTGTTCGCCCGGACCAAGCACGGCGCCAACCGTCTCGCCCAGCAACTCGAAAAAGACGGTATCGAGGCCACGGCTTTCCACGGAAACAAGAGTCAAGGCGCCCGAACCAGGGCCCTGGCCGGATTCAAGGCAGGCACGGTGCGAGTGCTGGTCGCCACGGACATCGCCGCCCGTGGTCTGGACATCGAGGAGCTACCCCACGTGGTCAATTTCGATCTGCCCAACGTGCCGCAGGACTATGTCCACCGCATCGGCCGAACGGGCCGCGCGGGCAGCACCGGTGAAGCGATCTCGCTTGTTTCGCCCGACGAACGGCTCTATCTGGCCGATATCGAGAAGCTGCTCAGGCGCCGCATCGAAAGCCGAGTCGTCCCCGGGTTCGAGCCGGGCCAGGCTGCTCCGACGCGGCGCGCCCGGTAAGCCGAGCGTGCCGCATATCCCAATCGACACCGACTGATCACGAGGTGATATGAATATATTCGTGGGCAATCTCGCACCACAGGCGACTGAATCGGAGCTCGTCGATCTGTTCAAGGCCTTCGGACAGGTGAAATCGGCGCATGTCATGCGTGATTTGTTCAGCGGCATATCGAAAGGCTTCGGCTTCGTGGAAATGCCGGGCAAGGCGCATTCGCTCGCCGCGATCGCGGCACTGAACGGCAAGGATCTCCACGGACAGTCCCTGCGGGTTAACATAGCGGCTCCCAAGGCGGCAGGTGGTCCGCGGCGCCGCTAGCAGCAGGATGGCGGAAAAGCTATCTTGAAGTCATTGCGAGCACGGCCAAGCAATGGCGCTCCAAATGCAACCGACAACGGCCAGATCGACGCGTCGCGCTCGGCTACGTTGAGGTATATGCCGCTTGGGGCGGCTGACTGTAACGCGGCAATATGAGGAGATGGCGATGACTGAGGAAGGCAAGAGATTTGCGAATCTGCTGGATGAGCTCAAGCAACAGCGCGATGAGCTGCGAGTGAGACTGCATTTGGCGAAAGCGGAGGTGCACGACGAATGGGAAAGGCTTGAGCGCAAGTGGGATGAGCTGAAGCCCCCGTTGGAGGCGGCTGGCCGGGACGTGGCGCAGACTTCAAAAAACGTCGTCGCCGCCATGGAACTGGCGGCGGACGAGATTACTGCGGGGTACAAGCGGATACGCGACAAACTGGCTCAGACCAAGAGATGAGGGGGCTCGACTCGAGCAACCCGACATCAAGATGCAACGCTATCGCCCGCGCGACGCCTTGACGCAGTTCCTTCGGGCGCTGTAACGACGCGCGGACGCCCGCCGCCTCGACTGCGCGTTGGCGCAGGGGCCGGCGCACAATGCGATGCCATAACCATGCCTAGTTCGGTTCTGTGCGGGGGGCGACAGCCGCCCATTCGAATTGAATGAGGACGGGATATGCGACGTTTGGCGCGACGAGTTCCATTCAACCCTTCTTTCTGCTCTCGATTTCGGCTTGCAAGCGTTCGATCTCACGCCGCTTGGCCGCGGGTGTGCCCCATTTCGCCTGGTTGGTTTCGAGCCGTCGCCTCGCAGCCTGTGGTTCGGCAAGCCATCGTTCATGCGCAGCGCGCGCCTCGACTTCCCGCTTCTCCTTCTCGCGGACCGCGTTCTCCTGACGTGCGACGGCTCGCTCAGCCGCGATCGGAGTCGTCCGTTCCGGCAAACCCGCCGCGGCCAGGCATGCGTCAATGCGCCCCCAGAGGAAATCCAATGCGAATTCACCGATGAACGAAAGATTCAGCGCCAGGTAGATTGGCACCCAGGCATCGGCGTTGTCCTCATGGCGCCGAACCGCCAGCTTCGGGTTGAACTGATACCAACCCTGCGAGACTCGCACGAACAGCGCCCGGTTGTAGGCGTAGTCGCGATCGACCTCGTTGCGCGACAGGACGTGGGAAAGGTGCTGACGCTTGTTGCGTTCTGGCTTAATGACATTGGCCGGCAGATGCTTCCAGGCTTCCAGAATCGCATGCGTCTCGAAAGCCGCATAGGGGCGCCGCTGCCGGTGGGTGAAGCGCGACTTGAACAGCGCCCACAGCGTCTGGAAAAGGAAATACTCGGACAGATGGCGGTCCATGCGGACCAGTCGCTCGCCGGTGCTGACGTCGATGCTGGCGGGGGCGAGCAACTCGTAGAGCGCCGCGAAGGGGCCGCGGGCGAACTTGGCGTCCCGGAACGCTTCGCGCAGGGCCCAGTGCAGCGCGTTGCAGCCGTAATGATCGGCTGCGTCACGGTTGGCGCCGCGTTCGAGCAGTGCTTCCGCAAGCGCCACATTGCCTGCGGCGGCGGCCGCCATCAGCGGGGTCTGGTTCATGGGCAGCCGGTGGTCGATCCCGTGCTGCTCGCATTGTCGGAGGATGTCCTTGAAGTGGTTGGCGAAATAGGGAATGTAGGTCTTCCGTCCGAGCGTCGCGCGTTGTTGCTGGAAGTTCTTCGCCGCGTCGAACCTTGCCTCCTGCGCCAGCCAAGCGGCCAGCACCGGCTCATCGTGGCAGGTCGCGATCTCGTAGAGCTGCTGGCGGAGTTTGCCGCCGGGCACCTGTTCGCGAAACACTTTGAGCAACAGTTCGGTGACCCTGGTTTGTTGGAAAACGAGCCAGGGTACCGGCGTCTGCTTGAGTATGTTGCGGCGAATTGCCTCGGCCTGCTCCTGCTTGCCTTGCAGCTCCAGCTTGCGCGCCTCCTTCTGCCAGTCTTCGAGAGTCGATTGTCTCGCCTCGACCTTGACTTGCCCGGAGAGGGATAGTTCGAGCAGCCCGAACAGGGGATGCGAGGCATCCGATTCGATGATATAGAGGTTGTGGATGGCCCGCGTCAGCGCGACATAGAAAGCGTTGACGAAGAACTTGTAGATCTCCAGCGACTTGTCGCTCTTGTCTCTTGCCCTTCGGTAATCAAGCGTGTCGGCTGCCAGATCCTGCTTCCCCACCCCTTCGACGATCTCGGCGAATTCGGCGCGGTGATCGGAAACGAAGCGGTAGAGCACAATGTTGTCGTATTCCAGCCCCTTTGCTTCGTGGATTGAAAACAGCAACGGCGTGGCAAAGTACTGGCGGGCCTCGGCCTTGTCCTCGTCGCGCATCACCAGCACGGCGAACTGGGTGGACTGACGAGTCGTCCGGTCCAGCTCCTTCTTGACAACGTCCTTGTCGGGCATCAGGACCACTTGTCCCGGCGCGCCACCGACTGCCTGAACGAGATAGTTGCTTTCACGGTCGATGGAGCCGAAGCGCCGTTGCTTGATCTTGAGCAGCTGGTTGGCGACGCGGGTCGCCTCCTGTCCGTTGCGGAAGTTGGCGGCAAGAATTCGCAGCTCCTGCCGCTGCGCCAATTGCGGGTCGCGCCAGAACAGACTCTTCACCTGCCCCCAGGAGAAAAAGTTGGGATGGACGATCTGGTTGGAATCGCCGCACAGCAGGAAGTGGCCGGGCTTTTTGAGAGTCTTGAGAATCAGGGCAAGCTGGATGGCGGTGATGTCCTGCACCTCGTCGATGACGACAAAGTCGTAACGCGCCGCCGCCAGCGCCTGCCAGTCCTGGGCAATGAGATTGAGGTCGAAGAGCCGGGCCTCGATGAGCCAGGCCCGGTATTTCTCGAACAGATCGTAGAGCGAGTCGCGCTGGTCTTCGGGGAAGATCGACTGGCGCACGCCAAGCTTCCGGTACTCGTCCCGCGAGAGTACGCCGCCAGCCCCGGCGGCAATCACGCCGCGAATCTCCTCGAACGCCTGATGGCCGTCGATGTGCTTGAACGCCTGCCGCATGCGTGCGAACCACCCGGCGAAATCGCGCCAGGTCGCTTCCCGGCCGGCGGGGACATGGATGGACTCGACGAACTCGCGGTAGGACAGGAACACCGCCTCTTGTCCAGGATGCTCAAACCCGTTCGCATAGTAGAGATCACGGGCGTTCTGGGCGAGGAAGGCCGAATGCGTGACATACAGCACCTCGCCTTCGGCGTGCTTCAGCTTCTCCAGCGTCAGCGCTGTCTTGCCGCTGCCGGCGCTGCCGACCACGATCAGGGGAGGCGGCCGACGATAAATCGCTTCCTGCGTATCGTCGAAGGAAAGCGGCTTGTCGAGCAGGTGAATGGCGGTGCGCTCCGGGTGCAGATAGCGCACCGGTTGCGCCTCACGGATCGCCTCGGCGCAATCACAGTCGGGAATCCTCGCTTCGTCAATGGTGGCACCGCGCAGAAAGCGCGAGCCGTCGTAGTCGTGGTTGGCGATGACCTCCAGCATCAGGGCACAAACCTCGTCGCCATGTCGTACAAGGCAGAACAACAACCGGTCCGCGTCATCAAGCTTGGCGCGGTAGAACTTGCCGTGGCTCAGACTGGCGAGCTTCTTCACCTGCGCTGCGCGAAAATCGCCACGCGCAATGGCATCGGCCACCTTGCGGTAGGCTGCCTTGACGCGGGAGGTGTCGAGGCCGATGTATTCGAGGATCTTCATGAAGGGGCGGGTCTGCCGGATTGGGCGCGCCCTCGAATTCTCTCATGGCCGCAGCAATCTCCGCGTTGGTGCACGCCATGCGAGTGCGTTCAGCGCCGCGGCTGTCCGAGGTCAGCTCATGGAGGATCCGATGTCCGATGGTCCGCGAACGGTCTGAAACCAAATCCATGTTGCGTGATCCGACGACGAAGTTCATCGGATGCAGCATCCACGACCACTTCAATGACCCGGTGGTTCCCGGTGCAGTGCTTGACGGTCGCGCACGCGGCTGTGGCATGATGAGCGGGTGAGCGCCCCTTTTTCAAATTCGATCTGCGAGCGCTTGATCGATACAATCCGGCGGGAGTGTCCGGACGGGGTGATTCCGCTATCCGAGTCGCCCCGGAGATCGATGCGGAGACAGTGGATGATCCCATTACTCGCAAACGATGAACTTGGATCGAGTTGAGTGCATCATCGTCGGAGCGGGCGTGATCGGCCTTGCGGTCGCACGGGCTCTGGCGGCGCGCGGGCGCGAAGTGCTGGTGCTCGAGGCAGCGACAAGCTTCGGTCAAGGGATCAGCTCGCGCAATAGCGAGGTGATCCATGCCGGCATCCATTATCCGCGTGGCTCGCTCAAGGCGGGTTTGTGTGTGCGCGGGCGACGGCTGCTTTATCGCTATTGCGAGAGCAGGGGGATCTCCCATCGCAGATGCGGCAAGCTCATTGTGGCGACCAGCGTGGAGCAACATGACGTTCTGCTGGCGTTGCAAAGGCAGGGAATAGACAATGATGTCCAGGATCTTGTCCTCCTGGATGCGGAGCAGACGCTCCGGCTGGAACCCGAGTTGCATTGCACGCTCGCGCTTCTGTCTCCGTCCACGGGCATTGTCGATTCGCACGCGTTCATGCTGTCCTTGCTCGATGCCAAGCCGGAAGCTCTCGATTGGCTTGAGAATGCCGTCAATCGAGGGTTCATCAATTATCCGGCACTGGAGCGGACACAATTGCTCGATAATCTCCGCGGCGAGGAGCGGTTCAAGAAGCTGATGGAGCGCGTCAAATACGAGTGGGAGCATTTTGAGATATGAGCATGATCGGTAAGACTGTTTCCCACTATAGCATCCTCGAGAAGCTCGGCGAGGGGGGGATGGGTGTGGTGTACAAGGCGGAGGACACCGCGCTCGAGCGCACGGTAGCTCTCAAGTTCCTGCCTCCGGAGTTGACCCGCGACGGCGAGGCCAAAGCGCGCTTC
>Ga0209253_10003849_pt1 | contig 13126 bp, 10 predicted proteins | sample FrelakmetBRP12BR_FD_187145 | JGI IMG/M metagenome (GOLD analysis project Ga0209253, IMG submission 187145) | Freshwater lake sediment microbial communities from the University of Notre Dame, USA, for methane emissions studies - BRP12 BR (SPAdes)... | ecosystem: Environmental > Aquatic >...
CAGGAGAGCCAGACACTCGCCGGCGTCTCTGTGCGTGATACCGGGCCTGGCATTCCGCCGGAGTTTCTCGATCAGATATTCGACCCGTTCTTTCGAGTGAAGCAGGTACGGAGCGGTATAAAAGGGCTGGGCTTGGGCCTGTCGATCGTGCAGACATTGGTGGAGTTGCAAGGTGGGACGATCGCCGCACGGAGTGAACCGGGGCAGGGTGCGGAGCTGTATTTCACGATTCCATTGCATCCCACGAAGGTGTTGTCACTTGATCACGCATCGGCTGATGCGCCCCGTATCCTTGTTGTCGACGACGATCCGGATATTCGTCAGCTCTTACAAGATCGTTTGCAAGCTAAGGGATATCGTGTCCAGTCGGCAGTTGACGGGGTCCGAGCACTGGAAGCGGTGCAGGCCGAAACGTTCAAAGGCATGATTTTGGATATTGGCATTCCCTCTATGGATGGCTTGTTGGTACTTCAGCAGATTCGAAAATGGGATCAGCAAATTCCAATTGTGATGGTCACGGCGACAGGATCCAAAGAGTTGGCGATTCGGGCGATCGGCATGGGTGCGCAGGCCTATATGCTGAAGCCATTTGATGTCGACGAACTGCAACGGGTTGCTGATTATTGGTTTCAGCCTTTTGAGCGACCGCCATTGGAGCCTGCAGGGGTGTCGAGTACGCATCGGTGATCGAGATGAAGAGGCGTATGACCTTGAGAGCCTGGGACAGGGGCTGGCAGACTGGATCGGCTTTTCGAGTATGGGTACTGTGGACCTATATAATAGGCCTCTGCACTGCATCCTTGCCGGTGTTGGCTTCAGCGCAGGTGCCTCGTATTCAAGGGCAGGGAAGCGCTGCGTCCGCGATGAGCAACGCCTTTGCCGCCCAAGCCGACGACCCTTCGGCGCTACATTACAACCCTGCAGGAATGACACAGTTGCAAGGGGTTCAATTTATGGTAGGGGCGCTTGCATCGGGTGGATCGACAAATTTCACCAGCCTGACAGGCGTAACAGCTCGTGGTGACCGGAACGGGAGTGCGGCGTGGCCCCCTCCAGGACATATATACATCACGGCGAACTTGAAGAGTCTTGGGGTGACGGCTCTGGGAGATCTTTCTGTCGGGATTGGTCTGACTGTGCCCTTTGGCTCGCTGACTCGCTGGCCGAACGAGGGGCCATTCAGATCGGCCACGACTTTCAGCACGCTGCCGTTACTGGATATCAAGCCGACCCTTGCCTACAAGGTCACGGAGAATTTCTCGATCGGGCTTGGTGCGGATATCTATACGTTCAGCGGGCTCGTTGGCGAAGGTCATGCCGAAAGACAGGCCATTCCTGCAGCTGGGGTGAAAACTGAGGTCAATGGGAAAGATACCGCCGCTGGTTTCAATGCCAGTCTGTTGTATACGGCATTGCGCAATGACGATGGAAAGTCGCTGGCGAACATTGGGATTGTCTACCGGAGTCAAGCGACCTTGCACCTGAGCGGCGCATTATTGGCAAATGGAGCCAAAGTATCCGATGCCAGCGCCACGCTGGTCTTACCGCAAATCATTACGGGAGCGATTGCGATCTGGCCTATTCGAACGAACGAGCGGGAATGGAAATTGGAATTGGACGTCGATTATGTGGGGTGGAAGTCTGTTCGGAATCTCGATGTGACTTTGGGAAATGGGATGACGATCGCACAACCGCAGAATTGGCGGAGCACCTACGCCATGATGCTGGGAACCGAATACAAGTGGCTGGCGCTTGAATCGCTCCCGAACTGGGAGGTGGCGCTGAGGGGAGGCTATACCAACCAGCAAAATCAAATACCTGATTTAACCTATGATCCAGGGATTCCTTCTTCGGACCTTCACGTTGTGGGGGGAGGGATCGGATTGTTGTGCAAGGAACAGGGCTTGTTTCTGGGGCTGATGCGATGTGGAGATATCGGTCTAGGCTCGCTGAAACCCAAAGCGATCGGGCTCGACCTCTCGTTTCAAGCGGGGCTGTATGAGGACCGTACGGTCCAGGGCAATCGCAACCAGACTGTTGATGGGATCTATAGGACCACATTGTATCTGGGTAGTGCGTCGATTCGAATGGTCTATTAGCAGGACGCTGAAAAAGCCCGCCAGCTGCGTTCTCGGCTCATCAAAATCTTCAACGTACCCCACTCGGGAAACGAGCTGTCTTGGCAGCTCGGGGACGGGTGGGTGAGGAAGGGTACGCCTCCGGTTTTGATTCGCCTGCGGCCTTGTTCAGGGAAAAGGCGCGTCTTGGCGCGCCAGGGTCGGGCGGGTGAGAAGGCTGAACTTTTTGAGCATCCTGCCAAATGCTGTTCTTCATTCGCCTAGCGCCCCGCAAAAGTCAGTGACGCCATCCTCCCACTGATTGATTCGTAAGCTTTTTCAATTTCCAATGGAATGAACTGTTCGGGGCTCTCCCGAAGCTTCACTGTGGGGTTCATCACTGCATAAGGTTCTATATGGGAAAATGGCACGGTTGGATGGAGACTGGAAGGACAAAGTTCACTTACGCTCGCTTACTCACTCACTCCGAGTGGGCAGGGAACCGAGAAAGGTCTAGAGAGTGCCTTCATACCTGTAACACATTCCGATTTCTTGTCAGGCTTATCAGGCTTATCCTTATCTTCGTTCTTTGCTTCCTCAACTTTCTTCTTCACATCCTCACTAGCGGGCGGCTTCTGGTCAGCCCCCTTTGCCACTGGTGGGGATTGGTCTCCTTCCTTGGGCGATTGTTCTGCAGCCAGCGCCGAATGCGTTGCAATCAAGAATGTCCCAAGACTTGCGAAGATCACGAAGCAAAGTGGAAGACCTTTAAGCATGGTGAGTCTCTCCAGGGTAGGAGAGAACTTTGCAATAAGAAAAATTAAATGTCAACAGGATCGGAGGGAGGGCAGTGCGTCGATTCGGATGGTGTATTAACCGGCGCGACTAGCGGGGTGGGCGAGAAAGGCGCGACGTGCAGCCTCGTTTCACGAATAACGATTCACGCTTCCTGTCGCGCCGTCAGGCGGTTTCATAAATGCGTGTAACGCGGGAGCCGATTCCGCAGAGGACTTCATAGGGGATCGTGCCGATCCAGCCTGCCACCTCATCCGCCCAGATCGATTCTTCTCCTTGCTGCCCGATAAGCGTGACGGTCTCACCCACTTGGACCGGCGCGAGGTCGGTGACATCCACCATAATCATATCCATGCAGACCAGACCGACGATTGGGACGCGCCGGCCCTGAATCAAGACCGATCCGCGATGGGAGAGCCGACGGCTATAGCCGTCGGCATAGCCGATCGGCAGTACCGCAATGCGGGTCTGTCGTTTTGCGACGAATGTCCCGTTGTAGCTGACGGAGCACCCTTTCGGAATAGTCCGCAGTTGGGCGACCGTGGTGTGAAGTGAGAGGACTGGTCTGAGGTCAGGATCTGGGATTGTGGCGGGAAGGGTGTGATACCCGTACAGCATAATGCCGGGGCGAACGAGCGAAAAGTGCGCGGCGGGAAACCTGACGATGGCGGCACTGTTTGCCGCATGCACCAACGGGACAGTGAGACTGCGTAGTCGGATTTGTTCCAGCAGGGTATTAAATGAGCCGAGTTGCCGTTCCGTAAAGGCACTGTCTGCTCCATCTGCGTCGGCCAGGTGGGTCATCAGGCCCTCAACTTTGAGGGAGCTGTGCAAGAGAGGGTTGTCGAGGACTGTGAGCAGCTCTTCCGGAGAAAATCCTAGCCGGCCCATCCCGGTTTCGACCTTGAGGTGAATCGGGTAGGGAGCTTGATGTGAATGAGCCTTCTTGGCCAAGGTGGGAAGGATGCGCCCGTCGCTGACAACCGGGGTCAGTCGGTGAGCAATCAGGTCGGGGACTTGTTCCTCAAAGAGGGCTCCTAGAACGACGATTGATTCTGATAGCCCGGCTTGGCGGAGTGTAATCCCTTCGTCGAGAGAGGCAACGGCAAATTGTCCGATGCCCTGGCTGGCAAGCGACTGAGCGGTCTCGATCGCTCCATGTCCGTACGCATTGGCCTTGACGATCGCCATGACCCCACAGCCTGGAGACAGGTAGTGCTTGATGCGAGAGAGATTATGGGCAAGTGCCGCGAGATTGACGGTGGCGTAGGTGGGTAACAAGGTCGAAATGGAGGTCACACTTCCATAATTTCTTGTTCTTTTTTCTTTACCACGTCATCGATTTTTTGAATGTACTGGTCGGTCAGCTTCTGGGTGTCGGCTTCGGACTTTCGCAGTTCGTCTTCGGTGAGCTTGGCATCCTTTTGCAGTTTCTTCAACTCTTCGTTGGCATCTCGACGGAACCCTCGTATGACGACTTTCGTATCTTCACCGTGTTTTTTGCAGATCTTGCTGAGTTCTTTGCGCCGTTCTTCCGTGAGCGGAGGAAGGGGAATGCGAATGAGTTTCCCATCGTTGGACGGAGTGATGCCGAGGCCCGATCCTGCCAGGGCCTTTTCGATTTCCTTAATCAAAGCAGGTTCCCATGGCTGGATGGTGATAAGGCGGGCCTCCGGAGTTGAAATACTGGCGACCTGTTTCAGCGGGGTCATCGTGCCATAGTAGTCGACCCGAACGCCGTCGAAGAGGGCAACTGATGCCCGTCCTGTTCGCAAGCCGGACAAATCACGCTTGAGATGTTCCAGTGCGGATTCCATCTTTTCCGTGACCTTTTGATGTATGGCAGCTGGGTTGGACATGAGAGACTCCCCGGAATGTCAGCGGCGATCGAGGGTGACAATGGTTCCGATCGCTTCGCCTGTGGCGACGCGTTTGAAGTTGCCTTGTTCCTTCAGGTTGAACACGATGAGCGGAAGGTTGTTATCCATGCAGAGGCTAATGGCTGTGGCGTCCATCACTTTCAAATTCTGATTCAAAATCGAGAGAAAGGAGATGGTCTGATATTTCTTGGCGGTGGGATTCTTCGCGGGATCGGCATCGTAGATGCCGTCGACCTTGGTCCCTTTCATGATGACCTGGGCTCCGATCTCCATCGCCCTGAGCGCTGCGGCGGTATCGGTTGAGAAGTAGGGATTTCCTGTGCCGCCCGCGAAGATGACGACGCGTTTTTTCTCAAGATGACGAATGGCGCGCCGGCGGATATACCCCTCAGCCAGTTGGCGCATTTCGATCGCGGACTGGACTCGCGTGATAATGCCGGTGCGCTCAAGCGCGTTTTGCAGGGCTAATGCATTGAGCACGGTTGCGAGCATTCCCATGTAGTCGGCGGAAGCGCGTTCCATGCCGGATGCGCTGGCGGCAATACCGCGGAAAATATTGCCGCCGCCGATGACTACGGCGACTTCGATGTCGAGAGCCACGACAGAGGCGATTTCCGAAGCGAGGCCTTCAAGGATGGATGGCTGGATGCCGTAACCCTGCTCACCGGCCAACATCTCTCCGCTTACTTTGAGGAGGATGCGCCGATAGTTGGCAGAGTTCATGCTTCGCCTAATTGGTACCGTGTAAATCGGCGAATGTTCATGTTCTCACCGATTTTTGCAATCTTCAGCGCAAGGAGATCCTTAATGGTGACGGCGGGATCCTTGACGAAAGACTGTTCAATCAAGCAGCTTTCCTGAATGAACTTTTCCAGCTTGCCTTCGACGATTTTCGGCCATGCAGCCGGGGGTTTGCCCATTTCTTTGGCCTGTCCTTCATAAATGGATCGCTCTTTCTCGATGAGCGAAGCGGGAATTTCATCCCGTTTGACATAGGAGGGTTTCCCGGCAGCGACCTGGAGGGCCAGATCGTTGACAAACGATTTAAACTCATCATTGCGGGCCACGAAGTCGGTTTCACAGTTGACCTCGATGAGCACACCGATTTTTCCACCCATGTGAATATAGGCATGGACGAGGCCTTGGTTGGTCTCGCGGCCTGATTTCTTGAGTGCGGCAGCCAGGCCTTTTTGGCGCAGGTAATCGACGGCCTTCTCCATATCGTCGCTATTCTCGGTGAGCGCTTTTTGGCAATCCAGGATGCCGGCGCCGGTTTTCTCTCTCAGTTCTTTGACAAGCTGACTTGATCCAGCCATACGTGACGGTCCTTCTTGATCAACGGTGAGTATAGTTGCCGAAACCTGCGATATCCGGCGCTATGAAACCGGGGTGCTCGCCAAGCTGACGGCCGCGGCTTTGTCTCCTACTGCTACTGCGGGAACGGGCTTGAACTCCGCTTCGTCGCGCTGTGTCCTCAAATGAGCGCCTTCAATGCAGGCGTCGGCAATGCGAGACGTGATCAGCTTGATGGAGCGAATTGCATCATCGTTTCCTGGAATCGGGAAGGTGATGTGGTCCGGATCGCAGTTCGAGTCCAGGATCGCGATCAACGGAATCTCCAACCGCTTCGCTTCCTGTACGGCCAGGTGTTCGATGCGGGTATCGAGGACGAAGACGGCTCCTGGTACGCCGCGCATGTCCTTGATGCCGCTCAGATACTTCTGGAGCTTGACGATCTCTTTCTGCATTTTCATAATTTCTTTTTTCTTCAGGCCGTATTGGCTGGGGTCTGCCAGCTTGGTCTCCATCTTCTTCATCTTATCGATGCTCTTCCGGATGGTCTGGAAGTTCGTGAGCATCCCGCCGAGCCAGCGTTGGTTGACGAAGAACATGTTGGCGCGCAAGGCCTCTTCCTGAAGAATTTCAGCGGCCTGCCGCTTGGTTCCAACAAACAGGACCGATTGGCCGGCGGCCACGGTGTCACGGACAAAGGCATAGGCTTGCTCCATCCGAGCCAGTGTTTGCTGAAGATCGATGATATAGATGCCGTTGCGCTCTCCAAAGAGGAACTTCTTCATCTTTGGGTTCCACCGATTCGTCTGGTGCCCGAAATGGACTCCTGCTTCTAACAGTTCCTTGATTGAAACCACTCCCATGCCTTCACCTCCCCTCAAGACTTGCAGAGCACCTACTGACGCAGGTGAGGGGGACTGGCCCCCTTATTCTCAAGTCGAGCGACGTCCGTGACGCCGATATGAATTTGATACTGTCCTTTCACGCACAAAATTATACGAGAAAGAGACTACCCCTAGCGTTAGAACCTTGGCACGGTATCATGCTGGCAGTCAGCTTGCAAGACCATCTGCAAGCCATCCCCCCCCACGTCCCTTGGCTTGCCGCTCCATTCGATCCGATGCTAAGATCGTCCAGAACTATTGGAGGAAACCAGTGCCGAACATTTTATTGTTAGTCTCACCAAGTTGCGGGGCCTGCCCCTCGGCAAAGAGCCTGTGGAAACAGTTGCGAGTGAAGTATAGCTTCAGCTATCGCGAGGTAGATATCACCACAGAGGATGGACGAAGCCTTGCCGATCGGCATTCGGTCAGGGCTGTGCCGGCCACTATTATCGATGGACGGCTGACGTTCGTCGGTGTGCCGAGCCGGGAAAGTGCCGAAAAGGCCTTGTTACTCAAGATGAAACCGCGCGAATAGGGGACGGATTGCTCTATGGCTGAGGAAGATTTTGAACTACCAGAGCTCCCTGTCATCGACAAGGGGCCTCCTCCCGAGTGCCCTATGTGTGGCGACCCGATGTCATTCATCGATGGCGACTGGGGCTGTATGGATTGCAACGGCGAACTGATGGGGCCGGAAACCGGATAGCTCACGCAATGTTGAATTGTAAATGTTAAATGATGAATTGTCTGTCATTAAACATTCAACATTTCGCATTCAACATTCGGTATTAGATGCTTCGCATTGTCACCGGGCCTTTTCATCCTGCTCTCGATCATGCTCTGGTCGAAGATGTTCGGTCCTGTAAGACCGGCAATCCCTTTGCTCCGCTCGCCGTCATTGTCCCTTCGGCCTCCCTGGTCGAGCATCTAAAAGAAGTACTCACTTTTCATGAGCCGCGCGCACTCCTCAATATACACTTTCTAACGTTCCACCAACTGGCCCTCCATCTGCGTGACGATCTCTCGCCGGTCTCTGAGACCAGTCCGGGGTCGCCGCTGCAACTGGTCGACGATTTCTTCTGTGAGCAATTGGTGCGGCAGGTGGTTCGGCGCAAGCTTCCAGGGCTCGAACCCCTCACGCGGCTGCCTCCCTCACCGGGAACCTGGAAAGGCCTCTGGGCGACGGTGCGCGATTTGAAAGATGCGGTGGTCGCGCCGGCGACGGCACTGAAGGCTCTCGCAGAAGGGGAGTTCGAAGAGGAAGACCGAACCTGGCTCTATTCCATATTCACCTTGCATGCAGCCATCAAGGAAGCCAGCCGGTCGCTCGGAGTCGGCTCTCCGGATGACCTGGCTGCCTCACTCGGCCACGATCTCTCAGGTTCCTCGTTTCTCAAGGGTCTGCAACACCTCTTCTACTATGGCTTCTACGATCTTTCGCAGGTCCAGCTGTCATTCTTTCAATCGGTCACGCACACTGTGCCGACCACGTTGTATTTTCCATTGCAAGACCGCCCGGCCTTTCGCTTTGCCCGCCAATTTTTTGAGCGCCATCTTCTTCCTCTGGCTGACAGTCATAAGGATTGGAGTGGAGAAGGGGAACGAACCGCAACATCGGAACTGGTCGAACTCTCCGTGACAAACGTGATCGGGGTTGAGGAGGAATTGGCGACGGTCTGTCGTGAAATCCTGACCTTGACCGAGGTGAACGGCTATCGTTTCGATGAGATCGGAGTGGTGGCTCGTACGCTGGAGCCCTATCAGGCTCGGCTCCAGTCGGTGTTTGATCGTCATCTGGTGCCCTTCACGTCAACGGCCGGGAAGCCGCTGGCACGCGAACCATTGGTCAAAGCTCTCTTGCGCCTGGCATCGCTCCCATTGAACGACTTCGATCGCGCGGCCATGCTGGATGTGATTACATCTCCCTTTTATTGTCCTTCACTGGGCGCTGACTCCTCCAGCACGAATCTCCGGCCCGATATCTGGCGTTCCCTGGTCTACACCTTGGGTATTACGAAGGGGGAGGTGGAATGGAAGCGTTTGGGATCGCCGGCCAGTTTGTCGATTCTACGCGATGCAGAGACAGGATCTGACGAAGACGATGTGTCAATGGTTGGAACATTCGAGGCGACTCAGCTCACATACTTGTGGGACATCGTGTCGCAACTGATCCACGACTGCCTGGCTCTTCCAGCGCAAGGATCGATTGGAACCTTGACCGATGCCTTTCTTGCCCTGGTGAAATCCCATATTCACGTGCCGGACCTATTCGACGGAACATCAGCCGAGCCATCCGAGCCGACAGCTCTCACTGAGGTTGGCTTGCTGATCCGATCTGCTCTGGACCGACTTCAGGAATTGGACCCGCTCGGTGGAGATCTCTCTTGGGAGGAGTGGCTCCAATTATTTCAGCGGGTTTTAGATGAAACAAGCATCCCCATAGAAGACGGACAGCACCAGGGTGTTCAGGTGCTGGACGTCATGACGGCTCGAGGCAGGACATTTCGCGCGTTCTTTGTGCTTGGCATGAACGAGAAGGTTTTCCCACGATACGTGCGGGAAGACCCCTTTCTTCGTGACCGGCAACGAAGCGTGCTGGAATCGACCCTGGGCTACAAGATTGATGAGAAATTAGCGGGACATGAAGAAGAGCGGCTCTTGTTTGAGCTCCTCAGCCGGTCGGCAACCAGTCGGCTGTATCTTTCGTACCAGCGAGCAGACGAATCAGGGAGGGTCATGGCGCCGTCTGGTTTTGTCGCTATCGCGATGTGCGATCCACGATTTGTCGGAAAGCCGGAAGAGGCAATCTCTCGACGGCTGACTCAACGGATCAGTAAACAGCCATCCATTCAAGAATTATTACCGGCCGAAGAGTTGGCCTTGGGTTGCCTGTTACAAGGACAGGATGCGCTCCCGGTGCTCGATGCAATAGGGCGAGACCGGCCCCTCTTTGAACAGGGGCGCGTCACACTGAACACCATTGAACGAGAATCCTCTGAACTGGGCCCTTTCGATGGCATGATTGGCATAGAGGCGTCTGAGTCACCGGCTATCACCGATCGGAGTTTCTCACCGACTGCATTGGAACGGTATGCGACCTGTCCCTTTCAGTACTTTGCGGAAAAAGTTCTTCGATTGGAGCCGGTACGACGGCTTCAGCAGGACCACCTGCCTCCCTTAACGATCGGAACTCTTATTCATGCATCGCTTCGATTGAGCTATGAACGGTTGCTGTTGCTTCAATGGCCTGATAGCTCGCTGGCCGAGGCTACGGTGCGATCAACGGTGCAAGAGGCAGTGACCGAGACCTTTGCCTCCCATGCGGCAAGTCAGGGGACAGGGCATGCCCTGCTCTGGACGCTGGCGCGTGAGCAGGTGACTGAATTGGTGACCGTTGCTGTCTCGTCGGACCAGGTGGAGTATCTCGCAACCGGATTCCGTCCTGTCGCCTTTGAAGCATCCGTCCAGGGCGTTGTCCTGCTGGAGTCCGATTCGTTGTCCGGCTCCCTGAAGATTCATGGCACTCTGGACCGTGTCGATTACCGGGCTGATCCCGCAGCGGTCCGTATCGTGGACTATAAATTTAAGCAGGGTAATGAGATCAGCGCCGTGGACCGCAATCTGGCCTTGTCGGCCGTGCGCGGATTGCGACTGCAACCGCCGCTCTATGCCCGTATGGCCCTGACATCCCTTCCCGCAGTCACCGAAGTTCAATTGCTCTTTCTGGCCCCACAGTGGAAGCAGCCTGTCTCTCGTTCAACGTTTGACGCGGGCCTCTGGACCGGTCATACCGGCGACATGATCCGGCAGACGCTCTCCACATTAGTTGAAGGCATCGCGAAGAGAGAGTTTTTTATTCTTCCAGATGGCTATTGCGACTACTGCGAATTTTCCGGCGCCTGCCGTCGCCACGACGATATGGTTGGGTGGCGCTCGCACCAATCATCTCAGGCCCGTGACTTGCGCAAGTTGAGAAAGCAGAAGGTCAGCGATGAGTGATCTCCTGACACTCTCGGACTCTCAGGGTCGTCTCCTGGCAGAGACAACCTGGGACAGCAATGTCGTGGTGATGGCGGGAGCCGGGACCGGCAAGACCACGATTCTTGTCAATCGCATCCTCAACCTTCTTCTCAGAGAACCAAGCCCCTTGGCCATTACGGAGATTGTGGCCCTGACCTTCACCAATAAGGCTGCGACTGAAATGAAGAAGCGGCTGCGCGAGCAGCTCCTTCGTTTGACCGAGCAGGCCGATGAGCTGATCTCCATCTTCCGGACTCGCTATCATCTCTCGGCTGAACAGGTCGCCGAACGGGCCAGAACTGCACTTGAGCAGATTGAAAAAGCACAGATCGGTACTCTGCATAGTTTTGCCGCACATCTCTTGCGGCTCCATCCAGTAGAGTCTGAAATTGATCCATTATTTCAAGAGGATGACGGATCAAATTTCAAGGAACTATTTGACTTATATTGGGATCGTTGGTTGGACGACGAACTCGGATCTACCGGATCGCAGCATGATCGCTGGCGTCGAGTCCTGGCCGGGGTCACTCTCGACGATCTTCGGCAGTTTACCGAGGCTCTCGCCGGAGATTTTGTGGATCTCCACGAGCTGAAACGTCAGTGCCGATCCCATTCCCTTGAGGGCCCCTTGCGAGACTGGATCGTTGCCATGCATGGCCGAGCCACTGCTCTGCTTGCCGTGCAGGATCGACCAAAACGGCGTAAGGCGGAACAGATGCTCGCTGCCGCAGTGCAATCGATGACACTCCTGTTGGAGCAGGGGGTACCGGGGCTCATTCTTCTCACAGAGGAAGAACGGGCAACCTTGGAGAAGGATTTGGGAAAGGCGCCTGCAGGATGGGATGAGACTGCATTTCAGGAGGCGACCTCGATCATCGGGCTGGCCCAACAACTCCTCTCAGTGGACCAATCCTACTTTCAAGAAGTAGTGACACTCGCGAGACCCTTCCTTGATCAAATCCAGCAGGGCTTTCGTACCTCCGGGTGGATTGCCTTCGATGGATTGCTGGCACGAGCCAAAACCCTCTTACGCGATCATCCGGCAGTCCGTGCCAGGATCAAACAAACCTATCGGGCAATCCTGGTCGATGAGTTTCAGGACACAGATCCGGTCCAGTACGAGATCATCCTGTACCTTGGTGAACGGGCAGGCAGCCATCAGACCTCATGGCAGGACGTAGACTTAGAGCCGGGTAAATTATTTATCGTGGGAGATCCGAAACAATCGATTTATGCCTTTCGCCGAGCCGACATCGAAGCCTTCGAGCGAGTGGTGGAGAAAATTCGGGCTGCCGGGGGACGAGTCTATTCCCTGGTGACGAATTTTCGTAGCGACGGGGCCGTGCTCGACGTCGTGAACAATGTCTTTGACCGGCTCTTTCAACAGGCAGAACACATTCAGCCGGCCAATGAACCCCTGGCAGTCAAGCCACAACGAAAGCCTGAGGTCTCCGTCTCCGGTGTGCAGCTTCGTCTCGTGACCGCGAGAGAGGGAGAGGAAGAGTTTGATGTTCAGGCTGCAACCAGGGAAGAGGCGGAAGCGCTGGCACGTTGGCTGAAGGAAGAGCTTCTCCCGGGGACGACGGTCATGGATCGTGACCGGCACAAAAGCCCGCTCCAACCGGGACACATTGCACTGATTTTCAGAAAGTTGACCCAGACCGAGGTCTATCTCGATGCCCTTCGCCGCTACGACATCGCCTATATCACGGATGGGGAAAAGCATTTTTATCGGCGGCAGGAAGTCATCGATGTGGTCAACCTTCTCCGTGTCATCGACAATCCGTTCGACAGGATTGCCCTGGTCGGAATTTTACGCTCGCCCCTCGGCGGCATGACGGATCGGGATCTGTTGGCCCTTCAGCAACGAGAGGGGTTCGACTACCAGCAACGGGAGCGGCTATCTGGCTGGAATCATCCGCAGGCAGAAACGGTACGGCGGCTCTATGAGCATTTGGCCGAGCTGCATCGGCTCTCCCCTTTGCGGCCTGTGCCTGACGCCATCGATCTGATCTTCGATCGATTACCTATTTTAGAATTAGCGGCGGCGTCCCTCCATGGCGAGCAAGGTGTGGCCAATCTGCGGAAGATCAGGGAAATGGCCGAAGCATTAGCCGATCGTCCCCATCTCACCTTGACCGGGTTCGTTGACTTAATGATGACAAGAGTATCGGAGCAACCGGTTGAGGCGGAAAGC
>Ga0209253_10003850_pt1 | contig 13125 bp, 10 predicted proteins | sample FrelakmetBRP12BR_FD_187145 | JGI IMG/M metagenome (GOLD analysis project Ga0209253, IMG submission 187145) | Freshwater lake sediment microbial communities from the University of Notre Dame, USA, for methane emissions studies - BRP12 BR (SPAdes)... | ecosystem: Environmental > Aquatic >...
GATGCCTGCTTCTGCAGCCATATCGATACCGTCTCTAAACGGGAAGAAGGCATCGGAAGCTAAAACACATCCCTTTGTCGGCAGAGTGGACTTCATCGTGGCGATTTTAACAGAATCTACACGGCTCATTTGTCCCGCCCCCACACCGACAAGCTGGTCTTTTGTAGCGTATACAATGGCATTTGATTTGACGTGCTTTACAATCTTCCATGCAAAACTTAAGGCCTGGTATTCTTCTTCCGTAGGAGTCCTTTTCGTGACGACCCGCCCTTTCCTGATATCAAAATCATCGATGTCCCTGTCCTGAACGAGGAGCCCTCCTACTACCCTCCTGTAGTCATAGCCGGTACGGCGGATGCCGGTCCCGGGAATTTCGAGGAGTCTCAGGTTTTTTTTCGCACTTAATAGTGCTTTCGCCTCTTCATCAAAGCCGGGGGCCATAATAACTTCCAGAAAAATCTTGGACAATTCTGCGGCCGCTTTTTTGTCTACGGGGCGATTCAGCGCAACAATTCCCCCAAAAGCAGAAACGGGGTCCGTCTCCATGGCTTTCACATATGCGTTCGTGATATCGCTTTCCGAGGTCGCTGCACCACAGGGGTTTGCATGCTTGACAATGACGGTGGCAGGTAAGTCAAAATCAGATACCATTTGCCAGGCTGCATCGCTGTCCATGATATTATTATAGGATAACTCTTTGCCCTGAAGCTGACATGCACCGCATAAGGCGGAAACGGGCTGATCAGTTTCCCGATAAAAGGCGGCGTGCTGGTGGGGGTTCTCCCCATAACGGAGATCCTGTGCCTTGACAAACTGAACAGTAAACGTATCGGGAAACATTTTTTTCGTCCCATTCTCGTGTATACTGCCCAGGTAATTAGAAATAGCGGCATCGTATCTGGCCGTCAGTTGAAAGGTTTTTGTGGATAGAATGAAGTTTGTGGCCTCTGAAACTTTCCCGCCGGATTCTTTCATTTCTTTCAAGATCAGGGGGTAATCATTCGGATCGGTCACAACGCTTACATACCTATAGTTTTTCGCCGCTGCCCGCAGCATGGCAGGACCGCCGATATCGATGTTTTCGAAAGCCTCTTCGAGAGCACACTCTTTCTTTGCCACCGTATCTTCGAACCGGTAGAGGTTAATGACCACCATATCGATCATGTCGATACCGTTCTCGGCTGCGGCTTTCATGTGTTTTTCATCGTTACGCAACGCCAGCAGTCCGCCATGAATCTTAGGGTGGAGCGTCTTGAGTCGTCCATCCATCATTTCCGGGAAACCCGTATAATCGGAAACATCCGTTACGTGTATGCCGCCGTCTCTGAGGCGGGATGCTGTTCCCCCTGTGGACAGGATCTCTATATTAAAATCTTGGAGTCCTTTGGCGAATTCGACAATCCCCTTCTTATCAGTGACACTGATAAGGACCCTTTTGATAATATTCAGATTCATTGTATTAGCCTATTCGTACTTTGTGCGGTTGCTCATTCACCGCCCGATCTGCTGCATGTGATGAATTCTTTTTTTGATGAGCGGTTCCGTGCCGATATCGGGCCTGTGGTCTACAGGCCCTTTGATCGCAGATATCGCGTTTTCTGCTATCTTTTCAGCTTCGCTGAGCGTATCCGCAATTCCGACCACGCCGATGGCCCGGGATGTGCTCATATAGAGACCGTCTTCTCTTTTATCGACAGATGCATAATACAGGCGCGCCGCACCCACGTTGCCGATCTCAATCTTGGCTGATGTCGATTGTGCATCGGGATGATCTTTAGGGAGTCCGTACCCCTTCGGGACGGCATATTTGCACACGGTTGCTTTTTTTTCAAATTCCATATTCAGCCTATCCAATGTGCCATCGATAATTGCCTTGCAGACATCAACGAAGTCAGTCTTTAAGAGGGGTAAGGTGTTCATTGCCTCGGGATCACCAAGGCGGGCGTTGTATTCCAGCAGCTTGACGCCAGATTTCGTGATAATGAATCCACCATACATAACTCCTTTGTAATATTCGCCGGTCTCTTTGTAGATTGCCTCTGCCACCTTCTGGGTAATTGCCAGTCCTTCTATCACTTCTTTCTGCGTCATAAACGGCAGGGCATGGTCTTCACAGGAATACGAACCCATTCCTCCCGTATTAGGACCCTTATCGTCCACGAAGCGCCTTTTGTGATCCTGGACAGGAGGAGTTACTACCACGGTTTTGCCGTCACACAGGCATTGCAGGGAAAATTCTTCACCCTCCAATCTCTCGTCAATGATCACACTCGGATGTTCGGTTAAGACCTGCTTGCAGTAAAGAAGAGCCTCTTCCTTGGTCTGGAAGTGATCTCCCTGAACCATGACCCCTTTACCGCCAGTCAGGCCGTCCGGTTTTACAACAATGCCATCAAGTTCATCCAGGAATTCTTTAATGCCCTCCATGGATGTGAATATTTTAAATTTTGGGTTTCCGGGAATGTTGTATTTCCTGACGAGATCTCTCGTGAAGGATTTTGAGGTCTCAAGACGGGCAAGGTTTTTTGTGGGACCTACCGCGGGTATCCCTATTTCTTTCAGGGCGTCAACAACCCCATTATTCAGAGGGTCTTCAGGTCCAATGATCGCGAAATCTATGCGGCATTCTTTCGCATAGGTCTTGACGGCAGCCAGATCACTGTAACTTCCAATAAAGGCTTTTTCCGAGAGAGATGCAATGCCCGGATTGTTGGCTTTCATGAAAGAAAAAAGTTTGGGCTTATGTCCCGATTGCACAACCGCCTCGGCAATGGCGTGTTCACGGGCACCGTTTCCGATTAATAGCACGTTAAACATAGTCGATTCTCCTTGTACAATGTCTGTGAAAAGGCAGGTGTGAAACCTACCATAAGTCGGATAGTTGCAAACTTCAGCCCACGAATTTCTGTTATTAAATATCGGAAAAATTCATCCGAGTCAAATAAATCTGATTGCAGATTGATATTAATAGTTTGTCTTTCCAAAGTAAAATTTGATAAAGTACAAAATATTCTGTCTTCATGATTCAAGGGGTCAAGGATCCAAGGATTCGAGAGAAATGCGTAGACGCTTTGTGGAAAGAATGCTCAATGTACTTATAAAATAATTTGAAAACAACCACTTGAACAATGGAACTCTTGAATCATAGAACCCTTTTTCAATTAAATAAGAGAAGAACTTTAGATCAAAATTGGAATACCTGATTACATTTAAAATAGTTTTGCTTGTTTTTCTTTTTATCCTTTCGGGATTTTTTTCCTGTTCAGAGGCTGCCCTCTTTTCTCTTACACCCCTTCACCTCCATAAGATGCAGGAAGAGAAATTCCCTGTTCTGTCTTCCATCCGCAGCTTGTTGAATTATCCTCAGAGGTTGCTGATCACCCTCATCGTAGGGAACGAGGCCGTAAATATCGCCCTTTCCGTGCTGACGGCTTCTTTGTTCATCCAGTGGCTTGGCATCGAAGGTCAATGGGTGTCTATAGCCTTCACGACCTTACTGCTGCTCATTTTTGGTGAAGCCATTCCAAAAACATTTGGTGTTACCTATCCGATCCGCCTCTCTTTTGTAGCAGCGCCGTTTCTTGTCATAGTATCATGGTTTGAACGTCCCGTCGTGTGGATTCTGGAAAGGGTGTCGGCTCTGATTGTATCGTTATTTCCTGGCGGATATGCGCGGGAAAGGGTTGCCTTAACAGAGGATGAATTCAGGATCCTCGTTGATACAGGCGAAAAAGAAGGGTCCATCGAGCCATCTCAGCGTGATCTCATTCACGGGGTATTTGAACTGGGAGATAAACCGGTTTCTGAGATCATGATCCCCCGGGTTGATATGTTTTGTCTTCACGCTTCTTTAAGGATTGAAGATATGGCAAGGGCGGTCATCAAGGCCCGCCATGAGCGCATTCCGGTGTATGGAACTGACCGCGATGATATTAGGGGCATTCTCTTCGCCAAAGAACTGTTGCACCGCATGGCAAGCGGCGTGAAGATATTGCAAATAGAGAAACTGCTGCGGAAAGCTTATTTTGTACCGGAAAATAGAAACGCTGCAGCGATGCTGCGCGATTTTCAGACAATGAAAATCCAGATGGCTATTGTTGTGGATGAGTACGGCGGCGTTTCCGGCCTGGTAACCCTGGAAGATATCCTGGAAGACCTGTTTGAAGACATCTATGATAACTATGGTCTGAAGACAAAACTTTGGCAGAGGATTAACGAACACACATTCCTCGTATCGGGAAAGATGCCGATGGAAGAGTTCAGTGAACTGACCAGTCTTGTCATTCCCAAGGAAGATTTTGACACACTAGGTGGCTTTGTCTTTCATCTCTTTGGAAAATTGCCATCAAAGGGAGAAACTGTCTGCTTTGAAAATTATACGTTTCGAGTAGAGAAGATGGGCGGCACCAGAATTCTGGTATTGAGGGTCGAGGGAAAAGAGAAAACGCTTGATGGATAACATAGTCACGCTTGCAGTTATCATGCTGTGTTTATGTCTGGAAGGTTTGTACTCCGGGGGAGAGATTGCCTTTATCTCATCTGATATACACCGTATCCGGAACAAGGCGCAAAAGGGTTCCCGATCCGCCCGGAGAACCTTAAAACTTCTTGAGTCGCCTGAATGGTTTTTGGCTACTACCCTGACGGGGACGAATGTGTCTATCGTGACCAGTACAACCCTGGCAACGGCCCTCTTCATCACCACGCTGGGTACAGCCCAGGGTGAAGTGGCCTCTATGATGATCATGATTCCCACACTGCTCCTGATGATTGTATCAAGAAGTCTCTTCCGGCAGCATGCGGAAACGATGGCGATAAAACTTGCCCATTTTATCTGGTATTCGTCCTTTCTCTTCTTTCCGGTGGTATATCTCATTTCCAAGCTCTCCCGGGGGACGTTGAAAATATCTACCAATGAGGCCGGTCGTCCCTACTCATATGTTACGAAAAATGGATTGAAATATATTCTCGAAAAGCAAGGAGCAAACACCGATATTCTTAATGTGGAAAAAGATATGGTCAGGAATATAATTGATTTCTCTGATGTAACGGTGGGCAGAATCATGGTTCCTCTATCGAAAATGATTTCTCTTCCCGTGACGGCAACATTGCAGGAAGCTGAAAAACTTGCAGCAACAAAAAATTATCTGCGCATTCCCGTGTATCGTGATCAGATTTTTAATATTATAGGCATTCTACATTATTTTGATCTTTTGGAAATTCTACGCACACAGATTGCAAATCAGTCAAATGTTGAAGAAAATGAAACGATTGAGTATTGCGTGAAACCGGTTGTCTTTTATGTCCCTGAGACAAAAATCGCCAAGGATTTGCTGATTGAATTGCATGTTCGGGGTGAACGGATGGCTGTTGTCGTTGATGAGTATGGTGGAGCTGTGGGAATTGTGACAATGGAGGATATACTCGAGGAGATCGTAGGTGAAATAGATGATGAATATGACAGTGGAGAAAAGATGCATAAAAAAATCGGACCTGGAAAGTATCTCTTTAATGCGAAAATAAGTATAGAGAAAATTAGGCAGCTGATCCCGCTGGAAATTCCTCAAGGAGACTACGAGACCCTCGGAGGATTCCTGCTTTATAAAATGGGAAAGATACCCAAGAGAAAAGATACATTACGATATGAAAATACCCTCTTTGTAATAGAAGACGCTGACGTAAAATCCATCAAAGAGGTATTAATAGAATTACCGGTCTATGCGGATATCAATACGGGAAATTGACGCTAACTTTTAAGGATCATCTCCAAAGAGGTGAGAGCAATTTCAGGATACAAGGAGCTATGGGCAGGGTTCAAGGAACAAGGAGCAAGAATCAGCCGAAAGCTGTCAGATGACAGTTCATTGGAGAACTAACACGTGATGCCTCAAATCATTTATGCAACTGAATGGGAGAAGAACCGAAATTCATAAACCAGGTGAATTCATGACGCAGTATGAAGAAAAAAAGGTAAGTGCTGTTATATTGGCCGCAGGTAAAGGGACGAGAATGAAGTCAGATGTGGCGAAGGTTTTACATCCCCTCTGCGGAAAGCCTATGCTGACATATTCTGTCGATGTAGCCCGGGCAATCGGTGCGGAGAAAATAGCGGTTATAGTTGGACATCAGGCAGATGTTGTAAGAGAAGTATTCAAAGATCAAGGAGTGATCTTCATTGAGCAGCGTGAACAACTGGGAACGGGACATGCCGTTCTTCAGGCGAAGGACACCTTTTGCAATTATGATGGTACAATACTTATCTTGTGCGGTGATGTTCCTCTGTTGTGCCTTTCAACAGTCATTGCGCTCTTTGAATATCATATTTCGGAAAAAGCAGTGCTTACAGTTTTGACGACCATCCTGGGCGACCCTACCGGTTATGGACGTATAATCAAAAAAGGAGACAGGGGAGAGGTATTGAGGATTATTGAGGAAAAAGATGCGTCACCTGATGAGAAAAAAATCAGGGAGATTAATACGGGAATATACTGTGTTGAATCCAATTTCCTTTTCAGGGCGGTTGATGAAGTCGGGAATGAAAATGTACAGAAAGAATATTATCTGACGGACATAGTGGGAATCGCCTGGCAAAAAGGTTATAAGACAAGGTCGTTCATCACGGTCAATTCTTTTGAAGTGATGGGCATTAACACGCCTTTCGATCTCATAAAGGCATCTGAGTATATGATGACATGCAAATAAGTATAGGAAATTTGACCTTACATAATAACGTGTTGTTGGCACCAATGGCAGGTATTACAAATCTGCCTTTTCGGTTACTCGCGAGAGAATTCGGATGTGCGCTGGCATTTACCGAGATGATCAGCGCCAACGGTCTTGTCAGAAGAACAGGGAAAAGTTATCGATTTCTTAATTCCTCCCTGAAGGATAAACCTTTAGGTGTCCAGATATTTGGCTCTGATCCTGTGGTTCTTTCCGAAGCGGCACAAGTCGTATCAGATTATGGCGCCGATTTACTGGATATAAACATGGGTTGTCCTGTCAAAAAGGTTGTTAAAACGGGGGCGGGAGCCGCCCTGATGAAAAATCCCGGGCAGGTACGCCTTATCCTTCATGCGGTCAGGAAAGCGATCTCACTTCCGTTGACCGTGAAAGTTCGCGCGGGCTGGAATCATGGTGATATGAAAGCGCTTGAAATCGCACGTATTGCCGAAGATGCTGGAATAAATGCAGTAATTATACACCCCCGTACGGCTGATCAAGGATTCAGTGGTGCGGCTGACTGGAACGTCATTAAAGTGATGAAGAAGAATTTGTCTATTCCTGTAATAGGAAGTGGCGATGTAAGAAGTCCTGAGGATGCATACGACATGCTCACCTCAACAGGGTGCGATGGTGTAATGATAGGAAGGGGGGCCCTCGGTAATCCCTGGATTTTCAGAAATATCATATCTTTTCTTGAGGGGCAGAAAGGTTTTATGCCACCGCTCCCATCGGAACGTAAGAGGATTATAAAATACCATATGGAGATGGAGGTCAATTACTTGGGTGAAAGTCTCGGTGTCAGAAATTTTCGAAAACACCTTCTGTGGTATACAAAGGGTATGAGAGGTGGCAATCTTTTCAGAGAAGCGATGGGAAAAATTCATGATAAAAAAGCGGTATTATCTGAACTTAGCCGTTTTTTTATTCAGTCATGGAATATGCCAAACGAACAGTAGCGTAATAAAATAAGAACTTGACTTTTATAGGCTGACTTGGCATAATTTAACAAAATTCATTCAGTGGAAATTTCAAAAAGTGCTCTTTGATGAAAATATTGTCGATCTTTCAGAAAGCGGCTTAATCTTCATGGGTCGAATTCCTCGCCGTTTGCGGCGAGTGTAAATAATAACTCATGAAGATACCCCGCTGCTTGCGGCGGGGAGCTTCATTTTCATTACTTTTATGTAAGCATGGATTGATAGTAAGGATCACACGAAGTAGATACATAAAGGATACGGTGAATTGTGGAACTTGTTAAATTTGAGGAATTGGAAAGCAAACTTAAGAATCTTATTGAAGAACATATATTTTTGAAAAAGAAGAATCGTGAATTAGAAGAAACTATAAGAATTAAAGGATTGGAGTTTGAAGAGGCAAACAATAAAATAAGGGGGCTAAACGAGGAAAGGAATACGATGCGCACTAAGGTGGATTCACTGCTTGATTTGCTTCAGGATATCAATGCGCAATAATCGGATTTGAGGTCGTGCACTTGGGGAAGAGTTTTAATATAAGTATACTGGGGCAAAAATTATCGGTTTTAGCTGATGCAGGGGATGAACATGTAGCATACGTAGTCAAGTATGTTGATGACAAGGTAAAAGAAGTAGAACATACGTCCGGTAATATTAACACCTTGAACATTGCCATACTGACTGCTTTAAACATTGCAGACGAATATATTAAATATAAGGAAGTAAAAGAAGGTATTTGTAATCAGTTAGAGAATAGATCTGAGAAATTAATTAATCTAATTAATGAAATAAGGTAATAAAATATCCCCTGCGATGTGCGTGATTAACATTCGTTTTTTGAGCCAACACCTTGGAACCGGGGGCCTTTCCTTGTTAGCGGTGTGCATGTCTGCCAGCATCCCGTAAAGACGGGGGTGGAAAGCCTGAAGCAACAATAGGGTGCCCACCTTATCGGAAGGTTCAAAAAGGTGGTTAACACGGCATAAGCGGGGGTTTTTTTATTTGTAATAGTAGTTTATTGCATAAAGATCAATTCCCGCAGCCGCACAATCATTAAAATTCCTTCCGTAACATCCCCATTAATTCAATGAGACGTGGACTTTTTCAAGGAAGAACCGTAGAAAAAACCATAGTCGAATTGTGCCTGAGTGAATGAGATAAATCGCAGGATCTTAGGTTTAATTTCGTAGATGGAACGTTTTACCCATTATAAGCCTTAATGTCCTATTTAATGTCATAAGATAAGGAGGTGGAAAGGCTTTGATATATAACAGTATAATTATATTAGTTATCTTTGGAGCCATGGCGATCGGTGCCTTGTTGGGATATGCTTTGAGGCAGAAAGTATCCAAGAAAAAACTGAAATCATCGGAAAGCCTCTCAGCGAGAATTATCGATGAGGCGAAGAAGGAAGCAGAAACAATTAAAAAAGAGGCCATACTTCAGGCCAAGGAAAATCTTCTCAAAACGAAAACTGAATTCGAGAAAGATACAAAAGAAAGGAAACAGGAACTCGACAATCTCGAAAGGAGGCTGCGATCCAAGGAAGAAAATATTGATAAAAGGATAGACCAGTTGTCTCAGAAAGAAACGGGTATTGATACCCGGGAAAAGTCCCTGATACAAAAGGAATCGCAGATAAATGAGAAGCACGAGAGATTAAACAGAATGCTTGAGGAGCAGAGGGAAAGGTTAGAGAAGATAGCAGGTATTTCTTCCGAAGAAGCAAAAAATTATCTTATTCAGTCTATGGAAGCGACGGCGAAGCGGGAAGCAGCTATGATTGTAAGGAAAATAGAGGATGAAACGAAAAGAACTGCCGATAAGAGTGCACGGGAAATCATTACCTACGCTATTCAAAGGTATGCGAGTGAGTTTGTTACGGAAAACACGGTATCGGTGGTTAATCTCCCCAGCGATGAAATGAAAGGGAGAATAATCGGAAGAGAAGGGAGAAATATTAGAGCCATAGAAGCAGCTACGGGAATAGATCTGATCGTTGATGACACACCGGAAGCGGTTGTTCTATCGAGTTTTGACCCCATCAGGCGTGAAATAGCAAGGGTATCTCTTGAGAGGTTGATCACAGACGGCAGAATCCACCCCGGGAGAATTGAGGATATTGTGAAGAAGGTAAAAACAGAAGTTGATACGATAATCCGTGAAACGGGAGAACGGATATCCTTTGATGTCGGAGTTCATGATCTTCATCCTGAAATCGTGTATCTTCTGGGAAGCCTTAAATTCAGGACAAGCTTTTCTCAAAATGTCCTCCAGCATTCGGTAGAGGTTGCTCACCTCACAGGAATAATGGCTGCTGAATTGAAAATGAATGTGAAAGAAGCGAAAAGGGCGGGATTGCTTCATGACATAGGAAAAGCAGTAGATCATAAGATAGAAGGCACCCATGCTGCGATCGGAGCCGATTATGCGAAACGATTCGGTGAGTCCTCAAGGATCATTCAGGCTATTGCTACTCACCATGATGATGGTCGAACAAATACACTTTTGGGTGTACTTATTCAAGCGGCTGATACCCTCTCAGCAGCACGGCCTGGCGCACGTAGAGAAATGCTTGAAACCTATGTCAAGCGCCTGGAGGAACTTGAAAGCATCGCAAATTCTTTTAGCGGGGTCGATAAATGTTATGCCATACAGGCGGGACGAGAGATCCGCATATTGGTAGAAAACGAAAAGATCTCCGATGATGATGCCATCATGCTCTGCAAGGACATTATCAAAAAAATTGAAACAGATTTAACGTATCCCGGCCAGATAAAAGTAACCGTGATCAGGGAAACGCGAGTTTCTGATTATGCGCGATAGAAGACACAAAATATGAAGATATTGTTTATTGGCGATATAGTTGGTAAGCCGGGAAGACGAGCCATTAGAGAACTGCTTCCCAACATCATTTGCGAACACCGAATTGACTTTGTCATTGCGAATTGTGAGAATGCGGCTGCGGGCTTTGGTGTAACGAGAGAAATAGTAGAAGAGCTCTACAGTAACTATATCAATGTATTGACTTCAGGAAATCATATATGGGATAAAAAAGAAATTAGAGAATTTGCTGAAGACTATAAAACACTTCTCCGGCCAGCTAACTATCCCGACGGCTCACCCGGGTGGGGCAGTGTGGTGATGCCCAATTCGTCGGGGATTTTTATCGGTGTGATTAATTTGGCGGGAAGGGTCTTCATGAAACCTATTGATTGTCCGTTCAGAACAGCGGAAAGAGAAATAGAAAAAATGAAGAACACTGCAAGAATTATTATTATTGATATCCATGCAGAGGCAACATCAGAAAAAGAAGCTATGGGGTGGTTTCTTGATGGCCGTGTCAGCGCTGTTTTGGGAACACATACTCATGTGCAGACTGCCGATGAGGATATTTTACCGGGCGGTACTGCGTACATAACGGATGTGGGGATGACAGGGCCTTTTAATTCGATCATTGGAATAAAAAAGGACGCTATTCTAGAGAGGTTCTTAACTCAGATACCGAATAAGTTTGATGTGGCGAAAGATGATGTTCGCCTTCAGGGAGTCGTTCTTGATGTTGACAGTAAGAGTGGTAAGGCTGTGAGGATTGAGAGATTGACTCAGCGGTTAGAAAACTGAAAAAGCACAGTGACTGATAGTCAATTGGTGGTGTGTGATATTGTATACGATATGCAGAAATGAAATGGCACTTTGAACAATACGGCGTTGTGCAGGTGATTGAAAATTGAAAAGCGTATATGATATTTTTGCTGAAAGAGGCTTTATAGAACAGGTTACGGACGAGGCAGAGCTGCGAGCGCTTCTACAGAAAGAAAGTATTACCTGCTATATTGGCTTTGATCCGACTGCAAAAAGTTTGCATATAGGGAGCCTTGTTCCGATCATGGCACTGATGCATATGCAGAAATACGGACACAGGCCGATAGTCTTGATCGGTGGGGGGACAGGACTGATAGGTGATCCGAGTGGTAAATCTGAAATGCGTCAGATTCTTACACGTCACGAAATTGATGTAAATGTGTCGTTTCTACAAAAGCAACTGGCGACATACATAGATTTTGCAAAGGCGCAGGCCATATTATTGAATAACGCAGAGTGGTTGACTGAACTAAACTATATAGAATTTCTGAGAGATATCGGACGGCATTTTAGTGTAAATAAGATGCTGGCGGCGGAGAGCTACAGGATGCGTCTGGAAACAGGCCTTAACTTTATCGAGTTTAATTACATGCTCCTCCAGGCATATGACTATCTCTATCTATTCAGAAATTATGGTTGCGTTTTTCAGATGGGCGGAAATGATCAGTGGGGGAATATGCTGGCTGGCAGTGATCTTATTAGAAGGATGGAAGGGAAAAATGTTTTCAGTATGACATTCCCTCTGATTACAACATCGCACGGCTATAAGATGGGAAAAACAGAAAAAGGGACTGTGTGGCTGGAAGCGGAACTGACGTCTCCTTATGAGTATTATCAGTACTGGATCAATACGGAAGATTACGATGTAGAGCGATTTCTGGCTCTCTTTACCTTTTTACCCATGGAAGAGATAAAAGAAGTTCGAAAATTGGCCGATTCCAGGTTGAATATGGCAAAGGCCGTTCTGGCCTTTGAGGCGACACGTATAACCCATGGACGCAAGGCGGCAGTTGCAGCTTGGAGAGCTTCCGCCACAGCCTTTAACACCAGGTCCGTAGAAAGAGATATTCTCCCATCCAGTAACATTTCAAGAGAAGGTGCCACGCGGGATCTGTCAGCGGTTCCATCGACTAAAAAAACCCGGTCAGAACTAGAGAAAGGCATCCCCGCGTTTGAGCTTGCCCATTCAGCAGGATTAGCGGGATCGAAGGGAGAAGCGAGACGCTTGATTGCCCAGGGGGGGCTTTATATCAATGACCGTCCGATCGAGAGATTCGATGAGAATATTGATATACACAGTCTCAACGAGCACGGAGAAATACACTTGCGAAAAGGCAAGAAAAAACACGTAGTTCTCACTGTGGAATAATTATTTATAAATAATAATAAAATTTATCTTGACTAATACAAAAAGAACAGGTAGAAATGCCAACTTTTTTGATTCTTAACATATTATTGTTAATAATATAATGAAAAAATAGATCTTTAAAATTGATATTGCGGTGAACTGAAACCCGAAGAGAGTTGGGTTGATTGATTGCATCTCAAAAGCCACTGGTAAGTCTTTTAGATAACCTCAGTTCTATATACTTCGCAACAGCACATTAAGTAATTTTTAAAATTAAATAAGAAAAAAGTATTGACAGAGTGAGAAAATTAAGTTAACTTTAAATCTCGCTTTTAAAAATCGTTCTTTGGAAATTGAATAGTGGGATAATAGATTTGTGGGTCCTTTTTTTACAAGAAAAGATGGAGAGAAATCTCTATAAGGATTAAAACT
>Ga0209253_10003851_pt1 | contig 13122 bp, 12 predicted proteins | sample FrelakmetBRP12BR_FD_187145 | JGI IMG/M metagenome (GOLD analysis project Ga0209253, IMG submission 187145) | Freshwater lake sediment microbial communities from the University of Notre Dame, USA, for methane emissions studies - BRP12 BR (SPAdes)... | ecosystem: Environmental > Aquatic >...
CAGGTGCCCGCATTCGGCGGACATGACCCCGCCCAGCACCGCAGTGTGGTGGTTCAGGCGCGACTGCGCCATCAGGTCGACGACGCTGCCGCAGGCCCCGGTCTTCGGATCGGCGGCGCCCCAGACCAGGCGCCGGATCCGTGCGTGCAGGATCGCGCCGGCACACATCGCGCACGGCTCCAGCGTGACGAACAGGTCGCAGTCCACCAGGCGGTAGTTGCCCAGCAGTTCGGCCGCCGCCCGGATCGCGCGGATCTCGGCATGCGCGGTCGGATCGTGACTGCCGATCGGGTGGTTGTAGCCGGTGGCGAGCACCTTGCCGTCGCGCACGATCACGGCCCCGACCGGCACTTCGCCCGCGTCCCGGGCGTTGAGTGCCTGGTCGATGGCCAGGCGCATGAAGTCGATGTCGAGGCCGGCGCCGTCGGCCGTCGACGCACCTCGCGGCGCTTCCTGCATCGGCAGCCCCGATCCTCGCGGCTAGTAGGATTTCGGCAGGCCCAGCACCCGCTCGGCAATGAAGCACATCACCAGCTGCGGACTGACCGGGGCGATTCGCCCGATCAGCGACTCGCGCAGGTACCGCTCGACGTGGTACTCCTTGGCGTAGCCGAAGCCCCCGTGCGTCATCACGGCCTGCTGGCAGGCGTCGAACCCCGCCTCCCCGGCCAGGTACTTGGCCGAGTTCGCCTCGGCCCCGCAGGGCCTGCCGCCGTCGAAGAGCCACGCGGCCTTGAAGACCATCAGGTTCGCCGCCTCCAGCGCCATCCAGTTCTGCGCGAGCGGGTGCTGGATAGCCTGGTTCTGGCCGATCGGCCGGTCGAAGACGACGCGCTCCTTCGCGTACTGCGTCGCGCGACGCAGCGCGCACAGGCCCAGCCCCACGGATTCGGCGGCGATCAGGATCCGCTCGGGATTCATGCCGTGCAGGATGTACTCGAAGCCGCGCCCCTCGTCGCCGATGCGGTCGGCGACCGGAACCCGCATGCCGTCGAAGAACACCTGGTTCGAGTCGACACACGTGCGGCCCATCTTCTCGATCTCGCGCACCTCGACCCGGCTGCGGTCGAAATCCGTGTAGAACAGCGACAGCCCCTCGGCCGGCTTGCTGCACGCCTCGATGGGGGTGGTGCGGGCCAGCAGCAGGATCTTCTCGGCAATCTGCGCGGTCGAGATCCACACTTTCTGGCCGGACACGACGTAGTGATCGCCCTGCCGTTCGGCCTTGGTCTTGATGCGCGTCGTGTTCAGCCCGGTGTTGGGCTCGGTGACGGCGAAGCACGCCCGCTCGCGGCCGGCGATCAATCCGGGCAGCATCCGCTGCTTCTGCGCGGCGCTGCCGAACACGACCACCGGGTTCAGGCCGAAGATGTTCATGTGGACCGCCGATGCGCCCGAGAATCCGGCTCCCGAGGCGGCGATGGTCTGCATCATGATGGCGGCTTCGGTGATCCCCAGGCCCGCGCCGCCGAACGCCTGCGGCATGGCGATGCCCAGCCAGCCGTCGCGCGCCAGCGCCTGGTGCAGTTCGCCCGGGAAGCCCCCCTCACGGTCCTTGCGGGACCAGTAGTCGTCGCCGAACTGCGCGCAGATCCTGCCGATCGCCTCGCGAATGGCGTCCTGCTCGGGTGAAAACGAAAAATCCATCGCTGCCCGCCTTGGTGCTCGATCCGGTTCGAAGCCGTGGACGTCGCGCCTGCCGACGTCCGCCCGTCATTGTGCACGGCGCCGGGGCGACTGTGCGCGCCGCAGCGGATATCGGCGCGCGTGCGGGGCTACCCGGCCCGCTTGGCGGCGACTGCGATCGCCTCGGAAAGCGTCGCGCGCTCGCCCACCTGGTTGGCGAGGATCAGCACGAGCTTGGCGTTCATCAGCGCGGCTTCCTCGTCGCTCAGGCCGCGCTGGCTGTCGATCAGTTCCTGGTAGAAGCCGTCGGGATCGGGGATGTTCGGGGTGTGGATCAGAGCCATGGGCGCGGTGCTCCTCGTTCAGTGGCCGGTGGCCCTGCGAATGGCCGAGGCGACCTTGCCCGGCTCGAACTGCCGCCAGCGTGCCGCAACGTGCTGGTCCGGGCGCAGCAGGTAAACGGTGCCCGGTCGCCCATCGTAGCGCGCGGCGAGCAGTCCCTGCGCGTCGACGATCGCGTCGCCGTCGCTGGCAGTCCCGGGCGGCACCACGGTCAGCACGCACGCGGTGATCGGTCCGGCCTCGACGGTCCGCGCGGGCGCATGCTCGCCGAAGGCCAGCACGGTGAAGCCGTTGCCGACCGTGTGCAGGAACCAGTCCGCCCTGCCCCCCCGCTCGATCGGCGCATCGGCACAATTCGTCCCGGGGCGCATGCGGCCGGTGAACTCGGACTCGTCCGCCGTGTTCAGCGACGAATTCAGGTAGGGCGTCGGCGTCGACAGGCGACCGCTGTTGACCAGCGGCCGCGCAAAAGCCTCGTCCTCGGCGAGGCCGAGCACCGCGTCGCGAAACAGCAGGCTGCCCTTGCTCTTGGGCGTGATGAAGTCGGTCGAGCGCGTCGAGTTCAGCAGGTTGTCGTCGGCAGCGAAGGCCCGCTCCTCGCTGTAGGAGTCGATCAGGCCCGTCGGCGCGCGGCCGTCCAGGACGAGCTTGAGCTTCCACGCCAGGTTGTCGATGTCCTGGACCCCGGTGTTCGCTCCGCGTGCGCCGAACGGCGAAACCTGGTGTGCGGCATCTCCGGCGAAGATCACCCGGCCATAGCGGAACCTGTCGATGCGCCGGCACGCGAACTGGTAGACCGACACCCATTCCAGCTCGAACTCCACGCCGGGCAGCATCGCCTGGATGCGCGGAATCACGTTCTCGGGCTTCTTCGCCTCCGACGGGTCGGCCTGCCAGCCCAGCTGGAAGTCGATCCGCCACACGTTGTCGCACTGCTTGTGCAGCAGAACCGACTGCCCGCGATGGAACGGCGGATCGAACCAGAACCAGCGCTCGGTCGGGAAATCGGCCTTCATCACGACGTCGGCGATCAGGAACCGGTCCTGGAAGAACTGGCCGGTGAACTCGGCGCCGACCATGTTGCGCACGTCGCTGTTGGCGCCGTCGCACGCGATCACCCAGTCGGCCTGCATGTGGAACACGCCGTCGGGCGTCTCCACGGTCAGCGTCGCCGAATCGGCGTCCTGCGCAAGGTTCAGCAGCTTGTGCTTCCAGCGCAGGTCGATCAGCGGATTCGCGCTGCAGCGCTCGACGAGGTACGACTCCAGGTAGTACTGCTGGAGGTTGATCATCGCGGGCATCTGGTGCCCCTGCTCGGGCAGCAGATCGAACTGGTAGACGAGGTCGTCCTTGAAGAAGACCTTGCCGCGCTTCCAGCTGACGCCCTTCTGGACCATTGGCGCCGCGCAGCCCAGGCGATCCCAGATCTCCAGGGGCCGCTTGGCGTAACAGACCGCACGCGAACCCACGCTGACGGTGTTGTTGTCGTCGATCACCACGACCGGGATGCCCCGGTACGCACAGTCGAGCGCCGCGGTGAGCCCGATGGGCCCGGCGCCCACCACGACCACCGGATGGCGCCGCGGCTTGCCGGTGCGTTGCTCGTCGGACTGCGCGTACGGGAATTCCGGGTAGGTGTAGGTCTGCAGCATGCCCGCTCCTCGATCTGCGTGCCGCCCTGCCGGCTACTCGCCGGCCACGCCGGCCAGTTCCTGCGCGTGCAGCCAGGACGCATGGCGCGGGGCCTTCTTCGTCCGGCTCCACTCTTCGAGCATCGGCCACTTGACCGCGTCCAGCCGGGCCTGCATGTCCGGCGTGGCGGTGTCGGCGGCGAGTTCCAGCCGGTGTCCGTTCGGATCGAAGAAGTAGATCGATTTGAAGATCACGTGGTCCGTGACCCCGACGACCTCGATCCCGGCCGCCTCCAGTCGCTTCTTGGTCGTTTCCAGCTCGGCGACGCTGTCCACCTTGAACGCGATGTGCTGCACCCACGGCGGCGTGTTGGCGTCGCGGCCCATCTGCGGCGAGTTCGGCAGCTCGAAGAAAGCCAGCACGTTGCCGCCGCCCGCATCGAGGAACAGGTGCATGTACGGATCGGGCTCGTGGGTGGACGGCACGTGGTCTTCGGCAATCGCCAGGACGAAGTCCATGCCGAGGTGTGTGCGGTACCACTCGACCGTTTCCCTGGCGTCGCGGCAGCGGTAGGCGACGTGATGAATGCGCTGGATGCCCATGGTGTCCTGTCCTCCACGTAGGACTCGAAAGTATCATTTGCAACGAATCCTTGTCAAGACAGTTGCATTTGATACTATTGGTGCCCGCCCCGCCGCCCGGGCCCCGCCGACTTCACGGATGAACATGACCGCCACGGCATCGCACCCGAGCGCACGCACGGCGAGCACCACCGACACGCCACTGGAACTCGCCACGTTCTTCCCCTACCGGTTGGCCGTCCTGGCCGAAGCGGTGAGCCGCGCGGTCGCCAGGGTCTACGCCGAACGCTTCGACCTGTCGCGCGACGAGTGGCGGGTGCTCGCCGCCCTGGGCGAGGCGGGCGAGATGAAGACGCGCGATGCGATGCTCAGCACGACCCTGGACAAGGTGCAGGCGAGCCGCGCGATCGCCCGGCTGGAGGCCAAGGGACTGATCGCCCGCGTGGCGGACGCCGAGGACCGTCGCAACCGCATCCTGCGGCTCACCGCCGCCGGCAAGGCGCTGCATCGGCGCATCGTGCCGGTCGTCAAGGAGCGCGAGGCATTCCTGTTGCAGGCGCTGGCCGCTCCGCAGCGTGCGGCTCTGGACGAGGCCTTCGACCGCCTGCTGGAGCGTGCGCGGGTCCTCGAGGCGGGTGACGACGACCGCGGCTAGGCACTTCCCGCCCACGGGCGCCGTTCCGTCGCGAGGCCCCAGGCGCTGCCCCTGCGGCGGCTCGCATCCCTCGCGGCCCCGGCGACCCTGAGCCCTTCTGTATCATCCATCGGGCGGGCCTCGGCAGCCGCGTGGCGAAGCGAATCAGGAGAACGACATGACCCAGGATCTGCTCGAAACCAACCAGGCCGGCATCGCCACCCTCACCATGAACCGGCCCGAATCGCGCAATGCCCTGACGCGCGACATGATGCTCGCGCTCTCCGAAGCCCTGCCCCGCCTGGCCGCCGACCCGACCGTGCGCCTGGTGGTGCTCACCGGAGCCGGCAACGCCTTCTGCGCAGGCGGCGACGTGAAGGGATTCGCAAAGAACGCCGCGGGCGCTTCACCCGCGGTCTCATTCGACCATCGGGTGACCGATCTGCGGGCCCGCATGGAGGTCAGCCGCTGGTTGCACGAGATGCCCAAGCCGACCCTGGCCGTGATACCCGGCCCGGCGGCCGGCGCCGGGCTGTCGCTGGCATTGGCGTGCGACCTGCGCATTGCCGCGGACGACGCCAAGCTCACGACCGCCTTCTCGAAGGTCGGACTGTCAGGCGACTTCGGCGGCAGCTACTTCCTGAACCACCTGGTGGGCGCCGCCAGGGCACGTGAGATGTATTTCACCGGGCAGGTGCTGCGGGGCGACGAGGCCCAACGAATCGGTCTGGTCAACCGCTCGGTACCGTCCGCGCAGTTGGCCGAGGCCGCGCGGGCATGGTCCGCCGAACTGGCGGCGCTGCCGACCGTCGCCATCGGCTACATGAAGCGCAATCTCAACACCGGACTGCGCGCCTCGCTGTCGGATGTGCTGGACGCCGAGGCGATCCACATGATCCGCACGTTCGAGACCGACGACCACAAGGGCGCGGCCGCCGCGTTCGTCGAGAAACGTGCGCCGCGGTTCGAGGGGCACTGACGCATCGGACTAGTGACTGCGCGTGCGCAACTGCCACAGCGATTGACCGGCCAGAGCACCGGCTGTGGTGACCGCGACGCCGACGACCGGCACCAGGACCGCCCAGCGAACGCCCAATGCGCTCGCGCCAAGGCCCATGATCAGCGAACCGATCGGGTTGCCGCCCAAGGTCGCCAGCGAAAACGCCGCCATGACCCGCGACTGGTGGCTCGCGGGCGCCCGTTCCTGCAGGATCGTTCGCGACATCGACATCGCCACCCCGCCGCACATGCCCCAGAAGAAGATGCACAGGTAGAACACCCACTGGGGCGGCGCCGCGGCGATCGGCGACAGCGCGCAACAGCCCAGCAGCAGGGCCATCACCAGCGCGCGACCGGGAAACGCCAGTCCACCGATTCGCGTGAGAACCACGATGCTGATCAGCGTGCCGAGCGCGAACACCATGAAGCCGAGCGCCATGTCCGGCGCACCGCCGGCGTACAGGTCGCGAATCGCCAACGGGATCAGCACCACGTAGAACCCGCCGAAGAACACGCCCATGCCGAGTGCCAGCAGGAAAGTCGCCCGCATCGGGGGATCGGCACGGATCAATGCCAGCCCACCGCCCAACGCCCGCCACAGCGGTTCGCGCTCCGGCCCGCCACGCGCCGGCGCCGGCTTCGCTGTCACCGCGGGCAGCCGACTGGCGGCAGGAATTCCGGCTGCGAGCACCAGGCACTGCAGCAGCAGGATGGTGATCGAGCCCCAGTGCGCCGCCCTCCCGCCAAGCGCCTGGCCGATCATCTGCATGCCGAATTGCATGCCCATCGCCAGAGTGACCATTCGCTGCACGTTGTGGCCCGCGACCCGCGTCAGCAGCCCGTCGCGGGCCGGCATCGCAAAGGCGGTCACCAGTCCCCATGACAGGGCGTACAGCACCAGGTGTGTCTCGTTGAGTCGATTGCGCCACACGAGGAACGCGAGCACAAGCGGCATCAGCACCGCGGCAGCGTGCAGCCCCATCAGCAGGCGGCGCGGATCGACACGGTCGGCCAGCCAGCCACCAAACAGCAGAAACACCAGTATCGGCAGCTGGCCGATCATCTGCGTGATGCCGAAGCGCGCGGCCGGCTGGTTCAGTTCGATTGCCAGCAGATAGGGCAGGAGCACCATCTGGATGCCTGCCGGAATCATGAAGGTCGCAACACTCGCCAGATACCAGCCGGCGGGCTGGGCGCCGTCGGTGCTGCTCATCGGGACGGTCAGGCCGCCACCGAGCGGCTGATGTCCGTGCCCGAATCTGCCCGGATACTCGACCGCCTCATTGCGGCACCTTGGACAATCAGAGCGCCATCGACGGCCGCTGCGACATCGCGCTGCGCCAGCGCTGCAGGTGCGGGTGCTGCTCCCCAGGCCTGACCTTCACGACGCGGGCAAAGTCGACGGCCACCACGGCGGTGATGTCGGCAACGCTGAATCGATCGGCGGCGATGAAGTCGCGGCCGGCCAAGCGCTCGTTCAGCGTGACGAAGAACTGCTGCACCCTGGCCAGGCCGCGCGTGGCCAGCTCGGGGATCTGCGGATAGTCCACCGGCCCCGGCAGCGCCCGATTGGCCATTGCCGGTGCGCTGTTGCGCAACGCCTCGGCGATGGCCAGCAGTCCTTCGAACTCGATGCGCCAGTTCCAGCTCGCAATCTGTGCCTTCTCCAGCGGTGTGCTTCCCAGCAGGGGGGGCTCCGGAAAGCGGCCCTCGAGGTAAGCGGTGATCCCCGCGTTGTCGGTCAGCACCGTCCCCTCGTCGGTCCGCAGCGCCGGAACCGTGCATTGCGGGTTCACCTGTCGGTAGGCGTCGCCCAGTTGCTCGCCTTTGCGCAGGTCCACCTCGATCGTCTCGTGCCCGACGCCCTTTTCGGCAAGCAGGATGCGTGCGCGGCGCGGGCTCGGGGCTGTGGCGCAGTCGTAGAGGGTGATCATCGTCGGGCCTTCGTGGTCGGGCACACGGTGGTCAGCGCGCGGCGGCGAGCTTGTCCTGCGTGCGGGTATCGAAGTCGCCGGCGTCATGGCGCTCGTGCAGCTGACTGGATGGGTCGCCCCAGGTGCGATTGACCATTCGGCCACGCCGCACCGCCGGACGCTTTGCAATCTGGTCGGTCCAGCGTACGACGTTGGTGTATTCCTGGACCTGCAGGAACTCGCCGGCCTGGTACAGCTGGCCCTTGGCGAGGGTGCCGTACCAGGGCCAGACCGACATGTCGGCGACGGTGTAGTCGTCTCCCGCCAGATAGGGGCTCTGGCCAAGGCGCCGGTCGAGCACGTCGAGCTGGCGCTTGACCTCCATCGCGTACCGATCGATCGCGTACTCGATCTTGGTGGGTGCGTACGCGTAGAAGTGCCCGAAGCCGCCCCCGAGGTAGGGCGCGCTGCCCATCTGCCAGAACAGCCACGACAGGCACTCGGCGCGCTCGTCGCGGCGCGACGGAAGGAAGGCCTCGAACTTCTCGGCCAGGTACAGCAGGATCGCGCCCGACTCGAACACGCGCACCGGCGTCGGCTCGCTTCGATCCAGGAGCGCCGGGATCTTCGAGTTCGGGTTGACCGCAACGAAGCCGCTGCCGAACTGGTCGCCCTCGCTGATCCGGATCAGCCAGGCGTCGTACTCCGCACCGGCATGGCCCAGCGCCAGCAGTTCCTCCAGCATCACCGTGACCTTGACCCCGTTCGGGGTCGCCAGCGAATAGAGCTGCATCGGATGGCGGCCCACCGGCAGGTCCTTTTCGTGCGTCGAACCGGCGATCGGGCGGTTGATGTTCGCAAAGCGACCCCCGCCTTCCTTCTTCCAGGACCAGACGCTCGGTGGCGTGTAGGACGACGAATCATTCATGCAGTGATCTCCTGTCCGGCAGTCGCAGCGCACGTGACATGCGCGGCCCTGGCACGGAACCGTTTCCACAGAAGCCGCGCATCGCCCGTCCCCGTGAAAGATTGACCCGCCGGCGGCTGGTCTGCCCTGCCCTATTCTGACAGAGCGTTTCGGTTGCGGACAGGCCCCGGCGTCGCGGGTTCGACGCGGTCGACAACCGTGTGTCGAGATCGATGGAGCTCGAGCAGCGACAGCCAGCCTCGAGCACGAGCCTCGCCCGACCTTCGTGCGCCTGCAGGACGATGGCGCCCGACGTCAGGGCACGACGATCAGAAACAGCCAGGTTGCGAGTAGGATCAGATGGACGACACCCGACAACAGGCTCGCGCGCCCGGTGCCGTAGGTGATCAGCGCCATCATGAACGAAAGCGTCAGCAGCACGGCGCTGCCCGATGTGACCCCGAGCTCCAGCGGACTGCCGGTCCACCACGCGATGGCGGCCACGGTCGGGACCGTCAGCCCGATGCTCGCCACCCCCGAGCCCAGCGCAAGGTTGATCGAGGTCTGCAGCTGGTCCTCGCGCGCCGCGCGCAACGCCGTCAGGGCCTCCGGCAGCAGAACGATGGCCGCGACGATCACGCCGACGAGGGCGCGCGGCGCGCCAAGCCCTTCGGCCGCGGACTGTATGTGCGGCGAAACACCCTTGGCGAGCAGCACCACGGCCACGAGCGAGATCAGCAGCGCGGCCAGCGCACCCGCGGCGACTCCGCAGCTGGGCCGCGAGACCGCAGATTCGATTGTCCGCGTGGGCGTGAAGTGATCCCTGTGGCGCACGGTCTGCACGAAGGTGAAAGCGAGCCACAGCATCAGGCACGTCGTGCTGACGAAGGCCAGCTGGGCCGTCGTGTAGTACGGCCCCGGCACGCTGGTGGTGAAGTTCGGCAGCACCAGCGTGACGGCCACCATGGGCAGCAGCACGATCAGGTAGGCCTGTGCGCCCTGCGTCCGGAACTCCTGCTCGCGGTGCCGAAGCGCGCCGACCACGATGCACAGTCCGGCGACGCCGTGCAGCACGAGCACGACGACGGCGTGAATGGTGTCGCGCAGGAGCGTCGGTTCCGGCCGGTCGCTGAGCATGATCGAGACGATCAGGCCGAGTTCGATGACGGTGACGGCCAACGCAAGCAGGATAGCGCCGAACGGTTCGCCGACGCGCACCGCCAGCACCTCGGCGTGGTGGACGGCGGCCAGCACGGCGGCGATCAGGGCGACACCCAACATGACGCCAGCCGACAACCCCGGGCGGCCACTCAGGGCGACAACCGCTCCCAGGGCGAGGACGGGCGCGACGAGGGTCCAGGCGGGCAGTCGATCCGTGGGCACGGTCATGGGGCGGGAGTATAGGGCAGGCCCGCCCTGATCCACGACATCTCTGCGTATGATGCTGTGCGTCGCGTCGAGGCTGGTTCCCATGGACAGACTGCGTGCCCTTCTCTATGGCTCCCTGCTCCTGCTGATCTTCGGATGGGTGCTGCACGTCGGCAAGGCAATCCTCGTTCCGGCCGTGCTCGGCGCGGTGATCGTGTACGTCATCGTCGGAATGGCCCATGTGCTGGGCCGGTTGCCCGGGGTGGGCCGCGCGCTGCCGATGCAGCTGCGCTACCTGTTCTCGATGCTGGCCATCGGGCTGGCCTTCTTCCTGCTGGCCTACCTGGTGATGTCCAACAAGGAGCGTGCACTGGCGCTGGCGCCGCAGTACCAGGAGACGCTGCTGGCCGCGATCCAGCGCGTGGCGGTGTTCTTCGGCTTCGAGACCGAGCCCACCTGGACCACGCTGCGCCAGGACCTGCTGGCCACGGTCAACCTGCAACGGCTGCTCGCTTCGCTGCTGGCCTCGGTGGGCTCGATCCTGGTGACGTTCATCGTCGTGTTCCTGTACGCAGTATTCCTGCTGATCGAGCGCAACGCCTTCGAAAGCAAACTGGCCAACCTGTCGGACGACCCCAAGCGGGTGGCGCGAATCCGCGAGGTCATCGAAACCATCAACCGGCGCATCGGCTCGTATCTGGCGTTGAAGACACTGCTCAGCATCCTGCAGGGGGCGGTGAGCTGGGTGGTCATGGCGATGTTCGGACTCGAGTTCGCCGTGTTGTGGGCGGTGCTGATCGCCTTCCTGAACTTCGTGCCGTACATCGGCTCGGTGCTCGGAGTGGTGTTCCCGCTGCTGATGACGGTGGTGCAGTTCGATGACCTGGGGGTGATCCTGACGATGCTGCTGGCCCTGAGCCTGGTGCAGTTCGCCATCGGCAACTTCCTGGACCCGTACGTGATGGGCAATTCGCTGAACCTCAGCCCCTTCGCCATTCTCATCAGCCTGGCCGTGTGGTCCGAACTGTGGGGCATTCCCGGCGCCTTCCTGGCGGTGCCCATCACCGCGATCATGACCATCGTGTTCTCCGAGTTCCCGGGCACGCGGCCGGTCGCCGTGCTGCTGTCCAAGAACGGACGGCTCTGAGCATCGCCGCTTCGTCCATAGCCAATGCTCACGAGGCTCCCGCCGAGCCGTCAAAGGCTGCCGCCGCGAGCGGGATGACGTCATGCGCGAGGGGCCCGGGCGCACGTCTGCGCCTGCGGCCGCCTCGCACGGCCAGTGGCACGGTCGAGTCAGTCATTGCGAAGGCCGATTCGATGCGCTATTGTTATCGGCGTTGTTCGCACTGCACTGCTCTGCGCGCCACGCGCCGGATCCGCATGGCGGCATGCCGACACTCCACTGGGCAACGCGCCCTTCCAATTCCCTTACCCACTGAAAGACTGACATGAGCAATTTCTGGGACGCGGTCCTATTGATGGTCTCGACCTTCTTCTTCATCGCCTACCTGGTGATCATGTTCCAGATCGTCGTCGATCTGTTCCGTGACCCCGAGGTGGGCGGCGGCTCGAAGGTGTTGTGGGTGATCGGTCTGATCTTCCTGCCGGTCCTGACTGCGATCATCTACATCATCGCGCGCGGCAAGGGCATGGCTACGCGGCAGCAGGCCAGCCTTCAGAAGGCCAAGTCCGAGACCGAGTCCTACATCAAGAGCGTGGCCGGCAAGTCGCCGGCGGCCGACATTGCCGAGGCCAAGGCACTGCTCGATGCGGGCACGATCAGCGCCGAGGAGTTCGCCCGACTGAAGGCCAAAGCCCTGTCCTGAAGCCAAGGGTTCGAGGCTGCCGGGATCGGGCGAACTGCCCGGTCTGCCGGGCTCAGGACGGCAGGGTGGCATGGCGCCCGGCGCCGCGACCGACAGCAATCTGGCACCGAACCCGAAGCAGGCATGAGCGACACGCCCAAGCGGACTGCGACGCCGCCGCTGTTCAATCCCTTGTCTGCGGACTTCATCCGCGATCCGTATCCGGCCTACGAACGGCTGCGCACGACCGATCCGATGCACCTGACGCCGCTGGGCCTCTACCTGGCGAGTCGCCATGCCGAGGTCGGCGCGATCCTGCGCGACAAGCGCTTCGGCAAGGATTTCGTGGGCCGGACAACCAGGCGGTACGGCCCCGAGATCATGAACGAGCCGGTGTTCCGCAGCATGCGGCACTGGATGCTTTCGCAGGACCCGCCGGACCATACCCGTCTGCGTGGCCTGGTCGTCAAAGCCTTCACGGCGCGCCGCATCGAAGACATGCGCGCGCGCATCCAGAGCATCGTCGACGACGCGCTCGACCGTGTGGCCGCTCGGGGCCACATGGACCTGGTGGGCGACTTCGCCTTCCGCCTGCCGGTGATGGTCATCTGCGACATGCTCGGCATCCCGCAGGAAGACCGCGACGTCTTCTTCGTGCGCGAGCGCACCGCCGGGCGCCTGCTCGACCCGGTGCCGCTGACGCGTGCCGAGATCGACGCGGCGAATGCGTCGCACCGGGCGTCGATCGCGTACTTTCACCGGCTGTTCGAGCTGCGCCGGCGCCAGCCGGGCGACGACCTGACGACACAGCTCGTGCAGGCCGAGCAGGACGGCAACATGCTTTCGAACGAGGAGCTGACCGCCAACATCATCCTGCTGTTCGGTGCCGGCCACGAGACCACGGTCAACCTGATCGGCAACGGGCTTCTCGCGCTGCATCGCCACCCGGACCAACTGGCACTGTTGAAGCGGCGGCCCGACCTTATCGGCAACGCGGTCGAGGAATTCCTGCGCTACGACTCGTCGGTGCAGCTCACCGGCCGGGTGGCGCTCGAGGACATCGCGGACGTCGGTGGCAAGCGCATCCCCAGGGGAGAGTCGGTGCTTTGCCTGCTGGGGTCGGCCAACCGCGATCCTGCGGCCTATCCCGATCATCCGGATCGGCTGGACATCACCCGGCCCGACATCCGACCACATTCGTTTGGTGGCGGCATCCACTTCTGCCTGGGCGCGCAGTTGGCACGCATCGAGGCCGAGGTCGCGATCTCGACCCTGCTGCGGCGCCTGCCCGACTTGCGGCTCGACGATGCGC
>Ga0209253_10003852_pt1 | contig 13118 bp, 15 predicted proteins | sample FrelakmetBRP12BR_FD_187145 | JGI IMG/M metagenome (GOLD analysis project Ga0209253, IMG submission 187145) | Freshwater lake sediment microbial communities from the University of Notre Dame, USA, for methane emissions studies - BRP12 BR (SPAdes)... | ecosystem: Environmental > Aquatic >...
TGTCTTACTCCCCCGTTCGCCACTCAGTCAGGAGTTGCCTCCCGACCGCGTTCGACTTGCATGTGTAAAGCACGCCGCCAGCGTTCAATCTGAGCCAGGATCAAACTCTTCAGTTCAACTCCCAAGCTCGCACACAAAGCAAAACCTCCAGAGGCTTTTTGGCCCCTAGACAGGTTCCTCTAACCGTGCAAGCACTCAATGCCTAAAGATTCCCAGCGGCGCCGTTTCGCGCACACCGACTGCTCCGACACGCACGAAACGGTTTACCGACAGGCACCCCTCAGACCACCGAGTACCCACACTTATCGGCTACAAATTGTTAAAGAGCGAAAAAGAAGTTGGTTGCGGGGGCAGGATTTGAACCTACGACCTTCGGGTTATGAGCCCGACGAGCTGCCAGACTGCTCCACCCCGCGTCCGAAACCTAGACCGAAGATTATAACCAGTCTGCGCCAACCGCGTCAATCCGACGCGAATGCGCCTTCTGCCCGGCAGCGCGATCCCCGCCCTTCTGAGGCAGGCAGGTGGCTCCGACCCCACAGACGTCTTGCCACCGACCGGCCTCAGGGTTTCCCAGAACCATCACCTTCATCGCCCAAACCCCATCCATCAAGGGGAGCTAAGGTCGCCTCGTCACTTCTTGAGTCTGCAAGAGTGCCAAGATCGTCGAGCGGCGGCAACTCGTCGAGAGAGTGCAGTGCGAGATCGTCCAAGAAGGCTCTGGTTGTCGCATACAGCGCGGGACGCCCGGGCACCTCTCTATGCCCCACGACCTCGATCCAACCCCGCGCCTCCAAGGTCTTGAGCACGCTACTTGACACGCTCACGCCCCGGATCTCCTCCATGTCACCACGCGTCGCAGGCTGCCGATATGCGATGATCGCGAGCGTTTCCAACACCGCGCGCGAATATCTCGGCGGGCGCTGCGGATTCAGTCGATCAAGGAACACCTGGTAGTCCGAACGCGACTGGAACCGCCATCCGCTCGCCACCCGCACCAACTCGACGCCGCGCCCCTCCCAGTCGAGCCGCAACTCGTCGAGAACCTTACACAGGGTGTCGCCGCTCAGCTGATCCTCGAAAAGCTTCCGCAAGTCGGCGACCGACAGCGGATCCTGAGTCGTAAGCAACGCTGCCTCGAGGATCCGCTTGACCTCCGCAACGTCATAGAGCGCTGAGTGCATTTCTGAGTCTCACGTAAATCGGGGCGTAAGGACCCTGCTGCTGGAGGTCGACCAACGACTCCCGAGACAGTTCCAGCACAGCGAGAAATGTGACGATCAGTTCCGCGACTCCTGCCTCCCTTTGAAAAAGATCAGTGAACTCCATGAATCGCAGATCCTGAAGCTTCCGCAGGATCCGAGTCATGTGCTCGCGCACCGAGAGGTGCTCGCGGGTGACTTTGTGATGGCGATGCGCCCTGACACGCGCCATCAAGGTGAGCCAAGCTGCCCCGAGGTCTTCGGGGCAAACCTGCGGCAGTCGCTTCACTGCGTCGTAAATGACGGGAACCTGCACAACGAAGAAATCGCGACCCGCCTGACGAAGGCCGTCGAGTGATCGACTAGCGAGCTTCATTTGCTCGTAGGCGAGCAGCCGCCGCACCAGCGCCGCACGCGGGTCGTCCTCGAGGGCCTCCGCGCGGGTTGGTCTGGGCAATAGCATGCGCGACTTGATCTCCACCAGGAGCGCCGCCATGAGCAGATACTCCGCGGCAAGTTCGAGCTGATTCTCGCGCATCAGCTCAACGTAGCCCATGTACTGGCGTGTCACTTCCGCCATCGGAATGTCCAGCACGTCGAGATTTTGCCTTCGGATCAGATACAAGAGCAGGTCGAGTGGTCCCTCGAAGGTGTCGAGGTAAACCTCAAGTGCATCAGGGGGGATGAACAGATCCTGGGGGACCTCGACGATGGGCTCACCCCGAACTCGTCCTATCGGGCTCCGATCGTTATTGTCGCGGACTTCGATCACTTCTCCCACGGGCGCTCGCCGTTTCGATCAGTGGATCAAAACATCACCCATACTGAATTCCCATCGCCTCACGTACCTCTCGCATGGTTTCGGCCGCGAGCTTGCGCGCTCGTGCACAGCCGTCCTCGATGATGCTCCGAACCAGAGATGGATCTTGGAGGTAGTACTCGGCCCGTGCGCGCATTGGCCGTTGTTCTGCAAGGATGGCGTCGATGATCGGCTGCTTGCACTCCAAGCACCCGATGCCTGCGCTTCGGCACCCGTGCTGAACCCAGTTTCGCCGCTGGCCGTCCGAATACACGAGATGGAGCAGCCACGCGGGGCATTTTTCGGGGTTACCTGGATCGGAGCGCCGTATCCGTGCCGGGTCGGTCGGCATCGTCCGCACCTTACGCGTAACGCTGTCCTCATCTTCTCGAAGGGCGATCGTATTGTTGTAGGACTTCGACATCTTCTGCCCGTCAAGCCCCGGCATGCGGGATGCCGGCGCCAAGAGAGCACGTGGCTCCGACAGAATCATCTTTCCGCCGCCCTCGAGGTAGCCGAACAGCCGCTCCCGGTCGCCGATGCTCAGATTCTGCGCCTCCTCAAGCAGCGCTTTGGCGGCGTCGAGCGCCTCGCCGTCGCCGTCTTGCTGGTAGCGAACTCGCAGATCACGATAGAGCTTCGCGCGCTTGGATCCAAGCTTCTTGACAGCGTGCTCCGCCTTCTCTGCGAAACCGGGCTCGCGCCCGTACAAATGGTTGAAGCGGCGCGCAATCTCGCGCGTGAACTCGATGTGAGGCACCTGATCCTCGCCGACCGGAACGAGATTCGCGCGGTAGATTAGGATGTCCGCGCTCTGCAATAACGGATACCCTAAGAATCCGTATGTTGAAAGATCTTTCTCGCTTAGTTTCTCTTGCTGATCCTTGTACGAGGGCACCCGTTCCAGCCACGGCAAGGGCGTGATCATCGAGAGCAGCAGATGGAGTTCTGCGTGCTCCGGCACGCGGGACTGAATGAAAAGTGTGGCTTGGGCGGGGTCCACACCGGCCGCTAGCCAGTCGATCACCATGTCCCAGACGCTCTGCTCGATGATCTCCGGGCTTTCATAATGGGTCGTGAGCGCGTGCCAGTCCGCCACGAAGAAAAGACATTGAAACTCTTGCTGAAGCGTCACCCAGTTCTTCAGCACCCCGTGGAAATGACCGAAGTGTAAAGTCCCAGTGGGGCGCATCCCCGATAGCACTCTGTCTGCGAACATCGCGCGTTGCCTTCCCTATAGCTTCGAGATCACTTCCAGCAATTGCGGGAACTGGATCAACGATCCCAAACTGCTTACGAGGCCGATGATGATCGGCCACAGGAGCCAGCCCAAGACCCCCGTGAACAGCAGCACCAACAGGATTACCATGCCATACGGCTCCAGCAGCGAGAATCGGTAAGCCAGGCGCGGCGGGAGCAGCGATACCACGATCCGTCCGCCGTCCAGTGGAAGCAGCGGCATAAGGTTGAGCACGGCGAGCGCCACGTTCACGAGGATACCCGCTGCACCCATCCAAATCATGGGCTGCGAGTAGAATGCTTCCGGCATTACGCTTCCCAGCTTCAAGACGGTTGCCCAGAAAAGCGCCATGACGAAATTGGCCCCCGGCCCCGCCGCTGCCACCCAGCGCATGTTGCGCTTGGGTTGACGCAGGTTGCCAAAGTTTACGGGGACGGGCTTCGCCCAACCGAACAGAATGCTGCTGCCGGCGAAATGGCTGAGCGCTAGGATAACCATTGGCACCACAATAGTCCCGACGAGGTCGATGTGCCGCAGCGGATTGAGGCTGACGCGACCCTGGGCGTAGGCCGTCATGTCGCCGAAATGCTTTGCCACGTAACCGTGTGCAGCCTCGTGCAAGGTAATGGCGAAAACCAAGGGCAACGCGAAGATCGATATGGTCCGAATGAGGTCCGCGTCCATGCTCACCCCAGACCAAATACGCCGAGACCGCCCTTGCCCACGCGCAAGACCCGCGGCGCTGCGCCTGTCAGGTCAATCACCGTTGTCATTTCGAGCCCGCAGGTACCGCTTTCGACGATCAGATCGACCTGTGAGCCGAGTCGCTCGCGCATCTCATCGGCGTCGTTGAGGGGGAACTCGTCGCCCGGCAGGACCAGGCTTGTGCTCAACATCGCTTCTCTCAATTCCTCGAGCAGCGCCTGGGTGACGGGATGGTCTGGAACACGTAGACCGACGGTGTTGCGCTTCGGATGCTGGAGTCGTTTCGGGACTTCGCGTGTTGCCTCGAGTATGAACGTGTACGCACCCGGCGTCGCACTCTTCAGCAACCTGAACTGGCGGTTGTCCACCCTCGCGTAGCGCGCGACCTCGGAGAGATCGCGGCAGACCAGGGTGAGCAGATGCCCCGCGCTCAAGGCCCGAATGGCGCGGATTCGATCCACGGCTGCCCGGTCGTCTAGGCGACAACCGAGTGCATAACACGAGTCCGTCGGATATACCACGACACTTCCTTCACGCACGCGTTCGGCCGCCTGCCGGATAAGCCGCGGCTGCGGATTCGCGGGGTGAACGCTGAAGCATTGAGCCATGAAAGGGGGCGCCGGCGCACAGGTAGTCCGGACCGAGCGTCGTCAGTGGGCCGCCAAGCCGTTCGTGAGAGACCAACGCTCCCAGATCGGCGTCACGCCATGGGGAAGGGCCGGCAGCCGACCGAGTTCCAGGCGCTGCTCCCCGGGGCCGTGATAATCCGATCCGATGGAGGCTCTAAAACCAAACGTATGGCAGAGTTTCGCGAGCGCGACGAAGTCGGCGGAGCGGTGGCTTGGCGCAACGACTTCGACCGCCGTGCCGCCGGCATCGCGGAACTCCGCTGCCAGCTGCGTTAGCCCTCCGCTCCCCAGGTCATAGCACCCGGGATGGGCGATCACAGCTTCTCCACCGGCCGCGTGAATCCACGATACGGCGTCCTCCAAGGAGGCCCACTGGTGTGGAACGAACCCAGGACGTCCTTCACTCAGATACCGCTTGAACACATCACGCGTTTCTGATGCCTTTCCGCATTCGACCAGATAGCGAGCGAAGTGCATGCGACCTATGAAGTCAGCGTTACCGGCGTGGCGCGCTGCCCCTTCGAAGCTGCCCTCGATTCCGACCCGGGAAAGTTCGGCGGCTATGCGCTCGGCGCGGGTGCAGCGCCCGCTCCGGACCCACGCTAAGCCCTCCTGTAGCAACCCACACGAGGGATCGATACCGAGACCGAGGATGTGAATCGTCTTGCCGCGCCAAGTAACTGAGATCTCGACGCCCGGGACAAGGCGGACGTTTTCCGCCGCGGCAGCCGCCCGCGCCTCGGCGATGCCGGTCGTCACGTCGTGGTCGGTCAGCGCGAACAAGCCTATACCGTTCTTGGCCGCTTCATGTATGAGGGAAGCAGGACTGAGCAGCCCATCGGAGGCGGTGGAATGGGCGTGGAGATCGACCGATTGCACTCGAAGAAGAAAGGTTGCGGCGTAACTAAATGATTAAGGATAGCAAATTGGCTAGGCGTTTAGAAATCGGCTCGCTTCCGGACCCTGACGGTGATTCCCTACCCGATGAGTTGACCAAAGCATGGTCAATTCACGATCGAAGGCGCGTGCACTTCGAGCCGAGCCATGTGTCGCCGCGGGCCTCAACCCCAACCGTCGATTAGGTTACGGTTCTGCTATGATCATTGGACGGGTGATCTAAGAAGCCCTTGCGTCCGGACGAAAACCGCCATGACTATCACAGAGCCGCGTCGTGGCGACGCGTTGCTCATTATCGATGTTCAGAATGACTTCCTCCCCGGTGGCTGCCTGGGGGTCGCGGGTGCGGATGAGGCGGTTCATGTTCTGAATCGCTACATCGCGATCTTCCGAGACCGTCGACTGCCAATCATCGCGACCCGAGACTGGCATCCTGCCAACCACTGCTCCTTCGAGGTGCGGGGTGGAGAATGGATTCCCCATTGCATCGCTGGCACCCACGGGGCAGCATTTTCTTCCGAACTGGCGATTCCCCGCGACACCGTGATCATTTCGAAGGCGACGACCTCCGAGCAGGAGGCCTATTCCGGATTCGAAGGGACCGACCTCTGTGCGCGGCTTCGTGATCTCAGTGTAAAGCGCCTTTTCGTCGGAGGCGTTGCAACCGAGTACTGCGTGCTTGCCACGGTGCGCGATGCCCTCCGACTCGGATTCAGGGTGTTCGTCCTTGAGGACGCAGTGCGTCCGGTCGACCTCCTCGCATATGCTGGGGAGCAGGCCCTGGAGAAGATGCAACACCTGGGCGCGAAGTCCATCCGCCTGCAAGCCGTTTCGGTCTGACCGCGGCTGAGGGCCATCACACGCGGCTCTTGGCCTCTCGGGCGCGCCCCCGCGAAATCACACGAGCGAGATCCGTCAGTTCCTCCGCGAAGACCTCGATCAAATCGTCGACGGTCACGATCCCGAGCAAGGCACCCTCCTCATCCAGAATTGGAAGCCGGCGGACCCCCTTGGTTCGCATGATCTGGAGGGTATCGAGGATGCCGTCTTCCTCCCGGCCCGTGACCAGTTCCTGCCCCATGATGTCTCCAACGGTGAGCACTTTCGGGTCGAGACCGGTCGCCACGACTTCGACCACGATGTCCCGATCGGTCACGATTCCGAGAGGGACACGCTTGCCGTCGAGATCCTTGGCGACCACGAGGTCTCCAACGTGATACCGCCGCATCAACTCGGCGGCCGTTTCCACGCTGGTGTCCTCAGCCGCGACGATCACTTCCCGGGTGCAGATTTCACCGATGCTCATGGGCTGCCCGTGCTCATCCACTCTCTAAGTGCGCTCTCTTTAGTTGACGGCGTCGAACCCCTCGCCTCACGGTGCACACAACTCGATCTCAGCGTACCACAAGCACAGGGATGGTCGAGTGCGTCAGTACCTTCTGCGTCACGCTGCCCAGCAATAACCCCGCAACCCCGCGTCGCCCATGTGATGCCATGACGATCAGGTCGCATTTCCCCTTCTTCGCCGCCTTGATGATCGCCTCGTGGGGTTGGTCGCTCACCAATGCCACGCCATTCGCTTGCACCCCCACAGCCTCTGCCGCTTTCGTCACGTCGGCCAAGTACCGCTCGGCTGTGCTCTTCGCGGCGCGCAGATAGTCCTGCCTGTTCATGGCGTCGATGGGGCCAACATACTCGTAGAGTATCATCGGATGGTATTCGGGATATGCGTGAAGAGCAGTCACCGAGGCATTCACAGACTTGGCGAGCTCGATCGCCTGGGCAACGGCCTTCGCTGAGAGGTCAGAACCGTCAGTGGGGACGAGGACATGCCTAAACATTGTTATCGCTTTGACATTGGGCCGCGCCGGGGCGAAGCGCCGTATAGCCAGAACCCGGCCGATCCCAAGATGGGTCACGCAGTTTGCTACCGCACGCCGTGAGTGCCTGGTTCACCGACGCGGCATCCAGAGTCCCGTCAATGAGGAGTCGAACGCCGTTTCCGCTGTCAATGTCGTCTACCCTGACCCCCATTTCTTGCCTCTCACGTCATGGAACACCAGGAAGCGAATCAGAGCTCACACAACCTGCGCACCCTTTCTGCATGCCTCGGTGAACAACCGGTCAACACCGGTTGCAGTGAGACCGTTTGAGTTGTTACAGCCCGCCATGGTCCCGGGATAGCCCCGGACCCAAAGCTTAGATACGTTACAGAAGCGGATGAGAAAAGTCATTGAGAAATCGCAATTGAAATCTGAATTTGCATACAATGCTTTTCAGCCCAATTCGAGGGCTTGCGCCCAGGTGCCTCGGATTTCGATTGTCGGCGAGTGACCTCCCGAAAATGGTCCCAGTTGAAAGCGCGTTTGCATCACCGCAGGTTACCCGCGACGACCACATCTCCTGCAATCCGTGCCCTGTTCGGGCCTTGGACCTGTTCTCCGGCTTATCTGATGCGCGCGCCAATGGGGTGCTCAAGGCCGTAGACCGTCTCTTCTTCGTGCCTCGCGCGCCCATTTACCAGTCCGGCGAGAAAACCCCGTTCGTGTACGTCTTGCGAGTCGGACTCATCAAGCTCTCCCACTATCTCCCAAACGGGGACGAGCGCATCGTCCGCATTCTGAAGCCCGGCGACACGGCTGGTCTCGAAGCCCTGTTCGGAAATCCTTACCATCACACGGCGGTCACCCTGACTCGTGCTGATGTCTGCAGAGTACCGGTCCCGCTGATGGAGCAGCTCGACCGCGAGGTGCCCGATTTCCACCGCCAGTTGCTGCAGCAGTTCCAGCGGTCTCTTAACGAGGCAGAAGCGGTACTCACCGAGCTCTCGACGGGGTCGGCGCACGGCCGCGTCGCGCGCCTGCTGCTTTTTCTTGCCGAGAACGACGGTACGAACTTGGTCACGCTGATCAGCCGGGAGGACATGGGCGCGATTCTCGGGATCACGACCGAATCGGCGAGCCGTATCGTCGCGGAGTTCCGCCGTGCCGGTGTTCTCACGCACTGTAGCGGCGGCATGTGCCGGGGCGAACGTCAGCGTCTTGCTGAAATCGCCCACGGTGCCGATGTCAACCCCCGGAATCGACGCGAGAACCAGCCCGAAGCGTGACGACGTCCGTCGCCACGTCTACCTCCGGAGTAGCTCTGCGGGCGCGTCACCTCTGTGGAGAGAGCGCGAAGACCCGTTAGGCGACCGCCGCGATCGTCGGGGCGTCTGGTTTCCTTCCCGTGAGCAAATAGTCGATCAGGTCACGTACCGACCGGATCGCGGTACCGAAGGGGAGCGGCTCTGATCCGCGGAAGAAAAGGCCCTTTTCGACATCGCCGCGGAGCGCAGCCGCGAGCTGGTTATCGATACAAAACTGGCCGAAACGGCCGATGTTGTCGCGCAGGCCGCACTGCAACAGGCAATCCCAGCCGAGCGTGCACTTGTGCGCTTTCTGGTTCGCGTGCGCTTTGAGGTGGTCCACACGCTTCAGATACCGGTCCAGCCAAGGCGTCTTCACCGCCCGGGCCGGCAGTCCCGCTACGCTTATGAACGTCACGATATCTTCCGGTTTCGCCTCAGCGAGGACCCGCTTGAAATTTGGGTGGGCATCCCCCTCTTCCGTTACCGCGAAAGGCGTGCCGAGCTGAACGCCCGAAGCGCCGAGGGCGAGTAGCCAGACAACCTTCTCGTGGCTGTTTACGCCGCCGGCAGCCACAAGGGGGATCTGCGCCGGATCGATTGCCATCTTGTGGAAAACGTCGAGCACTGCTGGAATCACTTGCTCGAAGTCGAACCGCCCGTCGCACACATCGGCTTCGTTTACCGCGCCGAGATGCCCGCCGGCATACCGGGGATGCTCGAGGACGATCGCGTCTGGAAGGCGGTTCTTGCTGCGCTGCCATTTCTTGAGCAGAATCGCGACCCCGCGCGCATCCGACAGAATCGGGATGAGCGCCACCTGGGGAAAATCCGCAGTAAGGTCAGGCAGGTCGAGCGGTAGACCAGCCCCCATCACAATAGCGTCGGCGCCGCTCTTGCAGGCCTGGCGGACGTAGTCGGAGTACTGCGACAACGCGCGCATCACGTTCACCGCGATCATGCCCTGACCACCGGCGATCTCCCGCGCCGCCCGGATTTCCCGATCGAGCGCGACCAGGTTTGCGCGCTCGATCTTCGCTCGATCGCGGCAGCGGGCGGTCTCTGCCATCAAGTCGTCGTGATGCCGGCGCAGGTCGACGCTCGCGATCGTGCCGACGGCGTTGTGACGGGCGACGTGCCCGGCGAGGCGATGCCCCGACACCCCGACGCCCATGCCGCCCTGAACGATGGGAAGCAGGCGTCGGCCCTTGATGACAAGCGCCGGAAGGTGGGAACGGTGCACAGATCGGACCCCAAATAGTGAATTATACAATTGCGGGCCTTCATCTAGCAGCACGTGCCGAAGGAAACAAGCAAGGTCTGCACTACAGCGGCTTCTTGCCGCTTATCCACAGCAGCGGCTTTGATCTGGAACGGAATCCACCGCGCAACGCCGTCGCGGTGGCTCGCCTGGCGAGTCATGACCTCCTCCCTCCGGAGAGTCATGAGAGCGGGTGCGTCGCCGGCAAAGCGGGCACCCGATGATCAGTCTAGGGCCTTCGCTACGACGTAGACATACCGAAGCGGCGTGTCTCCGGTGTTGATCGACGTAAACCGGGGACGGACCCGGGACGGACCCCATTTATCACTCCTCACGCCATCGTTTCACCCCCCCCTCTAGCCGGTGATCTCCGTTGTGTTGTCGCGTGACGGCTGGGAGAATCTCCCTATGATCTCGAGAGAAGGCATTCATTCGTGCCTCGCGCGCGCCGCCTGGTGGATCGCTCTGCTCGCTGTGCTGTCCGGCTGCGGAGGTATCACGGTCTCGTCGATCGAGAGGAGGGAGTACGTCGCGGGCATGCGCGGCGACGTCCTCACCGCCGGCAGATTGAGCATGCCGACGGCCGAGAGTCTGCGCGCGCTCGGCCTCGACGCGTCGAGCTGCGATCTGGATGGGGCGCGCTGCCGGGAGGCGATCGAGAGCTCGTCGCTGCTTGGCGATGAGCGCAAGCTTTCGGCGCTCGCGGAGCTCTGGTTGCAGCGGGCGCTGCGGCTCACCCGCGCCGGGCCGGACCAGGTTCACCTCGACGCGATCCGTAACGCCTATCTCGAGACCGCTCGGTACGCCTACGCCTACCTGTTCTTCACCGACCGCCGACCGCGTCAGCGCGCGTTCGAGGATCGCCAGATACAGGTGCTCGATTATTACAACTTCGCGGTGAAGGACGCGATCGGACTCATCTTTCCGCGCTACCGCGGCCGGCCGCCGGTGAGCCCGGCGCTGCTCGCCGAGGGTCGATGGCGGATCCACCTAACGCTCGAGGACGGGCGCCCCTCTGGCCAGCGCCGATTGCCGAAGGAGCTGGTCGCCGCTTCGTCGCTGCGCTTCGACGGCTTACGCAATGTCTACCGACGCGACGGTTTCGGCGCCGAGATGGTTGCGGTGCTGGAACCGGACGCGAGCAGCGAGCCCGCGCAGCCCTTCAGCCGCATGGAGGTGCCGACGATCACGGCCATCATCCGCTTTCGGGGGAACACGCTCGATGAAGTATTGCGCACGCATGACATCGATCTCATCGCGTTCGATCCCTATCGCTACGAGACCGTCGAGCTAGGAGGTGTCGACGTACCGCTCGCCGCCAACTTCACCGCCGGTTATGCGCTATGGCTCGCACGATTCGACTTTTCTCGCAAGGCCCTCCGGGGCGTGCTCGGGCGCACCGGTGGCGTCGCCGCGCCTCACGTCTACCTGATGCAGCCCTACGATCCGGATCGTCATGTCCTCATCACGCTCCACGGCTTGGCGAGCAGCCCCTTGGCGTGGCTCAACGTGGCCAACGAGATACTCGGTGACGAGGAACTGCGCCGTCGGTTTCAGGTGTGGCAGGTCGTGTACCCGACCAATGCGCCGATTGCGTTCAACCATCGCAATATCCGCACGGTCATCGAAGACACCCTGGAGCACTTCGATCCGACCGGGACAGCCCCGGCGTCGGGGGAGATCGTGGTCGTTGGGCACAGCATGGGCGGCGTCCTATCGCGCCTGATGGTTTCGTCGTCGGGCGATCGGCTCAAGCCAGCCTTCATCGAGGACACGGGGCTGGAAGGGGAGCCGCTCGATCGAGTACTCGCCGAATTCGGGCCGTATCTCGCCTTCGAGCCCATGCCGCAGGTCAGCCGCGCGGTGTTCATCGCCGCCCCGCATCGCGGCACGCCGTTCGCTGACCGTCGCCTTTCGCGGTGGGCGGCGAACCTGGTGTTGCTGCCCTACGACATCCTCGACACCCTCACCGACCTCAACCGAAGCCTGGCGGCGATCGGGGCCGATCAGCCCGGCACCCCGACGCTGCGCGTGCCGAACAGCATCGAGAACCTGAGCGACCGGAGCCTCTTTCTGCGCGTCGCGGACACGATGCCGATCTCCGCGAACGTGCAGTACCACTCGATCATCGCGAACAACACGCCCAATCGCCCGCTCGAGGACTCCAACGATGGCGTCGTCCCGTTTCGTAGCGCGCATCTGCCTGGCGCCGCGTCGGAGAAGGTGATCGAATCCTGGCACAGCGTGCAGGAAACACCCGCGGCTATCCTCGAGCTACGGCGGATTCTGCGCACGCATTGTCCGCCGCGCTAACAGCTCGCGGCAGCGCTTCAGAACGCGTAGCGCACGATGGTGGGACCCACACGGTGCCGCTGGCCCGTTTGCGCTCGGGCGCGCTTCCGGGCACAACCGCTGCAACCAGGATCGCGAAAGTGTTGGTGATTCGCCCCCGTGCAGAAGTCGCGAACGTTTCGCCGGCAACGCCTGTCGATCGATCGTGGCCGGCGCGACACGCTCGTGCGCCGGGTGGTCGGGCAAACCGCCAGGGAGGTCAGCGTGTCACTTGCGTATACGATCATCATCGGATTCTTCGTGGGCGTGATCGCGCGCTTCACTTATCCAGGCCCTCAGCCGATGAGCTGGATCTGGACGATCCTGCTCGGCGTCGGCGGTGCCATCGTCGCGGGCTGGGGCGGTCAGGCGCTCGGGCTCTACGAGCCGGGTGAGCCGGCGAGCTTCGTCTCGTCGATCATCGGCGCGCTCGTTCTTCTCTTCATTTACAACCGCATGACGGGGAAGAAGTGATCGGAAGCTCTCCGAAGCGCCACGCTCGTTGCAGGCCACCAGCACCAAAGGCCGCGACGAGCTTCCACCCTGAAGGCGACGCTGCGACGGTTCTGCGAATGCCCCGGGGCGCTCAACACGAAATCCGCCATTGAACACGGCTGACGGCGAGGAGACAATCCCCCAAGTGCCGTTGGAATTGCTATCCTTTTGAAATTGCTATCCTTCGGTCGAGTAGCGAACGAGGAAATAGCCAGTGGAAGCCAGTATTCGAACACGCAGGAGGACACGCAATGGGATTCGGAATATCCAGCCGGCTGTTGGTCATGGGGCTTGCCGCCGCCGCTTGCAGCGGCGCCGTGCATGCGGACACCATCTACACCGGCGACATCATCCAGGGCAAGCGCGTCATCAGCCAGCTCGACGTCGCCGACCTGGAGCCGGGAAAGAAGCACAGTTTCTACTTCCAGGGCG
>Ga0209253_10003853_pt1 | contig 13115 bp, 12 predicted proteins | sample FrelakmetBRP12BR_FD_187145 | JGI IMG/M metagenome (GOLD analysis project Ga0209253, IMG submission 187145) | Freshwater lake sediment microbial communities from the University of Notre Dame, USA, for methane emissions studies - BRP12 BR (SPAdes)... | ecosystem: Environmental > Aquatic >...
GCGGCTGGCCCTCCTGCATCAGGAAGGCGGGGATGATCGTGTGGAACGGCCGCTTGCCGGGGGCGACGCAGTTGGCACTCGCCGGGTCGAACGAGAAGCCGGCGCCGCGGTTCTGCAGCGAGATGCCGTAGCCGGGGATCACCACCCCCGAGCCGAAGCCCATGTAGTTGCTCTGGATGAAGCTCACCATCATGCCGCTGGCATCGGCAGCGGAGAGGTAGATGGTGCCGCCCTTGGGCGGCGAGCCGGCGGCGAAGGGCTGCGCCTGCGACATGTCGATCAACGCAGCGCGCGTCTTCAGGTACGCGTCGTCGAGCATCTGCGCCGTCGTCACCTGCATCGCCCGCGCGTCGGCCACGTAGGCGTAGGTGTCGGCGAAGGCGAGCTTCATCGCCTCGATCATCACGTGATGCCAGTCGGGTGAATCGACCGCGTAGTCGGCGAGGTCTGTGTGTTTCAGGATGCCGAGGCAGGCGAGTGCGGCAATGCCCTGGCCGTTGGGCGGGATCTCGTGCAGGCTGTAGTTCTGCCCGTCCTTACCGGCGAACTCCTGGCTGATCGTGCCGACCCAGCCGTGCTCGCGGACGAAGTCCCAGTACGCGGAGAGGTCCGCCGCGGTCATTGCGCCGCCGTGGCTGCGGGCATGGCGGCCGATCGCCTCGGCGATCTCGCCCCGATAGAAAGCTTCACCGCGGCTGTCGGCGACGAGCTTCAGCGTGCGCGCCGCACCTTGCAGAACGAAGTGCTCGCCGATCTTCGGCGCTCGGCCGCGCGGCAGGAAGTGCTCGGCGAAGCCGGGCTCGTCGCGCAGCAGCGGCTCGGCCAGCTGCCACTTCTCGTTGACCACGTTGCTGATCGCAAAGCCGCGCTCGGCGTAGTCGATCGCCGGCGCCAGCACGTCGGCGAAGGGCAGTCTTCCGAGCTTGCCGTGCAGCAGGGCCCAGCCGGCCACGGCACCCGGCACGGTGACCGAGTCCCAGCCGCGTTTCGGCGCGTTCTTGGCCAGGTCGTCGCCGTACCTGCGGCGGAAGTAGTCGACCGTCCACGCCGCCGGCGCGGTGCCGCTGGCGTTCAGGCCGTGCAGCTGCCGGCCGTCCCAGACGATCGCGAAATTGTCCGAGCCGAGCCCGTTGCTGCACGGCTCGGCGAGCGCGATGACCGCTGCCGCGCCGATCGCCGCGTCGACCGCGTTGCCGCCGCGCGCCAGCACCGCGAGGCCCGCCTGCGCCGCCAGCGGCTGGCTGGTGGCGACGATGTTGCGCGCGAAGACCGGCCGGCGCGTGGTGGGGTAGGGGTTCTGCCAGTCGAAGCTCATTGCTGCTCACCGGTGCCGAAGAACCCGCAGCCCGGCGCCGCGACGAACAGGCCGGCCAGCGTGGCCAGCACGAGGGAAAACGGCGATGGACGGTGGCAGGGCATGACGAAACGCCTTGATCGGGGAGTGAGCGGCAAATTGTGCCAGTTGGCGACGAAAGCGGGCTTTGCAACTCAGGCCGCGATTTGCGCGCTCCGTCGCAATCCGCTCGCGGCGCAGGCAGCGGCTGCCTACCGTGCGACTCATCGGGAAGCAACACAGACGATCAACGAGACAAGCCGAAGGAGTCCGCCATGTACGCAGCGTCCAGGACCGTCCGCCTCGTCAGTGCCGCGATGGCCGCGTTCATCGGCGCCACGCTGGTGCTGGGCAAGGTCCACTTCAGCGACGAATACAGCCGCCTGGCCACCCGCAGCGACGTCATCGTGCTTCCGCTGGCCGAAGTTGTCGGCGAGCGTCCGACGACCAACCTCGCCGCGACGCCGGGCGACAGCCGCGCCAACTGAGCGCGCCGCGACGGTCCGACAACGTCCCCCGAGACGGCTGGTGCTTCGGCACCGGTCGTGAAAAAGCCCGGCATCTGCCGGGCTTTTTCGTTGGGGCATCGACTAGTCGCCTTCCTGGAAGGCCTCCTCGCGTCGCGACTTGATGGCGGGCAGGGCGACCAGCACCACCAGCGCCGCTGCCATCAGCAGCAGCGTCAGCGACAGCGGCCGGGTGAAGAACACCGTCGGGTCGCCGCGCGACAGCAGCATCGCCCGGCGCAGGTTCTCCTCCATCATCGGCCCCAGGATGAAGCCGAGGATCAGCGGCGCTGGCTCGCAATCGAGCTTGTAGAACAGGTAGCCGATCGCGCCGAAGATGGCGGTGACGTAGACGTCGAACGGGTTGTTGTTGATCGAATAGGCGCCGATGCAGCAGAAGGAGAGGATCGCCGGATAGAGCCACTTGTACGGCACCTTCAGCAACTGCACCCAGATGCCGATCAGCGGCAGGTTCAGCACCACCAGCATCAGGTTGCCGACCCACATCGAGGCGATCAGACCCCAGAACAGCGCCGGGTTGCTCGACATCACCTGCGGGCCGGGCTGGATGTTGTGGATCGTCATCGCGCCGATCATCAGCGCCATCACCGCATTGGGCGGGATGCCCAGGGTGAGCATCGGGATGAACGAGGTCTGCGCGCCCGCGTTGTTGGCCGATTCCGGCCCGGCCACGCCGCGGATGTTGCCCTGGCCGAACGGTGGCGTCGCCTTCGCGCCGGCGATCTTCTTCTCCAGGCTGTAGGAGGCGAATGACGCCAACAGCGCGCCGCCGCCGGGCAGGATGCCGAGCAGCGAGCCCAGCGCCGTGCCGCGGGCGATCGCCGGCGCGGCGTCCTTCACGTCGGCCCGGGTCGGCAGCAGGTCCTTCACCTTGTCGGTGAACACCTCGCGGTGCTCGTGCTTCTCGACGTTGGCGACGATCTCGGCGAAGGCGAACACGCCCATCGCCACCGCGACGAAGCCGATGCCATCGGTGAGTTCGGGAATGTCGAACGCAAACCGGGCAACGCCCGAATTGACGTCGGTGCCGACCAGGCCGAGCAGCAGGCCGAGCACGATCATCGCGATCGCCTTGATCAGCGAGCCCGAGGCCAGCACCACCGCGCCAATCAGGCCGAGCACCATCAGCGAGAAGTACTCGGCCGGGCCGAACCTGAAGGCCAGTTCCACCAGCGGCAGGGCGAAGGCGGCGATCAGCAGCGTGGCGACGCTGCCGGCGAAGAACGAGCCGATCGCGGCGATGCCCAGCGCCGCCCCGGCGCGGCCGCGGCGCGCCATCTGGTAGCCGTCGAGGCAGGTGACCACCGACGAGGCCTCGCCGGGCAGGTTGACCAGGATCGCGGTGGTCGAGCCGCCGTACTGCGCGCCGTAGTAGATGCCCGCGAGCATGATCAAGGCGGACGTCGGCTCGAGCGCGTAGGTGAACGGCAGCAGCATCGCCAGCGTGGCCACCGGGCCGAGGCCCGGCAGCACGCCGATCAGGGTGCCGATCAGCGTGCCGGCGAAGCAGTAGGCCAGGTTCTTCAGCGTCAGCGCGGTGGCCAGGCCGAGCATCAGGTTGTTCAGCAGTTCCACCGCGTCGCCCCGCCTTTCACCTTTGCATGAACGCCGGCCACACGGGGACCACCATGCCGAGCCCCCAGATGAACACCGCCAGCACCAGCACGACGAGGAAGGCGGCGAGCGGGATCACCTCGCGAACTCGGAACTCGTGGCTGGCGTAGGCGGACACGCCGATCAGCACCAGCAGCGCCGCCACCAGGCCGGCCGGACGAAGCAGGAAGCCGAACAGCGACACCGCGCCCAGCACGACCGCGAGCGGTCCGAAGTGGAAACGCTCGATGTCGGCTCCGCGCTCCCCCCGCGCCAGGCCCTTGATGGCGATGATCAGGCCGAGGATCGCCAGCAGTCCGCCGAGCGCGGTGGGGAAGTAAGCCGGCCCCATGCGCTGCGCCGTGCCCAGTTCGTATTGCTGCGCGAAGCCGGCGAAGCCCAGCCCGATGGCGAGGAACATCAGGCCGGACCAGAAGTCCTTCTGGTGCTTGATGCGCACGGTCAGGTTCGGCTTTCTTCTGCTTGCTGCGTGACGGCGACCGGGTTCAGTCGACCCTGGCGCCGGAGAACTTCACCACCTTCTCGTACTTGGCCAGCTCGGCGCGGATGAAGGCGGAGAACTGCTCGGGCGAGGTCGGTGACGGCTCGGCGCCCATGCGCGACAGCCGCTCGCGCATTTCCGGCGTGACCAGCGCCTTGCGGAACTCGTCGTTCAGGCGGGCAACCACGGGCGCCGGCGTGCCGGCTGGCGCCATGACGCCGAACCAGGTGGTGACGTCGAAACCGGCAAGGTCCTTGCCCCCTGCCTCGGCCATCGTCGGCAGTTCGGGGAACGACGGCGCGCGTGCTGCGGTGGTCACCGCGAAGGCGCGCAGCTTGCCGGCACGGATGTTGGCGGCGGCCGAGGCCAGGTTGTCGAACATCAGCTCGGTCTGGCCGGCCAGCAGGCCGAGCTGTGCCGGCGCCGCGCCGGCGTACGGGATGTGCACCATCGACACCCTGGCCATCGACTTGAGCAGCTCGCCGGCCATGTGGCCGCCGCTGCCGTTGCCGCCCGACGCATAAGACAGCTTGCCCGGGTTGCGACGCATGTAGGCGATCAGCGACGGCACCGAGTCGATGCCGAGCTTGGCCGCCGTTTCCGGCGTCATCACCAGCACGTTCGGCACCTGCGCGATCAGCGTGATCGGCGCGAAGTCCTTGATCGGGTCGTACGGCAGCTTGGCGAACAGCCACGGGTTGATGGCGTGCGTGGCCACCGCGCCGATCACCAGCGTGTAGCCGTCGGCCGGCTGCTTGGCGACGTAGTCGACGCCGACGTTGCCGCCGGCGCCCGCGCGGTTCTCGACGACCACCGTGCCGAGCGAATCCTTGACCCTCTCCGCGAGCGTGCGCGCCGCGACGTCGAGCGGGCCACCCGGCGGGTAGGGCACGATCAGGCGGATCGGCTTGCTCGGGTACGCTGCGCCCTGCGCGAGAACGAGTGGCGAGGCCGCGATGCCGACGGCGGCAACGATGGCGAGGAAATGGCGTCGGCTCACGGGGTCTCCTTCGGGCGGACGGTCGCGGAAAAGGGTGGATTACACCGGAAATCGCAGGGCCTTGTTGGACACGGGCACCGACGAGCCAGAAGGGCAGGGCCGGGCGGGGCAACGCACGCCCCTGCCGCGGCTCATCACCGGGCGGCTCTACATCGAACTGGCCACACCGGCGCATGCCGGGTTGCACGCGGCCTACTTCGCCCGCAACCGCGAGCACTTCGCGCGCTGGGACCCGCCGCGCGGCGACGTCGAATCCGCCGGTTACTGGTCGCGGGCCCTGTCCGTTTCGCAGCGCGACTTCGAGGCCGGGCGCAGCGTGTCGCTGGCCGTGCTGCCGCGCGAGCAGGCGACGAACGTGCTGGTGGCACGCATCAACTTCACGCAGATCGCGCGCGGCGCCTTTCACTCGTGCATGCTGGGCTTTGCCATCGACCGCGAGTTCGAGGGACGGGGCCTGATGCACGAGGCGCTGGCGGCGAGCATCGACTGGCTGTTCGGTGCGCTGAACCTGCACCGGGTGCAGGCCAGCCATCGCCCGGAGAACGAGCGCAGCCAGCACCTGCTGGCGCGGCTGGGCTTCGCGCGCGAAGGGCTGGCGCGGGAGTACCTGTTCATCGACGGCGCGTGGCGCGACCACGTGATCAACGCGAAACTGAATCCGCGCTTCGATCCGTCGGCGCTTGCGCACCGCTGAGCGAGCGAAGTCCCTTCCCGCCGAATCAACCCACAAGCCACAACACTCATGGATTCTTCCGACAACGACGACCGCGTTGCCCGCGCCCTGCATCACGCCGGTGCGCAGCCGACCGGCGCCCCGCTGACCCCGCCGCTGGTGCTGACCACCGCCTACGTGCTGCCGGGCGACCCGGCCGGCGAGTACCAGTACGCACGCTGGGCCAACCCGACCTGGACCGCGCTCGACGCGGCGCTGGCGCAGTTCGAGGACGCGCCGGTGGTGACGTTCCCATCGGGCATGGCGGCGATTGCTGCCGTCTTCTACGGTCTGCTGAAGGGCGGCGACCGCATCCTGCTGCCCTCGGACGGCTACTACACGACGCGCATCCTCGCCGATCGCTTCCTGACGCCGATGGGCGTGGCCTTCGACCTCGTCGCCACCGCGGCGCTCGCGACGAAGTCGTTCGACGGCTACCGCCTGGTGATGGTCGAGACGCCGTCGAACCCGGCGCTCGACCTGGCCGACATCCGCGCCCTGTCGGAGCGGGCGAAGGCGGCAGGCACGATCGTCGCGGTCGACAACACGATGATGACGCCGCTCGGCCAGCGCCCGCTCGACCTCGGCGCGGACCTCGTCGTCTGCGCCGACACCAAGGCAGTCAACGGCCACTCGGATGTGCTGTTCGGCCATGTCGCGTCGCGCGATGCGAAGCTGCTCGACGCGGTGCGCGACTGGCGCCGCATCGCCGGTGCCATCCCGGGGCCGTTCGAGGCCTGGCTGGTGCACCGGGGCATCGAGACGCTGGAACTGCGCTTCTCGCGGATGGGCGAATCGGCACTCGCGCTCGCCCGACGGCTGCAAGGGCATCGCGCGGTGCGCGCGGTCGTCTATCCGGGCCTGGCGGAGCATCCGGCGCACGAACTGGCGCGCCGGCAGATGCGCGGCTTCGGTTCGATCGTCGGCGTGACGCTGGCCGACAAGGCGGCGGCCGAGCGCTTCATCGGCGGCTGCCATTACGTGCGCGCGGCCACCAGTTTCGGCGGCCTGCACACCAGCGCCGAGCGCCGCGCGCGCTGGGGCGATCAGGTGGCCGAGGGTTTTATTCGCCTGTCGGTCGGCTGCGAGCCGGTCGAGGCGCTGTGGCGGGACATGGAGCGGGCGCTTGACGCCCTGTGATCCGTGATCCGTTCGCCGTGAACCGTCGGCTCGTCGCGGACCGCGAACAACGGCGCACGGTCAACGGCTCACCAATCCGCCAGCGGCTCGAAGCCGCGGCCGATCAGGGCCACTTCCTCCGCGGTCGCCGCGCGCTTCTCGACGTGATCGACCCGAGCCATGCGCGGGCCGTGCTGCGCCCAGCGCAGCATCGACTCGACGACCTGGTCAGTCCCGTCGACCACCGCTTCGACGCGGCCGTCGCGGCTGTTGCGCACCCAGCCGCGCGCGCCGTGTTCGAGGGCGGCCTCGCACATCGACCAGCGGAAGCCGACCCCTTGCACGCGGCCGGAGATCAACAAGTGCACTGCAGCCATCAGCAGGCTCGCAGCTGTTCGCAAAGCTGGCGCAAGCGGCCGGGAAATCGCCACTGCTGCGGGCGGCCTCGACAGTTCATGTCGTAGCCAAGAAGGTCAGTCCAGCAACTGGGCGTCGCCGGGTGCCGCTGCCGATCGCGGTAGCAGACCCCGGCACGGTCATCGTGATCGCTTGATTTCGATCTTCGTCGCGACCAGCACGCCGCTGGCATCAACCCTGCCTTCCGCTTCGACCTTGACGTTGTTGGCCAAGTCGGATGCAGCACCGTCTTCGAAGCGCGTCGCGGCCGAATAGCGCACGGTGCGGCGGTTGACGATGAACGTCGAGGCGCCAGCGTCGAGAGCGGATACGAACCCTTCGACCTCCAGTTTCTCGCCGTTGCTCGGTTGCACCTGAGTGTCGTCGAGGTCTTCGCGATCGACAAGCGAGGCGACGAACACGTCGCTGGCGCCGTTGAAGCTGCCGCGCACCTCGACCGGTTGCCCGTTGGCGATGCCGGCGCCGGGTGGGTCGATCGTCGCGCCGGCGAAGCTGACCTTGACGCCGCCGAGCGTGAACGATGTCCCGGCGAGGTTGGCGACCGTGCCTCTCAGTTCGTCGACCGCGCTGGCGTCGATCAGTTCGACGCGGCTGGCGCGGATCGCGCCAGTGGCGTCGCGCTGGCCGTACACCTCGACGCGCGCGCCGACGCCGAGCCCGGCGAGGCCGGCAACGTTCGCAAAGACCGTGCTGCCATCGACCACAATCGTTTGGCCGACGGCGACGAAAGTAGCCGGCTGGGCGGTAGCGCTGATGGCGCTGATCACGCCGCGCACCTCGTTCTCGACCTCGACGTGCTCGGCGGTTCCGGTCCTGCCGTCGGCGTTGAGCGTACCGCGCAGCTTCACGAACATGCCCGTGGCCAGCTCGGACGCGTTCGTGGTGCGACCATCGATACGGACCACGGCGCGGGTGTCGTCGTAACGCACGCCGTTCAGGATGACGCTGCCCTTGGTGATCACGCCTTCCGAGAACTGGGCCGGGCTCCCGGTGCCGTCGATGCCGCCGCCTGCAAGGGTCAGCCCGTCACCACCGCACGCAGACAGCAGGGAGAGCAAGCCCGACGCGAGCAGCGCTGAGGCGTTCAGATTTCGGAACATGTCACTTCTCCCGGTTCGAGTCGTCGAGGTCTTCCTCGAAATAGAAGACGCCCATGCCGGCCCGTCGCCGTCCGGTACCGCGCACCGAAGGGTTGGCGTCGCGGTCGTGCTGCGCCATCCACGCGTCAAGCAGTTCGAGCAGTTCCTGCCCTTGGCGCGCGGCCAGCAGACGCAGCGGCTCGACTGCTTCGATGGGCAGGTTGTCGTACATCACCTTGCGCTGGAAGTGTGGTTGATCGATGTCCTGAATGTTGTGGTCGATCGTGCCGATCAGCAGCGACACGTCGGAACCCAGGATGGCCAGCTTGGCGAGGTCGCTGCGACGAGGTATGTAGGCGCGCGCGAGCAGGCGGATGCTTCCGGATTCGTCGCGCTCGACCGTGCCGACACGCTCGAGTTCATCGAGCACGGCGCGGGGCGTGACGTCGCCGCTGTACCGGCGTACCAGTTCGCTGAAGCTTGCCGGTCCGTCGAAAGGAAGGACGCGCGGCTCGCCTTTGGAGTTATTGAAATCCGCGTCACGCACCCAGCCCGCGACGACTCGGGCGGCGCGGTTGTGGCGCTCGCTGGCGCTGCCGCCCGTGGCGGCGGGGGTGTTCAGCAGGCGCTGGACGTCCTTGCGCGTCAGTCCGGTCAGCACGGAGATGCGCGAAATCGAAGGCTTGCGGCCGGGCAAGGCAAAATCGTCACGCGCCACGTCGACATAAGCCTGCTTGGCAAGGTCGCAGAAGGAGTGATAGGAGACGCCGTGCCGAAGCAGCACCCGGACCAGCGCGTGCAGGATTCGCAGTCCCGCGCGCCTGATCCCTTCCACGAGTCGCTGCTGGCGATCCATGGGATCCATGTTTGGGATGCTAGTCCCAAATCCGCGCCTTGCTGTGTTCTTTCTGCTGGCTTGAGAGGGGAAGTCCCGGCGCGCGTGGTGATCTGCCCGAACTGCGCCGCCGGCAAGCGGCGCCGCCGCAATGGACAAACGACGTTGGAAGCGACTGGCGGACGCCCGACCGGGGCGCCCGCCAGTCATCGTCTCAGAACGTCGGCCCAGCCAGGTAGGCGGCAAGATCACTCAGTTGTTGGGCAGAGTACTTGCCACTGTAGATCCCCATGTTGCCTCGATTCGCTGCGATGGCAGCGGAGATCTGGCTCGGCGCGTTCGCGCCCTTCCGGGCCGCGCCGTCGGGAGGCGCGCCGTGGCAGGTTGCGCACGATAGCGAAACGCCGGCCGGGGCAGTGCTGTACAGAACCTTGCCATTCGCCGCGCTGGGTCCGGGCGCCGGCGGAGGTGGCGGCGTTGGCGCCGGTGGAGGTGGCGGCGTCGGTGCGGGCGGAGGCGGTGGCGTCGGCGTGGGCGGAGGCGGCGTCGGCGTGGGCGGCGGTGGCGGCGTCGGCGTGGGCGGCGGTGGCGGCGTCGGCGTGGGCGGCGGTGGCGGCGTCGGCGTGGGCGGCGGCGTCGTCGTCGTTCCTCCACGCGGACCCTTGAACTCGAGTTCGCTGGCGATCAGCTTGTCGCCCTGCAGGGTGCCCTCGACCTCCACGAAAACGCCGTTGCCCAGAGCACTCGCCTTGCCGTCTTCGATCTTGGCGCCCGACGCGTCGACCGGCATTCCGTTGACGGTGAAACTGGCTATCGAGACAAAGTCCTGGATCGCGCCGTAGTACTCGCGCTTGCTCGCATCCTTGTCGTCGTCCTGCTTTGGCTTCGCCTTGAACTCGACCTTCCTCGCGACCAGCACGGTTCCGCTGCCATCGGTCCGCATCTCGCCCTTGACTTCGACGTAGCGTCCGTCGGCCAGGTTGTTTATCGCTCCGTTGCTGAAGCTTGCCTGGCTGGCATCGACGGTTACCCCGTTGACCGTGAAGCGCGCCGGCGGCATGAAGCCGTCAATGACGCCATACAGTTCGTTGCTGCCGCCGACCTTGCCGGCGCGGGATCCTTCGAACTCGACTCGCGACGCCTGGATCACGCCGTCGACCTCGACGCCCTTGACCTCGACGCGCTGACCGGCGACGAGGTTTCCGTTTCCCTCGAGCTTGGCGCCGGCGAGCACGACCGGAACGCCCGACACGGTCGTCTTGCCGCTGGCGTCAGGTGCGGCGTCGAGGATGCCCTTGATCTCGACATAGCCGTTGGTGGCCGCGTACTCGGCCTTCGGGCTGCGGATCTTGATCTTGCGCGCAGCGAGAACCCCCGCCACGGGCGCGGCGTCGGATTCGATCCTGACGACGTCGCCAACAGCCGGCGTCGCGCCGGTGGGTTTGATCGATGCCGACGAATAGTCGATGGTCAACGAGCCGACCGTCATCCTTCGGGCTGTCGTATCGACCGAGCGAACGATGCCGCGCAGTTCGAAGTAGGTGGCCGGGCCGCTCAGTCTTTCTATCAGCGTGGCGGCGAAGGTTCCGTCGGCAGCCAGAAGCCCATGGATGCGCACGACCTCGCCGGCAACCAGCGCTGCCAGACCGGTGGTGCCGTCGAACGTCGTGCCGCCATCGACCTTGACGGTCTGGCCGAGCACGACCATCGTCCCCGCGCTCGCATCTACCGCTTCGATCGTGCCGAGCAACGAGGGCATCAGCACGACCTTTGTGGCCGAGCCGGTTCCGGCGCTGTCATCGGCGAGGCCTTCCACCCGGACCATCGAGCCGATGCGCAGTTCGGCCCGCGAGCGCTGCTGGCCGTCGTCGTCGACGATCACCGCGTTGCTCTCGTCGAAGCGCACGCCGTTCACGACGACCGAGCCGAAGCCGGTGACCGGACCTTCAACGATCGCCGCTTGAGCGACGCCTGATGGCGCGACAGCCGGGGAGCTGGTCGAATCGCTTCCGCCGCCGCCGCAGGCGGTGATGACCGCCGCAGCGGCGAGGGTGAGCGATGGAAGGACGAGACGTCTCGGCAGGCGTGAGTTCATGGTGTTGCGCTCCTTTGAGTTCGGTGAGTACGGAGGCTGGGGCCGGAAAACGGTCTTCTCTTTTTGGGATATTTTTCCCAACTTAGCTGTCCTTGCCGCAGATGGCAAGTCGCGTGAACGGATGCCGCGCCAGTTCGGTACCCCACTCGCCGTATCCGAACATCAAGATAATGTTTATTAAACAATGCTTTAGCTGATCTTCGCCGCATCTTCAGGGCCATAGCCAAGGCTGGCTGGTCGTAGCCGCGATCCGGAAAAGCTGTTGAGGGCCGCGGCAGCGACAGCGCGGTTTCGCCCGGCGGCGGGCGGCGGCCTTGACGGGAAAAAGATCCCCTAAAGGATCCCGCTTGCCCGGAGGCCCGCGATTTCCTGCGGTTGGAGTCCGGCGATTTCGCGCAACACTTCTTCGGTGTGCTCGCCGAGCAGCGGCGGCGGCCGGCGGTAATCGGGGCTCGATGCGCTCATGCGGATCGGCATGCCGACCAGCGGCACCGTGCCCGCGGTCGGGTGCGGCAGATCGATGCGCACGCCGCGCGCGACTGCCTGTGGATCGGCCAGCGCCTGCTCGATCGAGTTGATCGGGCCGCAAGGCACGCCGGCCGCCTCGAGTCGTTCGGCCCAGAAGGCGGCCGGTCTTTCGCGGACGGTCGCCTCCAGCATCGGCACCAGCACGGCGCGGTTGCGTACCCGCTCGGCATTCGTCGTGAAGCGCGGATCGGTGGCGAGGTCGGGCCGGCCCGCAATCTCGCAGAACTTCGCGTACTGGCTGTCGTTGCCCACGGCGATCACCACGTGGCCGTCGGCCGCGGCGAAGACCTGGTACGGCACGATGTTCTGGTGCGCGTTGCCGGCGCGGCCGGGCGCCTTGCCGGTCGTCAGGTAGTTCATGTTCATGTTGGCCAGCATGGCGATCATCGTGTCGAACAGCGCCATGTCGATGTACTGGCCCTGGCCCGTGCGTTCGCGCTGGGCCACCGCGGCGAGGATGGCCACGGCCGTGTACATGCCGGTCATCAGGTCGCTGACTGCGACGCCGGCCTTCTGCGGGCCGCCGCCGGGCAGGTCGTCGCGCTCGCCGGTGATCGACATGAAGCCGCCCATCGCCTGGATGATGAAGTCGTAGCCCGCGCGGTCCTTGTACGGGCCGTCCTGGCCGAAGCCGGTGATCGAGCAGTAGATGAGGCGCGGGTTCAGCGTCGACAGCGAGGCGTAGTCGAGGCCGTATTTCGCCAGCTGGCCGACCTTGTAGTTCTCGACGACGACGTCGCTCGCCGCCGCGAGCTTGCGCAGCAGCTGCTGTCCTTCGGTCTTGCTGATGTCGACCGTGACCGATCGCTTGCCGCGGTTGGCCGACAGGTAATAGGCCGCCTCGGTCGTGTCGCGGCCGGCCGCGTCCTTCAGGTAAGGCGGGCCCCAGGCGCGGGTGTCGTCGCCGCTGCCGGGCCGCTCGATCTTGACGACGTCGGCACCGAGGTCGGCAAGCAGCTGCGTGCACCAGGGGCCGGCCAGCACGCGCGTCAGGTCCAGCACGCGCAGGTGTTCGAGGGCCTTGATCGAGGTCATGTGCGATCTGTCTACGAGTGTCAGCGCGAAGCTTAATCGCCGCCGCCGTGCGCTAATGTTCGCTGGCACTGATCGAACGCAGATGGCCCGCAAGCACCCGCCCTGGCTGCTCCGCCTTGCCATGAACCTGTGGGCCCCGTATCTCGGCGCCGGCATCCGGGTTCGGAGGATTGCCGACGACTTTCGCGAGATCGTCGTCGAGATGCCGCTGCGCCTGCGCAACCGCAACTACTTCGGCTCGCACTTCGGCGGCTCGCTGTACGCGATGACCGATCCCTTCTTTGCGCTGATGGTGCTGCACAACCTGCCGGGCGACTACGCGGTGTGGGACAAGGCGGCG
>Ga0209253_10003854_pt1 | contig 13115 bp, 9 predicted proteins | sample FrelakmetBRP12BR_FD_187145 | JGI IMG/M metagenome (GOLD analysis project Ga0209253, IMG submission 187145) | Freshwater lake sediment microbial communities from the University of Notre Dame, USA, for methane emissions studies - BRP12 BR (SPAdes)... | ecosystem: Environmental > Aquatic >...
CGACCCTCCAGGGCCCGGTGGGCGTCGGCGGCTTGCGCGAGCGGCCAGCGGTGCTTCACGTCGATGCGGACCTGGCCGGACTGGAGGACCGCGAAGAGCTCCCGCGCCCCTTCCTCGAGATCCTCTCGCCGGGCGGTGTAGCTGAAGAGCGTGGGACGCGTCAGGAAGAGCGACCCCTTGAGCGCCAGCTGGCCGAGGTCGAAGGGGGGCACCGGGCCCGAGGCGTTGCCGTAGCTCACCATCAGCCCCATCGGCGCGAGGCTGTCGAGGGAGCCCTCGAAGGTGCTCCTGCCGACCGAGTCGAAGACCACCGGAACGCCTTCACCCTTGGTCAACTCGCGCACGCGCCGGGCGACGTCCTCGCGGGTGTAGACGATGACCTCGCTCGCGCCGCTGGCCAGCGCCAGCTTCCCCTTCTCGTCGCTGCCCACCGTGGCCAGCGTGCGCGCGCCGATGGCCCGCAGCCACTGCATGGCGATGAGCCCCACGCCACCGGCCGCCGCGTGGAAGAGAACGGTCTCGCCGGGCTTCACGGCGTGGATGCGCCGGACGAGCATCCAGACCGTCATCCCCTTCAGCATGCCAGCCGCCGCGACCTCGTCCGACACCCCGTCCGGAATGCGCACCAGCCGGTCGGCGGGAACGAGGGCAGCCTCGGCGTAGGCGCCGGGCGGACGGGAGACGTAGGCCACCCGGTCTCCGACCTTGGCGTGCGAGAAGCCGGAGCCCACCGCCTCCACGACGCCCGCCGCCTCCACCCCGAGGACGGAGGGGAGCGGCAGCTTGTAGAGCCCGGTCCGGTGGTAGGTGTCGATGAAGTTCACGCCGATGGCGGTGTGGCGAACCCGCGCCTGTCCGGCTCCGACCTCGCCGAGGGTCACGTCCTCCCAGCGCAGGACCTCGGGACCGCCTGTCTCGTGAAACCTGATTGCCTTCACCTTGGGACCTCCGGCGGGAGTCTTTGTTCCCGGGATCCCTTCCTGTCAACGACGATATCCCGTGATTCCGGTAGCCTGCCCCGGGTCGCCTCCCCGGTCACCTCGCCGGCACCCCTCATCTGGGACCGGGCGCCGGCGCCCGCACGGGAGCATGATCGGGATCGCTTCTTCGAGGCGCACGGGTCACGGAGGTCTCATGGAAGGGTGGCAGGTAGCACTGGTGGTTCTGGCGGCAGTCCTGGTGGGCGCGCTCCTGCCGCTGATCGCCCAGCTCTACGGAACGCTTCACACGCTTCGCGCCGTGGTGGAGAAGAACGCCAAGGACGTCGAGGCTGCCGTGGTGGCCATCCACCACACAGCCGAGCGGGTGGACCGGTTGGGTTCGGCGCTCGAGAAGGACGGCAAGCTCACCGAGATCGTCGACGGGGCCGCCAGCGTCGCGCAGATGCTGAACCAGGTGCGCGGGACGATGCAGGTCGCCGGGACCGTGTCGGCGGCGGTGGTTCCCGCGGTGGTCGCGGCGGTCAAGGCGTGGAAGGCGGCGATGGACGAGGACCCTTTACCCAGCACTCCGGCCGAGTCGGCGGCGCCGGAGAGTTCCCCACACGAGAGGAAGGAGGCCGCAGGATGAGCCAGAACAATGGTGGAGTTGGAGCAGGAACGGTCCTGTTCGCGTTCCTGGCGGGCGCGACGGTGGGCGGCGTCGTTGCGCTGCTCTTCGCCCCGCAGTCGGGCCAGAAGACCCGCCAGAAACTGCTCGAGATGGGAGACGACGCCCGTGAGTCCATCGGTCGCGTTCCGCACGCGGTTCGCGAGGCCGAGAAGGCCGCAGTCGCGACCTTCAGCGAGACGCTGAAGAAGGGTTAGTCCGGCGCGGCGGCGCTGGCGTGGCGGGTCCTGGCCAGGGGCGCATATTTTTCTGCGACCCGGCCAGGGGCCTGCCAGTTCAACCATCCGGGATCGTTGGCGAAGCCGTGCTGGGTCCAGGGCACGGAACCTGCTACTGATTCCCTCTCCGCCTCCGGGCGGAGAGGACCATGACGAATCCCAGCCATCGCGAGATCCCCTACAACTACACGTCTGCCGACGACCGGCAGGCCGTGTCGGCGCTCCTCGGCAGGGGGATATGGAAGAAACTCGAGGAGTTGCGCGGCCGCCGGGTCACCGGCCGGTCGGCCCGACTGCTCATGCGGGTCTTCGGCGAGGTGCTGGTCCACCGCCGCAACCCCTACCTGCGCCAGGAACTCGTGACGTCGTCCCGCAGGCGCAAACGCTTCTTCGGCGACGCAGAGGCCAACCTCCGTCTCATCCAGGAAGGCGCCGGCAGCGACTCGGAGGTGCTCGAGGTGCTGGCCGAGGCGCGGAGCATGCTCGACGGCGTCCGCGAGGAGGTGCGACGCACGCCCGAACTCCACGCCCGGCTTCGCCGCGCCCTCGGGGCGGTGGTGGGGCGAGAGAACGTGCTGCTCGACCCGTTCACGCTGGTGGCCCACGCCACCGACGCCACCGACTGGCGGCTCCACCTGCCGCTCGCCGTGGTCACCCCCACCGACGAGGCGCAGGTGGCTCCGCTCCTCTCCGCCATCCGCGCCCTGGGGCTGCACGCCATCCCGCGCGGCGCAGGCACGGGCCTCACCGGCGGCGCCATCCCGCTCACGCCCGACTGCGTGATGGTGAACACCGAGAAGCTGAACCGCATCCGCGGCATCTCCACCCGCCCCTTCGTCCTCGAGGACGGGCGCACGCTGGAAGGGCGCGTGATCGATCTCGAGGCGGGCGTCATCACCGAGGCGGCCATGGAACTGGCCACCCACCACGGCCTGGTCTTCGCCACCGATCCCACCAGCGCGTGGGCCTGCACCATCGGCGGCAACATCGCCGAGAACGCCGGCGGCAAGGACTGCGTGCTGTGGGGCACGTGCATCGACAACCTGGTCTCGTTCCGCATCGCCATGCCCGGCGGGTTCGACTGGACCGTGCACCGCGTGAACCACCAGCTCCGGAAGATCCTCTTCGACGACCTGGTCCGATTCGAGGTCCGCGACGCAGCGGGCGCCCTGGTGCGCGGGATCGAGCTTCTGGGCAGCGAGATCCGCAAGCGCGGCCTGTGGAAGGACATCACCAACAAGGCGCTGGGTGGATTGCCCGGCGTCCAGAAGGAGGGCACCGACGGCGTCATCACGTCGGCCGAGTTCATCCTCTATCCGGCCTACCCCCAGACGCGGACCGTCTGCCTGGAGTTCTTCGGGCCCGACTTCGACGAGGCCAGCGAGGTGATCCTGGAGATCGCCCGGAAGATGCCGAACCAGGGCCAGGAGGCGCTCTCGGCGCTCGAGCACTTCGACGACCAGTACGTGAAGGCCATCGGGTACCAGGTGAAGGCGCCACGGGCGGAGACGCCCAAGGCGGTGATCATCGTCGACGTGGTGGGCCACACCACGGAGGAGGTGGCCCGCGGCGTGGCCTCGATCCGCGCCATCCTCTCGCCGCACGTCAACACCTTCCTCGCCGAGGCGCGCGACGCCGCCGAAGCGAAGCGCTTCTGGGCCGACCGCAAGAAGCTCGGCGCCATCGCCCGGCGCACCAACGCCTTCAAGATCAACGAGGACGTGGTGCTGCCGCTCACCGCCCTCTCCGAGTTCTCCCTCTTCATCGACGCCATGAACGTCCACGAGGAGCGGCACGGCCAGGAGAACTTCGTCCGTCGCGCCGAGACCTACCTGCACGGCGTGCCCACCCCGGAGGACGGGCTCTGGGCGCCCAAGCTCGAGGCGGCCCTGGCCGCCTGCGCGCGCGCCCGGGAGGCCATCGCGGGGGCGGGCGAGGCCGATGTCCGCTCGCTGGCAGTGAGCAACCGGTTGCGCCAGGACCTGGCCGCATTGCTGGGCACTTACCCCAAGGTGGCGGCGACGCTCCAGTCGATCTGGGACGAGGTGCGAGCACGCCTCATCGTGCTCGCCACCCACATGCACGCCGGCGACGGCAACGTGCACGTGAACATTCCCGTGCTGTCGAACGACCGCCAGATGCTCCGGCGAGCCGATGCGGTCGTCGGGAAGGTCTTCGCGCGGGTACAGGAACTCGGCGGCGTGGTCTCGGGCGAGCACGGGATCGGCGTGACCAAGCTCGCCTACTGGGACCCGGAGCGGCGCAAGGAGCTGGCGTCCTACCGGAAGGGCGTCGACCCCGACGGCCTCATGAACCCCGGGAAGCTCTCCGACCTGTCCGCCCTGGACCAGATCTACACGCCCAGCTTCAACCTGCTGAAGCTGGAGGCCCGCATCCTCCAGCACGGCCAGCTCGAGGATCTGGCGAAGCGCATCGCCACCTGCGTGCGCTGCGGCAAGTGCAAGCCCGACTGCTGCGTCTTCTACCCGGCCCGCGGGATGTTCTTCCACCCGCGCAACAAGAACCTGGCCATCGGTGCACTCATCGAGGCGCTCCTCTACGACGCGCAGCGGGACCGCTCGGGCTCCTTCGAGCTGCTCCGCCATCTCGAGGAGGTGGCCGACCACTGCACCATCTGTCACAAGTGCCTGAAGCCCTGCCCGGTCGACATCGACACCGGCGAGGTCACCGTCATCGAGCGGGAGATCCTGGCGGCGCGAGGATTCAAGCGCATGCCGCTGGCCACGAAGCTGACCCTGCGCTACCTCGACACCCGTTCGCGCCTCGGCAACAAGCTATTCCGCACGGCGCTGGTGCGCATCGGCGGAGCGGTCCAGCGGGCCGGCCACGAGGTGACCCTGCCGCTCCAGAAGCTCGATTCGAGCTCGCGGCTGCTCGCCACGCTTCGCTCCCCGGTGACGGCGGCCGACGAGGGGACGCTTCGCGATCTGGTGCCGGAGTGCCGGGGCGACCAGGCGCTGGTGCTGGAGCCGGAGGGAGACGCGAAGCGGACGGTCTTCTACTTCCCGGGCTGCGGCTCGGAGCGGCTGTTCTCGAGGATCTCGCAGGCCTCCATCCACGTTCTCCTCGAGACCGGCACCCGGGTGGTCCTGCCTCCGCCCTTCCTGTGCTGCGGCTTCCCGGCCCACGCCAACGCGCTCACCGAGCAGCACGGCCGCACGGTGCTGCGAGACACCATCCTCTTCAGCCAGATCCGCGACATGCTCTCCCACCTCGACTTCGACGGCGTGGTGGTGAGCTGCGGCACCTGCATGGAGGGGCTCGAGGGCATGGAGATCGAGAAGATCTTCGGAGCCCCGGTGAAGGACGTGATTGGCTTCGCGCTCGACTCGGGGCTGAAGCTGGAGGGGACCCACCCGGCCCTGTATCACGCGCCCTGCCACGACTCGCTGCGTGCCGCCGGGATCGCCACCGCCCGCCGCGCCGGCTTCGACGCGATCGAGGTGCCGAACTGCTGCTCGGAGGCAGGCACGCTCGCCCTGTCGCGTCCGGACATCACCGACTCGATGCTCCACCGCAAGACCGCGGCCTTGAAGGACGCCATGCAGGGACGCCCGACCGGCACGCTGATGCTCACCAACTGCCCTTCCTGCGTGCAGGGACTGGGGCGCAACGCCAGCATCGGCACCGTCCCTCGCCACCTGGCCGTCGAGGTGGCAGCACGCCTCTCCGGCCCGGGATGGCCGGAACGTTTCCGGGCCCAGGCCCAGCAGGCCAAGGTCGTGCAACTCTAGCCGCCGTCCTGCGCCGTGCCCGGATCAGCTCGACCCTCGTCCGCTCGACCCTCCTCGTCCGGCCCCCTCTCGCGCCTCGTCGACGCGCGCCCGGGCGAGGTGGCGGCCGCGGCCTGGGCCTTCGCGTCCTTCTTCGCGCTGCTCGCCGGCTACTACGTGCTCCGCTCGTTGCGGGAGGAGATGGGCATCCGCGGCGGGGTCGAGAACCTGCCCTGGAACTTCACGGCGACCTTCGCCCTGATGCTCGCCGCCCTGCCCCTGTACTCGAGGCTCGTCGCCCGGGTGCCACGCGCTCGCGCCGTGCCACTCGTCTACCGCTTCTTCCTGGTGACCCTTCTCGCCTTCTGGGTCCTGCTCCGGCTCGGGATCGCCCCGGCCGCGGTGGCCCGCGCCCTCTTCGTCTGGGTGAGCGTCTACGGGCTCTTCGTGGTCTCGGTCTTCTGGTCGCTGCTCGTCGACCTCTTCACGACCGACCAGGCCAAGCGACTTTTCGGCTTCGTCGCGGCGGGCGGGAGCGCGGGAGCGATCGCCGGCCCCGTGACCGTGGAGCTCGTCGTCGGGCTCGTCGGGGTGCCAAACCTCGTCCTCCTCTCCGCCCTGCTCCTCGAGGCCTCGACCCAGATCATGGGCCGGATCATCGACTGGTCGCGGCGGACCGGTGCGGCGAGCGCGAAGGCCGCCGAGGAGGCCGGCGATCCCGGCGGGCCGCTGGGCGGAAGCGCCTGGAGCGGCGTTGCGCTCGTCTTCCGGGATCGCTACCTCCTCGCCATCGCGGCGCAGATGCTCCTCTTCACGCTGGGCTCCACGCTGCTCTACTTCCAGGTGGCGCACCTCGTGGCCGCCTCCGGCCTGGACTCGGCTTCCAGGACGCGCCTCTTCGCCCGGGTGGACCTGGCCGTGAACGTGCTCGCGCTCCTGACCGGCGCGCTGGCCACGGGCCGGCTGGTCCGATGGCTTGGCCTCGGGGCCGCCCTGGCGTTCGTTCCGGCCCTCTCGGCGGCGGGATTCGCGATCGTCGCCGGCTGGCCCACCTTCTGGGTGCTCGCAGCCTTCCAGGGTCTCCGCCGCGCCGCCAGCTATGCCGTGGAGCGGCCGGCCCGGGAGGTCCTCTTCACCGTGGTGACGCGCGAGGAACGCTACAAGTCGAAGGCCTTCATCGACACCGTCGTGTACCGCGCCGGGGATGCCGGATCCGCCTGGCTGGCCCGCGGACTCGCGGCGGCGGGAGCGGGGGTCGCGGGCAGCCTGCTCGTCGGGGCGCCGGTCGGTCTCGCCGGCGTGGGGCTGGCCCTGTGGCTGGCCCGCGCGGAGCGGCTTCGCGAGCGACCGCTCTCTTCACCGGGAGGCACATCATGGCCATGACCCGACGCGATTTCCTCCAGGCCTCGCTGGCAACGCTGGCCGCCTGCTCGGCGCCCCGGACCGGAGCGCCGGGCGCCTCGGCGCCATCGGCCGGACGCCCCTCGAAGATCCTGATCCTGGGCGGGACGGGTTTCCTGGGGCCCGCGCTGGTCGAGGCAGCGCGCGTCCGTGGAGACGAGGTCACCCTCTTCAACCGCGGCAAGACCAACCCGGGGAGGTTCACCGACGTGGAGCAACTCCACGGCGATCGCGACGGCCAGCTCGACGCGCTCGGCGGCCGGAAGTGGGACGTGGCCATCGACACCTCCGGCTACGTGCCGCGCATCGTGAAGCTCTCGGCGAGCCTGCTCGCTCCTGCGGTGGAGCGCTACGTCTTCGTCTCCTCGATCTCGGCCTACGACGAGTCCATCCCGCCTGGCTCCGACGAGGACGCGAGGGTCGCCCAGCTCTCCGACCCTGCCACGGAGGACGTGAGGGCCAGCTACGGCGCGCTCAAGGCGGCCTGCGAGCGGGCCGCGGAGGCGGCCATGCCCGGGCGCGTCCTGGTGGTCCGTCCCGGCCTCATCGTCGGCCCCGGCGATCCGACCGATCGGTTCACCTACTGGCCGGTGCGGCTCGATCGAGGGGGCAAGGTGCTCGCGCCGGGCACGGGAGACGACCCGGTCCAGTTCGTCGACGTCCGCGACCTGGGCAACTGGATGATCGACATGGCCGGCCGCAGGGCCATCGGCGTCATGAATGCCGTCGGGCCTGCGAAGCGGACGACCATGCGGGTGATGCTCGACGAGTGCCAGGGCGGAATCGGCTCGAAGGCCGACCTCGTCTGGGTGCCGTGGCCGTTCCTGGAGAGGGAGAAGGTGGAGCCCTGGGGTGACATGCCGGTGTGGATCCCGGCGGGCACGGCGGAGAGCGGGATGGCCCAGGTCTCGATCGCCCGTGCCGTCGCCGCTGGACTTCGTTTTCGCCCCGTCTCGGACACCGCCCGCGACGCGCTGGCCTGGTGGAAGACGCTGCCGCCCGAGCGCCGCGCCAAGGTCCGGGCTGGCCTCTCGCCCGAACGAGAGCAAGCCGTGCTGGCGGCCTGGGGCGCGTAACGCCGCGACCCGGGCACCTGCCTCAGTCGGCCGTTGCCCTCTGCCAGGCCGGCCGCTCGCGCAGTCGCGCCAGGTAAGCCTCCACGGAGGGAAGCCCGTCCAGGAGCTTGAATCCCCGCGCCCAGGCGAGCGTCCCGCCGACCATGACGTCGGCGACGCCGAAGCCATCGCCCAGGAGGAACTTGCGGTTCCGGAGGGCCACCTCCAGCACGTTGGCCGCCTTGCGGAACAGCTCCCGGGCATGGGCCGTCGCGACCGTGTCCCGCTCGCCCTCGGGCTTCCTGGCTTCGGCGGAGAGGCCGATGAGGGGCGGCTCCATCTCGGTCATGGAGAAGAGCACCCACTGGTAGGCAAGCCCTCGCTCCACCGAGCCCAGGGGCGGCAGGAGCCTCTTCTCGGGGAAGAGGTCGGCGAGGTGCAGGCAGATGGCACCCGACTCGAAGATCGCCTGGCCGCGGTCCTCCAGCACCGGCACGTGCCCCAGCGGGTGGCGTTCCAGGTGCGCGGCGCTTCGCGTCTCGGCCCTGGCGGGGTCGAGCCGGACGAGGTCGTAGGGCACGCCCAGCTCCTCGAGGACCCAGCGTGGGCGCGAGGCCCTCGTCTTCGGCACGTAGTAGAGCTTCATCGTTCCTCCTGGTGAGCGGACTACCCTAATCGACGCGCCCCCCGGGCGCCTTGCGGCGCTGCTAGGCCTCGCCCGCGTCCCCGAAGAGCAGGTGCACGAACCCGCGATCCTCTGGACGGGTGAGCACGTAGACGTGGTCCCCGGGCTCGAGGACGGTGGGGCCGCGGGCCGGGTGGAGGTCGCCGCCGCGCAGCACCATGATGACCGCCGACCCGGCCGGGAACGGCGGAAGGTCGGCGAGCGTCAGGCCCGCCACCGCGGAGGCGGGATCCACGTAGAAGACCTCGATCTCGGCGTCGATCGGCCGGCTGGAGGAGATCTCGATGAGCCCGTGCGGTGGGGGAGGCCTGGACGTCTGCAGATCCAGGCGGCGCGCCCCCCGCCGGACGGTGAAGCCCAGCACGGTGATGTTCACCAGCACGATGAAGAAGACCGCGTTCCAGATGGTCTCCGCCCCCGGCACCCGGGCCAGCACCGGCACCATGGCGAGGATGATGGGCACCGCGCCGCGCAGCCCCACCCATCCGACGTAGAGCCGCTCCGGCCATCGAAACCGGAAGGCGGCGAGCATCGGGATCACGACCAGCGGCCTGGCCACGAGCAGGAAGAAGCCGAGTGCGAGCCCCATGAGGCCGCTCGCGAGCAGGCTCGAAGGCTTTCCCAGGAGTCCGAGCACGAGGAACATCGACACCTGGAGGAACCAGGCGCCGGCGTCGTGGGCCCGCAGCACGCCCCCCTTGAAGGGCAATGGCCCGTTCCCGATGAGCACCGCTGCCAGGTACACGGAGAGGAAACCGCTCCCGTGGATCAGTTCCGGGACCCCGAAGGCCAGCAGCGCGATGGCGGTGGTCAGCACCGGGTAGAGGCCGCCCACCGGGAGCCGGATCCGCCCCAGCACCCAGCGGCCTCCCCAGCCGATGGCGAGTCCGGCCACGGCGCCCACCCCGAGCTTGAGCAGCACGTCGAGTGCGGCGCCCCATCCCAGGGGGCGTCCCGACACGAGCTGCGAGGCGAGCGCCTCGGTCAGGATGACCGCCATGGGGTCGTTCAGGCCCGACTCCAGCTCCAGCGTCGCTCCCACCCTCCGCTTGAGCTGGATGCCGCTCGTTCGCAGGATCGAGAAGACCGCCGCGGCGTCGGTGGAGGAGACCACCGCGCCGAGGAGCAGCGCCTGCTGCCAGGGCAGCCCGAGGAGATGCGCGAAGGCCCCCACCAGGCCGGCGGTTGCCAGCACCCCTGCCGTGGCCAGCACGGCTGCTGGCGCCAGCGCCACACGGAAGGACACCAGCGGCGTGTTGAGGCCGCCGTCGAAGAGGATGAGCGCAAGCGCCACGATCCCGAGACGCCAGGCGAAGGCGTAGTCGTCGAAGGCGATGCCCAGGCCCTCGCGGCCGGCCAGCATCCCGATGGCCACGAAGACCAGCCCAACCGGCATCCCCAGCCGCCTCGTCGCACCCGAGAAGAGGACGCTCGCGGCGAGCAGGACTCCGCCGGTGGTGAGCAGCAGCGCGGTGGTGAAGGGCTCGCCGGCAGGCATCTGGTGCCCAGACCCAGCCTACCTCCATACGGCGAGGAGCGAGAGCCCTCCGGCCACGAGGATGGCGGCGAACGAGCCCACCACGATCCGGGCGTATCCCCAGCTGCCCAGGGCCAGCGCCATGCCGCCCTTCACGATGGTGTTGGTGATCCCGGCGAGCACCACCGCGGTCGCCGCCACCGGCAGCGTCACCTGGCCCCCGGCCATCTCGGCCATCGAGAGGGCGATGGCGTCCATGTCGGCGCTGCCGGCCAGGAGAGCTGCCGCATAGACGCCCGCCGAGCCGAGATAGTGACTCGCTGCCTTGGAGCCGGCCAGCACGGCGGCGAAGAGGAGCGCGAACTCGAAGGCCGAGGAGAGGCTGACCGGATTCCTGAACTGGAGCGCCTCGACCTCTCCTGGCCGGGTGGAGTGACGGTACAGGAACGCGCACACGACGAACCCCACCGTGGCCATGGTGAGCATCGGCACCACCAGCGTGGAAGCCAGCGGGAGGCTGACGAAGGCGACCACCGCGAGGACCCGGACGAAGACGATCGACGAGGCCAGCACCACCGACAGCGCCGCCGGACGCTCCATGCCCTTGTCCCCCTTGGACCGGGAGGACATGGCGAGCGTCACCGCCGTGGAGGAGACCAGCCCACCCACGAATCCGGTGATGGCGAGGCCTCGCTTCGGACCGAGCATCCGGGTCGCCGCGTAGCCGACGAAGCTGACCCCGGCGACGAGCAGCATCATCCAGCCGATGACCCGGAGGTTGAGGGCACCGAGGGGGCCGAAATTCCTGTCGGGAAGCCAGGGCACGAGCACCAGCGCGACGATGAGGAACTTGAGCACGCTCACCACGTCCTCGCGAGAGACGCGGCGCATGAGGGGCTGCACCAGCGGCTTCGAGGAGAGGAGCGTGGTCACGACCACCGCGATGGAGAGCACGGTGAAGACCCGACGGCCCACCTGCGGGATGACGTCCGGGGACACGGCGAGGGCGCCGAGGAGGAAGGTGACGAGGAATGCGGCCTCGGAGGTGATCCCGCGGTCTGCCCCTCGACGGACGACGTCGACGTAGGCGACGATCAAGAAGGCCACCACGGATGCGAAGGTGACGACCACGACCGCCGCCCCGAAGTGCCGTCCGAGGAGCGCGGCGAGCGCGCCGGCGAGGGCCACGAGCGGATAGGTCCTCGCGCCCCCCAGGAACGACTCGAAGCGATCGGAGGGCGCCGACTGCTCCCGCTCCAGCCCGATGAGCAGGCCGGCGACGACCGCCAGGCCGAGCGAGAGGAGCGGTTCGTAGGGGTCCACGCGGTCTCCGGCGTGGATCTTACACCGGAAACGGCGAAGGGCGCCGGCGGGCTCGGATCCGCCGGCGCCCCTCTGTCCTCGACGGTCTCGCTACCGTCCCACCACGGTCGCGACCGTCGCGGAGGTCGTCGTGGCGCTGTACGCGTGGGGCGTGATGCCCGTGCCTGGGCCGGGGTCGGCCGAGTAGCCGTGGACGCCCATCTCGGAGAGGTCGAGCCCGTTCACCTCGTCCTCGGCCTCGACGCGGTTGCCCACGATCTTGCCGATGAGGAAGAAGGCGAGCGCGGCCACCGGAGCTACCCAGAGGATGTTGGCGGCGATGCCGATGAGCTCGGCCACGAACTGGCCCTTGTCGCCGTAGAAGAGGCCGGTCACACCGTAGGCCACGCCGTTCAGCCCCTGGCCGTAGACACCGTTCGCGAAGAGGCCGGTGGCGAGGATGCCGAACGCGCCGTTCACGCCGTGGACGGCGATGGCGCCGACCGGGTCGTCGATCTTGAGCTTCGCATCGATGAAGGTCGCAGCCAGGATGACCAGGATGCCGGCGATGGCGCCGATGAGCATGGCCGCCCACGAGGAGACGAAGGCGCAGGGCGCGGTGATGGCGACGAGACCGGCCAGCATGCCGTTCGCCAGCCACGACGGGTCGGCCTTGCCGTACTTGATCTTCACGTAGAGGTAGGCGGAGAAGGCGCCGGTGGCGCTGGCGAGCATGGTGTTCACGGCCACCACGGCGAGCCGGGTGTCCATCCCCGAGAGGGTCGAGCCGGCGTTGAAGCCGAACCAGCCGAAGGCCAGGATGAAGGTGCCGATCATGACCTGCGGGATGCTCTGGGGAGCGATGGGGTTCACCCGGCCGTCGGGGCCGTACTTGCCGATGCGCGGGCCGATCATCTTGGCGAGCACGAGCGCCATCACGCCGCCCGTCATGTGAACGACCGAGCTGCCGGCGAAGTCCACGTGGCCGTGCCCGAGGCCGAAGTTGGTGCCCAAAGCGGAGAGCCAGCCACCGCCCCAGACCCAGTTGGCGTAGATCGGGTAGATGAGCGTCGAGATGACGAAGCTGAACAGGACGAAGCTCGAGATCTTCCAGCGCTCGGCCGCCGCTCCGGTGGGGATGGTGCAGGTGGTGTCCATGAAGACCATCTGGAAGAGGAAGGTCGTGGCGACGGCCGGCGTGAACATGGAGAGCGGCAGCCCGAATCCGCTCATGCCGAACAGGCCGAAGTCCTTGCCGAACAGGTTGACGGCGAACTCCTTCGTGAGGGTGGTCTCGCCGAAGGCCGAGCCCACGCCGCCCATCTGCAGGCCGAAGCCCACGAAGTAGAAGCCGATGATGCCGATGGCGTAGACGAGGAAGTTCATGCCCATGGTGTGGGCGGCGTTCTTGGAGCGGGTGAGCCCCGTCTCCACCAGCGCGAAGCCGGCCTGCATGAACATGACGAGGAAGCCCGCCACCATCGTCCAGACGATGGCGAGGGCGGTCTGGGTTTCAGCGAGGTTCTTTGCGAGCTCGCTCAGCGTGGGTTCGGCTGCCATCGTTTTCTCCCTGGGATCGAGTGGACCGACTCTGCCTGCGCACCGAGCCTGCGCCAGCACGCCCGACGGGAGGCT
>Ga0209253_10003855_pt1 | contig 13113 bp, 13 predicted proteins | sample FrelakmetBRP12BR_FD_187145 | JGI IMG/M metagenome (GOLD analysis project Ga0209253, IMG submission 187145) | Freshwater lake sediment microbial communities from the University of Notre Dame, USA, for methane emissions studies - BRP12 BR (SPAdes)... | ecosystem: Environmental > Aquatic >...
GAAGCAAAATCATAGCATACTTTGAGCTTTTTTTAGGCCACGTTAGCGGGCCGTAGCGTTCTTTTGGCGTAAATCGATTTTTTTTATTAATTAATTTTTTCACTTGAACTTTATGTCCACTTGTATATACTCATCATGGACGCCAAAATTTTTGCACCCAAACAGCTGTCAAGAAAAAAGTGGTTCTCCATGTCACCTCAAGAGCAGGCCGAATACAAGGCACATCAAGCTGCTCATACCGCATATGTTGCTGCAAAAAAGGAAGAGACCCTTCAAAGAAGACGGGCTCAAGTCCTGCAGAAAGCGGAAGTTAAACGAGTCAGAACATCTGACCTAAAAGAAGTGACCGTAAAAGGCGTTACTTATAAACGATCTAATTACACTGATCGCCAATGGAAAGAAATTCTTTCAAATCTCAGATATATTTTGAAGGCTGATGCTAAACGTCTCGGAGTAAAGGCAGTAGGCGCTCTCGCGACTATTAGCACACGAGTTGAGAAAAAGGAGAGAAAGGAGAGAAAAGCTGCTAAGCCGAGGATTATTCAGAGAGTGAACGACTTTTTGTTTATTGAGGTTAAGTCCACTGTTGTTAATTTCAAAATCCTCCCAGACGACACTAAAACTCCGTTTGCTCATGTTACTAAAGAATTTTTGAATAAGGATTTTCCAAAAGACAAATATGCTAGATATATTATCTCTGGCGACCGACCGGCAGATAATCAGAAGATGGCTCAGCTGCAATATCCCAACAAGTCAGATAGAATATACACTCCCAAGAATTTTCTCGTGTTTATGCATGCATTGGCTAACTCGGCAAATTATGCTGGCAGCAACGGCCCTATTTTCATCCAACTTCAGAAAGTCAGAGCTAATCAGGATAAGCCGCAGCCGTTAAAGCTTTTCGAGAACGTCAACATTAATTGCGTTATTCAAGCTTGCATTAAAGCGCTTCCCGAGAAAAAGCTCGACAAAAAGCTCATAAAATACGCTGAGGAAAAAAGGCTGATCAATCGCGAAAACCCTTGCACACAGGAAACTCTTCAGGATCTTCAAAAAACCTTTAAGATTTCTTTCATCGTCTATTCGGCGACTGGAAACATCTGGTATGAAACTGATCCGCAAAATAAGAGAAAATATGTGAAGGTCAAGCTTTTTGCCTTCGAAGATCACGCTAGCATTTTTACGCCACTTGAAAAGGTAAAAAAAGTCGTCTACGAAGAACCCCACATTTTCCTCGAAGATAACCATTGTTTTCAAGTTTTAACTGTGAAGTCGACTCAGCACAATTCATTTGAGATAACATCTGTGAGAGTTTCTGACACAATTGTTAAATCATTTAAGCCCTCACTCGCAACCGGCAATGAAGCTGACAATAGCAACCCCCTATTTTTTAAGTGCACAGACGAGCAGCAAGTTAAATTTACCAAGTGGAAAACCGATAACAATCTCAGAGCTCTCCAAGAGCCTTACTTCGAAATTTTTCGTCAAGCAGACTCTCATCTCACTACTCAGCAATTTTCAGATTATTCTCATGATGAGACAATGTGGTGCTGTGATCAAAATCGCGCATATCCAAGTTTTAAAACTAACCCACTTTACGACCAATTTAAGCTCATTTTCGGATATGTTTCGCTTTATGACACAAAAGACGAAGAGGTTCTCAAAGTCATCAGTCAAGCAGGCGCTAGTCTCGTTACTAAAGTCACTCATCATAACACATTTTTAGAATCCACCGGAAAATTCCACGCAAATCAGTGGTATAATCATATTCTTCTTTTTGCAGCTGTGACAGAGGGCTGGATTATAGTTGAAATCTCCCAGTCTGTTATTTGCAAAAATCCAGAGGATATTGAGTTCCCGTTCGGGGAAAATAAGTATGAGAATAATTCATTTATTGGACGTCTTATTTCTGGAGGAAAATCTAGCGAGTTTAAGAGAATTTTCCGTTCGTCTGTATCAGATCTCCCTCAGCTTTGTTTTGATCTCCATCATGATAAAGACTGCACTGGATTTGGGACGTGGGAAGATGGAAATTCCTGCGACAAATTTAGGTGGATTGAAGGCACCTTTAAGTGTGCCGAAACGAAAAGCCAGCTTTATCACATTCACTCCTGCATTATTGCATATCAGCAAGTTAGTATCCTCCAAGAAATGATTGATGCGGCAGCCTACACGCAAATTGTAGCTTATAATACTGACGGCTTTTTCGCACGTGAGGAAATTACTCGTCCATCATCAACTGTTTTTGGGCAGTTTAAAGTTTTTCGCTCTAACATCAAATTTGACTCGTCATTTGACAAAATGGTCCACATTCCCGCGCTCCAAGTTGAAAATGCACCACCTTGGTCACTTTTCTCAAATCGTATGACACATAAGACACTTACCATTGGTCCGGCCGGCTGTGGTAAATCTTATAACACGATTGAGAAATATCCCAAGATAAATTCAGTGGTCTGTCTTCCAACTAACGAGCTTGTAATGAACACTAAAACGACCACTAAAAAAATGACAGTCCACCGATTTTTCCTGATTGGAGTGAGTTTATTCGTGAAGCAAGAAATCGCCGAGAATATTATTGTAGACGAAGTGTCGATGATTCCACAAAATATCCACAAAATTATTGAAGCCACGTGCCTCAAATATCGCATGAATCTCGACCTAATTGGCGATGTAAATCCTGGTAACGAAAAACAGCCATCTTATCAGCGACTTCCGGTGCAAGGCGCCGCACGTTGGGAGTATGACGGCTACACGATCGTTCCAGAAACCTCCGAAATTCGCCGACAAAATCTCGACGATGCGACCTGGTTGGATTCACTCCGGGGACTTTCTCAAAAAAAGCAGATTGCGGCAGCCTTTACCAAGTTGAAGCAGGCAGAATTTGACCCACAGGATTTCACTGCGGGAATTTCCTCGACCCATAAAAATATCCACGAGTTCCACACTAAACTTCTCAGACTTGCTCCACAAATTGTGCCGGCGCGATTGTTAAAATCCAAGACGAGAAATGGCGAAGTGCTGGCAGCTCGAGGTCAGATGATAGAAGTGCCCACAATTTCTGCATGGGCCGGTCGCAAAAAAAGTGATGAGGCAACGCCCAGCGGATTTAAGTATGAGCTCGCATATTTTAGAACAGCTGATGCGGTTCAGGGCGCAACAATCAGGAGCAAACTTTGGATAGATTCTGACACGAAAATGGAGAACTTTTTCTATACGGCACTAACGCGTTGTGCCTCATTAGAAGACGTCACTCTTATTAGCGTGTCAGACGGTGCAACGTCATTCTGATTCAGTGTCCTCAAGATCTCCCACTTGCGTCTTGAAAAACCCACGAACTATCTTAAGAGGAGGCTTATTGTCAATAATATACTGCAAATCCACAGTATTGGGATCTCGAGGTTTTTCGGGAATGTCGACAGGGGGGCTTTTTTTGCCCGCGGCCAGTTTTTTTTCAGGCACACCAGTAGACATAATTCCTGCGACAGATGGGCGAGGCTGCTGAGGGACAGCGACAGGAATTTGAGCAGTTGGCACACGAATTCCATATTTTTGGCGATAAAAATCCATTATATATTATAAGAGTTATTTTTTTGCACTATATATAATGTCAAAATTCATCGACCCACGCCTCAACAGTCAGATTTCTCCCGTAGTTCTCTCCCTAGTTAACGACTCATATTACTCGGATTTTACACTAGAACCCTCAATGGTCAGACAGCGTGCTGCAAATTCTTCTTACCTTTATCTCGACTCAAATGACATCAACAACCGAAATGACCCGCCAGTAAATTGCGTGGTGAGCACACCCGGTGATGGAACTATGATGCGAAAAGTTAAGAGAATTGGACTATCATTTTTAGAGTTCACGCATAACACCCCTGTGATTAACTTAAGTAACAACCAGCTGCAGATTTTTAACAGTCGTGACAATAGGGTTTATACCGCAAATATTAAGCCTGGAAACTATAACACGCCACAAAAACTTATTGTAGCCCTTAATACAGCAATCGTTAATTCAGGAATTACTGTAGTAGCCCAGCCAATTGCATTCACATTCTATTTTAGAGGAGCCGCGCCACCATTTCCGCAGTATACGATCCCAGACCGGGATAATTATGTGAGCGTGACGACAGATTACCCCGTGTATTTTCTATCGGATTCTAGCGCTGTAAAACGAGGACTTAGCACATTTGGGTTCCCAATTATTAACGGGCCAATTTGGGGTGGCGATAATCCAACCGCACAAGCTCCAATTTACCTGACAAAAACTTGGACGACAATGATGATTGGGCCGATGTATTGCACTTATACGCGCTACGTAGATTTTTTGAGCACGACAATCACAAACTGGACGAAACTCCCAACAGCGTCCACAAAGGGTGGATCTAATTCATTATTTTATCGGCTATATACTGACTACTTTCAGCATTATCCAGTTGACCCAGGTGCACTGACGATCGCGTCGCCAATTATTTACATGCCACAAAAAACCGATTATCGCACAGACGTTCATACAATAATAACTCAGACGTATAATCCCGAAGAAAATATTAACACGGTCGATATTCAGGTTAGAGACGAATACGGTCAGCCTTTTGTGGAGAACCCTGCCATTGTGCTCAAAGAAACCACGCCGGGAGATCCAACAACACAACTCAATAATCCATTTATTTCTGTTGATAATGGCGGCATAAACTGGGACATAGCGTTTTACTGCGAAATTTAATTTGAGCGAGTTTCGATTTTTTTTCTCATAATATAAATGTCTTATTTGCCAACTACAATTCCTGGGCAAGATCCCGCAACTTTCGTTCCAAAACCTTATTACGGCTACGGTTCGTCCAATCAAGTCTATAGTAACGCGCCGCCAGCAGGCAATTTAGCACCTGGCGAAATCGAGCCATTTTTACAAGCAGACCTCTACGTTCCCGACACAACAAACGACCTCACAGTCATCCAAGCGGAAATTGACATAATCAACATACAAATTGCCGCACTCGCCGCGATTGCAGTTCCAGTTTCTTTTACAAATTTTGGCGTGGCCCCAAATGCAGCTGGAGCGTCCGTCGCCACGAACGTTATTACTTTGCAGCCAGCAGACTCCACGCACCCTGGTGGAATTTCCACGGGAATCCAGTCGCTAAAAGGAGCCAAAACTTTCATAGATGACACCACTTTTACGGCAGATCTCTATATTCCCGCGTCAAATCTCGCCGGGACCACTGGAGTAATCTGGCAGGCAGGCTCAACATTTTTGCACTCAATTGGCACACGCTCCACGTTTTTGGGTGACGGGGCTGGCGGAGTCGGACAGCTTCCCACAAATACAACTGGAATCGGTTATCACGCACTTCAACATTGCCTCGGCGGAAATTCCACGGCTGTCGGTGCAAATGCTGGCGCACTTATTACTTCGGGTGCAAACAACACGCTTTTTGGCGCAAATTCGGGCGCAAATATCACGTTGGGCGGACTTAACACGCTTTTTGGCACAAATTCGGGCATAAATTTAACGATTGGCTCAGCGAACATTTTTGTCGGACACACGGCAGGCGCTGGGTTAACCACGGAAATAAATTGTATCGCGATAAATAATGGCGCAGTAAGCCCCCCAACAAACGGCATCATAATCGGAGAAGGTAGCCACACAAGTTGCTCAATTTACGGAATTGCTGGCGTAACTCCCGGTGGCACACCACAAATGGTCGTCATGGATAACGTCACATCTCGACTCGGCACGCAGGCAATTCCATCTCCAGGGGTTACAACACTCGCAGCAGTTGGCGCGTCCCCCAACGCAGATGCCGCCACAATTTCTGGGTCAACTCTCAACCTCGAACTCGCGTCTGCTTCTTTCCCGGGCGTTGTAGGCACCGGGGCGCAAACTTTTGCTGGCGCGAAGACCTTCAATGGCGCGATAATCGGAGGCTCAACGCTCACGGTCTCAGGTGGACTCTCGACTTTACAGACTATTAATCTCTCAAGTTTCGGCGCGTTTGGGACCACTGGAGTTATCCAACAAAATGGCGTAAGATCCTGGTCAAATTACGGGACCAACAATATTTTTCTAGGTCCACTTTCTGGGCCAATTTCCGGGACGAGTTCTCAGTCATGCGTTGGAGTTGGTTATCAGTGCCTTCAAGCAATTTCTGCGTGCAATTTTACTACTGCAGTAGGTGCGCAGGCTGGATTTGGGCTCACAGGCGCCACTCACAACACTTTAATAGGATATCAGGCTGGCCTTAACGGAGTCGGCGCAAATAACGTATGCGTTGGGTCGCAAGCTGGCGTAAATTTATCATCAGGCGCTAACAACATTTTCCTCGGAAGATCAGCAGGCGCTGGAAAAACGACCGAATCTAATAATATCGTCATCAATAAAGGGCTTGTCTCGCCAACAAACAGCAATGCAATTATGATCGGGGACGGCTCTCACACGGACTGTTTTCTCTACGGAGTTGCCGGGCAGGCTGCGGGAGGCACGCCACAAATGGTGCAAATGGATCCGATTACTAGCAAACTTGGCGTGATCGACGCGGCTGAACTCCAACCTCACGGAGAAGTCTACTATAGTCCAGCTTATCCAACTGCGACAAGTTTTACTTTTGCGGCGTCCTCAACCTTTTACCTCGTAAATATCGCGACAACAACTGGCGCAGTAACCGATGGTATGACCGGAAATGGCGCGGGTCGACTAACTTATACTGGAACTCAGACTGGAATTTGTTTCCATATCGCCTGCACGATAAATTGGTGTGCAAATAACAACGCAAATAGGGTGGTAGTTTTTGTGTGTAATAAAAACGGCACAGTTATCCCCGGGTCAAAAGCAGTAATGAACTCAGGGTCTGCCACGGACTATATGTCGACATCTTTTCACGTAGCGGTTGCGTTGAATACGGGCGATTATATTGAATTGTATTGTGCTAATATGACAAATACCCTCCCAATAAATATCCTTACGACCAACATTTTCGCGATGGGAATGATGTGTTAATTTCACATAAATATTTTTTTGATATAGTATAGTATGTCGAAGCAATACACCGTAAAACTCTACTCAGCACAAAAAAACCGAGAAACTGGAAATGGAAATATTACAAAGGCAATTAGGGGTGATGACCCAGATGCGGAAGAAAAGATTAAAAAATTACGGGAAGATCAAGCTGCAGAAAACGCGGAGTGGAAACGGAAAATCAGGGCTGGTGAGCCTATTGAGCCCAAGTTTGCGAGGAAGGTTTCTGCTGTGGCTGCGAAAGAACACGCGATTTTAGAAAAAGTCACCGAGACTGGAAAAATGACGCCAGATCAACGTGATAATATTGCCGAAGCAGCCGTCACAGAGCACAATTTGCTCGAAAATCAATTACATGGAAGTCGGCTGCAACTTACTGACGTAGTTCGCACTCCTTTTGCTCTCAAGTTAGACGCCAGAACAGGAAATACCACATTTTTACTCGGCAGCTCCAAGATGGGCAAATCGACTGCTTTAATGCGAATTTACGACAAATATTACGCGGAAAAAGACTTTGTTAGCATTCTTTGGACAATGAATCCGCAAATTGGACTCTATAAACACCACCGAAAAATGATCATTTCAGGGAACTGGAACGCATACAGCGAGGAAGTAATCAAAATGCAAAAAAAGATACAAACAATGACCAAAAATAAATACAAGTTCCTTAATATGTTTGACGATGTTATAAATGTGCGCAATAACACGCTACTCGACAACTTAATTCTGACTTACAGAAATTCCAAAATGTCCTCGATAATTTCACTACAGTATTCAAATCTCATGAGTAAATGTTCCCGGGCAAACTGTAATAATATCATAGCGTTTGGATTCAACACCGACGAGAGCATTGAAGTCGTCATCAAAATTTTCCTTACCGGCTACTTAAAAAAAATAGGTGTTACAAAACTGCCTGATCAAATAAACTGGTATAAAAATGCGACAAAAGACCACGGATTTATTTACATAAAACCCGCAGAAGGCCACGTCAGTTTTCACCGGTTCGATGTTTAACGCCGTTTTTTCCGGTGCACTCTGTCACGAGCTTGTGACGCATAAACTGGCGCTCCGGTTGGAGAACCACCAGCAGTTTGTGACCCAGCTGGCCCGTTAGAGGCTTGCTGAATTTCATCAGCATGTAATCCACCAGATGTCAAATTTTCAACAGGCGCGAGAGGACTCATCCTAATAGGGGACATTGAAGGATGTTCGGATTTTACCACCATTGTGTCGTGGTCTGCAATATTTTTGCTCATTGCGTTTGCCGCCTGGGCTACTTGGTGGTCTATATCATCCACATAAGCCCGGAGTCCCATGGCTTTCATTGCTGCGGCGAGTTTTCCAGGTATATTTCCTGTATTTACCCATTTTTTCCATAATACGTCTGCCGCTTTATCGAAATGATATTTTTCATTGGTAATTTCTACACCGTCGCGTGTCACGAGATTTTCTTCGTTCGCTTGTGAACCAGAGCCAGAAGCAGGACTCAGTGCGCCCTTAACTGTGCTGAAAATGTTCTTTGCTGTATCTAAAATCCCTCCTAATCCACCAGCAGATGAAATTAATCCGGGAATCATTGAAAGTAGTGCGGCCATTTATATATTATAAATTATTTTTTTTTCCGATATTATATATCACCATGGCGGACTTAACTCAAGAAGCAGCAGAAATGCTAACACTCATGCAAGATAAACGAACTATCTTATCAGCTCCTGGTAGCAAACTCAGCTCATTATACTATAATGTTATGAATTCCACCGTAGATTCCGTCGAAATTACCTTCAATACTGGCCGTTACGTCAGCTCCCTTTCAACTCCACTTTTTGGAGCACAATCCCAAGTTATTCTTGCAAATTCCAGCTTTGTTGGCGAAGTATATCTTCACCTCGAACTTCCCAATTTGTGGCCCGGGCAATCTCTCTCTCGTGGTTGGGGTTATGGCGCAATTCAACAACTCAGTTTTCTCTTTGGAAGCTCCAACGTATCTCAACTGACAGTTAATGGACAAACTTTATGGCACAAAATTGCGATGCAATGTGAAAATGCTGAGAAGCGCTCTGAACTTTTCCGCCTCGGAGGTGACGAACTTCTCTCTCCAATTCAACGACTGAATTCCTTGACTGGGCTCCCAGAACGAGATCCTGATGCAGTTTTATCTGCCGATATTCTTCTCCCACTCCCTTGGTCATCTGCCTCTGGTTTATTCGGGAAAAAGGCTTTTGACACAAATTTGTTGGTGAACCCAATCACAATTCAACTCACATTTAATCAGTCCACTTCAGTTTTTGGCGGATCAATCTCCCCAAATCCATTTCCATCTGGCTTTACGACCGCCACCATGATTTTCCGACAGGGAGATCTCTTCTCTAAATCGATGAGTTTAAAGAACAAATTGCTCTCAATGCCCGACCAAAGTATGTTCTACCCTTGGATTTACACCCAGAGTTATTTGCCAACTCAATTTTATGGCTCAAATGTGGCATCCCAACCGATTACCATGCCTCTGCTAGGGTTTATTAACGCAGATTTGCTGGCATTAACTATCGGAGTTGTGAGAACTTCGCTGCTTGCCCCAGTTCAAGGTCAGCCTCCAAATATTTTCCAATACGATAACATCCAAAATGTCTCTCTGTTATTTAACGGAACCGTGATGTTTAATGCTCCTCGTCAATCCTGGAAATTGTTCACCATGAAATCTGGGCTCGGCGCACAATATTTTCACAATTCTCTGATTCAAACTGCTGGTGTAGGAACTTTCTCAAGTATTCCCCAGGACGCTTATCTTTTGCACATAGATTTTTCCTCGATTCGCTCAATGAGTTTTGAAGGCATGATGCAAAATGTGTGGAGAATTGGCAACAATACTCTATCATTGTCTTTTACAACTGAAGGTGATCAAACTGTCCGCTACCAAGCATTCTGCTCTTATCACTACAATTCCGTTGTTCAAGTCCAACAAGGACAAACTGCGATTTATTTCGACTAAAATTTTAAATAAATCTTTTTTTTGCTATATATACATGTCAAACCAAGTTGCTCCGAATTACGTTGAACCAAAATACACCGTCAGCTTTAACAGTCGTGACGCGTTTACGATGACTGCCCCATATTTCACCAAGGCCGCCAGTCTTGTCGTTGGAAACCCGATATTTTTAGATAGAATCAACAATCGAAATGCGCCAAGCGAAATAATCAACGGACTCTACGTGTATGACTTTTCTACATTTCAGTGCGAAGGAACCAAACCTTACTGGTCATTTAGCTCATCAGGCCCTATTGTTGACCCAGGATTTGCCGGTCAAGGACTCCGCATGCTTTCCCTTCAAGAAAACTTAGTGAGATTCGACGTGCAATTAAACGTGCAGACACCCACAATTACCGACTTATATTACGCCGTTCTGAGCATCCGCGTTTATGAGCCAAATAGCGTAGTCTATAAGGATTTTTCGTCGCGTTTTACCGAGAGAAATATTTCTAGTGCGACAATTGACCCCGAGTGGCAGGCTTTAGGATGCGACACAATTATTCGCCTCGTGCCAGGAAATATCGTAGAATTTAATCTCAAGTGCAATCAAGTGATAAATTATGGAGCTTATGGCGCTTCACAGTCAGTCATTCAAGTTTATAGATTAAATTAAAAAAAATTTTTATTTCACAAGATATAGAATGTCAAATCAAGTTGTTAGCAGTAAAATCGGTTCCGGAACTAAATACTCAACTGGGTTCAATGATCGTGATTTTTTCGAACAATCAGGGCTTTTCTCAAAAAATTTACAAGGAAGCCCTTACGCCGGTAGTGGTATGTTTTGCGATATCGTTAATGGTCAGCTCGTGCCGCCAACTGTTAGTGGGCTGAATAAAAGCTTTGACTTTGTCCCATATCAAGCAGGAAAAACACGAAGCTGGTGGCGAGTATCTTCTACCGGGCTTGCTGCAGACTCAGCATATCAATCTCAAGAACTCTCAATTTTGAGCATCGCAGAAAACGTGATCAGAATCGACGCGATGACCAATGTGCAAACTCCAGTGGACACAACGTTATTTTACGCAAGTCTTGGTATAAAAATGATCCCACCAACAGGCACTGCCGTAGAATACGCCACGCGATTTACTGAACGCGACATCCCAGTCGTTAATATTAATCCAGTATGGCGCGCACTTTCTTCAAATGTTACACTCCGAGTGCCCCCTGGCTGGATTATTAAAATCCTCATCAAAACTAGCGCCGATATCCAATATGGCGTGGCCAACACCCAGCAGAGTTATGTCCAAATAACTAAATTAAATTAATAAAAAAATATCTCTTATTATATACATGTCGAATCAAATCAGCCCAAATCGCTACGATAATAACCCAAAATATTCCATTGGATACAACGAAACTGACGAACTTCGCCAAAGGTTTGCGTGTAAAAAACTTGGGCAGGGAAATCCACCTATTGCGGGTGTCGGAGCAATGTTCGATCAACTAAACGGTCTTACGGTCCCTACTACCATTCTTGGTCCAACTACCACATACCAATATTCTTCTTTGCAATCCGAACAAACAAAAAAATGGTGGAGATTTGCCGCATCAGGCCCAACCACAGACGTTTACTTAGAATCTTTTGAGCTCGAAATCACGGCCTTAGTAGAGTGCACCGTAAATTTCTCTACGGGAATAAACTTTTATAACGACACACCGGGCACTACTCTTTACTGTTCTTTATCTGTAAGAAGAACAAGCGGCTTACTTGACTATGATAAAACCATGACGAATGCTGCGACTGCTATTGGGGCGCAAGCAAAACCACTCGCCTGTGACGTTGTTGTCAGAGTAGAGGCCGGAGCGACCTATAAAATTAACATAGAAAATAACGGCCCGATCACTTACGGAAACAATAATGGACAAATCTCTTATCTCCGCCTGACTCGACTTAACTAAAGTGAGTCAACAAATGCGTCATTGAGACTAGGAATTGGACCATTGCCAACGCACCCTCTTTTTATCGCGTTGCAGTAAGCTTTATATCTTACGACATGGGACTTACCTTCTGCGTCAATATATTGATAGAGTTTTTCAAAGGTTCTGTTTTTTTTGTTGTATTCATCTCTCGATCTGTCATGGTCAACTACGGCCTTTGCCTTATGGCGGTGGCAGCGATTTTCGGGGTTATCGTGACAAACTCTGTTGCACAATGTTTTTCCGCGGATCATATATTCACAAGTGGTTACCATCTTATATATCTACAAGGTAAAAAAATATATTTAAATTAATAATTAATCCGAAGTTTTTCCCTGGTAGTCGTTCTCGACTGTGCACAGGTTACAGCAGTCACTCTTAAAATGATTTGATCTGATCGATTGAAAAAGCCCCAGCACAAGACCAAGAATTGTTACAACAAGTGTGGTGATAGTAAGTGGTTCCATTATATATTGCGCTCTATTTTCTTTCTCGTTTTTTACGATTAAACTCGATCAACGCGGCGGTTGCGTCAATTTGCTTTTGGGTTCTTTTGCGTCCATTTTTATCGACTGTTTTTTGAACACCTGTGGCAACTCTGGGTGCTGCGGCGCCACCTCCTCGCCTTTTACGGTTGAATTCGATTAACGCGGCGGTTGCGTCAATTTGCTTTTGGGTTCTGGCCTTTTTTGCAACAGGTATTGCGGCTGCTACCACTTTCTCAGCTATATTAAGCCCCTTTTTCGCGCTTATGGTTGCTCTTCGTTTGTCTAATGCTTGTTGGATCTTTGTGGCTCTCGCTTCTAGTTCTGCAGCAGTTAATTTAGATAACCGGTGAGTTTTTAAATTAGCTTCAAAAATTTTGTCGGCTGCTTTTGCTGCTCGTTGTTCATCAGTTACTTTAGATCGCCTATGGGCTCTTAAATTAGCTTCAAAAAGTCTATCGGCTGCTTTAGCCGCTTTATCAGCTGCTTTGGCAGCTTTCTCGGCTTTATCTGCAGCAATTTCGGCTTTTGTTCGACGTGGCATGTTATATTTAGGAAGCTTTTTTTACGCGAAAAATTAATTAATAAAAAAAATCGATTTACGCCAAAAGAACGCTACGGCCCGCTAACGTGGCCTAAAAAAAGCTCAAAGTATGCTATGATTTTGCTTC
>Ga0209253_10003857_pt1 | contig 13109 bp, 9 predicted proteins | sample FrelakmetBRP12BR_FD_187145 | JGI IMG/M metagenome (GOLD analysis project Ga0209253, IMG submission 187145) | Freshwater lake sediment microbial communities from the University of Notre Dame, USA, for methane emissions studies - BRP12 BR (SPAdes)... | ecosystem: Environmental > Aquatic >...
CGGCGACCTCACAATCTTGGAGGTCTCCTGCCGCACGGGACAAGGGTTGGAGGCCTGGTTCCAGTGGTTGCGCGAGCAGGTGGCCAAGCGTAAAGCCAGGAGAGATGGTCCAAAGGCGTAGAGTTCGCATACAGGGCATCGTCCAGGGGGTGGGGTTCCGCCCCTTCATCTATCAGCTGGCCCACCGGCATCGGCTGTACGGCTACGTCGCCAACACGCCCCAGGGCGTGGAGCTCGAAATCGAGGGCAACGAGGCCGACCTCGACCACTTCATCACCGATCTTCCGGCGACCCTTCCGCCCCTGGCGAGCATCACCCGGATGGAAAGCGAAGAGCTTCCGCTCCTCTCCTACACCGCCTTCGAGATCAGGACGAGCGAAGGGGGGTCGGAGCGGGCGGCCCTTATCTCCCCGGACACGGCCATCTGCGCCGACTGCCTCCGGGAGCTCTTCGACCCCAAGGACCGCCGCTACCGCTACCCTTTCATCAATTGCACCAACTGCGGCCCACGGTACACCATCATCCGCGACATCCCCTACGACCGCCTCAATACCTCCATGGCAACCTTCACCATGTGCGACCGGTGCGAGCGGGAGTACCACGATCCTCTGAACCGCCGGTTCCACGCCCAGCCGAACGCCTGCTGGGAGTGCGGCCCCAGGGTGTGGCTGACCGATGGCGCCGGAAAGGAAATCTCCCCGACCGATCCCCTCGTGGCTGCCGCTGAGCGGCTCACGGAGGGAGCCATCCTGGCCGTAAAAGGCCTCGGGGGGTTCCACCTCGCGGTGGATGCCACCCAGAACGAGGCGGTGAAGCGGCTTCGTCTCCGGAAGCGGCGGGAGGAGAAGCCCCTCGCCCTCATGTCCTGGGATCTGGAGCAGATCGCCTCCTATGCCCTCCTGGGAGACCGCGAGCGTGACCTGCTCAGCCAGCCCCAGCGTGCCATCGTGCTCGTCCGCAAGCGGCCGGAGAGTCCCATTGCGCTGGAGGTGGCGCCGAGGAACCAGTATCTCGGGGTCATGCTTCCCTACACCCCCCTCCACTACCTTCTCCTCTTCCACGGGTTCCTGGCCCTGGTGATGACGAGCGGGAACCTCAGCGAGGAGCCCATCGCCATCGATAACGACGAGGCGCTTCGCCGGCTGGCCGACATCGCCGACTATTTCCTCGTCCACGATCGGGACATTCTCCTCCGGTCCGACGACTCGGTGGTGCGGGTGACAGGAGGGCGGGCGCGGCAGATCCGCCGCTCCCGCGGATTCGTCCCCGTGCCCGTCTTCCTGAGACGGCCGGTGCCCCCGGTCCTGGCACTGGGCGGGGAGCTCAAGGGTACCATCTGCGTGACCAAGGAGGACCGCGCCTTTGTGAGCCAGCACCTCGGGGATCTGGAGAATCTCGAGACCCTGGAGTTCCTCGAGTTGACGGTCCGCCACCTGCGGCGGATCCTGGAGGTCCACCCTCGGCTCCTGGTCCACGACCTTCACCCCGACTACCTGACCACCCAGGTGGCCCTGGCCCAGAAGGAGCTCCCCACCCTCGCGGTGCAGCACCACCACGCCCACGTGGTGAGCGCCATGGCCGAGCACAAGCTGGAGGGGAGAGTGCTCGGGCTGACGCTGGATGGGACCGGCTACGGCACCGACGGCAGGATCTGGGGCGGTGAGATCCTGGGGGCGGACGAGAAGGGCTTCGAGCGGCTCGGGCACCTTGCCTATGTGGCCATGCCCGGAGGGACCGCCGCCATCAAGGAGCCCTGGCGGATGGCGGTCTCCTACCTCCGGGCCACCTTTGGCGAGGCCTACTTTGCCGGGGAAGGTCCGCTCCTTCGCCGCTGGGGCAGGGAGCGGATCGACCTCCTGCTCCAGATGATGCGCCGCCAGGTGAACTCCCCCCTCACCTCGAGCTTAGGGCGACTCTTTGACGGCGTTGCAGCCCTTGCCGGCCTGAGGGACCGGATCGCCTACGAGGGGCAGGCGGCCATCGAGCTGGAGCAGTGCATGGAGCCCACGGAGGACGGCTACCGTTACGAGTTCCACGAGGCGGACGGGGTCCTCCTCCTCAGCCCCACGGCCATCTTCGCCCAGGTGGCGGAGGATGTGGCAGCCGGAGCACGGGCGGGGGTGGTAAGCGGCAGGTTTCACCGGACTCTCGTGGAGATGTTTGCCGAGGCGTGCCGGCACCTCGCCAACCGCCACGGGCTCACCCGGGTGGTCTGCTCGGGCGGCGTGTTCCAGAACGTCTACATCCTCACCAACCTCGAGCGACGCCTCGGCGAGCTCGGGCTCGAGGTGTATACCCACGAGCTGGTCCCAAGCAACGACGGCTGTATTGCCCTGGGTCAGGCCCTGGTGGGAGCTGCATCCTTGGAGAGGTAATGGGCCGGGGGGTGTTACTCGCTGGCCAGTTCCCCGATGATGTGATACAAGTCTATGTTGACGCGGCGACGGAGAAACCGGGTTAAGAAGCCAACGGAATGAGGTTGCCTGGATCTCGTCTAACCATGGCGGTCTCGCCGTTATGCGCTTTTTCTCGTCGGGTCACCGTGTCCCGCTCTCTCCGCGTCCTTGAGCACTACGTGTAGACGCGAGTGCGAGCGCCATCGATCTGTTGCGAGATCGAGAAGGGAGTGTCAGATGTGTCTAGCAGTTCCCATGGAGGTGGTTGAGATCAAGGGAAACATGGCCACCGTCCAGGTGGGAGACGTCCAGCGCCGGGCCTGTCTGGATCTGGTGGATACCTTTCCGGAGGTGGGGGATTACCTCATCATCCATGCCGGCTACGCCATCCACCGGATAGATCCGGAGGAGGCCCGGAAAACCCTGGAATACTTCAAAGAGATTCTCGAGTATGAAGTATCGGGATGAGTATCGGGACCCGGAGCTGGCGGACCGTCTCATAAAGGCCATTCGCCAGCGATCGCGTATTCCGGTCAGGTTGATGGAGGTCTGCGGCACCCACACGGTGGCCATCTTTCGGGCTGGGATCAAGACCCTGCTTCCCGAGACCATCACCCTGATTTCCGGACCGGGGTGCCCGGTCTGCGTCACCGCCCAGGAGGATATTGACCGGGCCATCGCCCTCTGCCGGGAGCCCGGGGTGACCGTGGCCACCTTTGGCGACCTGATGCGGGTCCCCGGCTCCGAATCCTCTCTGCACCAGGAGAAGGCCCAGGGGGCCGATGTGCGGATGGTGTACTCAAGCCTGGACGCTCTGGACCTCGCCCGCCGACTGCCGCATCGCCGGGTAGTGATGCTCGGCATCGGGTTCGAGACCACGGTACCCACCATCGCGGCGGCGGTTCGCCAGGCGAAACAAGAGGGACTCACCAATTTCCTTGTCCTCTCGGCTCACAAGTTGCTGCCTCCGGCCATGGAGGTGCTCCTTTCGGCGACGGAGGTTCGGATCGACGGGTTTCTCTGCCCGGGTCACGTGACGACCATCATCGGCACGGAGCCTTATCAGGATGTGGTGAAGCGACACGGCAAGCCGTGCGTGGTGAGCGGATTCGAGCCGGTGGACGTCCTCCAGAGCATCCACATGCTGGTATGCCAGATGGAGGAAGGGCGCCGGGAGGTGGAGATTCAGTACACCCGCGGCGTCCACCCCCAGGGGAACCCCCGGGCCCGGGCCCTCATGGACGAGGTGTTCGAGCCTGCGGACGCCGCCTGGCGTGGTCTGGGAAAGATTCCCGACAGCGGTCTCAATCTTCGCCCCTCCTACAGCGCCCACCGGGCCGAAAACCACTTCGCCTTAGTCGTACCTCCCGCCCGGGAGATACCGGGCTGCCGCTGCGGTGAGGTGCTCCGGGGTGCCTGTACTCCCCTGGATTGCCCCCTGTTCCGTCAGCGCTGCACTCCCACCCATCCCTACGGGCCCTGCATGGTCTCCACCGAGGGAACCTGCGCCGCCTACTTCAAGTACCACACCGCCTGACGGCGAGTCTGTAGTCCGTGGTCAGTCGCCAGTTGTCCGTGGTCAGTGGCTGAGATAGGCTCCAACAAATGTGCGGGCCTCGTCCGGGGGGGGCCTTGTGGGAGCGGCTTCCAGCCGCGATTAAGTGGTCTACGGCAAGGGGGTCTCGTCGGCAAGGTCGCATAGTCGCACCATTGATAGTATAAGGTGAGGCCCGGCCTTGCGACGGAGGGGATACAAAGTTCGGAAGGCTTTTTGTCATCGGAGAGAAGGTAGTGGCTCCAGATGCGCCTTGCCTCGGAGACCCCTCTGCCTCCGGCGCCCTCTCGGTGCGGCTTCCTTCCTGAGCATCAAAGGGGTTTTGCAGCGACCTGCCAGGAGAGCCTCAGGTCGGCACGATGGGGGGCATTTCCTGTTTTTATCAACTACGGACAACCGACTACTGACCAAGGACGTTCTGCATGAAAATCGACCGCATCCAGCTTGACCACGGCGCCGGTGGCAGGGCCTCCCATGAGCTCGTTGCCCGCGCCTTTCTCCCTGCTCTGGAGAACCCCATCCTGGCAGAGCTCAACGACGCAGCCGCCATGACGTTACAGGGGCTTCGGTTGGCGATGACCACGGACTCCTACGTGGTGGATCCCGTCTTCTTCCCGGGCGGCGACATCGGGAGCCTTGCCATTCACGGCACGGTGAACGATCTCGCCATGCGGGGGGCTCGCCCCCTCTACGTGAGTGTGGGGTTTATCCTGGAGGAGGGGCTGGAGATTGCCGATCTGGAGCGAATCGTTCAATCCCTGGCTGCGGCCGCCAGGGAAGCGGGAGTCCAGGTGGTGACCGCGGACACCAAGGTGGTGCCGCGGGGCAAGGCGGATAAGATTTTCATCAATACGAGCGGCGTGGGGATCATTCCCCCGGGCGTAGACATCGCCGGGCAGAACGCCCGGGTGGGAGACCGGGTCCTGATCAACGGCCCCATGGGCGACCACGGCATCGCGGTGCTCTCCAGGCGTGAGGGGCTCTCCTTCCAGACGGAGCTCAAGAGTGACTCGGCGGCCCTGAACGGCCTCGTGGAAGCGATGCTGGAGGCAAGCAGGAAGATTCATGTGCTGCGAGACCCGACCCGCGGCGGAGTGGCCACCAGTTTGAACGAGGTAGCCCGGCAGTCACAGGTGGGGATCCGCCTCGAGGAGAGTCGGCTTCCCGTGCGGGAAGCGGTGACGGCGGCATGCGAGATTCTCGGCCTAGACCCTCTCTACGTGGCCAACGAGGGTAAGGTCCTGGCCTTCGTGGCGCCGGAGGACGCAGAGAAGGTGCTCGCGGTGATGTGCAGTCATCCCCTGGGGCGGGAGGCGCGTATCATCGGCGCGGTGGTGGGGGACCACCCGGGCCGGGTGGTGCTGGAGACCGGAATCGGGGGCACGCGGATTGTGGATATGCTGAGCGGGGAACAACTGCCCCGCATCTGCTGAGAAATTCGAAATCCGAATCCCGGCAGGGCGGGACCAAATTCGAAACACCCAACTTAACAATTCCGGAATTGACGACTTGAGGAATTCTGGGCTTCAACGAATTTGAGACCGTCCCCTGGTCTTTTCGTTCACAATCCCCAAAATTCCAGCATCCTCATACTGGCGAAACCGGCCGGCACCAGAGGCAGGGTGGTCTGTGAGGCGAAGCGCATCCGGAGCCACTACCTTCCCCTACGCCCATCGGAAAGCCTCCCGAGCTTTTCACCGCCCCTCCGCGGGAATGCCAGGCCTCTCCTTATACTATCAATGCCGCGACTATGCGGCTTTGCCGAACAGACCATCCTGCCTCGCCCCATTCCGTCGCGGCTGGAAGCCGCTCCCACAAGACCCCTCCCGCCTTGAAAAACCTTCCAGAATTCGTCAGTCCTTTTCCAGCGCGAGCTCGATCAGGCGATCGAGAAGTCCGGAAAAACTGATACCCGCTGCGGCCGCCGCCTGGGGAAAGAGGCTGGTCCCGGTCATGCCGGGAATCGTGTTAGTCTCCAGGATGTAGACCTCGTCGTCGCAGGCGATCATGTCGGTCCGGCTGTAGCCCCGGCACTTGAGCGCCTGGTGGGCTCGAACGGCATACTCCTGGGCCTTGCGCGTGAGGGTCTCGCTGAGACGGGCGGGACAGATCTCCCGGGTGGCGCCGGGCGTGTACTTGGCCTCGTAGGTGAAGAAGCCGTACTGGTCGCCGGGAATGATCTCCACGAGGGGCAAGGCCTGGGGGTTGCGGTTTCCGAGGACGGCGCCGGTAATCTCGACACCTTTCAGGAACTCCTCCACCAGGACCAGGGGGTCGTAGCGCCGGGCCAGCTCGAGTGCGGGCCCGAGTTCCTCCGGTTTCCTGACAATGGTGATCCCGATGGTGGAGCCCTCCTGCTCGGGCTTCACCACCACGGGAAAGCCGAAGGCCTTTTCTATCACGGCAACCGGGTCGGGCTCGTCCCCCTCCAGCACCACCCAGCGAGCTACCGGCAGGCCGGCGTGCTCGTAAAGTCTCTTGGAGTGGATCTTGTTCATGGCGAGAGCGCTGCCAAGTACACCGCTCCCGTGGTAGGGAATGTCCAGGAGCTCGAGCATTCCCTGGATGGTACCGTCTTCGCCGAGCCGGCCATGGAGGATGATGAGGGCGACGTCGATCTCGCGGGCGTCCGCCAGCAGCTTGGCCAGGTCATCCCTCGGGTCATACCGACGAATGTCGTACTTTTCCTTGTCCAGCGCCTGGTACACCTGCTTGGCGCTATTCACCGACACCTCACGCTCGGCGGAACGGCCGCCGCTGAGCAGTGCCACTCTGAGCTTCCCCATGGCTGGTCTCCTGTTGCTGCGGGGGTGCCGATGCAGGCGATGGTTCCCACTCTCTAGCCCGCGGGCGATCCCTGCCTGAAGGTTCCTCTCTTAACAATCACTGGGAGCCGATGGTGGAGTAGAATTGCGTGGGTATATTGGCAAAATCCTCCCTCGAATGCAAGGTCGAACTCGGGCCCAGACCGAAGGAAACGGACCGAGGGAAAAAGGATGAAAACAAGAGAACGGGGAAGATCCTGAGTGTTGATAACGGAGGAGCCCGAAAAAGTTCCCCAGTAAGCCGTTGAAATTCAGCCCTATTATGGGAGAACCGGAAACAATCCCTATTACGCGCCCTTATGCTCTCCTGGGAAATCAAGCTTTGGATATCTGTGAGTAATTTTATTGTTAACAACTGGAGGGGCACTGAGCCAAAACGCCCCAAGAACGCGTTTGACAGAGGAGGAGCGTGAGAGGTAGAAAGCGGCATCATGTGAGTCTGCCTGGACACGGCGGTATTTTCATAGTTTGATGAGATAACACCCTCCGCTACGGGCTCTTGCGGGGAAGGGGAAGAGCGAACAGTCGACCCAACGTGGTCGGCTGAGTCGCTTTCCCGCAGCGGGTGGCTCTCTCGCCCCCCTGGTGCTCGTAACCCCGAGGTGCTGGACCTGCTCGGGCGTGCTCAGAGACATTGCCTATCCGATTACGGCGGGTCGATACGTCAACCGTCACAGACCGGGGCAACACGGTAAAAGGGGTACGTTCAGATGGACGAGGTCTGGAGACTGGTGCGAGAAGATTTGCAGGCGCGCGTTTCTGATAACTGCTTCAAGATCTGGATCGATCCTCTCGTCCCCGCACCCACCACGGGTCACGGGATCGCCTTGGCCTGTCCCAACCGTTTCTTCCTCAACTGGGTTCGTGAGCACTATCTGGCGGAAATCAAGAGAAGCTGGGAACGGTGTGGGGGCGCCCCGGGAGAGATCGACCTCCAGGTTGCCGCGAAGCCCCGCAAGCCCCGGGAGGAGGAGCCCGAAGAATCGGCCCAGCTCCCTCTTGACCTGCCGGTCTCGACCAACGGTCGCGGGCCCCGGCTCAACCGGCGGTTCACCTTCGACCAGTTCGTGGTAGGCGCCGGAAACAGCTTCGCCTTTTCTGCGGCGCTGGCCATGGCCAGCGGCAAGAGCAGCCGCTGCAACTCCCTCTACCTCCTTGCCGACACGGGGCTCGGCAAGAGCCACCTCTCCCACGCCATCGGCAACCACATCCTCTTGGAGAAACCCGGGCTTCGAGTGCTCTATGTGACCGCCGAGGAGTTCACCAACGAGATGGTCCGTTCCCTCAAGCAACGATGCATGGAGACCTTCAAGGAGAAGTACCGGAACAAGTGCGACGTGCTGCTCCTCGAAGAGGTGCAATTCCTGAGCGGCAAGGAGAAGACCCAGGCCGAGCTGGCCTACACCCTCGACGCCCTTTGTCAGGATAACAAGCGGGTCGTCTTCACCGGCACCCACTTTCCAAAAGACATCCCCAAGCTGAAAAGCAGACTGCAGTCCCGTCTCACCGGCGGGATGGTCACTCACATCGAGCCGCCGGACTTCGAAACGCGGCTCAAGATCCTGGAAAAGAAAGCGACCCATGAATCGATCCACCTGCCTGGGGATGTGGCCGATCTCCTGGCCAGCACCATCACCAGGGATGTGCGGCAGCTCGAGAGCGCGGTGATCGGGATCGCGGCCAAGTCGTCGCTCATGGGAAAGCAAATCGACCTCAGACTCGCTCACGAGATTCTGGACGCCGTCTGCGGCGATCGTCAGGTCATCAGCGTCGATCGGATCCTGCAACTGATCTGCCAGTATTTCAAGGTCCCCCTGGAGGCCCTTCAATCGAACTCCCGCAAGAAGGGCGTGGTGTACCCGCGAAATGTCTCCATGTACCTCTGTCGGAAATACACCGATGAGACCCTGGAGACCATCGGCCGGGCCCTCAGCCGCTCCCACGCCACGGTGATCTACGCGGTGGAGGCTATCAATCGCGAGATGGAGCGGAAGGGCGGGGTGTACAACCAGGTGGAGTTCCTGAGCCAGCAACTGGCGTGCGGCAGCCACCTCCCCGCAGACGAGAGGATCCGGCCGGAGTGACGCAGTCAGCGGCCGAGACCCCCGCAAGCATTCCCACCTGTTCCCCTCGTGAAGGTCACTTCCCCTGTCGTATCGGGGTGAGCAAGAGGCTCACCCCGTTCCTGCCCTCCGGGTCCAGGAGGTCTGCCGCCGGGCTCTGAAGGCGGGTTGCAAGGGCGAAGGCGGTGATCGCCGGGAGGCGCGGGTAGGATGTCGCCCGCAACTCCAGATCAGCGGAACCTCCCGTAGGCCAGTGCTCGAAGAAGGCCGCGGCCGCAGCTTTCACCTCCCCCATCTCCGCGGGCTCTGAGGCCTGATCGGCCTCCAGGGCGGCGGCGATCGCTTGCCGCCAGCGCTGGAGGATCTCGGCCCGCTCCAGCTCTTCTCTCAGGGCGATGACCTCGGCCGCGGGAAGGTCTCCGGGATCAGGGAGCCGACAGAGGCGTCGCACCTCGGGCGCGGCGGCCGAGGCGGCGGGAGAGATGGCGGCGAGGTGCGACGGCAGCCGCTCCCAGATCTCCTCCATGACGGCGACACTGGTGGTGAGGGGTGTTGCCGCCTCACTCTTCCCGGCGAGATGAAGGCGAGTCCAGGCCCTGAGACGCTGGAGCGCCTGCTCGCTCCGCGATTGTTCGAGATCATCCCCATCCCGCTCTTGAACGGCCTCAGGCTCCTCTCCTTGCTCGTCGGCGAGACCCAGAGCCTCGGCGAACCCGGTTTCCAGGACACGGACGCCGCCGATTTGTCTTTCCAGTTCTAGGTGCTCTCGATCCACCTCGTGGGCGAGGAGGAGAAAGACGGCGGCATCGACGAGCGCCCTGTCCTTGGGTGTAAATTTCGGCCTGCTCCCTCTGATATGAGCCCGGAGGCGGCGTGTGCTCCCTTCCGGGCCATCGTGGAGGGCGAAGGCGCTGAACGACTGGAGGAGGCCTCCTTCCGGACGGAGGGCGCCAAGGTGTCGACAACTCCCAAGGGCAAGGCGGATGCGCTCCAGGACAGAGCTCTCTTGAACCGGGGCGACGGGCTGGATGAAATCTCGTGCCCGAAGCTCGGGCGGGAGCCCGAGGCTGACCTGGGGGTCGACCCGGAGCAGACGGAGGCGGGAGACGTAGAGGCAGAGTCGCTTAAGATCACTTTCGGCGAGGAGGGTGAAGGGGAAGTAGATGACGGCCAACTCTGCTGCCATATATTCCTTCCTCTCGTCGGGTGATTCACACCAGACGCCTCAGGTAGTTGAAGGTGGTGAACGAATCCGGGCAGCGCTCCCGGCGGAAGGACTCGACCAGGGAGCGGACCTTCTCCGGTCTCAGGCGAAGGCCGCGGAGATCGATGACGAATCCTTGCATGCCGAGATCGCGAAGCTCGCCCAGATAGTCGAAGAGGCAAAGCGGGCGGACCGGGCGGACCAGAACGACGCCGGCCTCGCTTTGGTGCTCCAGACTTTCCTGGTCGGCTCCCTGGAGCACCTCGCCCGGGCGAGGTCTGATCTTGAGACGGCTGGTAAAGAGGGGCGGCCGACCATAGATGGTGAGAAGCGGATTGAGCCCCCGGATGAGCCGCACCAGGTGATGGAGGTTGGTCCGGTCGCTCTCCAGGGAGAGGATCATTCCCTGACAGCCGAGTTCGTGGAGGAGGCAGGCTGCCTGGGAATTGAGGACGTTGAAGTTCACATCGGCGAGGCGCATTGCGGGAGGCCGGGCGAAGAGAGGAAAATGGCCCCAGTTCGCCACAACCCAGCGGTCGTGGCCCAGCTCCTGTTGCCGCCGCACCTGCTCCCGATACTGAGAGAGCTCCCGGTCGTGAATGACGGGAGGCAGAGCCAGGAAGACGCGCTCCTGCCGAGGAAAAGGAGTGGGGCGGCGGAGAGTTTCAGGGGTTGCCTGGAGCAGGACCCCCTGACAACCAGTGTCAAGAGCGGCACCCAGCAGCCGAGGGTCGTCGAGGCGGAGGTAGAGGGAGATGGGCTGCGGTGAGCGGTGAGCCGCGGGCGGGGGGAGACTCAGCACTCGCTCCGCCGGAATGGGCCGGGGGAGGAAACGGGGTGGGGTCGCCGTCTCCTGCCAGAGCCGGCGCCGGAGCTTGGCTGACGAGGTGGACACCCCGGCCATCCTGGTGTCGGTGCGGAAGAGGCGATCCCCGGCGCGGGCCCCCGGGATCCGTGGCACCCGAACCAGGGCACCGGCCTCAGCCCCGGTAACAGGGCGCCCTTTCAGGGTCATCTCCCGGAGCCGGAAGGCCTTTTTTTCGAAACCCTCGTCGGAGTCCAGCCGGAGGCGGTCGCCGGCGGCAAGGGAGAGCCGGAGGCGGAGGGTCATGGCGTCCCCGTGAATCCGTTCCACCGCCGCTGCGAGCTGACCGCTCGCCCCGACCCGTCGCGGCGTGATCACCGCCCGCCGCTCGTCGGCCACCAGGAAACCGTGGGTTGGCTTTCGCCCCAGTGCCTGGCGCAGGGAGCGACGGGCCTGGCCTATGGCGGCCTGTTCCTCTCCGGGATAGGCGTCCAGCACGAGGCGGTAGGCACTCACCACGGCAGCGACGTAGGAGGCCGGCTTCATCCTGCCCTCGATCTTGAGCGCGGCGATCCGGAGTTTCCGAAGGGCGGGGACGAGGTCGATGGCAGAAAGGTCGTTGGGAGAGAGAAAATAGCCCTGATCCCGTCCGGCTCGATAGAGGCGCCTACAAGGCTGGACGCACCGGCCCCGGAGGCTGCTCCGCCCGCCGAAGAAGGAGCTGGCGAGACAGAGCCCCGAGTAGGAAAAGCAGAGGGCGCCGTGGATAAAGATCTCCAGCTCCAGAGTAGTAGCGGCGGCGATCTCCTGGATCTCCTCCAGGCTCAGCTCCCGGGCGAGCACGGCGCGCTGGAAGCCCATGGCCTCCATCTGCTGAACACCGGTCTGGTTGTGCACCGTCATCAAGGTGCTGGCGTGGAGGGGAAGCTCGGGAAAGTGGCGGCGGCAGAGACGGGCGAGCCCTCCATCCTGGACGATCAGGCCGTCGGGCCGAATCTTGGCGAGGCCGCCCAGGGCGGAGACAAGGCCCTCCAGTTCGTCTTCGCGGATGACGGCATTCAGGGCCACGTGGAGGCGAGCGCCACGACTATGGACGTACTCGGTGAGGCGGGCGATTTCCTCGAGGCCGAAGTTGGGAGCCGCAGCCCTGGCGTTGTGATGGCGATAGCCCACGTAGATGGCGTCGGCACCGTGCTCCAGGGCGGCGAAGAAGCTTTCCAGGTTGCCGGCGGGGGCAAGGAGCTCGGGGCGCCGGCGCTCTCGTTGCTCCATGGTCACGACCACGTGCCGCTTTCGAGCTCCTCGACGAGGGAGATGAGGGCCGCCACGGAGAGCTCGAATAGCTTTTTTCCCTTTGTCGTGGAGGCGAGGCTGGCGTCGCCCCACACACCCCCGGGCCAGTAGCGGAGCTTGTCCCGAATCAGGAGGTGCTTGGGGAAGCGCGGCCACTCCCGAGGCCGATCCTTCCCCACCCAGTCAGGGCGGAGGTGGAGCATCACTGAGGTCTCCACCTCGCCGGCGTGAGAATCGTCCGTGCACTCCGTCACCTCCCGCCACGCATGAGGCGCCAGCTCCAGGACAGAGACCACCGCAACCCGGATATCCGGGTAGATGCCGAGAAGCTCTTCCCCCACCTCGGTGAGAGCGGCGAGCTGGAGGCCGCTCGCATGGCCGGAGATGAGAAGGAAGGAGCGAAGGCCCTGGCGGCGAAGATCGGTGATCACATCGGCAACAACGGCCCGGAAGGTTGCGGGCCGGATGCCGACGGATCCTGGGTGATTGCGGGTGCTCCGGATCACCCCGTAGAAGAGGGGTGGGGCCACGAACAGGGGCCGACGGCTGGCCGCCTCCCGGCAAAGCTCGTAGGCATGGATGGTGTCGGTTCCGAGGGGGAGATGGGAGCCGTGCTCCTCAACGGCGCCGCACGGGACGGCTACGGTTCTCGTCCGCTTGAGCCCTTCCACGAAGCCGGGCATGCTCATCTGTTCCAGGAGCACGGAAGGTCCTCCCATGGAGTGACAGTCACCTTGCCCAAATCCCACTTGAGCCAGGAGCCCGGACAAGCACATCACGTCCGTTGTCAGCAGTCAACGGGCTGTTGCCCAAATCCGAGCACCTGGAATCTGAGCCGAAGTTGATTTGGCTCGAGGTCTATTCATTGCCAGAAATCGGGGCTAGAGGCCTCTCCCACAGACAGCATCACGAGGCCTCCTCCTGAGGGAGCGGCTTCTCCCTCGACAGGCTCGGGACCCTGAGCCGCG
>Ga0209253_10003858_pt1 | contig 13106 bp, 8 predicted proteins | sample FrelakmetBRP12BR_FD_187145 | JGI IMG/M metagenome (GOLD analysis project Ga0209253, IMG submission 187145) | Freshwater lake sediment microbial communities from the University of Notre Dame, USA, for methane emissions studies - BRP12 BR (SPAdes)... | ecosystem: Environmental > Aquatic >...
GTATTATTGACCATCCCATTGACCCGATACCTCCCAAACCCCGAAAGCGCCTGATCTGCGAGGGCCTTGGAATAAGGAAGGAGAAAAGACTGCGCTTCCGCTCTTGGAGCTTGATTGTAAGGCGAAATTATGCCTACGATAATTTTGGCCAGGTGGTTGGCCTCATGAAAAATCGGGCCGCCATCCCCTTTTCTTTTTCTGGAGAAAGCTCAACCGGGTGGACGTCGATCAGGGATAGAAATTTGTAATGGTGAAAACATTAGGGATGAAAGAAATATAAGATCATTTAGAAAGGGCCTTAACATGGAGTTGAAGGAAATTTATCGTCTGGCGCGGGAACGTTTCAAGGGTGTTTGCCGGGTCTGTCCTGAATGCAATGGCCGGGCATGCGCCGGAGAAATGCCCGGAATGGGGGGGATCGGAACGGGTTCATCCTTCATAGCTAACTTCGACAGCCTATCCCGCATCAAACTGATCTTGCGAACGATCCATGAGGCCTCGGATCCAAACCTGGCCTATGAATTTTTCGGGCGACGTTTGAAAATGCCCATTCTGGTCGCTCCGCTGGCTGGGATGGCCATCAATATGGGAAATGCCATGGAGGAGAAGGAATATCTTTCGGCCATGGTCGCTGGCGGGAAAGAGGCTGGGTCCATCACCTTTACCTGTGACGGCCCCAACCCCCTGTTTTTCGACCTGGGCATTGACCTTTTAAGAAAGAACCAGGGCTGGGGGGTGCCGACGATAAAGCCCCGCGAGCAGAAAGCCTTCCTTTCCCTGGTCAAAAGAGCGGAAGATTCCGGCGTCGTGGCGGTAGCTTCGGACATTGATGCCGCCGGCATTATTCACATGAGGCGTGCCGGTCAGCCCGCAGGCCCCTGGCCTGTCCAGGTCTGGGCAAAAACCATCTCCCAAACAAAATTGCCCGTCATCTTGAAGGGGATTATGACTGTCCAGGATGCAAAACTGGCCGTACAGGCAGGGGCCGCAGGCATCGTAGTTTCCAATCACGGGGGTCGGGTCCTCGACCACACTTCCGGAACGGCGGACGTATTGCCCGAGATCGTCTCCGCGGTGAAAGGGGGAATCAAGATTTTTGTTGACGGCGGGGTGCGCAGCGGGACAGACGTTCTGAAGATGCTGGCCTTGGGCGCTGAGGCTGTCCTCGTGGGACGTCCCATGGCTGTAGTTGCAGTCGGGGACGGCCAGGAAGGCGTATCCCTTCTGCTCAACCAGTATGGGGAACAACTGCGTACGGCCATGCTCTACGCCGGATGCAGTTCGCTCGCCGAAATTACCCCTGCTATTCTACGCCCTGGAAAGGGATGAGCGAATAAACTCTATAAGGTGTGCCAAAGCCGAGTGCCTTGTTAAGAGATTGTTCTAATTTCGCTGGAACCAATCAGCGCCATCCTCGACGGCCTGACCATCATCGTCTGGTTCTTCCCCATATTTGCAACTTTCCTTGAAAAGGCCAAAAAAAGAAACCAGGCCCATATGCAGTAAAAATTTGCAGTTTCTATAAAATTGCCGCACCAAATAAAACTCATTGAAATGATTTACTTTATAGTTTTTGTGCGCAGTAAATTCACTGCACCAAATAGAGTTTCTAACAAATTATCCTTCCGGCCCAATTCCCGCCAGCATGTTCAACTATTTTTAATCATTATGCTTTCTTAAAATTTCTGGATTCTTAATCCCTTGGCATCAGCCTTGCTAATGAAAACAGTAGGTGAAAATTTTAGGGGGGAGTAAAATGGACACCAACATTCTTTATAACATTCCCGATTTCGCCAACTCGGCGATGCCTCTGGGATGGCCCATTGCGATTTATTTTTTCCTGACGGGGTCTCTCGCCGGCCTTTACATCACTTCTGTTATCGCTACGCTGATGAAAAAAGAGGAATGGCAGCCCATTGCCAAGATTGGCGCCGTGGGGGCTGTTGTGCTGCTCATGACTGCGCCCGTCTTATTGATCATCGACCTGAATCAGCCCGTCCGGTTTTGGCACCTCTTCGTCTACCTGAACCCTTCATCTCCTTTAAGCTGGGGGAGCTTTTTTCTCGCGGCTGATGCCGTCGTTTGCCTAGTTTACGCCTATTTCGTCCTTCAGGGAAACACTAAGATGGCCCGGGCATGGGGGCTGGGGGGACTGCCGATCGCCATCGCCGGCCATGGATACACAGGCTTTTTCCTGGCTCTCTCCAAGGCGCGGGCTTTTTGGAATTCGGCCGTGAACCCGGCCCTGTTCATGGTGTCGGCCATGGTCTCCGGTCTAGCTCTGCTGATCATCCTGAGTAATCTCTGGCTCCGGCGTAATGCTCCAGAGATGAGCGGGCTACAGGTGGAAAAATATAAGGGTGTAACCGGCACACTTCTCCGGCTTTTCATTATCTTCATCGTCGCTGACCTTTTCCTCATCGGTAGCGACCTGACCGTGCTGGCCTCTTCCGACCCGGAATCCTACGCCATGCTGCAGCTTTTAACAACCGGAGAGTTTGCCATCTGGTTCCTGGGGATCGAGATTCTCCTGGGCGCCGTTCTGCCGTTGGCCCTGCTCTCTTTTCCCAAGACTCGGATGATCCCCACGGTCCAGTATGCTTCAGCCGCTCTGGTGATAATCGGGATTTTCGTCATGCGCGTCGTCATCGTAATCGGCGGCCAATCGGTCCAACTCTTTTAACTTCTCAGGGGAGCGCTCGTCATCGAAAAGCCCCTGTCCCGAACCTCCGGGACAGGGGCTTTGTCTTTCCATTTCGCTATCTGCCGCCGAACAGCAATCTGCTTCGAAGCCACCATTCTCTGCCTGTATTCGCCAGCTTGATGCTCAGGGATTGGCCTTCTGGAAATCCCCCACCAGGAGGTTGATTAAGTCTGCGAGAATCCTGTAGGTTCCCGGGAGCGGATCTCTTCCCGAAAAGACCACGGTATTTTCCCAGACTTGGGAGAAGGTAGGAAAATTCCCCTTAGGAGATAAAACCATCACCGCCCGGTCGACGTTCACACTGATCACGCCATAGTAGAGGTCCTCTTTCTGGCGTTTATACAGGACGATGCGGACGTAGAGAGAAGGACCCTCTTTCCTGTCGAGGGGAACGTGGGAGAGAGACGTCTTAAAGAGGGCGGCGACCTGGTTCCTTACGGCCTCCTCCGTGATTCCCACTTCGCGGGCATCTTCGGTCGGCCTCTCCACGATGAGTTGGAAGGCAGAGATGTCTCGTAAATTCCATACCTTCGAGTCCTCACCCGCCAGGGAGGCGATGGCGGGCAACAAGAAAAAAAATATAAAGGTTAAACCTGCTTTACCCACGAAGAATTCTGTTTAGATGGCCTTCTACCACATGCTCCAAAGAGGGCGGAGAGTGATAAAAACCGATGAACCCCTTCCATACGGGGTTATACAGAGATCCCGGCCCGGGCTGAATCATTCCCCCTTGGCCAAGTCGAGGGCCTGTCTTAAATGCTCCAGAGAGGTGTTACCTCCGGAACATATCAGCCCTACCTTTTTACCCTGCAGCTCGTTGCGCAGGCGGTAGGCGGCAGCCAAGGGCGCTGCCCCCGCTCCTTCAGCCAGAGTATGAGCATCCTGCACCATCCATACCATGGCCCGCAGAATCTCCTCATCAGGCAACAGGACAAAGTCATTCAGAGCTTCCCACAGGACCGCCTGCGGCAGGGCAAAGGCCGTGCCTGTTGCCAGCCCTTCGGCAATCGTGCGGTTGGGCGCTTCCACCAACCTCCGCTCCCGCCAGGATTTGTAGGCTGCCGGGGAGGCTTCGGACTGGACGCCGATAACCCGGATGGTTGGGTTGACGGCGCGGGCTACGATGCAGGCCCCCGCCGCGCCGCTACCCCCACCGATGGGCACGATGATCACCCGCAGATCGGGCTGGTCCTCCAGCATTTCCAGAACTTCTGTGGCCACCCCGGCAATGAGCAAGGGCTCATCCCCAGAGTGAATGTAGCGGTATCCATGTTCTCGGGCCAGCGCTTCACAATGCCGCCGGGCTTCATCGAAGTTAGCTCCATGAAAGATCACTTCCGCCCCCATGCCCCGCATGGCAGCCACTTTCCCGGGGTTCGCCTTTTCGGGCACGACGATCCGGACCTGGACGCAAAATAGCCCAGCCGCAAACGCTACAGACTGTCCGTGATTCCCCGTAGAGGCGGCGATCACGCCCCGAGCCCGTTCCTCGGGGCTGAGCTGAGAGATCAAATTCACCCCACCCCGGACTTTGAAGGCCCCCACCGGTTGATAGTTTTCATGCTTGATGTACACTTCGGTCCCCACCAGAGCGTTGATGGCCGGATAGCTGTGCAGAGGTGTGCGGGCCAGGTACGGGCGAATCTGCCGCTGGGCCAGCAGCACATCTTTAAACCCCGGAACTTGCATTTCTCAGGCTCCTCGTTTTACCGGTCTCCCATCAGGTTTGGGGCGCACGCGGCCGGTTAGGGGAAGAATCATTCGATTATTTCCTGAAACATTTCATCCTTTTCTTTAGCGTTTAAGCACGGCGTGAGAAAAAGTCCATTTTCGGGTCTCTGCGGACCGAATGGATCCCATGCTCATTGGTGGCCAAGAAAACTTTGCCTTGCTTCTCGCGAATCTTGCCGATCACGAGAAACCCAGGGCCAGCTTTCCCACCCCCATTCTCCACCCAGACAACGGTCCGGAATCAGTTGGGGGGATCCGGTGAAGGGATGGCCTTTTCATCGGCCACGATGATGGTCGCCATCAGCAGTACGGAGACCAGGCCCCTAAAAGTAAAGCTTTTCGGCATACCAATCGTTCAACTCCCATCACGAATTTTCCTTTCCCACCTCGCGGATATGGGAACAACCAAATATTGGCCCGGGAAAGCACCACGGAAAGGGTAGCGCGGGCAAGTTTGTCGACGGCTTTCATGAAGCGGCGCTCCGGGTGCGCTCTCGGTCGAAGATCCTTCGCAAGAATTGGCCTGTATAGGAATGGGGAACGTTCGCGACTTCCTCGGGCGCCCCCTCGGCGATCATCTCCCCCCCGGAATCCCCCCCTTCGGGGCCGAGATCAATGACGTGGTCGGCGGTCTTGATCACTTCTAAATTGTGCTCGATGACGATCACGGTATTCCCAGAATCGGCCAGGCGGTTTAAGACATCCAGAAGTTTGCGGATGTCGTCGAAATGCAGGCCGGTGGTGGGTTCATCCAGGATGTACACCGTCCTTCCGGTGGAACGTTTGGAGAGTTCCCTGGAAAGCTTGACCCGCTGGGCTTCCCCACCCGAGAGGGTTGTCGCTTGCTGCCCCAGCTTAATATACCCCATGCCCACATCGGCCAGAGTTTGGAGCTTTCCCCGAATCTTAGGGAGGTATTCGAAAAACTTGAGCGCCTGGTCGACGGTCATATCCAGGACATCCCAGATGCTCTTTCCCTTGTACTGGACCTCCAGCGTCTCCCGGTTGTAACGTTTCCCCCGGCATACTTCACAGGTCACGTAAATGTCGGGCAGAAAGTGCATCTCGATTTTAATGATCCCATCGCCTCCACAGGCTTCGCATCGTCCGCCTTTGACGTTGAAGCTGTAACGCCCCGGCCGGTATCCGCGGGCCCGCGATTCCGGCAGCTGAGCGAATAGTTCGCGGATGTAGGTGAAGACACCCGTATACGTGGCCGGATTCGACCGTGGAGTGCGGCCGATGGGTGACTGGTCGATTTCGATCACCTTGTCAACCTCTGAGGTTCCCTGGAGCTCCCGCATCCTCCCCGGTCTCTCTTTGGCATGGTAGATCCTTTGGGCCAGCGCGCGATAGAGGGTATCCAGAATTAAGGTGCTTTTCCCGGAACCGGAGACTCCAGTCACGCAGGTGAATAGGCCAAGAGGGATTTTTACGGTGATGTTCTTGAGGTTGTTTTCGCTGGCATTGACCAAGACCAGGTATTTTCCCTTGGGCTTCCTACGCGACTTAGGGATGGGAATCTTTAACCTTCCGGACAGATACTGGCCGGTAAGAGAATTCTCCGCCCGCAGCAATTCCTGTGGGGTGCCGCTGAATACGACCATCCCACCGTTGACCCCCGCTCCGGGGCCAAGGTCCAGGACATAATCCGCATTCAATATGGTTTCTTCGTCGTGCTCTACGACCAGGATCGTGTTGCCCAAATCTCTTAGCCTCTTCAGGGTGGAGAGCAGCCGGGCATTATCCCGCTGGTGCAAACCGATACTCGGCTCATCCAGGATGTAGAGTACTCCTACCAGCCCGGACCCGATCTGCGTGGCCAGGCGGATGCGCTCCGATTCCCCACCGGATAAAGTCGCCGAAGGGCGGCTCAGGGTCAGATAGTCCAGCCCCACATTCACCAAGAACCCCAAACGCTCGGAGATCTCTTTCAGGATCCGCCGGGCAATTTCCCGCTCCCGGGTCGAGAGTTCCAGGCACCCAAAGAAACCCAGGGCTTCGCGAATGGATTTCTCTGTGACCTGGTGGATATTGAGGCCGTTGATCCTGACGAAAAGGCTCTCTTGGCGCAACCGGGCTCCCCGGCACACCGGGCAGGGGTGGATGTTCATAAACCTCTCCATTTCCTCCCGGATGATTTCCGAGTCGGTCTCCCGATACCTGCGCTCCAGATTGGGAATGAGGCCCTCGAACTCCCGGAAATAAAAATGCCGCCGATCGTCCCGGTCGTCATAAAACTTGATCTGCTCTCCGTTGGACCCGTAGAGGATGACCTTCTGCACCTGTGGGGACAGGGTCTTGAAAGGAGCATAGAGGTCGATGTGGTAATGCTCAGCCAGAGACTCGAGGGTTTGATGAAAATGCAACGAACTTCGCCCCTGCCACGGGATCACTGCCCCCTCCCGTATGGATAGGTCTTTGTTAGGAACGATTAGATCCGGGTCGAAGTACATCTTTGTCCCCAGGCCGTCGCATTCGGGGCAGGCTCCGTAGGGATTATTGAAGGAGAACATACGCGGGCTGATTTCGGGGTAACTAACCCCACAATCTACACAGGCAAACTTTTCGCTGAAGACCAGCTCCTCTCCTCCTCCAACCTCTGCCTTGGCAATTCCCTCGGAGAGGCTTAGGGCGGTGGCCAGAGAATCGGCCAGACGTTTCTCCGCCTTCTCCTTGACCACCAGTCGGTCCACCAAGACCTCCAGGGTGTGTTTCTTGTTTTTGTCCAGGATGATTTCCTCGTTCAGGTCCCGGAGGGTGCCATCTACTTTAACCCGAACATAGCCGGTTTTTCTCAGGTGCTCAAACTCCTTGCGGTATTCCCCCTTGCGACCCCGAATGATGGGAGAGAGAATTTGCAGCCGCGTCCCGGGCGGCAGGGCCATAATCTGGTCTACGATCTGCTGAACGGTCTGGGACCGAATTTCTTTTCCGCATTGGGGGCAGTGGGGCCTGCCGATCCGGGCGAAGAGCAGCCGCAGGTAATCGTGGATTTCCGTGACCGTCCCCACGGTGGAACGGGGATTTTTAGAGGTCGTCTTCTGTTCGATGGAAATAGCCGGGGAAAGCCCCTCGATCGTGTCCACATCCGGCTTCTCCATCTGCTCTAAGAACTGCCGGGCATAGGCCGAAAGAGACTCTACATAGCGCCGCTGCCCTTCGGCGTAGATCGTGTCGAAGGCCAGGGAGGACTTGCCGGAACCCGAGAGGCCGGTGATTACCACGAGCCGGTCCCGGGGAATTTCCACATGGAGGTTCTTTAGGTTATGTTCACGTGCCCCGCGAACGATGATCTGCTCTGAAGCCATTGCCCGTAAAACTCCACGTCCAAAGTTCAAACCCCGAAAAAATACAAAAATTTAAAGTGACTTTTTTTCTTTTTGAACGTTAGATTTTGAAATCTGAGTTTCCTTTCTCACTTCGGCCATTCGCGCCGCTAATCGGATGGCCTCCACCATAGAACTGGCATTCGCTATCCCTTGGCCGGCGATGTCGTAGGCCACCCCGTGGTCCACGGAGGTGCGGACAAAAGGAAGGCCCAAGGTGACGTTTACTGCGGTATGGAAATGGAGAAGCTTCAGGGGGATCAAACCCTGGTCGTGGTACATGCAAACCACGGCATCGAATTCCCCCTGCTGGACGCGGTGGAACAGGGAATCCGCCGGCCAAGGGCCGGAAACGGAAAACCCTCTGACGTGGGCCAGCTGGACAGCCCGGGAAATGATAACCTCTTCTTCACCGAAAAGTCCACCCTCGCCCGCGTGGGGATTCAGGGCCGCCACCGCAATTCGCGGCCTGCTCAGGTTAAAGTAATCCCGCAGGCCTCTGTCGGTCATCTCGATGACGGAGAGAATTTTCTCTGGGCGTAAGAGTTTGGCCACGGCCGCCAGTGGGATGTGGGTGGTGACGAGGGTTACTTTCAGCCGCTCTCCGGCGAGCATCATGACGAATTCCTTGGTTCCGGAAATTTCGGCCAGGTATTCGGTGTGCCCACGAAAAGGAATTCCTACCCCATGGATGGCCTCTTTGCTCACGGGGGCGGTCACGATGGCTTCGATTCTTCCTTCCAGGGCCATGCGCCCCGCCCTCTCCACGTACGTGAAAGAAGCCCGGGAACTTACTTCGGGGGGAATATCCCCGGGACCCATTCCCGGGGGTAAATTTGACAACGGCAGGACGGGCAGCGCTCCAGGTGGGAATCCTTGAAGTCCTTCCTCGACCTCTACCACCCTCAGCCCTAAACCCATGGTCTGGATTGCTGCGGATAGAACATTTGCATCCCCCAGAATCAAAGGGGTACAGACCTCATACAGAGAAGACTGAGCGAACGCTTTGGCAACCACTTCTGGGCCGATCCCCCGGGGATCGCCCATGGTAATGGCAATTTTTGGCCTGGAGGGTTTTATTTCTAGAGGCATTAAAAAACAGACATCAAGACCAAAACGACCTTCTAACAGGATGCGGAAAAAATCCTTCGTCGTCATGGCGAGGAGTCCTGCGAACCGCGGGACGACGAAGCAATCTGATAAGTTATTGAAATCTTTAAAAGCGAGATTGCTTCGCTACGCTCGCAATGACCTGTCTGTGGGTCTTTCCGCAACCTGCTAAAACCCAAAACCATTTTTCGTATTTCATCAATGATTTTGGATTTTGGTAGGCCCTTGTATTTTGGTTTTTGGATTCTGAATTTTCAGAGTTTGATCTCGATGTAGGCCTTGGCCTTCAGGGCTTTCATCCATTCTTGGAATTGCCTCTCGGCTTCGGCTTGCACCATCTCATCCCGGATCCTGTTCTGGACTTCCACGAACGGCTTGGGCTCCCCGCCCTTCCGCTCCAACACCCGCAGGATATGAAAACCGTCCATACTCCTCACCGGATCACTGATCTCCCCGGGCTTCAGTTTGAAGACCACTTCCTCCAGTTCAGGTCTCAGTTCTTTTGGTTTGAAAAAACCCAGAACCCCCCCTCCACTGGCTTCCACCCCCTTAGAATAATTCCTGGCCAGCTCTGTAAAATCTTCCCCTTTCCGAGCTTTTTCCAGGATAGTCTCGGCTTCTTTGCGGAGGGCCAGGATTTCTCTTTCCCCAGCCCGCTGGGGAACGGGGAAGAAGATCTGCTGCACTTTTACTTCTAACGGTTCCGTGTATTCTTTTAAGTTTTCCTTATAGGCTTTCCGCAGATCTTCTTCTTTGATGACGATCTTCGATTTAATCTCCCGGTTGATCAGGCGCATTTTTCCAAGGTTTTCTCGGATATGCTGCCGGTAGACGGAATAAGTCACCCCATTTTTGGCTAGGCCCCTCTTCAAATCATTTTCCGTGAGCCGGTTCTGTTCCATAATCTCTTTGATCGCAGCGTCTACATCCCGCTCCGGCACCTCAATTTTCTTACTCTTGATCTCCTGCTCCAAGAGCTTATTCTCAATCAATTGCCCCAGGACTTCCTCCCGGGCTTTGCTCAGCTTCGCCTCCCGCTCAGCGGGAAAGCTACTCTTCTTCACTTCTTCGAAGAAGCGTCTGCCGGCCTCTTCCAATTCCGAAAGGGTGATGACTTCATTATTGACCAGGGCTACAATTCGCTCCAAAATCTCTCCCCGGGCCCCAAGTGGGCAAAGGAGGCATAAAACCGCCATCGCATAAGGAATGATGTTCTGGAGCAGAATTTTCATCCGTCTATCCTGGAATGAACTGGGAAAAGTTGCTATATAGATTCCTGACCCGATTGACGAAAATCTCATCGATCGGAATTCAAAACTAAAATGTTAGCATTTCAAAGAATCTCCAGCAATAGATTTTTCGTTTCTTCCACCATCCCTTTCCACCCCTTTTCCAACGGACGCAGCCGCAAGCGGTGATCCGGCGTGAACTCTCTCTTCCCCTCTCCCTTGGCCACAACCGCCACCAGCCGCTGGGGATCCACTCGAGAATGAGGGTCGAAGGTAAAGACTAATTTCCCCTTTTCCGTAGATATGCGTCTCACCCCCGCCTTCTTCAAGAGCAACTTCAGGTTCATAACCTGAAGCAGGTTTTCTAAAACCGCAGGAATCGAGCCGAACCGGTCCCGCAGCTCTTCGCCGATTTCTGCCACCTCTTCTTCGGACCGGGTTGAAGAAAAACGACGGTAAAAGACGAGCCGCTGGTTTATATCTTCGACATAATTCCCGGGGATGAAGGCCGGGATGGGCAAATCGATCTCCGGCTCTACCTCCTCGATCACCTCTTCTCCTTTTAGCTCCTGGACCGCCTGCTCCAAAATCTGCAGGTACATGTCATACCCCACGGCGGCGATGTGCCCGGATTGGGCATCTCCCAGCAGGGCTCCGGCGCCTCGGATCTCTAAGTCGTGCATGGCCAGTTTCAACCCGGAACCCAGCTCGGTAACTTCTTGGAGGGCCCCCAGCCTCTTGCGGGCATCCGAACCCATAACCGAAGGACCCGGAACCAAAAGATAGGCGTAAGCCCTCTCCTTCGAACGTCCCACCCGGCCCCGAAGCTGGTACATCTGGGCCAATCCCAATTTATCCGCCCGGTTAATGATGATCGTATTGGCCGCAGGGAAATCCAGGCCTGATTCAATGATGGTGGTCGTCAGCAGCAGATTGACCTCTTTCTTGACAAAGGCGAGCATAACCCGTTCCAGGTCTCGCTCGGCCATCTGTCCATGGGCGATGGCCAAGCGGGCTTCTGGAACCAATTTCCTCAGGAATTTTTCCATGGCGCCGATGGATTGCACCCGGTTGTGCACGAAGAAGATCTGTCCTCCGCGGCGTAGCTCCCGGCGGATGGCGTCGCGGATTACCTCTTCATCGAACTCCGTTACGTAGGTGCGGATGGCCAGTCGATCTTCCGGTGGGGTTTCGATCACGCTCAGGTCCCGAATGCCCCCCAGAGACATCTGCAGAGTCCGAGGAATGGGGGTAGCGGTCAGGGTGAGAACATCTACGTCGGAACGCAGACGCTTGAGTTTCTCCTTGTGGGCCACACCAAAGCGGTGCTCTTCATCCACGATCAGCAGGCCCAGGCCCTTGAAGAAGATGTCCCTCTGCAACAAGCGGTGCGTGCCCACGACCAAGTCCACTTTTCCTTTGTTCAGGTCCTCTAAAACCTGTTTCTGCTCTGTCGGCGACCGAAACCGGCTGAGCATCTCCACGCGGAAGGGGTAGGGAGCAAAACGCCGGGAGAAGGTCTGGTAATGCTGCTGGGCCAAAACCGTCGTGGGCACCAGCATGGCTACCTGCTTCCCATCCATCATGGCCCGGAAAGCCGCCCGCAGGGCCACCTCTGTCTTCCCAAAGCCAACATCTCCACAGACCAGCCGGTCCATGGGCTTCTCGCTGCTCATGTCCGCCTGCACATCCTCGATGGCCTGCATCTGGTCTGGAGTCTCCTCGTATTCGAAGGAAGCTTCGAACTCTCCAAGGAACTCGTCGGCCGGGGGAAAGGCGTGTCCTTTGATGACTGCCCGAGTGGCGTAAAGCTTCACGAGCTCCTCGGCCAGCTCGCGCAAAGAATTCTTTACTCGCTTCTTGGCCTTTTCCCAGGAGGTCCCGCCGAGTTTGTCGATCCGTGGCCCACCCTCACCCCCCCCAACATATTTCTGCACCAGGTTTAGGCGATAGACGGGAAGATAGAGCTTATCCCCCCCTTGGTACTCGACCAGGAGAAAGTCATGCTCCTCTTCCCCCAGCTTGAGCTTCAACAAACCCCGATAGATTCCGATCCCATGGTCGGCATGGACGACGTAGTCGTCCACCTGCAGCTCGCTGAAGGCGGCCAGGGCATGGTCCTTCATGGGGACAGCCGGGCGTTTCCTCGGGCGTTTTTCACCGAAAAGCTCGCTCTCGGTGATGAGCGCCAGCCCGGCTCGCCGAAAAATAAATCCCCGCGAGAGGTTTCCGATTAGCAGGGTAACATTCCATCCCGTGGAATCGCCAGGAGTCCAGGAGGAAAATGGTTTTTCCAGGATCTGGACGCTCAATTCATGCTTTTCGAGCATCTCCCCCAGGCGCTGGGCAGAGCGGATGCCGGAACAGGTGAGCAGCGTGGTTACTCCTTTTTCCTCCCCCGAGCGAATGCGCTGGGCTAAGAGCTGCAAGATTCCTTCTTCGGATTTGGAAGAAAGAAGCTCGGAGCGTAAACGCTCGTTCGAATCCGTTTCCAGACGCAGCCGAGGCTCTTCCCCCTCCACCTCCAGCCCCTGAAGCGCCACTCGGGAAATGGCTCCACTCAGCCCGGCAAATTCCTCCTTGGATAGATAAAGCTCTCCCGGGGCTGGCCAGAATTCCCCGCGCCCGGAAGCCTGCTCCCAGGACTCTTCAGCTTCTTCCCAGAAACGAGCCAAGCCCTCCTCCAGTTCAGGGGGTTCGGCGAAAAAAATCACCGTTTGCGGGGGAAGATAATCGAAGAAAGTCTCCAGCAAAGGGAAAAAAAAGGGCTGGTAATATTCCACGGCCGGGAAGGGGATCCCCTGGCGAATCTTTTCCAAGATCTCCTCCGCAGACTCCCGCAAAGCCGGGTCGGCCGGAAGGCTGGCCGCAAGCTTCTGAGTCGCCTGCTCGACGAATTCTGGGAAGAATAGAACCTCTTTAACCGGCAGGACCCGCGCCAGATCCAAAGCCTCCGAGGAGCGCTGGCTGTCTGGGTCGAAGGCGCGCACCGATTCCACGCTG
>Ga0209253_10003859_pt1 | contig 13106 bp, 11 predicted proteins | sample FrelakmetBRP12BR_FD_187145 | JGI IMG/M metagenome (GOLD analysis project Ga0209253, IMG submission 187145) | Freshwater lake sediment microbial communities from the University of Notre Dame, USA, for methane emissions studies - BRP12 BR (SPAdes)... | ecosystem: Environmental > Aquatic >...
ACAAGTTGTTATATTTTAAATATTGACGGACGCGTAAAAAGTCCCAAAAGCCCCTTTTCCGGCGAAAGCCGGAATCCAGGAAAAACAAGCACTTCTGGACCCCGGCTTTCGCCGGGGTGACGGCTTTGATGACTTTTTACGAAAATATCAAATATTGCTAAAAAGTATATTTAAACTAAGAAAATAAGTAATTTATAATTTAGTTAAAAAAAAATAATAAATAGTTGTTGATAATGCTCTTAAACTAATATAACATTCAATCCAGTCTAAGCGTTTGAGAACGAAGTTTCCGAAAAACGCGCGAGACGTCTTGTTGACCTCAACATGTTATAACTACGCAGGTAAATGGACTGAAGGTAGATGGACTGAAGGAAAAGACATGCATGGATGATCATTATTGCCCTTCAGTCTTCAGCCTAAACACCTGAGCAATATTCCCTAGCCGGGTAATCCTAATGTGAAGCTTGGGTTGTCCACTTGCGCCCTCCAAGACAGGGATAAGGTTAGTGGGCCATGGAAGCGCCAACCTTTTCTCTGAAACCTTGGGCAATTCATGCCACAGGGCACAGTTCACAAAACGTAAAAACCATACGGGAGATTCTATTATGGCGCAGATAATGACAACCAAAGAATTGGCGGAGTACTTAAGGTTGCATCAGATAACCATATGCAAGCTGTCCAAGGAAGGCAAAATCCCATCCATTCGGATCGGCAGGGTCTGGCGCTTTGACAAGGAGGTCATTGATGAATGGATTGCCAAAGGCTAAAAGAGATTCTTGATCACCGCCCAAGACCTAGGCCGCTTGCCTGTTCTTTGTGCGGGAGGGTCGCAGGGCATGACGTTTCTGGGCGGAGAGCAAAGCCTTTCGCATGCGGACCGCCCGTGGCGTGATCTCCACCATTTCGTCTTCGCGAATGAAGCTGATGGCTTGCTCCAGGGTGAGCGATTTGATGGGAGAGAGGATGACGTTTTCGTCTTTTCCGGCTGCCCTCATGTTGGACAGTTTCTTTTCCTTGCAGGGATTGACGTCGATGTCCTCACCCCGGTTGTGTTCTCCCACGATCATCCCCTCGTAGACCAGGTCGCTCGGCACAATGAAGAGCCGGCCGCGGGGCTCCAGGTTAAACAGGGCATAGGGCACGGCATTGCCGGTGCGGTCAGCCACGATGGAACCGGTAAACCGGCTGGGACACTCCCCTCTGAACTCCTCGTAACCGTCGAAAAGGGAATGCATGATGCCTGTGCCACGGGTGTCGGTGAGAAACTCGTCGCGGTAGCCGATTAACGCCCTGGCCGGCACGGAGAATTCGATTCTCACACGGCCTTTTCCGTTGTTGACCAGGTTGATCATCTTTCCCCTTCGAAGCGAGAGTTTTTCCGTGACCACTCCGAGAAAGCGTTCTTCGCAATCGACCAGAAGCCGCTCGATGGGTTCGAGCTTCCGGTCGTTCTCGTAGCGGTAGATGACTTCAGGCCGGCCCACGCAGAACTCGTAGCCTTCCCGCCGCATGGTCTCGATGATGATAGCCAGCTGAAACTCCCCCCGGCCCTTAACCACGACACTGTCACGGTCTTCGCCCCGTTCTACCTGGATGGCCACATTGCTGCGTGCTTCTTTCAGCAGGCGCTCGAAGATCCGGGTCGACTGGACATAGGTTCCGTCTTGTCCGCCGAAGGGCGAGGTGTTGACGGTGAACTTCATGGACACGGTGGGTTCGTCTACCGTGATCCTCGGCAGTGCCCGGGGAGCTTCCCTGTTGCAGATGGTGTCCCCGATCTTGACCTCCTCGATGCCTGCCAGGACCACGATGTCACCGGGCTCTACTTCATCCATATCCCGGAGCTTGATACCGTCGTAAACCTGGAGCTTTGACACCGTGAGAGGCCTGCTTTCACCGGATGCGCCGATGCAAACCAGGCTGTCCCTGGATCGCGCTGTGCCGTTAAAGATCTTTCCAACAGCCAGCCGGCCAACGTAATCCGAATACCCCAAGTCGGACACGAGCATCTGGAAGGGGGCTTCGGGATCATAAGACGGGGCAGGGATCTCTTCAAGGATCATGTCCAGAAGCAGGTGGAGATTCACTCCCGCTTCGTTCAGGGTTTTCTGGGTGATGCCGTCGCGGCCGACCGCATAGAGCAGAGGAAATTCGAGCTGATCGTCCGTGGCATTCAGGTCGATCAAAAGGTCGTAGATTTCATCGAGGACCTCGTCGGGCCGAGCGTCGGGCCGGTCAATCTTGTTAATGACCACGACGATCTTGAGATGAGCCTCCAGTGCCTTTTTCAGAACAAACCGGGTCTGGGGCAGGGGACCTTCCGATGCGTCCACCAGAAGAATCGCGCCGTCGACCATGGACAGGGCTCGCTCCACTTCACCGCCGAAATCCGCGTGGCCGGGGGTGTCAATGATATTGATGCGGACCCCTTTCCACATTACAGAACAGTTCTTGGCCGCAATGGTGATGCCGCGTTCTCGTTCAAGGTCCAGAGTGTCCATCAGTCGATCGCTGATCTCTTGGTTGGCCCTGAACAGGCCGCTTTGACGGAACATGGCGTCCACCAGAGTGGTCTTGCCATGGTCAACGTGAGAGATGATGGCAATGTTTCTCAAACTTTGGTTTATCAGCGCTCTGTGCATTATTGGAAGGATTTCCTTTTCCATTTCCAGGCTAGCCGAGATTGAAACTATAACCCTCCGGCGAGCAATTACAAGGGATTTTCGATATTTTAAAAATGCTCCTCAGCCCCTTTTTCGATCTTCGTTTGCCCTTAGCGCGGTGCTATGGTTTCCTGGCTTCTTGAAAATATCTGTTTCATCCTTCTGAGAGCCTCTGCGGAGGCTGAGGAAAATATATCAAAATAATTCAAAACTTTGATTGCTTATTGGAAAAAGGAGATTATAATAGAGTCATTCAATAAGGCTCGCGCTTGTTGGCGAGCTCTTTTCCTTTTGAGGGAAATACCTATTTGTTGAAATCTTTTTAAACCCGTTCCCGTTTGCTAGTATTTAGAACCCATCTTAGCAGGTTGCAATGAATTGCTGCGCGGACGGCTAGAGCCGCTCCGGACTGTGGCAAACTCTCCAGCCTACGAATAGGGCATCCCAGCGTCGTCGAGTCGTCTTCAGGAATGAGCGTCTTAGACTGGAACTTCGAGAGGCATTCTCGTCGAGTCGCCTTAGGCGCTAGAGGTACAAATCGGGTCACTAAGGAATGGGCTTTTAGGTTCAGCATGATACAACCAGAGGAGGCTTTTATGAGCGAGATCGTTTTGTGTGCCACGTGTAAAGTGCGGGGCGTTTGCGGAAAAGGGGTTGACCGGTCAGGCGCAGCGAAAGCTTACAGCAATCCCGTCGATAAGCTGACGGCGACAGTGAGTTGGCCTACGATATGGAGCAAATACTGCTATTTCTGTGATAAGAAAAACAGCGGACTCATCAGACTCTAGGGCCAATCATTCGGCTGCGTCAAACAGGAAGCGAAACTTTATAGAAGGAAGAAACCATAAGAAGGTACAGAGGACTACTATGTATATGGAACAGCATACAAGAAACAGGGGAAAGAGGGAGAGTCAGAGAGTGAAAGATGAAGCAAGGGGTCTGGGACTCATTGGCAAGAGATTCGGCGAGTTGGTGGTTCTAAGGCGTTCGAGAAGTGGTAGAGTAGGGGCGTGGGTTGCGAAGTGTGATTGCGGGAAACTGACAATGGTGTATGACTACCTTCTGAAAAGCGGGCATACAAAAAACTGCGGATGTGAGCTCAGCAACAATGAGCTAAAAGTCTGATGGCTTCCTGCCAAAGTCCTTTCAATGCACAGATTGCGTGCGCCAACAAACGAATAATGAGATTGAGATAGAATATTCCAGACACTGAAGGGTGGATGCAGCGGATCGTGGGCGGGTGTTATGCATTATGTCTTGATCCAGGGTCCTTCCTACCATGATTTGAGTTTTGAAGCCAGGGAACAGGTCCGGGAAACCCTCAGACAAGACCTGGAAGCTCACGGCATTCGATTCCTGCAATACGACTGGGTGTGGGATGAAGAGGACCGGTGTCTCCTCCTTGTCGGACAGTACGAGAAGGCGGAAGATGCCCGGTACTGGATCGGTGCCCTGGAATCCATGGGTTTCAAGGTGTTCATTCGCACTCAATTGCCAGGAGAAGAAACGGAGGTGGTGAAGGTGCTTTCCAGAGAAGAAATGAAGAAGGCTTTAGTGGAGTGGAACAAGGCGTGGGACAGGCATGATCTGGACGGTGTGATGGCTCTCTTTCACGACGATGTTCTTTTCGATAACTTCACAGGCGGCCGTGTGCAGGGAAAAGAAAAACTTCGAAAGGCCTGGAGCCCGTGGTTTGAACACCACGGCAATTTCCGCTTCACCGAAGAAGAGACGTTTATTGATGAGAAGGAACAGAAGGCCCTTTACCGCTGGCAGTTCGACTGGCCCTCACAGGAGAAAAGCTACGAAGGAAGGCCGGAAACAAGGCGGGGTGTGGATGTGCTCCATTTCAAGGACGGAAAGATCATCAAGAAACTGACCTACAGCAAAACCTCCCTGGAAATCGACGGAAAAAAGGTGAAGCTGATTCCTGAGACAAAATGAGGAGAAGGAGGACAAGCGGTTCTGTTTCACAGAAGAGGAGCCTGCAGCCGCACAGGATCTCCCACATCGCGGAACAGAAGATCCCCTTTGCCCAGAAGGTTTTCGGCTCCGGTCCGGCCCAGCAGCATCTTTGATTCCTCTTTCTTGACCATCATGAGAGCCACACGGGCCGGGATGTTGGAATCCAGAACCCCTTTGACAACTTCACGGCTGGGTTGTTGTGTGGCCAGGATGAGATGGATTCCCGCCGCTCTGGCCTTGGCGCCAAGAAGGGTGATTTGCGCTTCGATCTCCTTCTGTTTCTTGGAATCACCCGCTATGAGTGCGTAGTATTCGTCGCACACACAGACGATTCGCGGCAGCACATGGCGGGTCGTACCCACGTATTGATTCATGTTATCCACTCCAGCTTTTTGGAACAGGACATATCGGCGCTCCATCTCTCTCGCCAACTCTTTCAGAACATCCCCGACCGGCTGGGCGTCTGGAAAGACCAGACTATCGTGCGCCAGCAGGTAGGGTGAATCCGAGAATTCATTGAAAGCAGTGCGCTTTGGATCAATGAGCACAAGGCGAAGGGTCTGCGGGGTATTGGAACGGATCAGGCCGTGAATTGCGACACGAAGCCACTCGGTTTTTCCGCTCCCCGTAGTGCCGGCTACCAGAAGGTGAGCGTTCACCGGGTCGTTCAGGTTAGCGGTGCGCAGCTTCGCATTGAGGTCGATTCCAATGGGGACAAGGGGAGAGCCTGTCAGAGGGTCGCCGGCGGGCAATTGGTCTTCCACGTCGGTAAATCGGATGATTTGGCGATCCGGCCTCTCGATGTCCACAACAGCCCGCCCACAGTCCACCCCGATGAAGGGCGGTTTGCTCAAGCCCAGCCGGACCTGAATTTCGCGGGCGAGTCGCTGAATCTGCTCCAGCTTGACCCCTCTCCCAGGGTTGATGGGGAATCGGAAAAACGCCGGCCCTGTCACAGGTTCACCTGCTAATTCAACCGGTCGGCCGTATTCACTAAAGACTTCGGTCAGCTTCCGGCCGAGCGTGTTTGCGGTCTGAGAGGATCCATCTTTTGGTATTGTCGCAGGCTTGGGAACCTTGTGGGCTACGCCTGCCAGACGGCCTATCAAGGCAAGCAGTTTTTCCTGTGCTGAGACGATTTCATCTTCGCTGAAGAGCCTTTCTTTCATCTCCGGCTTAAAGCTGATCAAGGCCAGCATACGATTGAAGGGGCTGGGGCCTGTGCTCTTTTTCTTTGGGTTCTTCTGCATAAGAATGAGATGGTAAAGGCAAACCTGGCAGAGATCAGCTTCCGGAGAAGCACGGCCCAGCTTGTATTCCTGAACGCACCAGTTGCCCGTGCGCGGAAGTCTTATAAGAGAATCCGCGATGCCGGTCAAACGTACCGGCTCGGACCAGCCGGGAGCGCTGAATTCCGCTTCCAGAGGCACCTCGGTCCGGAGCGCCTGTCGAAGAGCATTCCAGGAGAGAGCTTTTTTTCGACCTTCAGGATTCGTGGCCACCCAAGCGAGATCAACCAGCCAGCTGCAAAGGGACTGAACAGCCTCCCACAAATGGAGAACTCCCGAAGAGGAATCCTGGAGCCTGGCCTGATCCCTTGCAAGTCTTGGCCCCACCAGCTTGTCGTAGGTATGAGGGACAAGCTGAGAGCGCCAGACTTCTCTGCCAAAGTCGAGTTTTTCCAGAAATGAAAATGCGTTCGTGACAGGATTTGAACTTACAAGCTCCGCCGCCGCTTCATGAAAGATTCGACCCAGAAGAGCGGAGGAAGGCTGTATTGAAGCGGAAACACCGGATTCCGAGGCCCGTCGGATATGCTCACGCACATCATGCACGGACAAGGTAACCGTCATTCCTCGTCCCCCTCCCGGGAGGACAGGATTTCAGCCGGTCTGTAATCGAAAAGCACCGGCGGAGGACCCTGGAGCCAGCCGATCCTCCCGGGGTGTCTTTTCACCATGTCTTCGATGAGAGGGCCAGGCTGACGGATTTCCTCGGCCAGCTTTTCGAGCGTCACCACCCGATGCTGTTTAAGAACAGCAAGGATCGCGCTCATGAGCTCCGGTTCATCTTCGGCCAGAGTCTCTGAGGCCCCTACGATTTCTCCGAAAAAGGACTTGAGCCCGTTCTGCAAGTTCCGGGACACCCATTCCTGAACGGTTTTAGGGCCAATGGCATCCCCGCCATACTGAAGATCCCCGGACCTTGCATCGGAAATAAGGCTTCTCAAGGCCTGGAGGGCTGCGAGGGTTTCCATATCGGGCTGACACAAGGAAACGCCACTTTCTATCAAGGACTGAAGAAGGTTTCTCGTCACCACCGCGGTTCTGCTGATGGGCAGACGCTGGTCGCGAATCAGGACCATTTTGAATCCCTTGTTCCTCGAATGCCACTGAACCAAACGCTTGAGCCTGGCGGCAAGGCTTCTCATGTTCTGCTGGTTGCAGAGGCTCACGGCAATTCGTTTGTCGCCGTGGCTCAGCAGGAGATCGATATCTCGATGGGGCTGTCTTTGCTGGCGCCATTGCCCACCCAGCGTCTCGGCAAGCAGGGGCAGCCCATGAGCAAGGCTCATGTCCGATTCCGCCTCGTCCTGACCGAAGGCCATGTCGCGGCGGCGTTCGAATTCCTTCGTGAGAAACTCCGAAGAATCTTGCAAGGGAACGGATCCGCCTGTCTGGAGCTTGTCAAAGAGAGCGCCGGCAAAGCTGATGATCTTTCTTGCAGTGGCTGCGCCGGAAGAGGGGAAAGCAGGATCGAGATCAAGGGGTTCTATGGGCCAAAGAGGTTGTTGTGAATGGCGGCTTCTCAAGCGAACCAGATCCTTATTCGAATCCAGGCGGCTGCGAATGAGCGATTGGGCGAGATTCTTGTCCAGAGGATCGAGCGTCTCCTCCCTTTGCGCGATTCGATCGTAGTCGGCCTCCCGGATGGCACGTTTGAACTGGTCCATAACCGATGACTGGATGCAGGAAATCAGAAGCGCATTGTTGCTTGAGTTGAAGAGGGAAGCGCCCATTTGGCCGAAAAGGAAAAGGCTTTCCTCGTCATTCTTTGAGGTCTGTAGGGCCTCTATCTGATCGAAGCAAAAGGCCACAGGCATGAGAGGGCTTGCGAGACGACAGAGAGATAGGATCACGTCTCTGGCTCCATCCTCGGTCTGGCCTTCTTCGTTCCCGCTTAGGCCCATGAGGGCCAGAGCTTCCTCGGGTAGAGAGTCTTCCCCTTTCAGCCAGGCCCCGGCTTCAAGAACATGCCGGCCCGTGATGAGGTGATAAAGAACCCTCTGCAGCGAATACCCTATCCCCGCCTCATGTTCGAGCCATGGAAGCAGAATTCGTTTCCATCCGCTGTGATCCCGGTTCGCAGGATTCCTGATCCAACCAAGCCATTTTGTGACCGGCCGCTGCTTTTTTCTATCCCCTTCGGCAAAACGGCACGCGACCAGGCGCTGGAGCTGGGTGGTCCCGTCAGGAAATCGGTGCAGCAGATCCTCAACGAAGGTCTTGCGCACATGCTGCCAGAGCCTGTGGGGGCTGGTCTGCAAGCGGCAGTAGAGGAAAACGCATCGCCCCATATTTCCTGATCCGCCTTCTCCGGCTGAAGGCGAAGAAGTCCAATGTCTTTGAAGCCTGCCCAGGAGGTGGGTCTTGCCGCTTCCGGCTTCACCATGAAGGAGCACCGAGTCGCAGCGTCTGGAACTTCGGACGTTTTCAAAGGCCCGGCAGCAGGTTTGAAAGGCCTGCGCATGGATTTCAGGAACGTCCTGCAGGGTTTCCCAAGCATCTTTTACAATGGTCTGCCTGAAAGGATTGGGAATACCGGCGAGGGGGTTCATGTTCATGAGGTCTCCTTAGGCACAATGCCGACATAGTAAGTGCCCCGTTCGTCCTGCACCAATGCCTCACGCTCAGCCTGGCTCAAACTGGTCGGAAAGTCGTGATGATGGAGGGCAACCTTGCCCTGCGAAGCGAGACACAGGACGGCCCTGTCAAAATCTTTCTTAGGGAGATTCATGGACCGCCGTAACTCGCGAATGGATACCAGTGCCCGCTTTTGTCCAGGAGGTTGAAGCCGGGTTATCGTTTCCAGAATGAGCCGTTCAGTCACAGGAGAAACTGTTTCGCCCTGGGGTCGCTCCCGGGAGGGAACCCTTGCTTCACGTTCCAGACCGAGCTCACGGCCCATGGCCTCATGAATCGCTTCAAGAGAAACATGGAATGGAGCAAGGAATCTTTGCACAGCGATGATCTCTTGTACCGCCTTGCTTAGATAAGGCCCCGGCTCCGGCGGCTTTAAACCATATCGGGTCTTGCACTTCCCGTATTTGGGATGCTCTAGAATCTGGTTCGAATAGGAGACATGCTCTTTGAGGAGCCTTGCCTGGTAGCCGGGCAGTTTTTTTCTGACCCACCCAACGAGTTCTTTTTCTGTGAGGGGGCTCTGGGTCAATGATTTCAGGATGATCTCAAGCGCAGTATTGCGCGGCTCAAGAAGGGTGAAGTAAGGCGTCTTACCAGGCTGCCATACATGAGCACGGCCTGCGTCAACAAGCTCTTTCAGAGCAGGCTGAATCAGCTCCAGGGGAAGTTTGAGAGCCGTCTTTATTTTGGAAGAGGCCACGACCGGAGACTTGGCGAGCAATTCCAGAATAAGCTGGGGCAAGGTTGTCCGCGGTGTGTGATCCCAAAACCTTGTCTGCGGCCACATGAAGATCTCGCCTCTTGCGGTCATTTCGTCAAGCAGGGCGCTGAGGTCTTTCGAGGATACCCGAAGAGATCTGGGCAGTTCCTTCCTGATCTGCGTAATTGATTTGGGCGTGTGGGACTGCTTCAAAATCCCCTTCACAGCCTTTCGAGTCTCCTCAGTCATGACGAACCCCCGAATGGGAGAAGTAGTCGAAGGATAATGAGCTGCAGGATAGCAGAGGTCATGACTGGTCGTCAACCGGCGATCCAACTCTTCAAACTTGCCTTCCTTTCTTTTGAAGACTCTGCCCTGAGCCTATCGAAGAGGGGCGGGGAGGTTGTTAGGCTGTAGCCCAAGGTTTGTGGTGGGCGTAACCGTTAGAAGGGGAGTTCACGGTTCGTTCTGATATAGGGTGTACTGCTGTGACCGAACCCATAATCCTTGAGCGATTGGAGGATCCGGTGCACCTCCGGCGGTATTTCCTCAAAAGAATCTCGGCCGTATATTTTAGTCCCGGTCAAAGGCTAACCTCCGCGCCGATCCTGTCGAGGTGCTGCTGAAACGCGTTGTCCTTGCTGCGGCGTTCATTGCGTAGCCTGGTGAGAGTGCGATCGATGTCTCGCCACGACCGGTTGAGCCCCCGTCGCTTCGCGGGAATGACAGATTTATGCGCCTCAGGCGCATTTAGCCTATATGCGCTCCCTCTCTCGCTCCGGGCTTCTTGAATCCCGCCTCAGGCGGGAAATCGACCCTTCAGATCGTCTCGATCCTTATTTGTTGGGCGGCGCAACGCGTAGTAAATTTCTTTGACACCCTATGCAGGAATAGGACGATAGCTTCAGCAGAACTGGAGTTTCCTTTTGCCGCAAAGACCGCTTTGGATGAGTTGAGGAACCGGGTGCTTCCCACCGTGCCACGACACCACCATCTTCGAATCATTGCCTCCGATGATGTGAACTTGCTCGAAGAAGAGACGCTGACCGGCCACCCTGAAAAACGGAATGCTCTCGGACGCAACATGGAAAAGAGTCTGGTATGGGACACCTTCGAAAAAGGAAAGGAAATCAAGATTGAACACGTGAAGCTGGATGGACGGGTCATCTTTCTTTCAGAGGGAGTGATTCTTGAAACAGACTTCGACCGGAAAACACTGGTACTGAAAAGATCCAGGTTCAAAGGGCGAAGCAAGTACGATGGCTTGGGAATTGACAAGAGGGAAGGGGATTATGCCGTTTCCGAGGTCCAAGAGGGCCTCTGGTATTACACGCACACCTATTTCCGGAAGGACGGGACGCTGATCGGCAGGTATGTGAACATCAACACTCCGGTGGAATTCTATCCTGACAGGATCCGATATGTGGACCTGGAAATCGATGTGGTCCAGATGACTGACGGACGTGTGTTCGTAACCGACGAAGAAGACCTGAAAGAGAGGTTTAAAGCTGGCTTTCTCTCAGAGCAGCTCGTGGAGGCGGCGAAAAAGGCCGCGTTTCAGCGGGTGGAAACACTCCGGGACGAATGAATCAAGTCCTTCAACTTTTGCATTAAGGTTTTCCTGATCTTTACCGTCAGATAAAGATCTCCGGGCTTTGCCCCGCCTTTTCCTTTGTCTCCCATCCCTGCAAGGCGAATGCGCTGGCCGTCCCGAAGTCCCTGCGTAAGCATGACGACGAGTTTCTTTGACTGCTTCCTGTAGTAGTAAGGGTAAGGGCCTCCATCTTTGGCTTCTTGGGGGGTGAGGTCAATCGGCTCGGTCACGTCCGTTCCGTTCTGAGGAAGCTCAACACCCGTGAGCTTTTCAATGAGGTATCGGCTAAGCTTTCCCATGGCCAGGGGAGCGTTCTGTCTTTGGGCAGAGCGTCCCAGAGGTCCCGTGAACACGAACCCCCTGGCAGAGAAGCCGGGCCTCTTGAATTCAAAGGTCCGGTATCCCTCCCCATAAGCCTCATTGAAAATATCGTCAAACCCCCTGAACCCGAAAACTCGGGCCATGTCCTCAAAGATCCTATTGATGTCTGACCCTCTGAAGATGTCGCTTTCCGTATAGTTGCTTCTGAAACGGTTGTAAGCGGAGGATCCAAACTGCCGCCTCATATCGTCGTAGTCTTTCCTCTTGGAAAGATTCGAGAGCACGGCATAGGCTTCGTTGATGGCCTTCATCCGGTTGGCGCTGTCAGGCGCTCCTGTGTTTCGGTCCGGATGATACTGGAAAGCGAGTTTTCGGTACGCTGCCTTGATCTGTTTCTCGTTGGCGTCGGAGGGCACACCCAGGATTTCGTAATAGTCTCTCTGTTCCATGGTTTCTCAATGACCGTTGACGCATCCCTGGGAGCCAGGCGGCAAGGTTTTCCCGCTCTCCAAGGAGTCGCGGAGCAGCGACAGGTCATTCCGTCTTCTTCAAGGCCTCCTCTCTGTGGTCTTCCTTTTCGTGGTGACGAAGGTACTTCAGAAGAAAGTATCCAAAAGACATGGCTACGATGATCGCGGCCATGGCGAACAGGGTCAAGCCGGGCAGTTCCTTCACATCGAGAATGATGACCTTGCGGCCCACGGCGATCAGCGCCACCGTGAAGACCACCTCCACGTGAATGGCCCGCTCCGTGAGATAGACCTTGAGGGTCTCCATCAGCTCAATACCGATGAGGACTAGGAGGAAAAGACCGAAAATTTCCAGGAGTTCATCGACCTCCAGGAGAAACATGGGCTTTGTGAGCACGTCTTTGACGAGCAGCCAGCCTACCTCGATCGTGGCGAGAATGACCGTGATCACCATCATGACCAGAAGAGCGCTGACAATGACCCGCTCGATCTTTTTCAAGAATAGAAGCATAAAGACCCCCCTGCATCAGGCGGATGGACAAACCGGTGGGACCATTATAGGGGCAGGGGCATGGGTTGGCAAGAGAAGTTCGAGGCTTGATGCTTTCAGGCACATGGAGTAGATTCCCTGAAACTCTTGTCCATGGGGGTGTCAGGAAGCGGTTTGGAAAGTTTGCGGGCTTCTGTCGCACTGATGAAGGAACATGAAAACAACCTGACGCCGGGAATGATTTTTCTCTTCTGGATTCCCCTGGCTCTGACATGGATCATGATGGCGCTGGAAGGCCCGATCGTGGCCTCTGTGATCGCTCGTCTCCAGGAAGCAAAGCTCAATCTCGCAGCCTATGGTGTTGCTCTGTCCGTGGCCTTTATCAGTGAAGGCCCGATTATCATGCTGGTGAGCACGGCGACCGCCCTGGTCAGAAACTATTCTTCGTACAGGAAACTGTTGCGCTTTGCGTTGCTGCTCAATGGCTTGATCACCGTGCTGCTGGCCATTCTCATGATTCCTCGGGTTTTTTCTTTCCTTGCCGATGAGGTGGTGGGGCTTCCCGAAGAGGTGAGCCGTCTTGCCTACTGGTCGACAGTCCTTTTTCTGCCCTGGCCGGCTGCGATAGGGATGAGGCGGTTTTACCAGGGTATCCTGATCCGCCACAATCGGACCCGTTTTGTCACTTACGGAACGATCGTTCGCCTCGGCTCTTTGGCCGCGACGGCCCTTGTTTTCTCCTGGTGGGGAATCCTCCCCGGGGCGTGTGTGGGTTCTCTATCGCTTTCCGTGGGGGTTGTTTGCGAGGCGGTTGCGATCCGCATCATGGTCCACAGCGTCCTGAAACGGCTGAAAGCCGCTTCAGGAGATGAGAATCCTGGTTCCCTGACCTACAGGGAGATCACTTTCTTTTATAGTCCTCTCGCTTTGACCTCGCTGCTGTTCTTGAGCGCTCATTCCATCGTGACTTTTTTTGTAGC
>Ga0209253_10003860_pt1 | contig 13104 bp, 13 predicted proteins | sample FrelakmetBRP12BR_FD_187145 | JGI IMG/M metagenome (GOLD analysis project Ga0209253, IMG submission 187145) | Freshwater lake sediment microbial communities from the University of Notre Dame, USA, for methane emissions studies - BRP12 BR (SPAdes)... | ecosystem: Environmental > Aquatic >...
ATAAAGGATATATCCAATGTATTTTTACTGTTTAACTCCGTAACATTAGTGATAAGATTGAAGATCGGGGTCCTAGCCGATGATCTAACCGGCGCTTTCGACACCGGGGTTCAGTACAGGAACTGGGGTTTGTCCGTTGAAGTCTTTATCGGAGACGTAAAAGACGTCTCCAAACTGGATGGTGTCGACGTCGTCGTCGTGGACACTGAGAGCCGCGGGCTCAAGAAAGAGGACGCCTTTTTACGAGTATACCGCGCCACCGAGGAGCTTACGAAGATAGGTGTTGATAGGATATACAAGAAAGTCGACTCTACTCTCAGGGGTAACATCGGTTCCGAGCTAGACGCTGCCATGGAAGCGTCAAAGATCAAGTTCACCTTCTTCGCACCCGCCTACCCGACTTACAAGCGCACTACCCTCTCGGGGAAGCAGTATGTAAACAACAAACCCCTCGACAAGACCGAATACGTCGACGAGCTTGGCATGAAGACCGCCAAGATATCCGACATTATAGGGGTTCAGAGTAAGAGAAAAGTCGGCCTCGTCGGACTCGACACCATCAACAGAGGTGTCAATTCGATAAAGACCAGAATCGAGACGCTTAAAAAGGATGGCGTTGAAGTCGCCATCTTCGACGCGCTCACTGAGAAGCACCTCATAGATATCGTAAGAGCCGCCGGGGATACGCGTATGTTCGTTGGCTCTGCAGGATTAGCCAGTGAGATGCCCCTAGGTCTCTGTGTAAGAAGCCAAAAGCCGGTCCTCTCAGTCTGCGGGAGTACCAGGCGCTTAAGTAGCGTACAAGTCAGAAACCTCCAAGACAGACTTGGCTTCAGAGAGGTCGAGATTAGGGTACTGAAGTTGATCGATGGGGAGGCAGCGGCGAATGCTGAGGTAGAGCGCTGCGTCAGCGAGGCCGTCGTGGCCCTCAAGGCAGGAGTGGACGTCTCGATAACCTCCTCGCCCCGGGACGGTTCCGCTAAAGAATTCGTTTCCTACGCCCTGCAGAAGGGCTTCAAGGAAACTGAGGCAAAGCTCTTCGTTGAAGAGGCGATAGGGGAGATCACATCCACGATACTCAAAGAAGTTGAGGTCCTTAGCTTAATAATGACCGGCGGGGCTACTAGCCTCGTCATCTGCAAAAAATTGGGCGTAGACATGGTTCACATAGTCGAGGAGATAGAGCCTGGGATACCCTTCCTCATCTTGAGTAATGGTATGCACGCCGTCACGAAGGCGGGGGGTTTTGGACATGAGGACAGCCTCATTCAAGCTACGCAGAGACTCAGGAGGTTGCTGGCGAAGTGAAACCGCACCTCGCCATCACGATGGGTGACGTCGCTGGGATAGGTCCAGAGATCATAGCGAAGGCCCTCGACCTCGAAGAAACCTACAGAGTGTGTAATCCTATTGTTGTCGGCGACGCGGTGGCTATGGAGATGGGGATCGAGGTGGCGGGGCTCAACCAAAAGATCAACAAGGTAGAGTCGCCCCAGGATGGGCTCTATAAACGAGGCATTATCGACATTCTCAGCCTGGACAATATAGATGCCTCAATACTCGTTATGGGGAAGCCACAGGCTATGGCAGGGAAAGCTTCTGTTGAGTTCGTCGTCAAGGCTGCTCAAATGGCGATGAGGGACGAGGTTGATGGGATAGTAACTGCGCCTCTGAATAAGGAAGCGATGAACATGGCTGGCTACAAGTACCCCGGCCATACCGAACTTCTTGCCGAGCTCGCCCACACCCAGGATTATGCAATGATGCTCCTCGCGGGGGGCCTCAGAGTAGTCCATGTAACGACCCACGTTGCACTCAGTCAGGTTCCGAGTCTCATCACGAAGGACGGAGTCTTCAAGAAGATCAGGGTAGCTCAAGAGGCAGCGAGGAGCCTCGGATTCGACAGACCCCGTATAGGTGTCGCGGGGCTCAACCCCCACTCGGGAGAGGGCGGCCTCTTCGGGAGAGAAGAGATTGAAGTCATAGCACCTGCGATAGATGAAGCGAGGAAAGCGGGAATGATAGTGGATGGCCCTATTCCCCCGGACATCGTCTTCGCTAAGGCCATCGGCGGTGTCTACGATGTAATAGTCGCCATGTACCACGATCAGGGACATATCCCCGTCAAGCTCCAGGGATTCAGGTTTGACGATGCCTCGGGGAAGTGGGAGGAGGTAAGCGGCGTCAATATGACGGTTGGACTCCCCTTCATCAGGACGAGCGTTGACCACGGTACCGCCTATGGTAAAGCGGGACGCCGAGAGGGCACAGCGAACCCGCAGAGTCTACTAGACGCAATAAAGATAGCCACACAAATGGCCGAGGTTCGTCTCAGGAAGAAAACGGCTTAATTCAAGCTACGCCTACGGATCGTCGATGAGCTTCCCTAGGATGATCGAGGCCAGGCAGATCATGGATCAGCTGCGGCTCGACGATTTCGTTACCGAGATAAAGCGCCAGCTCAACTCGAAGGGGCTGGCGAAGAAGATCCAGAAGGGGCAGAGGATAGCGATCACGGCGGGAAGCCGAGGCATCGCAAACATTCCCGAGATTCTGAGGACCGTAGTCGAGGAGGTAAAGGCGGCGGGTGGGAATCCCTTCATAATTCCCGCGATGGGCAGCCATGGTGGAGCCACTCCCTACGGGCAGGTTGAGACCCTACGAAGCCTCGGCATCACTGAGGAGAGCGTCTGCGCCCCGATAATCAGCAGCATGGAAGTCGACAAGATAGGAGAGATCACGGGCACGCCCGTCTACCTCGATAGGAACGCTCTCAAAGCGGACGGTATCATAGTCGTGGGGCGAGTCAAGCCTCACACCGATTTCAAGGGGGAGATTGAGAGCGGCCTCATGAAGATGATGGCTATTGGTCTCGGAAAGCAGAAGGGGGCGGAGATGATCCACCACAACCTCTATGACGGGTATCACACGCTCCTCCCAGCAGCGGCACGGCTCATAATGGAGAAAGCCCCTATACTCGTAGGGCTCGTCATTCTGGAGAACGCCCGTCACGAGACCGCGAAGGTCGTTGCTCTCGAGCCTAAAGAGTTCGAAGCGGCGGAGCTAAAGCTACTCGAGGAGGCGAAGGGCCTACTTGCCCGTATACCTTTTCCTGAACTAGATGTTCTAGTCGTCGAGGAGATAGGGAAGAACATCAGCGGCATCGGCATGGACACGAATGTTACGGGGAGATTCTGGATGCCTAACGAGTCTGACCCCAAGGCGCCGAAGATTGACAAGATTGTGGTACTCGATCTCTCCGAGGAGACACATGGGAACGCTATAGGCATCGGGCTCGCTGACCTCACAACCCGCCGCGTCTTCGAACAGATCGACTACCCCTCAACATACGTCAACTGCCTGACACAGGGAACGTGCGCCACCGGGAAGATACCTATCTGGCTCCCCAACGACAGGGATGCTATAGACACAGCCCTCAGGGTCTGTGGGCCAATCAACCGAGCCTCGGCGAAGATGATGATTATAAGAAACACACAGGAACTCGAATACTTTTGGATAAGTGAGAGTCTCGCTGAGAAGGTGAAGAAGGACAAAAAGCTATCGAAGAAGGTGGAGCTCCTCGGTGACCTCCGCGAGGTTCAGTTCGACGTCCTTGGCACCCTCATCAAGTAGCCGTCTTTTATGCATCGTGCGTGCAAGTTCTAGAGCTAGGCTTCTCCTGCCTCTTCTTGGGCTTCATCAAGCAGGTGATTTACGTTACGCTAAGAGACGTCTAAGTACACGCGAGCGTTATTCACCCTAGATAGAGGCTCAGATACAGTTTTTTTATGTAGTAGACTACTGTACCCTGAGGAACTGAGCCTTTGGTGCGCCGCAGATGGAGCACTTCTCAGGCGCCTCTTTCTCAACGGTGTTCCCGCAGACCTTGCAGACATAATAGTCCACGGCGGAGAGGGGCTTTTTCGTCTTCAACGTATCCAGGGCCTTCTTGTAAAGCCCGGCGTGGACTTCTTCGACCTGGTTTGCAACGTTGAAGCTCCACTCGGCCTGCTTATTCTTCTCTCTCTGGGCGACTACGATGAACTCGGGGTACATCTTACGGAACTCGAAAATCTCCCCATTAATAGCCTCGTCAAGGTTACTGACTGTCATCCCTACCTTGCCTGCAATACGCAGATGGTTGAGTGCGTGGACAGTCTCCGCTTCAGCAGCGGCCCTGAAGAGCTTCGCTATCAGTGGGAGGCCCTCCTCTTCCGCCTTCTTAGCGAACGCGAGGTATCTCCTGTTCGCCTGAGACTCCCCAGCGAATGCTTCCATGAGCTTGTCAATTGACTCAGTCATTTCAAGTAACCACGAATGTTGTCTCCGCATCTCAGTTGATAAAGTTTAGCTAGGAATAATGACGCCCCCGAGGGCTTTCTGGAGGCATGGATAACAAACGCTTTACTATAATCGCGCACGCTTCAAACCTCTTATTGAGTTGATGTATCTATTCAGTAAAGATCTGTAGGTTACATGAACATCCTTTAGGATTCTTTTTCAACTCTGCACCTCATATCATAATCAGTGTAAGGTGTGTGTGTTGGAGGAGAACGAGTATCGGAAGTACCTTAAAAAGCGTGAGATGAAGGTGAAAGCTGTCGAAGATGCTGTAGTGGCAGTAAAGAAGTTCGAAGGGTGGCTCAGTTCCCGGAGTAAGACTTTCGAGTCAGCTTCCCTCGGAGACCTAAAGGCGTACATAGCTGAGCTCATCTCACGTGGCTTGAACACGCCGGAACGGCTCCTCGCCCTTTCTCGCTACTTCTGGATGACGAAAAGAAACGACTTCTACTCTCACTTCGCCGCGATCCTCGGTGGCCGGGGAGTCTACGATAGTATAGGAGATAAGCTAAAGGAGGTAGCTGGGGAAGAAAAGCGTAGCGAGGTCTTCAATGGCTTCGAAAAGCCCCCCCTCGGCACCACACCCGATGCATACCCCCCATGCACAAAGGAACTACTGGACAGGCTCAATGCCTTCCTCACACCAGAGGATGTGAAGAAAGTTCTAGCAGGCAACCATCATAGGATACCCATGGAAGCCTTCGCTGAGAAAGTGAAGAGGTGGGAGGCTTCGAAGACGATGGAGGAGTTCCTAGCAGGGGAGCACAAACACCTTGTAACAGAGCTAGAGGACGCATGGAAGTCGGGTAGGCTGTGGTACGAGCAAGTGATAACCCCGGAGGTCCTAGATTATGTAAGGAGCGACCAGACTATACAGAATGGCATCCTCGTCGGAGACGTCGTTCTCAAGAGCAAGATACCCTTCAACCCAGATAAATGGCTGAAGGAGAAGGACCCGAAGATGCGTCGCTATTATGCTTGCCATTGTCAACTCGCAAGAGATGCCATCCTTAACGACACAGCTGAACCCCTGAGCACATTCTGCTACTGCAGTGCAGGATACGAGAAATTCCCCCTCGAGGTCATCCTAGGGGTGCCCCTTGAGGTAGAAGTGCTGGAGAGCGTCCTCGCAGGGGGCGAGAAGTGTCGCTTCGCCGTGAAGATACCTAAGGATAAGTTGAAGTAGGCTCCCGTCACGTACGCGATAAGCTGTCAGGAAACCCTTGATTACTAACTTATTTCGTAAGCAGATTGTGGGTTTGCGCACGGCTCTTAGTTTTGGAGATTTACTTTAGGATGCGCGTGCCTTCGACACGGAATCAGAAAATCTCAGTAGCAAGGATGTCGAGTGGATGGTAGCCCGGCGGAGATTCGAACTCCGGTCTAAGGGTCCAAAGCCCTCCATCCTTGTCCACTAGACGACCGGGCTCCAGCACCCAATACCGTGCCTCGAATCTATAAAGGCTTAGCCAAGGGCTAAACCCAAATACCTTGCAACGGAGGGTGGAACTATGGAACTCACCTCAAAGAGGCGTGCCGAGTTTAAGGCGCAGGCACACAGCCTAGATCCAGTCGCCCAGATTGGTAAGTTCGGCGTTACTCCCGAGGCACTCACACACATAGACAAGGCGCTCGCCGACCACCAGCTCATCAAGGTCAAGTTTATCGGCTTCAAGGAGACCCGAAGGGAGCTCTCGGAAGAGATAGCGGGAGCGACGAGCTCTATCCTTATAGATGTTATCGGCAATGTCGCCATTTTATACCGTGAGAAGCAAGAAGTGTCTAGTTGATCGAGCATCTTTAAAGTGGGTTCTCTCACGCTTGAATTGGGCATCAGGATGAAGTTCGACGAAACGGATGTCAGGATAATTCGCAACCTCCAGAGGGATGCGCGTACGAACTTCGCCGACATTGCAGCGGAGTGCAGCGTCAGCGTCGACACTATAATAAAACGTTTCCAGCGCCTACGCAGAAACGGCATCGTCCGGGGGACGACTATCCTCATTGACCCTCGCCACTTCGGCCTTGACTGCCCCGCCAGCCTCGAGATCAGCGTCGAGCCTGTCCGCGTCGCCGTCATCGTTGAGCAGCTGAGAAAGCAGCCCGGCGTCGTCTTCTGCACCCCAAGTGTAGGCGAGCAGAACGTCTTCGCCGTCGTCGTCCTTGAGGGTATGAACGAGCTGAATCTCCTTATAGAGAAGATCAAAGCCTTCACCGATGTAAGGGACGTTAAGACGAGCATCTGGGTCGAAGACATTCTCTTATGCCCCGAGAACTTCGAGCTAGAAGGTCTCAAGGAGGTCGCTGCGTGATGGACGAGATTGACCAGAGGATAGTTGAGATCATGACGTCCGATGCCCGCACCAGCTTCAGAAAGATGGCGAAGGCGCTTGGAAGGAGCCCCGACACAATAATAAACAGATTTCAGAAGCTCAGGGACTCCGGTGACGTCCGTGGTAGCACTATTGTAGTTGAACCGAAGAAGATCGGTTACGAGGGAATGGCCGCCTTCCACATAGACGTTTCCATAAGCGGAGGCAGCAAGACCGACTCAACCAGTATCCTCAAGACCCTAATTCGGATGCCCAACATCATTGTCACTACAAAGACCGTCGGGGACCACGACCTCCTCGCAATAGGAGTCATTCACGACTTCGACCACCTCATGAGTCTCAACAAGGAGATAGCCACCATCCCGGGAGTCAAGAACATACAAACCGCCCTATGGGCAGGCGACGGCGAGATCTGCCCCAAGTACTTCATCGTATAAAATTTACATAAGCCGTGTGGACCAACTCACTACGAGTTTTTTACACCCTTTAATACCCTGTAGCCGCTTCCCCTTGCGAGGATCTGCACCTCACCGAATGCATCCTCGATGAGAGTGGCGATGGTTCTCCCGCCCTTATTTGATTGGACAACGAGCTGTAGGGAGCCCCCTATTTTGAGGTGTGCCGGTGCGTTTACGATAATGGGCTCGACTACCCTCGCAATCCCCGCGGATATGGGGGGGTTTGTGACAATCGTCTCAAATTTTACATTTTCGACAGGCTCGTAGAAGCTCCCGAGGCGGGCGGATATATTCATCGCATTGTTTCGGACAGCGTTCTCAGCGGCGAGGGCGACAGCCCGGGAGTTAACGTCGGTCATCGTGACCTCGAGACGAGAATTGATTAGCGCCGCTGTGATACCGATTACACCATATCCACATCCTATGTCGAGGAAGCACCCCTCGTCAGGTAGCACCATAGATTCTACTAATAGGCGAGTACCGTTGTCGATCCTTTTATAACTAAAAATGCCACTGGCTGTAAGGAACTCTAAACCAATTCCTCTGAGTTTACATTTGATTAACCCTCTTTTCTCAGATGACGTTGGGTTCTCAGAGAAATAGTGCTCTGACACCCTTACCACGACTTGGGGTAGGTCCCTCTCTTCATTATGACGCGCTCAGGTATCGCTGCTATACCGTGCTCCTCCTTCAGGATGGCGTCACTGTCCATTTCTGACCTCATTAGGGCGATGGCCTCGTTGCGCTGCGTCATCACGGCGATGAGCCCCTTTGGGTCGATTCCCGACTCTAGGCGGAGTATACCTGGGACGGCGAGCTGGGCTCCGGTACATATAGCCTCGACAGCTGAGTCTCTAACCCAGATGTGAGGGAGGAGGGCGAGAGCTTCCTCGACGGGATGAAGAATCTTAATCAATGGGGTCTCGTCCCCTTCCTTATACTGGTCCATCGCGTCTGCGATCTCGTAGAGGGTGACCGTTTGAGCCTCGGTGAAGGGGCCACTTCTCGTTCTTCGTAACTCATGCATATGTGCGCCGCAGCCGAGGACCTCTCCGACGTCGCTGCAGAGTTTTCTGATGTAGGTTCCACTCTGGCAGGCTACCTTGAAGAGCCAATTCCTACCGTCTCCCTCGAGGTATTCTATCCTGTATATGTAGCGAGTGCGTAGACGCCTGCTCACAGCCGAACGGAGGGGCGGTCTCTGGAATATCTCACCCTCGAACAGTTTCAGGGTCTCGACGAGGTGCTTCTCCTCGACGTCCTCGTGGGTGCGCATTACGGTAACGTACTCCTTCCCGGAGTCGAGGAGGGCCTGAACACACTTAGTCGACTCTTCAAGAGTGACAGGTAGGACCCCAGTGACTTTTGGGTCGAGGGTTCCCCCGTGGCCGACATGGTCTAGTTCCATGAGCTTCTTCACCCAAGCGACGACTTCGTGGCTGGTGGGGCCAGGGACCTTGTCGACGACGACTACGCCACGTTTCAGCATCTGCTGGAGATTCCGCTCCTCGGGAGGAAGGCCTAGGCTGGTGCTGTGCTGCTCTTCAGCTCGAGTATAGAGTGTACGCTTCGTCTCCCACGCGGGCTGCTCCAGCATAGTTTATCCCCACGAGAATCTGTGCCCCGGTCTATAAGCATGGCGCAGACCAGTCACCTCTCCTCTAACTTTTCCCAGCTTCCTCTTTATCCGCTCCAGTTTCTCCCTATAGTACTGTAAGTCGGGATGCCTCCATTTTGAGCCGACTATGTCATGCGCGCGAATATGGAAAATGGAAGGCTTAAGCGGTCGTCTGCTCAGTGGTGTGTAAATGGCCTCACCTCTCAAGGTTTCGGTGGACGCCGTACGCAGGTTACAGCTCGAGAAGCAGGGCATAGGCGAACCACCGAAGAAGACCACAAAGAAGAGGGTGGAGGAGACCGTCAAGCGCCTCGGCTGCGTCCAGATCGACACCATCAACGTTGTGGAACGCGCCCACTACTTCACCCTCTGGACACGTCTCGGCCAGTATAAGAAGGCGGATCTATACACCCTCGCCTACAAGGACAGGTGCATCTTTGAGGGATGGGGTCACGCTATGTGCTATATGCCCATGACGGACTGGAGGTACCTCATCGCAGCCAACAGGGAGAGAGCCAAAAACAAGATAATTCATACTGGTTGGTTCAGTCGCGTTGAGCCAGAAGTCGTCGATTCTGTCCTTGACAGGGTTAGGAAAGAGGGCCCTCTTGGAAGCGCAGACTTCGAGGGTAAGAAGCCGAGCAGTGGCTGGTGGGGGTGGAAACCCGCTAAGCGTGCCCTCGAGGCACTTTTCAGCTCCGGTGATCTAATGGTGGCGCGTCGAGACGGCTTTCAGCGGATTTATGACCTCACGGAGAGAGTGCTCCCCAGTTGGTTAGACATCTCCGAACCCACCGAAGAGCAGAGGAACAGATTCTTCGCTACACGCACCCTCGGTTACCTCGGAGCAGCCAAGCCAGCGGACGTCAAGTCCTACTACCACTCGTGGTGTGTCAAGCTCGGATTAACGGCGAAGCAGATTCAAGGTCTTCTTGATGTGTTAACGGAGGAGGGAGTAGCTGTTAAACTAAGCGTTGAGGGATTTAGGACCCCCCACTACTGCCTGGCCGAGGATGTGCCCCGCCTCAGAGAGCTTGAGCGCGACTGGGGCTATGGAGGTGTTCGCCTCATCAACTATTTCGACAGCCTACTCTGGAATGCAGACCGACTCGAGGCGTTCTTCGGCTTCGAGCGGGTGTTGGAGGTCTATCTAAAGCCCCACCAGCGGAAGTACGGGTACTTCACTACGCCTATACTCTACGGGGACAGGCTCGTTGGGCGACTAGATCCAAAGTTGGAGAGGAAGGAGAAGAAGCTTATAATCCGTGGTCTATGGTACGAGGAGGGCTTCAGGAAAGATGAAGTATTTGAGGACGAGTTTCAGAAGACACTCGATGGCTTCTCTCGGTTCAATGGAGCCGAGAGAATAGAGTGGCGTTTGGAAAAGTCTCCTACTTCTGCTTGATTGTGCGGGTGGTGAGCTTAGGCTCGCCGCGAATGGACTTAACAATCTCAACAGCCTCCTTCACCGCCTCGTCCTCGCCGTCGAGTAGGAATATCTTGGATCCTTCTGCGCCGTCAATGCCGCCTCCTCCGATGGGCACGATATCGACGTTGAAGAGCTCCTTGAAGGCCTCCATCTCGGTTATTATATAGCCCCCGATCACCATCATGCCACATTTTACATCTAGGGCAGTGTCGACCTTCATGATGCCCATTCTGTTGACGGCGTCGGTGAGGTTGATGGGGACGAGCTTCTCAAGGCCTGCCGCGATGATAGTGGTTATGCCGTTGCTCGTGATGTAACCCCAAGAAGCACCGATGGTGCCACCACCTGTGCCTCCAAGAAGGATGCCCGCTTGGCCGAAAGGATCAATTGCATTCGCGCCCTTAATGAAGATGTCACCAGGTCCCATATCCTTGAGGATATCTCCAAGCTCAGGGACCTTGACTGTCTTGACCTTTCCCTTCTGGATTATATGGTGGTCGTAGCGGCCTTTTGCCTCCGTGATCTGGAGTCCGTCCTTCGTTACGACCCCCGCTGTGAACATCCCTTTATCTTTGATCTCCTTACCGAGGATTTCCTCGAGGACATAGGCGTTTGTTGTGCTGGTTGCGATGATTATTGTACCATTCTCCTTGGCGAGCTTCACTATCTCCATGTGAGCTATTGCCTTGGCGATGAGCCTCTTCCCCTCAGAGGGGGTGAGAACAACCTCTGCTAGCAACTCTTATCCTCCAGTTCTTATGGTAGGCTCGGGTCGTTCGGCATAAAAACTTAGCTAAAAGGTATGGAGGGCTGAGATTACATTTTACTCCTACTAAACGGAGGCTGCCTAATACGTAATCCGAATAATAATATCACATATTACGGAGGGAGCTGGTGTGCGATTGGAGATATGTTTATGGAAACGGAAAATCGGGCGTATAGTTGAGACCCTTATTCACTCGACTCTGTAAATTGTTTCAGAGTAAGGGTCTCTGGCGTTATACTGCATTCTCCTCCGCGAGGGCCTCAGCAAAGATCTCTCCGAACTCTGTTAGACTGATGACCTTCATCTTACTTCCCTTCTCAGCATCAATGAGCCCCTTCATCTCAAGCTTAGTCACTATACGGCTAAACTTGTTCCGGAGTGTGCTGCTAGCTGCCTTATTACCGAACCAGCGAATGATGTCACTAATCGACTCAGCTTCACCACCGTTCTCGCGGAGAAGGACTAGAAGCTTCTTCTCCCTATCCCATTCCTTCTCCTCGTGTTTGGTGTTGGGCTCGAGACGATACCCGGGGAGCTGTATCTCTTTTGGCTCCTTGCTCGATTGGTTTCGCGCATTTTCAAACCACTTTTCAAACTGGGGGTCTCCAACCTTTCCGGTTACGTACCACGCAGATTTTTCGGGGGGTACACTATAAACTCGGGCATTTCTAAACATCAGGGCTACTGTTAGAGAGACCCCCTGAGAGATGTCAGTGGTGCTAGTGACGTCGATGAGGACCTCTTCTCCTGAGGCGCGTGCCTTGCTTACAACACCATAGATCGCCTTGAATGCGCTACGGTGATCCATCGGGTCGAATCCAACTAGCTCAGGATCAAGTATCTCTAACTTGTTACGAAGCTCCTCCGCGTTCTTTTGACTCATGTAGCTAAATACTGCGGTCTCATCAGTTGCCTTTGCGTTACTGAATAATAAGTAAAGTTTCGTTATTCCGTGGTGTTTGCTCCAGTAACGAATGCCGTCGAAGGGGCGTCGGAAGTGCGTGCCCACAAGGCAGACTATGATTGTCATATATGACCCGGCATTCTCCGTTCTATTACGGATTGTAACTGCGTATAATTAAATATATAAACTATTGTAGATATTCGAAATTATATTAATATGATTACAATTATTTAGGACAATCCTATATATTGGGTGATAAAGTAGATTGTCCATAAAATTTGTTATTCAAAGTATTATGGATGAGACGATTACGTTCTTATACGCCACGGAGCAACCCTTCTACTATCTCACTTAGTGATTTCCATCGGTGATGCCCAGAATGATTGCTACGAAAACTGTCGCGAAGATCTATTCTCTCCCCGACTGCCATAAGTGTGAGGAGTTGAAGACCTATCTTAAGAATAACGCGATCCCCTTCGAGGCGAAGTGGTTTGACTCAGAGTCGCAGACGGATTTCGTGATGAAGAACATATTCGGGAACCCACCGATACTCGAGGTTGGTGACCGTTGCCTGGCGGCTGAGGAAATGTTCCCAGGAGGGATGCTGAGCGAGGACATTGTGAGGGATTTGCTGAATGTTAAAGAGAAGTAAGGATCTACCGGCTGGGCAGACGTTCATAGACCAGTTCTACAAAGCTGAGCGGCTCTACAAGGGGATGCCAATGGTGCGCACTACCGATGGCTACCTTGTGGAGTGGGACAAGACGCGTATAATTGATCAACTCGTCAGGGAGACTGAGCTCGCGGAGAAGATGTTCGGGATGTCCCCCCTTAGCCCGCTCAAGGCGGAGAAACTCGCTAGGGAGACTGAGAAGAGGATCAAGCTCACTAAGCCCAAATTTGTCTCGGGTCCTATGATAAGGGAGATAACCAATAACATCCTCCTCGAGTGGAGCGAGTCGGAGAATATGCCGGAGCTCCAGATCTACAGGAATATTTTGACTCGTGTCGGTGTCCCCGTGTTTGATGCTTACGAGATCGACACGGGCTCAGGGTTCGAAGCAAAGGAGAACGCGAATCTTCAGCCTAACCCTGAGACAGTGCATAAGAAGAAGGCGGATAGACTCAGTAAGGAGCAGTACCTGCTGTTAATGGACCCGACGCTGGCGACAGCGCACCACCAGGGCGACATTCACATTCACACTCTGGAATATTTTGGCTCTCGTCCTTTCTGTCAGGACTGGGACCTTAGGTA
>Ga0209253_10003861_pt1 | contig 13104 bp, 12 predicted proteins | sample FrelakmetBRP12BR_FD_187145 | JGI IMG/M metagenome (GOLD analysis project Ga0209253, IMG submission 187145) | Freshwater lake sediment microbial communities from the University of Notre Dame, USA, for methane emissions studies - BRP12 BR (SPAdes)... | ecosystem: Environmental > Aquatic >...
GTAGTTTGGGTTATCTGTCGCTCTTTATCCTGGCCACACTGTGTTTCCTGGCAAGTGCGCTGGTGATCATCCCACTGCCTAACAAAAGAAAAAGTGCGTGATGGGAATTAATGAAATCAAAAAAAAAGCACCTCCGACGGGAGGCGCTTTTTAATGTCTGAGAGCGATTAACAAAATTGCTCCCGGTGGCGTCCTCGGCGGCGAGGACGCCAGCGAGAGCAGTTTTCCGGGACACGCCTTAAGAAATGTGCGACGCACTTTGGAAGTGCGTCGCACTACGAGCAACCTTTTAGTTCTGCGCTTCGAGTTTGGCCTTCTTTTCGGCGTGCAGCTCGAGCAGGTCATGCTGCATCTTCTCCAAGCGGGCGCCTCGCAATGGGAACCAGAACAGGATCAGGGCTCCCAGCAGCATGGCGATCCCGGGGATCAGGCCGATGAATACCTTGATGCCGAAGAGCGCACTGGCGGGTTGGTTGAGGAAGATCACGTTGTTGTTGGATTCGCGGGTTACAAAATGGGCGGCTTCCAGGATGAAGGGTGGCAGGGCAATCGCCAGGCTCTGGGCCGGTTTGGTGAGCATGGCGTTGATGCCGAAGAAGGAGCCCTCCCGGCGCACACCGGAACGCAATTCATCTTCATCGGCCACCTCGGCGAACAGGATGTTGGTCAGCGTCTGCGGGCCGGAAAGCCCGAAACCAACCAGCACCAGGCAGACAGGAATGAATGCGTTGGGTACAAAGGTGAGCGCGATCAGGCCCACCCCGGCGATCAACAGCAGCAGTTGTTGCGCCTGCACCAGGCCCATTTTTTTGCGGATGATATTGGTGATCGGCACACCGCAAATCAGAGGAATGAATATGAACGCCAACAGGAGGATGGTATTCATTTTGAGCACGTAATCAGCCAGGTAGAATATCGACCCGGTTACCAGCGAAGACACCAGAATGGACATGAAATTCTGGGCGACCAGGACAAGGAAACTTTTACTGGTGAAGGTGAACTTGATCTGGTCCTTGAGCTTGAGAGGTTTATCCACGCGGGTGAATTCAAGGCGCTCCCTGACCTTGAAGGTGGTGGCAATGATCAACAGCATACCGGTCACAGCCACCACCACCATGGCAAGCTGCAGCGGCAGGAAGGATGGCATCGCCCCGGTCTTTGGCCGGAACAGGTCCGGGATGACAAAGCCTAAAAACGTTCCGAGCAGGCCAAACAGCGAAGACGAAATTTGCAGGTGGTTGCGCTGCGTGTCCGATTCGCTCACCTCCGGTAATAGCGCAGAATACACCAACCCAATCATGGTGTAACAGCCATCATACAGGACCATGCTGACCAGCATCCACAGGAAGAGAGAGAAATCGCCGGCATGTTGGGGTGCCAGCCAGACCAGAATAAAAGTTGCCGCCAGGAACGGGGCGGTATAGCGCATGTAAGGAATGCGGCGGCCGCGTTTGAAGCGGCTGCTGTCCGAGATATAGCCAAAGATGGGATCGTTCAAGGCGTTCCAGACCGCATAGATGGCCGAAGCAAGTGCGATCCAGCGGGCGCTGAGCCCCAGGTAATCCTGGTAGAAAATGGGCAGCAGGGCACCAAAAACGCCGGAAATGAGACTGGTACCCAGGGCGGCAATTCCCCAGATCACCTTGTAACTGAAAGACAGCTTGATGGCGCGCGGGGTGGTTTCAGACATGGCTCCTCCTTTTTGAATTTGATAACTTCCAGATTATTCTCCTGGCAAGAGTTCTTTCAAGGCCTTGTAGCCAATCACTTGCACACCGATCTTCTGGATATGCTGGCGCAGTTCATCCTTCATGAAATTCTGGTAGTCGGCCACCCGGCAGCGCCAGTCGGGAGTGATGGCGCGTAACTCGGGCGTTTCCTTGGACGGGTGGATGATGAAATGGGTGAGGCCGGGCTGCAGATCCGATAAGGTCTGCTTGGTGCGTTCCAGGCGGTTCTCATCGGAATCCAGGTGCATTCCGCCGAGCCAGTCGAGCAGGGGCATCCCGGATCCTTCGAGCTGCCCGATCAAGTCCGCCGCCACCTGGGCGAATTCCGGCTCCAACCCGGCGGCGCGCCAGCCGGCTTCATCCAGGCGGAAGATCATCGGCGGCAGGTGGAATTTCATGGCGAGCATGATGTAAATGCTCATGAACTTGGGATGCGCCACGGTGCCCATGTGGGTATCAATGTGGGTTGGCAGGAGGCCGGCCTGGATGGCGCGCTCCACCTGGGCGATGAGTTCGATCTCGATGGCGGCCGGTTCGCCGTGTTCCTGGGCTTTCTCGGAGCTATGATAAAAAAAACCTTCTTCGTCGAGCATGCCGGAGGCCGGATCGCGCGAGGAGATGGGTCCCCAGCGGTAGGTCTTCCACTCACTCGTCAGGGTGAGATGAACACCGAGATCGACCTGGGGGTGTGCGCGGGCATAAGCGGCGGTATGCAGGAACCATGGACAGGGAACCATCAGCGCGCCGGAGGAAATTATGCCAACCTCATGCAAGTCTGCAAAAGCCTCCACGCTGGCCTGGCACATGCCAATGTCGTCGGTATGGATGATGGCCACCCGGTCATTATTTGACAGACCGAGTTTCTTTAGGAGAGGATTGGGTGTTTGGGTCATAACAAACCTTTTAGAGAAGATAATTGATATTATAGATGCAAACCCCGCAAATGGTAAAAAATGTGCGACGCACTTTGGATGTATTTTTTTATAGGACGCGGAAAAACGCGGATGAACGCTGATATTCTGAAAAAAAGGTCCGAAAACGTTCTTTTCCGCGTTTTACCCCTGCGGGGCACACGTCCGCGCTCGCCTGAACCCATTTTTTGGGTGTCCGTTCATAATAATCATTGGCTATAATTGCCATCGGAAAATACAAGTTATTCCCGTTCAATTAAGCCAGATCAGGAGAGAGTGACTGTGAGAAAGTTTCTTATCCTTGTGCCTATGGTAGTTATTACGGCAATCTGCCTGTACGCCTGCAGCAGTACACCGGTTACTCAGGATACGCGGGCAATCCTGTTCCGAGATGATTTTTCTCAGAGCAGCAGCGGTTGGACCCAAATGAAAGATGACAACGGCGTCATCGAATATGGCAATAATGATTATCACATTCTGGTAAATCAGCCAGGTACATTGCTGCTCGCCAATCCTGGAAAATCCTTCCAGGGGGATGTCAGTGTCGAGGTGGATGTACACAAAATCGGCGGTTCTGATGACAACTATATTGGCATTCTGTGCCACTATCAGGACCCCGACAATTACTATTTGCTTATGCTGACCAGTGACGGCTATTCTGGCATCGCCAGGCGCAAGGATGGCCAGGACAGTCTGATCTCCCCCGGGCTTAAATTCTTAAAAATGGATGGAATCAAGAAGGGAAATGCAATCAACCATATCCGCGCGGATTGCATCGGAGAAGCATTGATGCTGTATGCCAACGGGCAGCAGGTATCCCTGGCTTATGACAACAGCCTGACTGGCGGAGATGCCGGCCTGGCCGTGAGATCCGGCAAACTTGCAGGTGGGGTGGATAGCCTCTTTGATAATTTCACAGTTTATCGACCTGCACCGCCATAGATGTTGCTAATGCAACCAAACGACCGGGTGCATATAATTGATCCGGCCGTTTACGTTTTAGCATCCCCTTGTGCCGTCTGAGCAGATTTATACCCTGCCCAGCACAATCCCAGCAGGACCATTCCAAAGTAGGCTGTATAGGCTAGCACCTCTGTCAGCGAAGGACTGCCGTTGTAGCCGAACAACGCCGCCAGCAACTGCCCGAGCGTGGATTGGTCATTCAGGATTGGATTGAGATTCCAGACTTGCGCAATGACAGGCGGCACCCAGCCGAGCTCATTGAACTCGTGCAGACTGTGGGACACCAGCCCGGCAGCAAAGAAGATCAGCAGGATGCCGGTCACCTGGAAGAAACGCTTCAGGTTAAGCCGGAGGGTGGTTGCAAACAGAACCCAGCCGAGCAGGATAGCCGTAACCAATCCGAATAGAGCCCCCAGGATCGTCTGGTGTGAACCCGATGAAAAAGTCGCCGCGGTCAGAAATAGCGCCAGTTCCACGCCCTCACGCAAAACGGCCAGGAAGGCCAATCCAAATAATGACCATTTCCCAGCCTGCGAGGCTCTCTGTACGCCGGATTCCAGGTCGCCTTTTAGATGGCGCGCCCTCTGGCTCATCCAGAAGATCATCCAGGTCAGGATGGCGGCTGCCAGAAGCATGGTGATGGCTTCGAAAATGGCCTCGGCCGGGTCTTTCAAATCCAGACCAAGCCGGGTGAGCAGGATGGCTGTGACCAGGCTCACAATGGCCGCACTGCCTGCGCCAAGCCAGACCGAGGCGGAAAGATCCAGGCGGTGCGTTTGGCGAAGCGCACCCAGGACAATCCCGAGAATTAAGGCAGCTTCGAGTCCCTCACGCAGGGAAAGGATGTAGGAGGAAAGCAATGGGCACCTCTATAAACACATAAATCTTATAATATATATCCATATTATAACTTAAGAATGCTATGAATAAGAAATGTGGTTATAATTTTATAGATTGTGTAATGCTTTGTGAGGGCTTTCCCCCAACAAACAGATGTAAGAATCTGCGCTACAATTTACCCACTTCGATAGGAAAACCAAATCAAATGATCCCCGTCAATGAACCTTGCTTAGGTGCTCGTGAGATGGAATATGTAATGGAATGTGTGCAAACGGGATGGATATCATCCGAAGGGCGCTTTATTGAGGCCTTTGAGAAAAAATGGGCAGACTACTGCGGAATGAAATATGGGGTGGCGGTCAGTAATGGCACAGCGGCATTACAGTTGGCAGTGGCTTGTCTCGATTTGCAGCCCGGTGAGGAAGTAATTCTGCCAACGTTTACAATCATCTCCTGCGCACAGGCTATTACCTATAATGGAGGTACACCGGTTTTAGTGGATTGCGATCCACGCACCTGGTCTATGGATGTGGGGCAGGTTGAGGCAAAAATCACTTCCCGTACCAGAGCTATCATGCCGGTCCACATCTATGGGCATCCCGTGGACATGCAACCTCTCTGGGACATTGCCCAACGTCACAAGTTGATAATCATCGAAGACGCGGCAGAAGCCCATGGAGCAGAATACCAAGGTAGGCGCTGTGGTAGCTTGGGGGATATCAGCTGCTTCAGCTTTTATGCCAACAAGATTGTTACAACTGGTGAGGGGGGTATGATCTTGACCAACAACGAGACTTACACCAATCGGGTTAAATCTCTACGGAATTTATGTTTCCAAAAGGAACGACGCTTCTATCACGAGAGCTTGGGATACAATTTTCGTATGACCAACATCCAGGCAGCCTTGGGTCTGGCGCAAGTGGAGAATATTGAGGCAGCAGTTCACCATAAACGTTGGATGGGGCAGGAGTATACCAGGCGTTTGAACCAATTCAAAGGTCTTCAATTGCCCGTGGAAGAGGCATGGGCGAAAAATGTTTATTGGATGTATGGGATTGTGTTAAAAGAGAATACCGGGATGACAGCTGTTGATTTTGCGCTTCGCCTTGCAAAGGGAGGAATTGCAACAAGACCGTTCTTCGTAGGGATGCACGAACAACCTGTTTTTCAAGCGCGAGGCCTTTTTGTGGATGAACATTACCCAATTGCCGAATCCCTGGCCAAGCAGGGATTGTATCTGCCCAGCGGGTTGTCACTGACTGAGGCACAGTTGGAAGAAGTGTGTCGTGTAGTCGGCGAAGAATTGGATGGCATGAGATGATCTTATTGATGAAAAGCGACCGGAAGGACCAGGAGATCACCAGAGAAAAGTATGGCGCGCATGGATGATCTGCGTGGAAAAATGACCGGGGTATCGGTAATCCTGCCTACTCTGAATGAATCTGGGAACATTGCCAGCCTGATCCAATGCACGGTTGACGCCATTCAGAAAGCCGGGATTGATGAAATTGAAATTATTGTCGTGGATGACGATTCTCCCGATCGAACTTGGGAGATTGCCTCCCAGATAGTTTGTCCACCCGCGTGTGTTGAAGTAATCCGGCGATTGAAGGATCACGGTTTAACCGCTTCGCTTTCGTCGGGAATTGAAGCAGCCAAACATGATTTGATTGTCTGGCTTGATTGTGACTTTTCGCATCCCCCAGAGCGTATTCCGCAAATGCTTTACATGCTGGACCAGGGTTTCGATGTATCCGTCAATTCGCGTTATGTGGTGGGTGGAGGCGAGGACCGGAGTGGAGAGTGGGGCGCCATGCAGATGTTTCTAAGTCTATCGCTCAATTGGTTTACACGTTTCTTCCTGGATGCAACCTTTGCTGATTATACAAGTGGATTTGTGGCCGCACGGGCAGAGGTCCTGCGGGAAGTCCCACTGCGTGGAGATTATGGCGAATATTTCGTAGATTTTATCTTTCGAACCCTCCGAAAAAAATACAAGGTTTGCGAAATTCCTTACACGGCCATGCCTCGGAGGTGTGGCGAGTCTAAAACCGGTGCAAATCTATTACAATACCTGAGGCGAGGACGAAAGTACGTTGGAACTGTTTTACGCCTACGGGTAGATGCGCTTTTAGGAAGGCTGTAATGGAAAAAAGCATAGAGATCATCACTGCCAATGGACAAACACTCTGTTACGTGATCCGGAGAACAACCAAGCCCAAGCAAACAACCTTTATCACCCCGCCCGATGCCAAACAACAGGTTGGATTCATCGTCTACCCCAAGGATGGCACAATCGCCCGGCATGTCCACAGACCCACGGAACGCCATATAATCGGCATGGCTGAAGTTTTGGTAGTCCGATCCGGGCAATGTCAAATTGAAGTGTATGATGAGCAGGAGAGTCTGGTGGCCGTACGTGATTTATTTAAGAACGATGTCGTTTTAATGGTCGGGGGAGGGCACGGTTTCAAAATCAAGGAAGATACCGTTTTTCTCGAAATTAAACAAGGCCCTTATCTTGGCGTGGATGACAAAGAGCTTTTCTAATTAGCGACCTTGGGTAGTGTTTATGTTAAGCTCTGAATTTATGTTTTGGTAACAAGATCCTTTTATTTACCCAATAAGTTAGGAGAATACCGAATCCGGCAATAAGCGAAATCAATGAGATCCAATTGAGAACCTTTTGGATGATGGGGAGTTTCCATTTTGGCTGACGACGATTTATAAAATCCAGGAATTTATCTTTATCTGCAACCTGGATCCTATCATACATGGTTGATCGATTCACTTCCGGGAATAAATAGCCGGTCGGGTCGATGATGTTGTAGGTACCATTGTCGATATCTGATACCGGGCCGGCATGCAGCGCCTTGCGGAAACCGGGTAACGACTTAAAGATGGTGTTGTACGGATCAATTAAATTCGTCGCATTTTCCTGAAAGACTGCCCATGGGTCGGCATCGGGAACAACCTGCTCGACCGGAAAGGGTTCCCCTTCATAGGTGATTTTGTCATACGTGTCCAGGATGGGTGAGAAATCGAATTGCATGTAATCGTATTTCCTTTCCCCCACCAAGTAAACTTTCGGAACATCCCGAAAAGACAAAAAAGAAACCAGGGCAATGCCATTTAATAAAATGTATGCTGCTAGCACTCTTCCAGGTTTGATTTTCTTAGTCAAATTATCAAATACTACTGCTCCAACAACAGCCAGGGGAAAGATAAAGGCACAAACATAACGAACATTCGCACGCAGGGAGGAGAGAACAGGTAAATTCTGAAGGTGCGGGTAGATAATACCTTTTGCCAGCGTGAATTCGATCACCAGCCAAACGGCCAGGATCAGGCACACTTCGGCGAGCAGACGTTTTTTGTCGATCGGAGACCTTAGCTCGGGTTTTCGGGATAAAAAAGCAATTGCCCCGCCCGCCAGGAGGAGAAGCAAAGCAGGGGATAGACTTGCGTCCAACTCCCAGTTGCCATAAAGGGTTCCGGTGCTCTTCGCCAAGTCAACGACCATACCATAGGTAAACTTGCCGGCGGGTAATCGATAAAAAGGAGCCAGGGCCATCGTACCAAGCAATTGATGGATGATGCCGACCACGCCGGTCCACAAGTTGGTACTGTAATTATCCTGGGCCAATCTGGGGAAAAACCGCATAAAAGAATAGACGGCATAGATCTTTGATCCGCAAAACAAGGCAGTGAAAAGCCCACCCCATAGAGCTGTGGAAAGTATTCGTCTCCAATTCATCAGGGATGGTTTGATCAAATATAAGAGGGGGAAAAATAGAATTCCTGTCAGGAGAAAGAAGGGGATGTTATGAATCCCCGAATAGATAAGGATGGTGATGAGGAAAGAAAGGAACATACCACCAAGCCATTTTGGGAGTCGCGGATGGGTAAATATTATTGCTACCACAGCAAATAAGGGAAAGGTTTGAAAGGTGACATGGCCGACCGCCATATGTTCAAAGTAAAAACCATTCGCAACGAAAAACACCGCTCCCAGGATGCTGGCCAGCGAGTGCAGCCCCAATAATCGTTTCAGGAAATAATAGGTGACGATGAAGCCGATCGTTATAAAGATCAGAATGGATGCTTGGATGGCGACCCACGGATTTACAACCCACAGCATGAACTGGGACAAGGAATACTGGAGATCCTCGGCGCTCGGATACACTGGTCTGCCCCCGGCAAAGCTGGGGGTATACCATTGGATTGTCAACCCGTTAATCTTTTGGTGAAGATAGGAATCCAGCATATAGGGCATGAACAATCTGTTGTCATGCCCTATCAGCGGATAACTTCTATTCAAGAACCAAATGATGAATACGCCGATAACCAGTATATTGACTGTGCAGAGAAGGATGATCAAAACCGACTTCTTCATCTAGCAATAATCCCTTCTGATTCGGGAAAATAATGGTTTTCAGACGGTTTTTCCTGCTATTACTAGTGCAAGATCTATTTCTTGCCCTTCCTACTCCTTCCCCCATGATAGGCCGGGACGGTAATCGCATAAATGGTGCACAGCCGGGCATCCAGCATGCGGGAGCGGATGCGGGCGTCCATCTCATCCAAAGTATCCGCCGTGGTGATCACGGTGGGCAGCTCAGCGTTGTAGCGGTAGTTGAACAACTGGTAGAGTTTTTCGCGCACCCACGGCGTCATGGATTGCGTGCCCAAATCATCCAGGATCAGCAAGGGGGCGGTACGAATTTCGTCAAAGCGGCGGTCGTAACTGGTGCTGCTGTTGGGGTTGAAGGTCGCCCGCAGGTGATCGAGCAGGTCCGGCAGCATGATGAACAAGGGCGGGTCACCCAGATCGGTGCGGGCATTGGCAATGGCGGCAGCCAGGTGGGTCTTGCCGCAGCCATAGGAACCGGTCATAACCAGCCAACCTTTCGGTTTCCCGGCAAAGGTCGTGGCAGCCTTGAGAGCTTTCTCCAGCGACTTGAGTTGATCGGCCTCCAGCCCTTCCTGCTCGCGCAGGCTGAAACTGGCGAATGTGCGTTTCGAAAGCAGGTCAAGCGAGGAGAGTTCGGAGTGTCCCCGATCATCGGTAGGGTGGCGATAGTCGGGGGCAAGGATGGTAACCTTGCTGACCAGTTCTGGATCCGTGAGACGCGAGCGGATGCGCGGTTCGATCTCGTCAAGCGGGACGTTGGTCGTCACCACCAGCGGCAGGTGGTTGATATAGCGGTAATTCACGATCTGAAAGAGCTTTTCCTGTGCCCAGGCAGAGAATGCCTGTGTGCCAAAGTCATCCAACACCAACAACGCCGCCGTTCGGATCTGTTCGAAGCGCTGCTCGAAGGTGACCTCCTCAGAATCGAAGGAGAAGCGCAGCTGATCGAGCAAATCGGGTACGGTCATGAAGAGCGTCGGCACGCCCATGCCAACCGCGAAGTTGGCGATTGCGGCAGCCAGGTGCGTCTTGCCACAACCATAGCCCCCCTGCAGCAGCAGCCAGCCTTTCAGGGAGGCGGCATACTGGTGGGCGGTATTGTAGGCGATCTCCAGCGAGCGCGCCTGCCGCTCCCCCAGGCCAATCTGACCGCGCGGCTGGAAAGAATCGAAGGTCATTCCTTCGAGTTCATCCAGGTGGCTGAGCGAGTAGAGACGGTCCCGCACATGGCGCATGACTGTCCCCTGGCGGCAGGAGCAGATCTCCAGCCTGCCAAAGTCGGGTGAACCGGGCGCGACGTCGCGGCGCACATAGCCGAGGCCATGGCAGTGTGGGCAGTTCGGGTCACCAAGTGTCTCAATGCTCGATGAAGTCGGCGTACTCGCCTTCGGTGTACCGGCGGCCATCTTCTTGAGCGTCTCGTCTATCTTGCTTTTTGGCATGCCCTTCTTCCTTCCAGCGGCGTAATATCACTTCCACGTACTTCCAGCTGCGCTTGTTGTTCTTGACGGCGATCTCCAGCGCCTCCGTCACCCATTCAGGCTGGTAGGTCTGTTCGGCGTCCTTCAGTGCATCCGCGATCATTGGCGTCAGGGGGCCGATGTTTTCCTCGTATAGTTTGAAGACATTCGGGCGTTCCGGCGCTGCATGAACCGGGATGGCATCGGCCGGCTGCCACTCGCCGCTGGCGATGGCTTTAACCGAGGCCCGGCCGCGCGGGGAATTCAGGAAATAGAGTGCGGCGGCTTTTTCCCGGGTGCCCCGACCGGCGGCGAGGACGCCGCCTCGAGCACACAGCAGGCTGCCGCGTTTCACGGCTTTTTCCAGGGCCGGACCCGGGTCCGGGACGCAGGCGGTAAAATCCTGCTCCCGTAAAAAATGTACCGGTCCCTCCATGCTCCCGATCCTCCACAGGGCGAACAACGTCACCTTTAACTCATCCTGATCGTCTATCTCGGTGAGCAGATGATGGAAGAACGAATCGGGAATTTTTATGAAGGTTTCAGAACCGGTAAAGCCCTGAAATTTACTCATTTTTCCTCTCGCTCGTCCCCTCTCGGGAGGCCCCTCGAGGAGAGCGCCAGAGTGAGCAGGTTCATGCCTCTCTCAGATCAATCTTGCGTGTGGCGGCATCCACGAACTTGGCCAGATGGTTAATGAAAACCAACTCCACACTGCCGGTTGGGCCGTTGCGGTGCTTGGAGATGATGATCTCGGCCACATTCTGCTTCTCGGTGTCTTTCTCGTACTGGTCGGGACGGTAGATGAACATAACGATATCGGCATCCTGCTCGATGGAGCCCGATTCACGCAAGTCGGAGAGCACCGGGCGCTTGTCGGTACGCTGTTCCACGGCGCGGCTGAGTTGTGCGGCAGCCAGAACCGGGACATTCAACTCACGCGCCAATACCTTCAGGTTGCGTGATATATAAGAGACTTCCTGCACCCGGTTTTCCGTGCGCGTGTCGCCGCCCATCAATTGGATGTAATCAAGGATGACCAGGTCGAGGCCAAACTCCATATGCAGCCGCCGGCACTTGGTGCGCAATGCCAGCGGGGTGATGGCTGGCGTATCGTCGAGGTAGATATGCGTATCGCTCAGCACTTCGATAGCATGCGTCAATAGAGGCCACTCGTTGTCATTGAGCTTGCCATTGCGCAAACGCTGCGAGTCGATGCCGGTCTCCTGTGCCAGCAGTCGTTGCACCACCTGCTCGTTGGACATTTCCAGCGAGAAAATGACGACGCGCTTCTTATGCAGAAGGGCGGCGTTCTTGGCCACCGAGAGCAGGAAACCGGATTTTCCCTGACCGGGGCGACCTGCAATGATCAGTAGATCGGATGGCTGGAGGCCGGTCAGCGTCCGATCCAGGTCCACGAAACCGGTCGGTACGCCAAAGATCTCCTCGGGGCGTTTGGCGAGCTCGTCAATCCGGTCATAGTACTCACTCAAGACGGTGGAGATCGGCAGGAGTTCCTTTTTGAGGCGCCGCTCACTGACGTTGAAGATGGACTTCTCCGACTCCTCGATGACATTCTCGACCGACTCGTGCTCGTCGTAGGCCAGGGTGGCGATCTGGTTGGCGGAGGTCAGCAGGCGGCGGCGGATGGCGGAAGCTTCGACCATCCGTCCATAGGCCTCGGCATGCAGCGAAGTTGGGACTTGGTTGAGCAAGGCTGTCAAGTAGGCTGGGCCGCCAATCTCGGCCAACTGCCCGGCACTCTGGAGTTCTTCAATGACCGTCAAGAAGTCCAACGGGATGCGTTTTTCGTGCAGGCGGGCAAAGGCCTCCCAGATCCAACGGTGACGGTGAATATAAAAGTCGTCCGCCTGGAGGAACTGTGCCAGGTCGTAATACACCTCCGGGTTAATCAGCACCGCCCCCACAACAGCTTCTTCAGCTTCACGATTGTGGGGGGTGACAGAAGTGGATGGTACGGAGAAACTTTCTTCCAGGTCAGCCGCGCTGGTGCCACCCTGGACTGCCTGCGCCAGTACCGCAGGTACAGGTGGCCGTCCGGGCAGGCTGGCGCGGGCAGTCCGGTGTTCTTCGCCGGGGCTCGCCTGTACCTGCCCTGTCCCATCCGGGACAGGCGGTAGCGCAGGCGGGAAAGGCTCTTCGGGGACAGGCAGATCAGCCATCAGGGTTTGGTTTCTCTTCCTCGTCGCCAGGTTCGTCTTTGAGCTTCTTCAGGAAATCCTCGAACACTTCCAGGTCAGCCTCGCCGCTCCTGGGAGCCTGCGAGGCGGGTCCGGCATCATCGGCAGGTTTACCCGGACCTTCGGATTGCATATCACGCTCCGGAACGATCCCGGCGGCGTCCATCACCTCCTGGCTGACCAGGATCGGGACATGTGTGCGCACTGCCAGGGCGATGGCGTCCGAAGGTCGCGAGTCGATATCCATGATTTTCCCGTCCGCCTTTGCGACGATGTTGCCGTAGAAAATGTCGTCTTTCAACGTGACAATTTCGATGCGCAGGATCTTGGCGTTGAACAGGTTGAAGAGGTTCCTGAGCAGGTCATGGGTCAACGGGCGGCTCATTTCCACTTCCTGCAAAGCCACCGTGATGGCTTCCGCCTCGTATGGTCCCACCCAGATGGGCAGGTAGCGCTCCACATCCGTCTGGCGCAGAACCACCACCCGTTGCGGGGACATCAGACTGACGCGTACACTATCGATGACTACTTCAACCATGTCAGGCATAGGGGCTCCAAAAAGGTAGGGTTATTTTAGCACAACAT
>Ga0209253_10003862_pt1 | contig 13103 bp, 12 predicted proteins | sample FrelakmetBRP12BR_FD_187145 | JGI IMG/M metagenome (GOLD analysis project Ga0209253, IMG submission 187145) | Freshwater lake sediment microbial communities from the University of Notre Dame, USA, for methane emissions studies - BRP12 BR (SPAdes)... | ecosystem: Environmental > Aquatic >...
GAAGTAATAGAAACCAGCCAGGCTGGTATTTTTGTATCACCTGGCGATTCTTCCGCATTGGCGCGGACTATTGAAAACCTTGCCAATGATCGCGTTTATGCTCGCGAGATGGGATTGAGAGGAAGAGCGTATGTCGAAGAAAACTACAATCGCACAAGACTGGCTGAAAAGTTAGCGCAAGTAATGGTACAAATCTGCAAAAGGGATTAAATTGAGATGAATATGGCTGATGGTGGAGTACTCATCACTTCACTTCTGATAGCGGCCAGTTTGGTAATACATCTGCTTCAAGGGAATCCTTTTTACCGTTGATGAAGCGGTAATATCCTGCTGCAGCGACCATGGCAGCATTGTCTGTACAAAGTGGCAAAGGGGGTATATGAACCGGGCAAACAGCCTGGGCCAGAATAGCGTCGCGTAGAGAGGTATTCGCAGAAACTCCACCGGCGATCAGTATCTCAGCAGCGCCCATTACATTTGTCGCACTGACTGTCTTTTTGACCAGCACTTCGACCACAGCTTCCTGGAAACTAGCAGCCAAGTCTTCTACTGGCAGGGCTTGTTTTTGCTCTTGCAGGTGGCGTACTTCGCGTAAAACAGCAGTTTTTAGCCCGGAGAAAGAAAAATTCCAACTATCTTCAAGCCAGGCACGCGGAAAATTAAAGGCTTTTGGGTTGCCATTTTCGCTGGCTTTCTGGATCGAAGGACCCCCTGGATAGCTCAGACCGATGAGTCTCGCTACCTTGTCGAAAGCTTCACCGGCAGCGTCATCCAGTGTTCCTCCTAATCGTTCATACTGGAGGTGATCTTTCATGAGAATTAGTTCGGTATGTCCACCTGAAACGACCAGGGCAACCAGTGGAAAATTCGGTTCCGCACTGTTCTCCTGTTTTTCGGAATTCTGTTCAGTTAAAGGTGGCCAATGTAGCCAGGCTGAGTAGATATGGGCTTCGAGGTGGTTGATCCCGATTATGGGCAGCCCACTGCTTATTGATATGCCCTTTGCCATATTCATGCCAATCACCAGTGAACCTGGCAGACCAGGACCGCGAGTAACAGCAAGGCCATCAATTTCGTTGAGACTGAGGTGCGCTTCTTTCAAAGCTGCATCTACAATTGAATAGATTGCCCGAATGTGTTGACGGGAAGCCACCTCGGGGAAAATCCCTCCGAACTGGGCATGCAGTTCCACTTGCGAGGCAACCAGGTTTGAAAGAATCGTGCGTCCATTCTCAATAATTGCGGCTGCTGTTTCGTCACAGGAAGTCTCAATACCTAAGATGCGCGCAGGTACAATTATCGGCTTCTGAATGGAGACGAAAGGGAGTGTAGGCTTCATTTCTTTATCGGCAAAACTAAATCGTAAGGAAAGTCGGCGAGGGTTTCAAAAACACCATCCTGACGAGCCCAAACAGTGTCCTCCAGCCGTATGCCTAATCCACGTTCGGGGTAGTAAAGCCCAGGCTCAACGGTAAACACATTACCCGCTTCCAATTGTAAATCCTCTGGGCTGGTTAATCTAAAGAATGGCTGTTCATGTATATGCAATCCCAGCCCGTGTCCCAGGCTGTGAACAAATCCATTTGTTGTATTTGGATCAGAGCGTTGGGTTGGGTGATCGCGGGCTTCGAAAAGATCACATGCCAAGGCTTGCATATCCCGGCAGGATGCACCCAGGTGCAGTTCCTTCTTAATCTGTGTGAACACTGAATATACGTCTTCATACACAGTGTAAACTTCATCAGTCGCAAAACCCAGGCACCATGTCCGGGTGAAATCGTGATAATAACCACTCTCAGCAAGCCGTGGGAAAATATCAAATACGATTGTCTGGCCGAGAAGGAGGGGGTTGGTGTTGATACCTGTGCTATGGGGTACACCTGCATCTCGACCGATAGCAAAGATAGTTCCCTCCGGGTTCTCTGCGCCGCGTTCCACCAACCACAGATCGATGTATCGCTTCACGTCTCCAATTGTCAAAGGGTTTCCATCGAGTTTGACCAGGGTTTCATTTACTGCACGATGCGAGGACAAGAAATCTGCTGTCTTACCAACTACTTCAACAGTAATCTGACCCATTTTGCGGATTCGTTCGATCTCTTCTTGGTCTTTTGTTTGCATAGCAGAAACCAAAACTGCGTCAGGAAACTGCCCGAGAAATTCCAGGTTTGGTATAGCTGATTGCAGCGCAGTAAAGAGTGCTAATGCCTGACCTGCGTCGATCTGCCCATAGACTCCTATCTTGCCATGCGAAATTCCCATCTCGCCAAACATCAACCGGTATCGCTCTACTGTCGTTGCAAGAAGATCACCATCAAATCGTTTTAGAAGCTCATCCAAGTGGTAATCATCGATATTTCGCATCTGTAACCCTGTTCGGGCAGCCTCGTCGCGTTCCATCGAGCGGTAAAAGAGGACAGGTGATTTACCGGTGGTTTTGATCAAGTCCGCATAGGTTAGAAATGCCCCACCTGTCATATAGACCATCGGAGGGTTATGCAAACCCGGGCCAGTAATTAGGATGGCTTCCAGTTCTTGAGATTTCATCAGGTTGTCAAGATCAGATTTCATATTTTTGTCACCTCAATGTTTTAAAACCGTGGATATACCTCTTAGCAAGGCAGGTTCTTCATCTGGCATTACCGTGCGAGGATCAAATACGAGCCGGTCATTTTCCAAACGGGCAATAATCGGAGGGCTTGTTTTTCTTAGTTCCGCTAACAGACGGTCAGGCTTAGCCGCGTCGATGGAGAGCACATATGTGGATAAGGTTTCACCGGGCAGGCTTCCACCACCCACTGTGGATCGTCCAGGCGTTATTTCTCCCAGGTTTAGAATCCTCTGCCATTCTTCAGCCCGAGCCCGGATTTTTGAATCAGTCATAGCGATCATTCTCCACACGGGCACTTCGATTTCGGCTTCATCTTTAAGATAATGTAACAATGTTGCTGAGAGAACAGCCAGACATAGCTTGTCTGATCGGACTGCTCGTGCTAACGGATGTTTTCTTAATTTTTCTACCAGATCACTGCGACCGACGACGATCCCGGCTTGCGGTCCACCGAGAAGTTTATCCCCAGAAAAGCATACCAGGTCAGATCCAGCAGCGAGCGATTCCTGGACCATAGGTTCATGAGACAGACCATATTTGGCTGTGTCAATGATCGAACCAGAGCCTAAATCATCGACAACAGGTAAGTTAGCTTGGTGAGCTAATTGTGCAATTTCCTCAAGTTCTGGTTCGCTGGTAAAGCCGATCATACTGAAATTTGAGCGGTGCGCCCTTAAGAAAAATGCAGGTGACTCACCTAAGGCATTCTGGTAGTCGGAAAGGTGAACACGGTTCGTTGTCCCAATTTCGACCAATCGGGCACCAGATTGTTTCATAACATCTGGAACACGAAATCCGCCTCCAATCTCTACGAGCTGAGAGCGTGCAATCACTACTGATCGACGGTGTGCCAGTGCAGTGAGGACCAATAAGACAGCAGCTGCATTATTGTTAACTACCAGTGCTGCCTGAGCTCCTGTGAGACGGGTTAATAATGCTTCAGTATGGATTAATCGTGAACCTCGCTTGCCAGACACAAGGTCGAATTCAAGATTGGAATAGCCCGTTGACACATTTCGAGCCGCTATAATTGCAGCGCTGCTTAAAGGCGCTCTGCCCAGGTTTGTGTGCAAAATTACACCGGTGGCATTGATCACGGGTAAAAGGCTAGGTATGGTCAGTGAAAATAATTCCTGGCTCACTTGATGAAGTAAAATCCCGTATTCTGGAACTGGTTCACCCAGCTTGTAATTCTCTCGGGCTACCTCGAGTGTCTTTCGAATGGCAGCAATGGTTAATGGTCTACCAAAGGTTTCAATCCATAGCTTCCCTTCAGGACTGCTGATTATCTGGTCTACCGAGGGCAGATTTCGCAATGTGTTCACAAAAAGATCATCTAAAATGGAAAAAATCAGCGGTCTGGTTTCCACTGGCTACGCTCGCGCAGCCTTAACAGCCATTCGATCAGAATAAACCCCAATGCCAGCAGGAGAGCCATCGCCGGAGTCAAGACTCTACCAATTCTCAGCCAGGCAATAAATGGCCAGTAGATCCCAAACCAGATCGATTGGCGCAGGATTACACCAGCCGAGGGTGGCGGCGTAGAGGGAAATCGTCGGTTAAAAAAGGCTGAAATAGGTAATGCAATCCCTGTCAAACCCAGTATGGCAAAGAAAAAGAACAGCCAGCGCGTACCCCCATCTGGTGAGGTAAAAGCTAGTACGGTATACAATCCTCCACCCCCTAAAATCAATAATAATATCGACGCTGGGAGGAAGTTGCGTATAGCAGGAGAAGAGGGGTGGCTCTCTTTCATCGGTTGTGATCAGCAAGTATTGGTTCCTATTTTAACTTAAAAAACCTTTAACCCTCCCCTGGACATATAATCATAATAAGGAATTGCTCTATTAATTGATTGGTTAGTAAGAACTCCTGCTCTTCAAAAAGAATTTGCGCCCTAAAAGGGACGCAAATTCTTTTCAAATTATTCTTTACGCTTTTCGGAATTCACCCTCGAGAATCTCACCATCCGGGCTTTCGTTGTATGGATTTCTATCGTCCTGGTAATTTTCTCTTGCAGAATTGGATGGAAAGGTAGCCGATTGACCCTGTGCATACAGTTGCTGGGTGAGGGCGTTGAAGGCGATCTGCAGGTCTTCACTGAGTTTTTTGATCTTTTCAGAATCTTTGCCGGGAATTACTTCTCGAAGATTGGAGATCATACTACGAATTTTTTCCCGTTCGGAGGCTGGTATTCTCTCACCCAACTCGATTAGTGTCTTTTCGCACTGGTAAGCCAGGCTATCAGCATTGTTACAAGTTTCGATAAGTTCACGTTGTCTGCGGTCCTCGCCTTCATTCTGTCGGGCTTCCCGCATCATGCGATCGATATCGGCACGTGTAAGGTTAGTAGAAGCAGTAATGGTTACTCTTTGTTCCTTACCGGTTGCCTTGTCATGTGCAGATACATTTAGGATTCCACTTGCGTCGATGTCGAAGGTTACTTCCACTTGGGGGATACCCCGTGGGGCAGATGGTATTCCATCCAGCCTGAAGTGTCCCAGGGTCATATTATCAACCGCCATCGGTCGTTCACCCTGCAAAATGTGGATATCCACCGCAGTCTGATTGTCCTCTGCAGTTGAGAAGACCTCGGATTTTCTTACTGGGATGGTTGTGTTACGCTCAATCAGAACTGTCATCACGCCGCCCAGAGTCTCTAAACCCAGTGACAAGGGAGTAACATCTAATAGGAGGACATCTTTAACCTCACCGTCGAGAACTCCAGCCTGTATGGCTGCTCCGATTGCGACAACCTCGTCCGGATTTACTCCCTTATGTGGGTCTTTGTTAGTCAGTGAGCGAACAAGCTCCTGGACCATTGGCATGCGGGTCGAGCCACCTACAAGGACTACTTCATTGATGGTGTTATAACTCAGGCGTGCATCTTTTAATGCCGATTCGAAAGGTCCACGTAATCTTTGCAACAGGTAATCTGTCAATTGCTCAAATTTTGCTCTACTGAGCTTGATCTGCAAGTGCTTCGGACCAGAAACATCTGCTGTAACGTAAGGCAGGTTGATTTCGGTCTCCATTACACTGGAGAGCTCAATCTTTGCCTTCTCAGAGGCTTCACGCAGTCTTTGTAAAGCCTGCGGATCTTTTCGTAGATCGATGCCCTGATCTTTCTTAAACTCATCAGAAATCCAATTGACTATCACCTCATCCCAATCATCACCACCTAGATGTGTGTCACCATTGGTAGCCTTGACTTCGATAACTCCATCACCAACTTCAAGAATGCTAACATCAAAAGTTCCACCTCCCAAGTCGAAAACCAGGATAATTTCGTTTTCCTTCTTGTCCAGTCCATACGCAAGTGCCGCAGCAGTGGGTTCATTTATGATTCTCAGAACTTCCAAGCCAGCGATTCTTCCAGCATCTTTTGTAGCCTGGCGTTGGCTATCATTGAAATATGCTGGGACGGTAACCACAGCCCTATTAACCGGCTCACCTAGATAGGACTCTGCATCAGTCTTGAGTTTGGCGAGAATCATGGCAGATATTTCTTGAGGGCTATACTCTCGATTGTTCATGGGTAGTTTGACACGCGCATCACCCTTTGAGCCTAAAATCACCTGATAAGGGACCATGCTTCGCTCTTTAGAAACCTCATCAAATCGTCGCCCTATGAAACGCTTTATTGAGAATACTGTGTTCTCTGGATTGATCACTGCCTGGCGCTTGGCTGTCTGACCGACAAGACGTTCACCATTTTTATTAAATCCGACGACGGATGGCAGTAAGCGCGAACCCTCAGCGGTAGCGATTACAGTTGGGTCACCACCTTCCATCACGGCTACTACGCTATTTGTAGTACCCAGGTCAATACCAATAATTTTAGACATAAAAATTTTCTCCTTTTACCTTTATCAAACGATGATATTTAAACTGATCGATAGGATATCTAACAGGTGAAAGAATTGCATAAACGCTTTGTAAGAGAATTATCAGAGCCCCAAATTTTCTTCATCAAAAGTGGGATGAATGGGAAATCCTGTTGTAATGTCAAATCAGTACATTTTTCTTGGAATTGGAATCTGAAGTTGCCCTTTTAATTTATTAAGATTCCCACTCCTTTATCTGGTGGGTGTGACAGTATTCAAAATACTTAGCCTATATATGGGTATGCTCTATTCTCTTGCTCCATGAGTAGTAGTTTTTTTACGAGCAGGAAACATGTTTCAATTTTAAGCTGGTACAAATTCTCTTTAACGTTTCTTAACCTTAAAGTATTGTTTTTTTTTAGACAAGCGTAGGGAATGTGTATTGTAGTGAGCCTGGTATTTCTGCTAAAATCAGTATGCTCGTTGTGAACAATTTGGGATGTTTTATCATAAGCTAAACGAGCATTAGCCTTCAGGCAGAGACGAGCGATATACAATTTATTTATTGGGATATGCCTTCTGATCGTTGATCAGGAGGGATAGTACAACTATTGTTGATCGGTGTAGATGGAGGAGGTTTGAGAATATGAAAGCTCAGCAGGCTTGGCAAACTGCCAAAGGGCAACTTCAATTTGAGATGCCTAAGGCTGCATTTGATACGTGGGTGCGGAATGCAGAATTCTTATCTTATGAGGATGGCAGCTTTATCGTTGGAGTCCCAAATGCATACGCACGTGATTGGTTGCAAAGTCGATTATGCAGCACAATCAATCGTCTTCTAACTGGGCTCATGAATCGGACGATCCAGGTTCAATTCGTGGTCTGGCAGAACGGGAATCAACCCCTAGAACCCGAAAGGGTAACCAATCTGGAAGAAGAAGTTGCCACGCTGCAAAACCCAAGCCTTAATCCTCGTTACACTTTTGAAAACTTTGTCGTCGGTGCCAGCAATCGACTGGCTCACGCTGCTTCGATGGCGGTTGCGGAGAAACCAGCACAAGCGTATAACCCACTTTTCCTTTATGGTGGGGTGGGATTGGGAAAAACTCATCTTTTGCACGCAATTGGCAACATGTGTGGGCATTCCGATCTGCAGGTTTTATACGTATCATCAGAAGTGTTCACGAACGATTTAATCAATGCCATTCGATCTCACACCACACAAGCTTTTAGAGATAAATATCGGAATACAGATGTATTGCTCGTAGATGACATACAATTCATCGCCGGTAAAGAATCAACCCAAGAAGAGTTTTTCCATACATTCAACACACTACATGGGCAAGATAAACAGATCGTTGTCTCATCTGACAGACCGCCAAAATCATTAATTACGCTTGAAGAGCGGTTATGTTCACGCTTTGAATGGGGGTTAACCGCCGACATCCATGCCCCAGATATTGAAACGCGCCTTGCGATTCTGCGCTCAAAGGCGGATCGAATAGGTCACAAAGTACCTGACGAAATTATGGATTTGATCGCCCACCGGGTGCAATCGAATATTCGAGAACTTGAGGGCGCACTAACCCGGGTATCTGCTTTTGCTGATCTGAGCGGACTGACGATGTCACCTCAACTCGTTGAAGTCGCATTGGCTGATTTATTACCAAGGCGTAGTACGGTTCAACCTAATGAGATTATCCGTCGGGTTGCAGATAATTTTGGGGTTAGTATGGATCACATGCTCAGTCGTGATCGCTCTCGCCAGGTAGCTGTGCCCAGGCAGGTGGCGATGTATTTGCTGCGTGAAGAGGCGAATATCTCACTTCCTCAAATTGGTAACCTGTTAGGTGGAAGAGATCATACAACCATAATGTATGGTTGTGAAAAGATTGGTGAACTTCTACAATCGGATGATCACTTAAGGAAACAGGTACTTCAGATAAAAGAGAGCCTGTACAATACCACTCAGCTCAAGCCACTCTGAGTTGGATCTTCTCTGGATTTGATATGAAGCCCAATCAGCCCTTCGTAAACTTATTGCGAAGGAGGAGTTTGCTACTCAGCCAGCGACCAAATGTGCGCAGCCTGCGCCGGTTAGTTCGTCCTGAGAGGTTCCAGGGTTCGAAATCATCATCGCTTTGAGGCCAAGGGTCCATATCGAAAAGTTTTCTGCCGATATACCGACCGAATAAAGAAAGCGTTGCCAGTACTGGAGCAGCAAGGGCAAGCCCTATAAGACCAATCAAGTTGGTGGCAATGATGGCGGCAATAAGAATTCCAGCCGGGTGAACCCTCAAATGACTGCCCATAATTCGTGGAAAAACCATGCTGTCGAGGACTTGATTCAGCAATATACAAAAAATTACAACGATAAATGCATAAATATAAGGCTGCACACCCAAATAGTTATCTGCTTGCAGAAATGCAACAATCGCAGCGGTGGTCCAAGTTAAGAAATTTCCCAAATATGGGATAAACGAAGCCAATCCAGCCAAGACTGCAATCGCTAAGGCTAAACGGGTCCCAAGCACAGTTAGCAGGAAGTAATAAGCGCCAAAAACAAAGAAAGCGTAAATGAGCTGGCCGCGAAAGAATGCCCCCCAGATCCGATTGAATCTGTAGACCAATTGCTTGATGTCCTCGCTATATCCTGGGATTTCGATATGGACGAGTTCCTGGCGCACCCGGTTTGATTCTGATAGTAAAAAGTATGAAATTAATAGGACAAACAATCCCCACCAGACCGTGGTTGCTGCACTGGCAGCTAATTTGCCAACCATACTCCCCGCCCTACTAACGACCGTTTCCAAAACGGTGAGCGCCTGGCGGAACAGGCTATTAAGATCCATTCGAGCTCCATCAATCGTGAAAGGACCGATCTGATAGTTGGTCTGGCTGATCTTGTTAAGATTTTCCGGTAAATCACTGACAAATCTTTGCACAAAGTCTACCAGGCTTTGTGCTTGCTGGAAAATCGCGAAACCTGCAATGGTGAATGCAGAGATCATGATAACAAGCAATAGCAAATAGATTAAATTTATAATGACACGCCATGAGAGGTGGCTCACCTTGCTCAGCCAACCTGCCAGAGGTTGAATTAATGACGCGAGGATGAATGAGAGAATCAGGGGGCCAATGATATTACGGAAGTAGATGACCAGACCTGCTAGAACTGCAACGATGGTCAAACCTACGATCAGTTTGGTAGTGTTTCCCCATTTCGGGGACGAAGGAACAGAGGTTGGTTGAATTGTCACGAGAGAATTAAAGAAGCTTCGAGGAACTAACTCTCTTCATGTAACCCGGCATGGTGATTGAGCTACGCTGGCGGAGTTCCATTACTCCGCAGCGATTTTGATTTCTAGCGCAGGAAAAAAGATAGAACAATCAGTATCGAAAAGAAAGCTCCTGCCAGAATACCAATCCTTTTTAGATCCTTTTTCGTTTGGCTGTAATCAGGATTGAATGCCGGTTCTGTGCTTTTACTAAATGTGCTTGTCATAACAGCGCCAGGTACTTCTGCGCGAGTTTGATATGAGGATGGGGTATAGCGTGATTGTTTCTTATTCTTCTTTGCCATTTCTTTACTCCTGTTTACGTAAACTGTCCTTCAAGGCGATGGAATTAATATTATCGACTTTGCTCCATCTATTTGAGCAGCTCAGCCTACACCGATAATTTTCCCGCCGATATGGGCATCGAATTATACTCCATTGTTTTCAAACTTGTGTTGTATATTGCCAATCTAGCGAATACGGTAGGCACGAAAGATTAAGCCAAAGGGCATCCATGGGAAAAACATTGGAGTCCTCTGCTTGTATTGTTCATGCTGGCTGCTGTTCTTGCGAAGAAAAGAGTTGTACAATACTTGATCAGGCAATATAGCAGTCATAACCAGGACTGGGATAAAACTGATGACCGCGAACAGGTTGTAGAAAAGTCGGTAATATTGAGATGAAATATCCCCCAATCGGGTTGCGACGACTCTCTTTACGTGGTGGGATGCCAACCAGGAATGATTGATATCCTTAAAGGATTTTTTGGGGGCAGCCTGCGATTGGCTATCGAGAGGTTTCATTTTTGAGTTATTTAAGCTCTTTCGGACGCCAGAGATCAACCAGTTCGCCACGCTTTTGCAAGCCTAATTCTTTCCAGGACTCAATGGGCAAACGAATCATCGCCAGGGAGGCAGTAGGCATGGATTCATTCGCACCGGTAATTTGTGTTAATAATTCTTCCATCGCCGGGTTATGACCAACAAGCATAACGTCCGATATATTGTCTGGCAAGTTCCATAATGCTTTCAAAAAAGGCAAAGGTTCGAAAGAGTATAAATCCTCACGAAACTCGAGCTCATGCAAATATTCACATTCTTCTGCCACCAATTCGGCGGTTTTCCTGGCACGGACTGCAGTCGACGAAAGGATTAATTGAGGAATTATGCCTTCCTGGCGAATTACTCTTCCCATGGCAGGCGCGTCTTCCTTGCCTCGTTTGCTTAAAGGCCGGTCGTGATCAGAAAGGCTTTCATCCTTCCAACTTGATTTGGCATGGCGCATCAAAAGAAGAATCTTCATTGTGTTGAAACTAAGTTTCCGCTTTTGATGTAATTACGTTCATTGTTTCCGAAGTCTTCATATATAAAATATTTTAAATCTATCGGGATTATTTTCTTAAACATTGCCTGGGCGGGGCAATATCGATCAGCAGAGAGTTCGATTGCTCGTTTTACAGCTTGCTCGTCCACGGCGTGACCTGAGACATGATACTCGATTTTAGCATTGGTGAAGACCTTTGGGTGTTCTTCGGCTCTACCAGCATGGAGGTGGACCTCAAAAGCAGTCACATCCTGGCGTTTTTTGCTTAGAATGGAAATTACATCCATTGCCGTGCCCCCTGCCAGTCCTATAGCTAAAAGCTCCATCGGACGAAAGCCATTGTTGTCTCCGCCTACTGAAGGATCTGTTCCAAGAGTCAATTGAAAACCGGAATCTGCAGATGCAGTGAATGTCATTCGATTTTGCCAGTTTATTTTTGCATCCATCTTATTTCTCCAAGAAAGGTGTAATATATTTTTCGAGAATTTGCCGATTTGCTGGACCGGACCACATCAGAACGATTTTCCCATCTGGATCGATCACGTACGAATTAGGTAAAGCATTGTTTTGAAAAGCTAAAACAGCTTGTTCAATTGGGTCCAACCAGATTGGATAACTTAGTTTGTACTTCTTCACATGATAGTCGACATCCTCGAGCTCACTGCCTGATTCGATGCCAATAATAACGAAATCCTGGTTCTTGTGTTTCTTGTAATACGCTTGGAGCTCGGGTAGCTCAGCCCGGCATGGTGGGCACCAGAAAGCCCAATTATTCACCAGGATTGTTTTTCCGCGATAATCCAGTAAAGATACGGGTTCACCTTTAAGGTTGGTCAGGTTAAGTTCGGGGGATTGAGCAGAGGTCTCAACCGGGACGGCTGGTGTATAAGCATTGATGTCATCGATATCCTGATTATCTCCACTCTTCAAATTAGACCATGCAAGCATGAGACCCAATATTATCAAGATGAATGCTGATAATGCCAGAACAAGCACAGCCGCAGAGTTTTTAGTATTGCTATAAAAATGAAATGGCATGGATTATGATGGATTTAGCGCCTGCTTAATTTGCTTGAGCAGATTATTTTCAGCGGCGGCGCCAACAACATTTCCAGAACCGTGGTTGATGGTTATCTGAGGCACACCACTGACATTGAAGCGTTCAGCTAATTCAGGAAATTCTGCGGCTTCTACAGCTTTAGCTTCCACCCAAGGGCTTTCTAGTGCCATTCGATAGGCAAGCAAAACTGCTTGCGGACAATATGATCCGGTTGAGGTGGCAAACACTTGCAGATGAATTGGCTCTTTCAATTTCCCTAGAGCATCCCTAGTTTTTAGGTCCAGCCCGGATTTTTGGCTGGCTACCAGCAATATACTCTGGATTAATGAGTTAAATTCGTATCCTGCCGGTATGCCATAAAAACGCACTCCATAATCGAAAGACCCATCATCTGTTTTCCTTGTAATTGAGAACCCCGGAGCTTTATCAATTTTATATCGTGCAGCTAGATCTTTATCCCTATCGATATCGTAAACGTCCAAATATACCTTATCCGAGAGTTCTGTAATTTCTTCGAGAAGTATCTGTGAGGACTCGCAATAGTCGTAGTTTGACTGGCTGCTGAAGAGTAAGATTTGCACCGGTTGGTTGAGTTCTTCTAGCACCTCTCTCACCTGGATGGTTATTGTTTCGTTGAGTAATTTATTTATCATTGTTCATAAGTTCTTTTACACCTCACCGAGGTGATCCATAATTTTCTATCAGGTACAAGCGCCAGTGGACGAGTATCCGCACATGGTACATTGAACTCGCCGACCATGTCTGGCAATACGAAGCTACCCGCTCCTCAATCTTTCTTACCTCTGGACCAAGAAGAAAGACCTGAGAGTGAAACACCTGCTCAATGGCAGCCATAATCACTGTGTGAAGCGATTCATGGGCCAGGCGAGATCACGCAGCGGAATAGCCATACGTCATGATTTCTTCATTCAGCAGACAATGACCACAGCCCCCGCCACCTTTTCCCCTAGTCCCTCACTGAACGGGTGCTATGGCGACGATTG
>Ga0209253_10003863_pt1 | contig 13102 bp, 14 predicted proteins | sample FrelakmetBRP12BR_FD_187145 | JGI IMG/M metagenome (GOLD analysis project Ga0209253, IMG submission 187145) | Freshwater lake sediment microbial communities from the University of Notre Dame, USA, for methane emissions studies - BRP12 BR (SPAdes)... | ecosystem: Environmental > Aquatic >...
GCGATCGCGCCCACCGACCCGAGCATGTCGGACAGCACGTGCAGGTAGGCGCCGCGGAGGTTCAGGCTACGGTGCTGGTGCTCGTGCAGCCGCATCGCCACGAACACGTTCACCGCCAGCCCCAGCGTCGCCACGGCCAGCATGCCACCCGCCTCCACCGGCTCCGGCGCGACCAGCCGCTGCCATGCCTCGAGCACGATGAACACGGTGAGCACCGACAGGACGACGCCGTTCACCAGCGCGGCCAGGATCTCCGCGCGGTACCAGCCGTACGTCTTGCGCTCGCTCGCGGGACGGCTGCCGATCCAGAGCGCGAACAGGGTCAGCGCCAGCGCGCCCACGTCGGTGAGCATGTGCGCCGCGTCGGAGAGCAGCGCCAGGCTGTTCGTCCACCAGCCGCCGACGAACTCGGCGACGCAGAGCACCGAGCTCACCACGAGCCCGATCGCGACGGCGCCGCGCTCCCGCCCCTGCTCGCGCTCCAGCATCGACCCCGGCGGGGCGCGCGCTCAGAAGCGGAGCAGCGCGTGGACCTCGTGCGGCGCCAGCCGCCGGCGGCCCTCGAGCACGCTCAGCTCGACCATGAACGCGCAGGCGACCACCTGCCCCCCGCACTGCTCCACCAGGTGGATGGACGCACCCGCGGTCCCCCCCGTGGCCAGCAGGTCGTCGATCAGCAGCACCCGGTGGCTCGGGCCGAGCGTGTCCCGGTGGATCTCGAGCGTGTCGGAGCCGTACTCGAGCTCGTAGCTCGCGCGGTGCGTGTGGTACGGCAGCTTGCCCGGCTTGCGCACGATGGCGAGCCCCGTCCCGAGCGCGTACGCCGCCGCCGCGCCGATGATGAAGCCGCGCGACTCGATGCCGAGCACCATGTCCACGCGCCCGCGAAACGGCGCCACCATCCCGTCGATCGCCGTCCGGAAGGCCGCGGCATCGGCCAGCAGCGGGGTGATGTCCTTGAACACGATGCCCGGCTTCGGGAAGTCGGGGATGTCACGGATGTGCCTGGTCAGGTCGATCATGACTCCGGGTCTCCCGCGCGCCGCGTGAGGGCGTCGCGAACGCCGCCGTCGTCCGGAAGGAAGAAGAGCGGGTTGCGGGCCACGTTGTCCTTGCGGATCTCGAAGTGGAGGTTCGGGCCCGTGGTCTTGCCGGTCGACCCCAGCGCGGCGATCACCTCGCCCTGCTGCACCACGCCGCCCACGAGCGCACGGTTCTCGCGATTGTGGGCGTACACCGACGCCCAGCCGTCGCCGTGCTCGAGGATGACGAGGTTGCCGTAGCCGCGAAGGCGGGCGCTGTAGAGCACCCGGCCGCCACGCGCCGCCCGCACCGGCGTACCCTCCGGCGCACCCAGGTCGATGCCGTCGTGGTGGCTCGCGCCGCGCGGCCCGAAGGGCGACTCGAGTCTGGCCCCGTCCACCGGCCACGCGAACGCCCCGCGGCCGGCCCGCAGCTCGCTCGGGTCCGGGCGCTCCGCACGCGCGAGGCGCGGGGTCACGACCGTGACCGGGACCGTCCGCTCGGCGCCCGGGATACGGATCGGTTGGCCGATCTCGATGCGGTCGGGGTCGTCGATGCCGTTCACGCGGGCGAGCTCGAGATGCGACACGCCGTACGCCTTGCCGATCCGGTAGAGGGTCTCGCCCGGGCGCACGTGGTGGACCAGGCCAGCCTGCCCGCACGCGCCCGCCACCACCGCCGCGACCACCACCGCCAACGCCCCGCCCCGCCGCACCCCTGCCTCCCTACTGGTCCTCCCAGCCGTATGCGCCGTGCAGCTTCACGAACCGGCACTCGCCCAGATACTCCTCGATGAGGCCCTCGGGCCCCTGGCGGAGGCGGACCAGCGTCTGCACGTCCTCGTCGCCCATCGGCAGCACGAGCCGGCCCGCGGGTCCGAGCTGCGCCAGGAGCGGCCGCGGGATCTGCGGCGCGCCGGCGGTCACCAGGACGGCGTCGTACGGCGCCCCGGCCGGCCAGCCCAGCGTGCCGTCGCCCACCTCGACCCGGACGCGCGCGTCGAGCCCGAGCGCCGCGAGCGCCGCGCGCGCACGCACCGCGAGCGGCTCGAGCAGCTCGATGGTCACGACCTGCGCCCCGAGCACCGCGAGCACCGCCGCCTGGTAGCCGGACCCCGTCCCCACCTCCAGCAGCCGCTCGCCGCCCGTGAGCTCGAGCGCCTCGGTCATGACCGCCACCATGTAGGGCTGCGAGATGGTCTGGCCCTCCCCGATGGGCAGCGGCGTGTCGTCGTAGGCGCGGGCGCGCAGCTCGAGGGGCACGAAGAGGTGGCGCGGCACGATCCGCATCGCCTCGAGCACGCGCGGGTCGCGCACACCCCGCGCCGCCAGCTGCTCCTCGACCATCCGGCGGCGTGCCGCCTCGAAGTCCATGCCGTGCCTCACCAGCCGCGCGCGAAGACGTCGAGCGCCGCGAACGACGCGTAGTTCGTCAGGTCGAGATGGATGGGGGTCACCGAGATGCAGCCGGCGCTGATGGCCGCGAAATCCGTGCCCTCCTCCTCCACGAAGCTCAGCTCCTCGCCGCCGATCCAGTAGTACTTGCGGCCGCGAGGGTCGATCTTCTCGACGATCGCGTCGCCGTAGCGCCGCCGGCCCATCCGCGTGAGCGACACCCCGCGCGGGTGCGCCCCCGGCTCGAGCCGCGGCACGTTGACGTTCAGCAGCGTGTCGGGCGGCAGCGGGTGCCCGAGGGCGCGTGCGACCACGCCCGCCGCGAACTCCGCGGCGGCGCGGAAGTCGTAGGGCGCGCGGCCCACCTGCGAGACCGCGATGGAGGGGATCCCGAGCAGCGTCCCCTCCATCGCCGCGCTGACGGTGCCCGAGTAGGTGACGTCGTCGCCGAGGTTGGCGCCCTTGTTGATGCCGGAGACGACGAGTGCGGGGCGCTCGGACAGGATGGCGTTGACCGCCAGGTTGATGCAGTCGGTCGGCGTCCCGTCGACCATGTAGCGCCAGGGGCCGGCCTCGTCGATGCGCAGCGGGCGGTGGAGCGTCAGCGAGTGGCTCACGGCGCTCTGCTCGCGGTCGGGCGCGACCACCACCACCCGGCCGTGCGCCGCGACGGCCTCGGCCAGGGCCGCCAGCCCCTCGGAGTGGATGCCGTCATCGTTGGACACCAGGATGAGCGGCGCCGCCTCCATGCGAAGGATGGCAGGGTGCCACCAGAGTGGCGACGCTGCAAGCGCAACGCCGCCGCCCTGGGGCATCAGGGGCATCGGGGCGAGCCGATTTGAACGGCCGACCACTCGCACCCCAAGCGAGTGCGCTACCTGGCTGCGCCACGCCCCGGCGCGGTGACCGCCCTCGTCTTAGGGAGTTGGCCGCCGACCGTCAAGCCAGCCCGGCGCCGGGGCGGCGGGGGACGGATCCCCGACCTGCCGGCCATGCAGAGCCCCGTCCGAGTGTCAATTCACTTGCCGCGGTGTCAGCGTCTCGTCACCCCGCCGGGGCCCCAACCGCGCACGGACGTGCGCGTTTCCATGGCGCGACCCTTGCACTTGCGCGCTCCAACCGGAGGGACGCATGGCCAAGACCCTGGCACAGCAGACCGCAGAGGCGCTCGCCGATTCGCCGGACGCGACCCGGAGCCCGGGACCGGGCCGGCGCGATCCCGAGATCCTCGCCGAGCTGTTCGCCCCGGAGATCATCCTCCCGGAGCAGATGCTCCAGGGCTTCCGCCGTGACAGCTACGTCTCGGGGGAGAAAGCCCTCATGCTGGCCGTGCTCGAGGACGGCATCCGCTGCTTCCAGGAGCACCTCACCAACCCGCGCTCGAACCCGCGGCTCCTCTCCCAGCAGGCCGAGGACTGGATCCGGGCGGAGGACTGGGACTGGCCGTTCTCCTTCAGCAACGTCTGCGAGACGCTCGGCATCGAGCCCTCCGCCCTGCGCCACGCCCTGCTCGACTGGAAGGCGAAGCGCCTGGCCGACGCCGAGGGGCGGGGCCGGCCGACCCCGACCGAGAAGAAGGTCTACCGCCTGCACCTGCGCACCAAGCGCGCCAGCGGCGTGCGCTGAACGCGGGCGCCGCCGGCGGTCCGATCTGCTCGTCAGCCGATCCGCAGCGGCGGCGCCTCGCCCGGCTCGGCCGCGAGGCGCCTGCAGATCTCCCGCAGCTCGGCCCGCACCCGCGCGAGGACGGCGCCCTCGTCCGGCCGGTCGGGCGCAGCGGTCGCCGCCCTCGCCCGCTGCGGCGGCGTCGGCGGGGCCGCCGCTGCGATCGCCTCGCGTGGCGCCGCCGCGCGCTCGAGGCCGTGCCGGAGGCGACGCCGTGCGCCCTCGATCGTGTAGCGCTCCTGGTGGAGCAGCCGCTTGATCGTGCGCAGCGTCTCGACGTCCCGGCGCCGGTAGAGCCGGTGCCGCGCCTCGGTCTTCTCCGGGCGGAGCAGGCCGGCGAACTCGCTCTCCCAGTAGCGCAGCACGTAGGACTTCACGCCCACCAGCCGGGCCACCTCGCCGATCTTGAAGTACAGCTTGTCGGGCACCTCGGGCTCGATGCTCATTCGTCGTCCGACGCGGCCGTCGGGGCATCGACCGGCTCGCCGTTCATGACCTTCTTCAGCACCTGGCTGGCCTTGAACGTCAGCACCCGGCGCTGGCTGATGACGAGCTCCTCGCCGGTCTGCGGGTTGCGCCCCTTGCGCGGGCGCTTCTCGTTGACGACGAAGTTGCCGAAGCCGGACAGCTTCACCTTCTCGCCCTGCTCGAGCCGCCGCTTCACGATCTCGAAGACCGACTCCACGACCTCGGTGGCTTCCTTCTTCGAGAAGCCGACCTTCTCGTAGATGCGCTCGACGATGTCGGCCTTGGTCATCGTCATGCGGTCACCTCAGCTGCGCAGCTCGAGCAGGAAGCGCTCGCGCAGCCGCTCGCGAACCCGGGCGTGCAGCGCGTTCACCTCGTCGTCGGTCAGGGTGCGGTCGGCGGCGCGGTAGGCGATCGAGTACGCCAGGCTCTTCCTGCCCGGGGGGATGGGCGCGCCGCGGTAACAGTCGAACACCCGCGCCGACTCGATCAGCGGCTCGTGCACCGTCCGGATCTCCTCGAGAATCGCCTCGGCCTCGAACGATTCGTCCACCACCACGGCGATGTCGCGGCTCACGGCAGGGAACCGCGGGATCGGGCGCGGCGCGACGCCGGCCGGACCATAGAAAGCAACGCCGTCGAAGTCAAGCTCCGCGACCCACACTTCTCCTGATAGATCAAACACCTGGGAGACCTTCGGGTGGAGCGCACCGGCCACGCCCACGGCGCGGCCGCCGAGTTCGACGCGGGCCGCCTTGCCGGGGTGCAGGAAGCGGACGTCGGGGGCCGGACGCCAGCGCACCGCGTCGGCAGCGAGCCCCAGGCCCGCCAGCACGTTGGCCAGCGCCCCTTTCAGGTCGAAGAAGTCCACCTCGGGCCCGCTGCGCTCGAGCCCGCGCGGCGGCCAGTGGCCCCAGAGCAGGACCGCGACGGCGCGTGGCTCGCGGCGCTCCCCCGCCGGGCCGACGCCGTAGCCCTTCCCCAGCTCGAACGCGCCGACGAAGCTCGCGCCGTGCGCCAGGTTCAGCCGGGCGGCGCGCACCAGCCCCACGAGCGGTGTGCGGCGCAGCTGGTCGAACTCGCTCGAGAGCGGGTTCGCCACCGCGATGGGCCGGAGGCCCGCGCCGACGAAGCCCGGGAGGACGTCGTTCGCCTCCGCGTCGGCGAAGGCCAGCGTCACCATCTCCGACAGGCCCTCGGCCGCGAGGAGGCGGCGCAGCCGCCGCAGCGCGAGCCGTGGCGGGTCCTCGCCGCCGCCCGACGCCTCCACCAGCGGCAGGGTGCTCGGCACGGCGTCGTAGCCGCCCAGGCGCGCGAGCTCCTCGGCCAGGTCCGCCTCGATGGCGAGGTCGGACCGCCAGCTGGGAGGCTCGACGAGCAGGTCCTTGCCGTCCACCGCGACGGTCGCGCCGATGGCGCGCAGCCGCCGCACGACCTCGCGGCGGGAGAGCGACATGCCGAGGAGCGCCAGCGCCCGCTCGGACCGCAGCCGCACCGGCGGCGGCGCCTGGCCGTCGGCCCCGGGGGCGTCCTCGACGATGCCGGGCGCGACGTGGCCGCCCGCGGCGCGCGCGATCATGCCGGCCGCGGCGTCGAGCGCGGCCGGGACGCGGGCGGGATCGACGCGGCGCTCGAAGCGGTACGCGGCCTGCGACGCCAGCGCGAGCCGGCGACTCGTGCGCCGCACCGCCTGCGGCGCGAAGACCGCGCTCTCCAGCAGGAGGTCGGTGGTCGCATCCGTCACCTCGCTGTCCTGCCCCCCCATGACGCCTGCGAGCGCCATCGGGCCGCGCGCATCGGCGATGACGAGGTCGTCGGCGACGAGCCGCCGCTCGACCCCGTCGAGCGTGACCAGCCACTCGCCGTCGCGGGCGCAGCGCACCACGACGCGCCCCTCGGCGACGCGCCCCAGGTCGAACGCGTGCAGCGGCTGACCCTGCTCGACCATCACGTAGTTGGTCGCGTCGACCACGTCGTTCACGGCCCGCATCCCGGCGCGCTCGAGCCGCAGCCGGGTCGCGAACGGCGAGGTCCCGACCCGCACGCCACGCACCACGCGTGCCGCGTAGCGGGCGCATAGCTCGGGCGCCTCCACCGTGACCCGGACGACATCGGCCGCCGGAGCCCCCTGCTCCCGCAGCCGGGTGCGCGGCTCGCGCAGCCGTGCACCCGTCACCGCCGCCACCTCGCGCGCGATGCCGAGCAGCGACAGGCAGTCGCCGCGGTTCGCCGTCACCTCGAACTCGACCACCGTGTCGCGGACGCCCGGCAGGTCGCGCAGCGGCGTCCCGGGCGCATGCTCCACGGACAGCGCGAGCGCCCGGTCCCTCTCCGACCCGAGGCCGCACTCCAGCTCGGAGCAGAGCACCCCCGCCGAGTGCACGCCGCGCAGCTCGACCGCCCCCACCGCGCGCCCCCCCGGCAGGGTCGCGCCCGGCAGCGCCACCGCGACGTGGTGGCCCGCCATGAGCCCGGGCGCGCCCGAGACGATGGCGACCGCCTCGTGCGCGCCCACGTCGACCTGGCAGACCTGCAGGCGGTCCGCCTGCGGGTGCTGCTCGACCGCGACCAGCCGCCCGACGACGACGCGCGCGTCGAGGTCGCCGACACCCTCGACCGACTCGACCTTGAGCCCCGTCATGGTGAGCCGCTCGGCCAGCGCCGGGACGGGCTCCGCCCAGGTGACGAGCTCCGCGAGCCAGCTGAGCGGGACACGCATGGGGGATCGGCCGCGGTCAGAAGCGCTCGAGGAAGCGCAGGTCGTTGTCGTAGAAGGCGCGGAGCTCTTCGAGGCCGAAGTGCAGCTGCGCCACGCGGTCGATGCCCATGCCGAAGGCGAAGCCGCGCACGCGCTCGGGATCCTGCCCGCCGGCGCGCAGCACCTCGGGGTGGATCATCCCGGCCCCGAGGATCTCGAGCCAGCCGCTCCCCTTGCACACGCGGCAGCCCGGCCGCGGCGCGTCCGGGGCGCCCGGGCAGCGCATGCACGAGACGTCGACCTCGGCGCTGGGCTCGGTGAAGGGGAAGTAGCTCGCCCGGAAGCGCACGCGCGAGCGCTCGCCGAAGAAGCGGCGCGCAAACGCGGCCAGCGTGCCCTTCAGATCGGCGAAGCTCACGCGGTCGTCGACCACGAAGCCCTCGAGCTGCTGGAACATCGGCGAATGCGTGGCGTCGAGGTCGTCGCGCCGGAACACGGTGCCGGGGGCGATCACGCGCATCGGCGGCGGCGTCGAGCGCATCACCCGGACCTGCACCGGCGAGGTGTGCGTCCGCAGCAGCACGTCCGCACCCGCGGCCAGGAAGAACGTGTCCTGCGCGTCGCGCGCCGGATGATCGGGCGGGAAGTTCAGGGCGCCGAAGTTGTGGAAGTCGTCCTCGATCTCGGGGCCCTCCGCGACCGTGAACCCCATCGACACGAAGACGTCGACCATCAGCTCCTCGACGACCCGGAGCGGATGGAGGTGCCCGCGGGCACGCCCGCGCCCGGGCAGGGTCACGTCGATGCGGTCCTCGGCGAGGCTGCGCTCGAGCGCCGCCGTCGCCAGGGCCGTGCCCTGGCGGTCGAGCGACCGGCCGATCGCATCCTTCACCTCGTTGGCGAGCGCCCCCATCACCGGGCGCTCCTCGGGCGCGAGCTGCCCCAGCCCGCGCAGGATCGCGTTCAGCGAGCCCTTGCGGCCGAGATAGCGGACACGGATGCCGTCGAGGGCCTCCAGGGAGGCAGCGTCGGCGATCTCCGCCGTCGCCGCCTCGCGGAGGCGTGCGAGATCGTCGCGCAATGCTAGGCGGCTGCCGCGGCGGCGCTGCTCTTCGCCAGCGCGACCAGCTCGGCGAATGCCTTCGGCTGGTCGAGCGCGAGGGCGGCCAGCACCTTGCGGTCGACGAGCACGCCGGCGGCCTTCAGCCCGGAGATCAGGCGGTTGTAGCTGAGCCCGTGGTCGCGCGCCGCGGCATTGATGCGGATGATCCACAGGCCGCGCATGTCGCGCTTGCGCTGCTTGCGGTCGCGGTAGGCGTAGGTCAGGCCCTTCTCGTGGGTCTCGCGGGCCTGGCGGTACGTCTTGCGGCGCCCGCCGACGTACCCCTTCACCGCCTTCAGGATCTTCTTGTGGCGGCGCCGACTCTTCGGGCCGCCCTTCGTGCGTGGCATGTGCCGATCCTCTTCTGCCGCGCCCGGCTACGCCCCGTAGGGCAGCAGGCGCTTGACGTTGCGCTCGTCGGCCTTGGCGACGAGCCCCGAGTGGCGGAGCCGGCGCTTCCGCTTCCTCGTCATGTGGGTGTTGATGTGGCGGAGAAAGGCGTGGTGGCGCTTCACCTTGCCCTTGCCCGTCATCTTGAAGCGCTTGGCGGCGCCCCGGTTGGTCTTCATCTTCGGCATGGTTCGTCCCTACCTGGTCACCAGCATCATCGACATCTGCCGGCCCTCCATGCGAGGCGTCTGCTCGACCGTTGCCGCGTCCGCCACGATCTCGGCGATCCTGCGCAGCATGGCCTCGCCCAGCTCGGGGTGCGTGATCGAGCGGCCACGGAAGAACACCGTGACCTTCACGCGGTGGCCCTCGCCGAGGAACGTGCGGATGTGTCCGACCTTGAAGTCGACGTCGTGCTGGCTGGTCTGCGAGCCCAGCTTCACTTCCTTCAGCTGGCTCGCCGCGCCCTTCTTGCGCGACTCCTGCGCCTTCTTCTTCTGTTGGTACCGGAACTTGCCGTAATCCATGATGCGGCAGACCGGCGGGTTGGCGGTGGGCGCGACCTCGACCAGGTCGAGCTCCTTCTCCGAGGCGATCTTGAGCGCCTCCTGCGGCGTCATGACCCCGAGCTGCTGGCCGTCCGCGTCGATGACGCGGACCTCGCGCGACCGGATCATGGCATTGACGCGGACACGCTCCTCGACGATCTTCGCTATGGGGCACCTCCTGGCATGCGGGCCGCGCTGGCCACGCGGCCGACGAAGGCCTCGAGCGCCTCGGCCGGCCGGCTCTCGCCGCCCTCGCGCGGCGCCACTGTCCCGTCGGCCGCCTCGCGCTCGCCGACCACGGCGATCACGGGGATCTTCTGCAGCTGCGCCTCGCGGATCTTGTAGCCGAGCTTTTCGTTGCGCAGGTCGGCGTCGGCGCGCAGCCCGGCGGCGGCGCACGCCTCACGCACCCGGCGCGCCCAGGCCTCGACCTTCTCGCTCACGGGAACCACCGCCACCTGGACCGGCGCCAGCCAGAGGGGCAGGCGGCCGGCGGTGTGCTCGAGCAGGATCGCGATGAAGCGCTCGAGCGAGCCGAGCACGGCCCGGTGGATCATGAGCGGGGTGGCCTCGCCGCCCTCGGGCGTGACGTACGCGAGGCCGAACCGCTCCGGCATCGCGCAGTCGATCTGCACGGTCGCCAGCGTCCAGGTCCGCTCGAGCACGTCCTTGAAGTCGAAGCCGATCTTCGGCCCGTAGAACGCGCCCTCGCCCGGGAGCACGGTGACGGCGTATCCCGCCGCGCGCGCGGCGCGGTCGAGCGCCGCCTCGGCCGCGTCCCAGAGCTCGACGCGGCCGAGAAACCGCTCCGGCCGCGTCTGCAGCGTCAGCTCGACGCGCTCGAAGCCGAAGGCGTCGTACACCTCGCGCACCATCGCGATGAACGCCGCCAGCTCGGCATCGAGCTGCTCCGGCGTGCAGTAGATGTGCGCGTCGTCCTGTGCGAGCGAGCGCACGCGCGTGAGCCCCGTCAGCGTGCCGGACGGCTCGAAGCGGTGCAGGCGGCCGAAGTCGGCGAAGCGCAGCGGCAGCTCGCGGTAGGAGTGCTTGCCCAGCTCCTTGTACAGGTAGCAGTGGCCCGGGCAGTTCATCGGCTTGATGCCGTACTCCTCCTCGTCGCTCTTCCACAGGAACATGTCCTCGCGGAAGGCGTCGTAGTGCCCGGAGGTCTTCCACAGCTCGGTCTTGTAGACGAGGGGCGTGATGATCTCCGTATAGCCGTAGCGGCCGTAGAGCGAGCGGACGTAGTCGACGAGCGTGTTGTAGACGACGGTGCCCTTCGGATGGAAGAAGGGCGAGCCCGGCGCGATGCCGTGCAGCGAGAACAGGCCGAGCTGCTGGCCGAGGCGGCGGTGGTCGCGCGCCTTCGCCTCCTCGAGGCGCTTCAGATGGGCGTCGAGGTCCTTCTGGCTGGCCCAGGCGGTGCCATAGATGCGCTGGAGCATCTCGTTGCGGGCATCGCCGCGCCAGTACGCGCCCGCCACGCTGGTGAGCTTGAAGGCCGGGACGTGGCCGGTGGCGGGGACGTGCGGGCCGCGGCAGAGGTCGACGAACTCGCCCTGGCGGTAGAGCGAGACCGGGTCCTCCGGGATGCCCTCGATGATCTCGACCTTGTAGCGCTCGCCCATCTCGCGGAAGACGCGCACGGCCTCGGCCTTCGGCCACTCCTCGCGCGTCACCGCGAGGTTTTCGGCGACGATCGCGCGCATCGCGTCCTCGATGCGCGCGAGATCCTCGGGGGTGAAGCCCTCGGGGCGCTTGAAGTCGTAGTAGAAGCCGTTCTCGATCACCGGGCCGATGGTGATCTCGACGGCGGGGAAGAGGCGCTTCACCGCCTGCGCCATGAGATGCGCGCAGGAGTGGCGGATGGTGTCGAGCCCCGCAGGCGAGTCGGGAAGGACCGGGGCGACGCTGCAGTCGCCGGTGAGCGCCCGGGAGAGGTCGAGGACCTGCGCCCCGCCGCCGTCGTCGACGCGCGCGGCGACGGCGCGAGCGAGCACCTTCCGCTGTTTGCCGGACGCGCCCTCCGCGTGCGCGCCGAGCGCGTCCCCGGCCATGGTGCCCGAGGGGAGGCGCAGCGTGGCCCCGTCCTCGAACGTGACGGTGATCTCTGGCATCCGGGGCTACACGGGGCGCGTTCGTGGTTGCGTGGTCGTCGTCGGCATCGAGGGGATAGGCCCGGGCGGGATTGAACCGCCGGCCTCTTCCGTGTCAAGGAAGCGCTCTAGCCACTGAGCTACGGGCCTGCCTAAGTCCTCGATAAGGGGCGGGAAGTACCAACCGGGCCCGGGCCTGTCAAGGCGAGCGCTACTGGCGGCGGTGCGCCTCCTGGCGGGCGCGCTTGAGGCCGGACGGCCCTGCCGCTAAGACGCCGCTGTGTCGCGCGAGCGCCTGTTCGCGGCCTTCTTCTTCGCCGTCTTCGCCTTCCTGCTGTGGCAGCTCCTGCTGTTCCTGCGCCCGTTCTTCGCCCCGCTGGTGTGGGCCGCCATCGTGGCGCTGACCCTCTACCCGCTGACCACCCTGCTCACCGGCCTGCTGGGCGGGCGCCGGGCCCTGGTCGCCACCCTCCTCGTCATCGTCACCATCACCGCCATCGTCCTGCCGGCGCTGTTCCTCGGATCGCTGCTCGTCCGCCAGGCCGGGGAGGCCTACGCCCGCGTGCAGCAGATGGCCGCGAGCGGCGAGATCACCCGGCTGCTCACGGAGCTCGAGACCTCGCGACCGGGACACCTCATCCAGCGGCTGACGGCGCCGTTCACCGACAAGATCCAGCTCGATCCCGCCAAGCTCATCCTCGGGGCGACCGGCTGGCTGTCCCAGGAGATCGTCGGCCAGGCGGGCGCGCTGGCGCGCAACGCGCTTCTCACCGTCCTGCACCTGACGCTCATGCTGGTGGCGGTGTTCTTCTTCTTCCGCGACGGCGAGCGCATCACCGCGACGGTGAAGGCGCTGCTGCCGATGGACCCCGGGCACAAGGACGTGCTCTTCCAGCGACTGTACGACACCGTCTCGGCGGCGGTGCAGAGCGTCGTCTTGACGGCGGTGGCCCAGGGGTTCCTCGGCGGCCTCGGCTACGCGTTCATCGCCGGGCTCGAGGTCCCGATCTTCCTCGGCTTCGTCACGGCGCTGGCCTCGTTCCTGCCGGTGGTCGGCGCGTCGGCCGTCTGGCTGCCGACCGTCGCCTACCTCTTCCTGACCGACCACGCCTCCCGCGCCGCCGGCATGCTGGCGTGGGGCGTGCTGGTGATGGGCATGGCCGACAACGTGATCCGGCCGCTGGTCATCGGCGGGCGCGCACGCATGCCGACCTTCCTGCTGTTGTTCGGCCTGCTCGGCGGGCTGCAGGTGTACGGCTTCCTCGGGATCTTCCTGGCCCCGGCGATCGTCGGGCTGCTGCTCGGGTTCGTCGAGATCTACGGCGAACTCTACGGGCCCCAGACGGCGAGGGCGACGCCCACGGCGCCGGGAGCTGAACGCGAGGGGCCTCGCGCCCAGGCGCCCTGAGCCCCCCTGCCGGCTCCCGCCCCGTTCCCGGCCTGCCCAGGCGCGAGCCCGCGCCGCCACCTACGCCTGCGCCGCTGCCGCCGCCGCCGCCAGGAGCCCTTCCCGCAGCACGCCCTCGGCCTGCGCCACCACCGCGCCGAGGACCTCGCCGGCCGGCCGGATGTCGCGGAACCCGCCCACGCCCTGCCCCGCCGGCATGCAGCTCCGGGCGGGGTCGGCGTGCTCGTCCCAGTAGGCCAGCACGCCCCGCTGCACCGAGACCATCAGCTGCTCGGGGAACCGCTTGATCGCCTGCGGCGCCGCCTCGCAC
>Ga0209253_10003864_pt1 | contig 13102 bp, 9 predicted proteins | sample FrelakmetBRP12BR_FD_187145 | JGI IMG/M metagenome (GOLD analysis project Ga0209253, IMG submission 187145) | Freshwater lake sediment microbial communities from the University of Notre Dame, USA, for methane emissions studies - BRP12 BR (SPAdes)... | ecosystem: Environmental > Aquatic >...
GGCCTCCTGTGCCGGACCCGCAGCAGCGGTGCCGGCAGCGACAAGCATGGCAAATCCGGCGATCGCGCCGAGCGGGTTCCCGACCTCGTGGGCCAGCCCGGCGGCCAGCCTCCCGACGGTGGCGAGCTTCTCGGTGCGCAGCAGCGACTCGCGCGCCTCGGCGAGCGCGCGGTTCGCCCCGGTGAGCTCCTGCACCTTGGCCGCGAGACGCGCCTGCTCCTCCGCCAGCGCAGCCGCCAGGCGCTCGAAGGCCAGGGCGGCGCGGTCGAGCCCCAGCGCCCCGTCCCCCGGGCCCGCGCCGCGGACCGCCCCGTCCCCCAGGATCGGCAGCTCGCCCGGCGCTCCGGCCGAGAGGCGGCGGGCGGCGCCCAGGATCCGCTCCACCGGCCGCGCCACCAGGCGCACGAGCATCGCCGCTCCGAGCGCGGCCACGAGCGCGGAGACGAGGAGCACGAGCAGCACCAGCTCCAGCGGCCGCGCCCGTCCCGAGGCGAAGAGCGCCAGGGTGCCCGCGAGGTAGAAGACCGCCCCGGCGACCACCGCCGAGGCCATCGCGAAGGCGAGGAGGAAGCGCGTACCGCGGGCTCGCATCGCCGTCGCTCAGCGAAAGAGGTCGAGCGCCGGGACGGCGCGCGCCAGCCAGGCCTGGAGCCAGAGCCACTGCAGCGCCGCCGCGGCCAGGAAGGGACCGAAGGGAACCGCGTGGCGGGGCGGCACCCAGTCGTCGTCGTCCGCTCCCGCCGCCGGGGCGCGCTTCGCCCCGGCGGGGGGCTCGGCGGGGCCCGGCTGGGAGCGCCCCACCAGGATGAGGGCCACGCCCACGAGCGCGCCCTGCACCGAAGCCAGCAGCACCACCGGCAGGAGCGCCTTCACCCCGAGCCAGGCGCCGATGGCGCCGAGCAGCCAGACGTCGCCGAAGCCCATCGCCTCCTTCCGGAACACCTTCTCGCCCGCCACCGAGACGAGCGCGAACGAGCCCCAGCCCACCGCGGCGCCGAGGACCGAGGCCCCCACCGAGGGAGCGGCGCCGAGGCCGGCAGCGGAGAGCAGCAGGCCCGCGGCCAGCAGCGGCCAGGTGAGCACGTGGGGGAGGAGCCAGGTGGCGAGGTCGATGGCGGAGAGCGCCAGCAGCGCCGCCGCGAACGAGAACTCCGCGAGCGCCGCCGCGGAGAGCCCGTGGCGCGCGAAGGCCGCCGCCGCCGCGAGTGCCGCGAGCAGCTCCACGAGCGGGTAGCGCCAGGAGATGGGCTCCCGGCAGCTGCGGCAGCGGCCGCGCAGGAGCAGCCAGGAGAGCAGGGGGAGGTTGTCGTACCAGGCGATGGGGCTGCGGCAGCGCGGGCAGCGCGAGCGCGGGTGGACGACGGACTCGCCCGCGGGGAGCCGGGCCACGACCACGTTCAGAAAGCTCCCCACCGCGGCGCCCAGCGCGAACGACCAGAGGGCCCCGATCCAGCGGAGGTGCGCCGGGAGCTCGATCACCTCGTCTCCGCTGCCCGCCCCGCCTCGCCCGCCGCCCGGCCCTCCTCGAACCGCCGGACGAAGAAGTCCTCGAGCGTCTCCCGGTGCGGGACGAGGGACACGACCCCGCCCCCCGCCTCGAGCGTCGCCCGGGCCGCCGCGTTCGCCGACTCGAGGTCGGGGAAGGAGAGGACCATCCGGGCCCCGTCGCGCGACACCAGCCTGGCCCGGCCCACCCCTTCGGCCGCGCCCTCCGGGACGTCGAGCACCGCCTCCACGCTGCGGACCCGCGGGGACAGCAGGTCGCCGATCCGGCCCACGTCCCGCAGCTCGCCCCCGAGGATGACGCCGACCCGGTCGCACAGCGACTCGACGTCCGGGAGGATGTGCGTGGAGAAGAACACCGTCTTCCCGCGCCGCCTCAGCTCCAGGATGAGGTCGCGGACCTCCTTGCGCCCGATGGGGTCGAGCCCGCTCATGGGCTCGTCGAGCACCACGAAGGCCGGGTCGCCGACCAGCGCCTGCGCGATCCCGAGCCGCTGCTGCATCCCCTTCGAGTACTTGCGCACCTGCCGGTCGGCGGCGTCGGAGAGGCCGACGAGCCCGAGCAGCTCGTCGGCGCGCCGGCCGAGGTCGGCCCCGGCGACGCCGGACAGCCTGCCGTAGAAGCGCATCGCCTCGAGGCCGGTGAGGAAGTCGTAGGTGCTGGGGTTCTCCGGAAGGTAGCCGAGTCGGCGCTGCGCGTCGCGGGAGGGAATGGGGGCGTCGAAGATGAAGGCCCTTCCCGAGGTGGGGAAGATGAGGCCCATGAGCATCTTGATGGTGGTGGTCTTGCCGGCGCCGTTCGGGCCCACGAAGCCGAAGATCTCCCCCTCCTCCACCGAGAGGGAGAGGTCCCGGACGGCGTGCACGCGGCGGCGGCGCACGCCCACCTCGAAGTTCTTGGTGAGCGCTTCGGTGCGGAGGATCGCCGGCATGGCCACACGGGATGATCGGGCCGGATCCCGGGGCTGTCAAAACCGGGGGCCCGGGCCGCCCTCCGACCGGTCCTCGCGCGTCGGCGGGAGCCGTCGCGGCCCCTCCGGGGAAGCCGTCGCTCCGTCGCCCGGGAGGCCCCTCGGGGGCGCTCGCGGTTGGCCAGGTCCGGACTGCTTTCCGGTCCGCGCCCTGTCGCCCGGCCGGGCTGGTAGGGCGGCGACCCGCGGGTGACGAAAGACGGCAGCCGACCCCCCCGATCGTGTCACGGATCGTCAGGCTCCGCGATCGCGGGACACCGCCCTTCGCGCGTTTGCGCGATAACGCCCTTGGCACCGCCCGTGCTTTAGGTCTCCGCGACAGCAACGTTCGCCGGGGGCCAGGCGGTACCCGGCACCCGTCGGCGGGGAGCCCTGTGGTGTCCCTTCCGACCTCCACACACGGAGGCAGTCACATGACGAAGAAGGCCAAGGGCTTCACCCTCATCGAGCTCATGATCGTGGTCGCCATCATCGGCATCCTCGCCGCGATCGCCATCCCCAACTTCCTGCGCTACCAGCTCCGCTCCAAGTTCTCGGAGCTGAAGACCAACGTCGAGGCGATCTACAAGTCCGAGGAGGCGCTGCGCCAGAGCGAGCGCGTGCTGTGCGCCGGCGCCCCGACGGGCGTGTTCGTCGCCTTCACCCAGGCCGTACCCGCCGGCGCCCCGACCGCCCAGAAGATCGTGTGGGCCGACGCCGACCGCGTCCTCGCCTCCGCCATCGACTGGCAGGTGCAGGGCGCGACCTACGGCCAGTACCAGGTCGCCACCGCAGCTCCGCCGGCGGGCCAGGTCCCGTGCGGTGCCGGACTCGGCGCCTTCGGCGGCGCGATGTCGGTGAGCGCCGTCTCCGACATCGACGGCGACGCCACGAACGCCACCGTCGGCCTCTGGCAGCCGCTGCGCGTCGCCGCCACCGGCGCCGTGGGCACCGCCGCCCCGGCCCTGCCTCTCACCGGCAACATGACGGTCTGCGGCGCGGCCGCCCAGCCCGGCACCATCGGCGACGGCCAGGTCACGAACTGCTCCGCCGACAACGTGTTCTAGCGCGCCGTCTTCTGGCGGGTCCCCGCCAGGCACGCCACAATGGAGGCCGCCCGCTCGCCGGGCGGCCTTCGCATTTCTCGCGGGAGACGATGAGCTCGACGCGCCGGACCCTCCTTCTCACGCTGGTCGTCGGCGCCACCACCCTCGCGCTGGCGGCCGTGCTGAGCCTGCGCCTCGCCTCGCAGGCCGAGGTGCGCCCCTACGACGTCACGCACGTCCCGAACGGCGCCGTGGCCCGCGTCGCCTCCCTCGGCCACCGCAACCTCGTCTCCGACCTCTACTGGCTCGCGATGGTGCAGTACGTCGGCGACCCCTTCGCCGACCGGCGCGGCTACGAGAAGCTCCTCCCGCTGGCGGAGCTGGTCACGGACCTCGACCCGCGCCACGGCTACGCCTACCAGACCGCCGGCATCGTGCTGTCGGCGGCGGGGAGGATCGAGGAGTCGAACCGCATCCTCCGGAAGGGGATCGAGAAGGGGCCGCGCTGGTGGACCTTCCCCTTCTACCTGTCCTTCAACCACTGGTTCTACGGGGGCGACTACGCCGAGGGCGCGCGCTGGGCCGAGGTCGCCGCGCGCATGCCCGGGGCCTCGCCGAACATCAGCCACCTCGCCGTCTCGCTGAAGTCGAAGGCCGGCTCCCCGGAGGACGCGCTGCGGATGCTCGACGAGCTGCGGGCCACGGTGACCGACGAGGCGCTCGCCCAGCGGCTCGACGAGCAGCGCAAGCTCGCGGTCCTCGAGCGCGACGCCCAGCTCCTGGAGCGGGCCGCCGCCGAGTACGAGTCCCGCCGGGGCGCCCCCATCGGCTCGCTCGACGACCTGATCCGCTCCGGGCTCGTGGACCGCATCCCTCCCGACCCGTTCGGAGGCCGCTACGAGTGGCGCGCCGACGAGCGCCGCGTCCGCTCCTCCGTGAACCCCTTCCGCTTCACGCTGCGCGACGGGCCCCGCCAGCCCCACTTCCAGTACCGAGCCCCGGAGGTCCGATGAGGAGCGTCGCCGCCATCGCCGGCGTCACCGTGCGCGAGGCCGTCCGGCAGCGGCTGGCCGTGAACCTGCTCGTCTTCGCGCTCGGCCTCGTGGCTGCGTCGGTGACGCTCTCCCAGCTCACCTTCGGCGAGCAGTACCGCATCATCGTGAGCATCGCGCTCTCGGCGATGGAGGTCTTCGGCACGCTCATCGCGGTGTTCCTCGGGGCGGGCGTGGTGGCCCGCGACGTGGAGCGGCGCAGCGTCTACCCGGTGATCGCGAAGCCCGTGTCCCGCGGCCAGTACGTGCTGGGGCGCTACCTGGGGCTCGTCGCCACCACCACGCTCAACCTCGCCGTGATGGCGGCCCTCTTCGCGCTCGTCCTCGGAGGGTACCTCCGGGGCTTCGGGTTCGTGCGCGACACGCCGTTCGTCGCGGTGCTGGCGGCGCTCGCGGTCGGCTTCGCGGTGGTGGCGGCGATCGCCACCTTCTTCTCCTGCTTCACCACCGCCACGCTCGCGGCCATCTTCACCCTCTCGCTGGTGGTGGCCGGCCACCTCTCCTCCGACCTGGTGCGGTACTGGGCGAAGCAGGGACCCCTGGCCCGGCTCGCGAGCCAGGTGGCCTTCGTGGTCGTCCCGAACCTCGAGGCGCTGAACCTGAAGGAGGCGATGGTCTACCGGGACCCCGTCCCGGCCGGCTTCGCGCTCACCGGGCTCGGCTACGGGCTCCTCTACGCGGTCGCGGTGGTGGCCTTCGCCATGGCGGTGTTCTCGCGCCGCGACCTCCGCTAGGCCCCGACCCTGCAAACACTTCACAGACCGCACCCAGGTGCATGTGGCCCCGTGTGGCCGGAGGTGGGCCGCTCCGGGCAAGTGCCCGGGAACACGGCGCCGCCCGCCGACCCCACCGGCCCACCGCTCGCCTGCCTCTTGCAGGCGATGGGACCGAGGTCCTGCAAGCCATGACGCTGCGCCGTCCCCGTGGATTCACCGCCGTCGAGCTCGCCATCGTGCTGGGGATCGTCGCCGTCCTCAGCGCCGCCGCCTGGGCGAGCCTGTCGCGGCTGCGCCCGCGCGCCCGGCTCGCCGGGTCGGCCACCGAGCTGCGGTCGCTCCTCTACGGGGCCCGCCAGGCCGCGCTCGCCACGGGCCACGACGTGGTGGTGATGCTGTTCCCCCGGTTCGGCGGGCCGGAGGGCACCGGGAAGATCGTGGTGTACGAGGACGGCGACTTCGCCCTGTTCAACCCCGCCGCGCCGCTCAACTTCGACGGCTACGACCCGGGGCAACCTGCCGCCGGCCCTCGCAGCCAGGTGATCTCCACCCACGACTTCCCCCCCACCGTGGTGGTGGGGCCGGCCGGTGGTGCCGGCACGGGCGCCGCGCTCGTCGCGCCGCTCGCCGGCATCCCCATCGACGTGGACTGCTCCTTCTGCGGGAACCAGGCCGACCGCCGCGGCGCCATCCGCTTCGACCCGCGCGGCCGCGCCTTCTTCCACCCGGCGAACGGCTTGCCCCAGGCCGGGGTCCGGGGCGGGAGCCTGAGCCTCGCCTCGGAGCGGCTCCAGGGGCAGGTCACCCTCGTCGTCCTCTCCTCCACCGGCGCAGCCCGCACCATCGTGAACAGGTAGGAGGCCGGCGTGCGCGGACGACGCGGATTCACCCTCATCGAGGCGATGGTCGCCATGTCGATCCTCCTCGTCGGGGCGCTCGGGATGATGGCGCTCCACGGCGTGGGCATGCGGATGAACAGCGAGGCCCGGGAGGTGATGCGGGCCGCCGCCATCGCCTCCGACGTGCTCGGGCAGATCAACGGCTGGGAGTACGACGACCCGCGGCTCGCCAACGCGAACACGGCCAACGACGGAGACCTGGCCGACGGCGCGCTCGCCTTCGAGGCCTACGGCAGCACCCCGCCGTTCGACTTCGACGAGGCGAGCCTCGCGCTCGGCGGCCGGGACTGGAACGGCATCCCCACCGCCCAGCTCGCGGTGGGCGGCTTCGAGCGCTTCTGGAACGTGTCCGAGGCCGACGACGCGAACGCCAACGGCCTCCCCGACGGGCGCCGCGTGGCGGTCCTCGTCCGCTGGCTCGCCGGCGGGCGCTACCACCGCGTCGTGCTGCTCGGCTTCAAGGTGAACCCGGTGGACCGTCTATGAGCTCGCGACGCAACCGAGGCCCGGGGGGATTCACCCTCGTCGAGCTGCTCGTGGCCATGCTGGTGGCGGTGATCGTCGTCGGCGCTGCGCTGGCGCTGCTCCGCGGCCAGCAGCGCGCCTTCTTCGCCAGCGCCCAGGACCGCGCCGAGCAGGAGACCGGTCGGCTGGCGCTCGGCGACATGCTCCAGAACCTGCGCCTCGCCGGCTACGGGCTGGACCCGACGATGGCCTTCGACTTCGGCCAGGCGACCACGGTGATGGACCGGGCGCCGACGGGGCCGGGCGTCCCCGCAGTGGTGTTCGGCGGGGACGCGGCCGGCGTGACCGGGTTCGCCTGCGCCGCTCCGGTGCAGTGCCGGGACAGCGTGAACGGCCCCGACGAGCTCGCCTTCCAGTACCGCAGCCCGTACTTCAACCGGCCCCTCGTGGCCGTCCCCGACCTCGACACGCTCGTGATCCAGGGCCCGCTGAACCAGCCGCTCTTCGACGGGCAGGTGCTCCAGGTGGCCTGCCTCCAGGGGGCGATGACCTGGGCCTACGTCCAGGTCGGCGGATTCGTCCCTGCGAGCCCGGTGCTCGGCGTCGTCCGCATCCCCCTGCGCGGCGGTCAGGGGCTCGACTTCCCGAGGCAGAACCAGGCGCTCGGCGACGCCTGCTTCCTCGCCAACGCCCAGGTGATGAAGGTGGAGCGGTTCCGCTACTTCATCGACACCTACCAGGAGGACGGCCAGCGCGTGCCCTGGGCCACCCCGGGCGCGCGGCCGTACCTGATGCTCGACCGGGGGCTCCGCGACCAGGCCGGGAACGCCGTCACCGAGGTGGTGGCGCCGGACATCGAGGACCTCCAGGTGGGCTACGTCTTCCCCCTCTCGCTCCCGGGGACGCAGCTCGTGGGCGAGGAGTCCGGCGTGCAGCTCGCCAACAACACCGGCGACGGCAAGGGCATCGAGCTCGCCCCGCCGGGCGGCATCCCCACCTACCAGACGGCCCGCCTCTCGGCCATCCGCAGCTCGCACCATCCGGCGAACGTCCGGGCGGTGCGGGTCGCGGTCCTGGTCCGGGGGCCCACCCCGGACGCGCAGCAGACGGACCCCACCCTGCCGGCGGTGGGCAACCGCCCGGCGCTGGCGGGCGAGCCCCTCTACCGGCGCTCCGCCTTCCAGACGAGCGTGGCCATCCCGAACATGGAGAGCCGCGCCCCGATCTTCCCCTCCCTCGGCACCGGCGCCGACCAGCTGAACGTCGGCGGCGGCTAGGAGCTGGTCCCATGAACGCTCGCTCGCAGCGCGGAAGCGTCCTCCTCATGTCGGCCCTGGTGGTCGTGGCCATCGCCATCATCGGCGTGGCGGTGATCCGCTTCGCCTCCCGGGAGGTGGCCGGGGCGACCTCGGCGCGCAAGGCACAGGCGCTGGTGGCCTGCGCCGACGCCGGGCGGCAGCTCATCGTCTCGCAGTTCAAGGCGCTCGGGAACGCTCCGGTCTCCCTCACCGCGCTCAACGTTCCGATGGAGGCGAACACCCGCGTCGTCGGCGGGCACTTCGACACCGAGGGCGTGCAGGTGAGCCAGGTGACCTACCTGCCCGAGGTCGCGTTCGGCCCGGACCGCGGCGTGGTGCAGGACATCAGCAACCGCATCGTGGGCACCGGCGGAGGCGGGAGGCCGGTGAAGGTGGTGGTCCACTGCCAGCAGGCGGGGGACGGCACGGCCGGCAGCGGCCGCCAGCTCGAGGTCGAGTTCGGCCTGCGGTTCGGAATCTAGAGGAGACGACCATGCACCCCCCGACCCCCATCCGCCCCAGGCTGCTCACCGGCCTGGCCGTCGGCCTCGCCGTGGCCGCCGTGCTCCCGATGCGCTCCGACGGCGGCCAGAGCGAGTGCTGCAACGTCGCCTCCTCGCTCGCCAGCACCATCAACAACCCCACCGCCGGGGACGAGCAGTTCTTCACCCTGCCGGTCGGCCCGGCGAACCTGATGCTGCTGCTCGACACCTCCGGGTCGATGGACGAGCTGCCCCAGTGCGGCGACTCGAACGGATGGGCGACGGGCCTGCCCACCTGCAACTGGCCGGCCGCGCTCCCGCTGCGGGCCACGACCGGCGTGAACGGCACCTGCGGCGTGGGCGGCGACGCCAACCTCGCCTGGATGCACTCCTACGCGCCCACCGACACGCTCGTGGACCCCGGCCAGGGCCTCGCCGCGAACGGCCTCGACGACCGTCCCACCTGGGGGACCGGCTGCGTGGGGAACAACTGCCTCTTCCAGCCGAGCCAGATCTACGGGTACGGCCAGTGGAACGAGACCTCGGCCGTCCCCTACCCGGACTGCCGGCTGCGCACCGGAGCCGCCCCGGGCGCCGTCGTGAACGACGGCGCGGGGAACCCCGTCGGCCCGGACGACGCCGAGTGCCGCCGCTGCCTCTTCGGCGACGCCAACACGGCGCCGACCGGCTTCTACTTCTACTCCTACCGCTACGTGGATGGCGGCGGCACGGTGCGCCGCAACCGGGTGGTGCTCTTCAGCGGCGGCTGGCTGAACGCCAACCCGCCCAAGTTCATGTCGGCGCGCAAGGTGGTGAAGCAGACGGCCTGGATCGACCCGGCCCGGCCTGCCAACACCGACGTGGCGCGGTTCGGCCTCACCTACTTCTCCGGCGACATCGCCAACCGGGCCCAGATCATCGTGCCGCTGGGGCCGAACAAGGCCAACACCTACCCCACGAACGGCCCGGCGATGGTCCAGGCGCGCCAGCTCATCCTCGACGCCCTGAACCGGCGCTGGCCCGCCGGCGTGAACCTCCCGAGCCTCACCTCCGGCAGCACGCCGATGGCGACCGCGCTCTTCCGCGTCGGCCAGTACTTCAGCAGCGTGAACCGCTACACGGGGTGGTTCGGCGCCGCCTACGAGCTCGCCGGCTACCGCGAGTACGTGCGGGGGACCATGCTCGCTCCCTGGGCCGGGGCGGTGGGCTCGAACTGCTCCATCTGCTGGGGCTGCCAGACGAACGCCACCATCATCGTCACCGACGGCTCCCCGAACAACGAGTCCGGGATTCCGAACACGATCACCACCTTCGACCCGGTGACCTTCCAGCTCGGGATCAACTGCAGCGCCAACGGCTCCGGCTGCATCCAGCCGGTGGACGGGCGCGTCGCGCTCGTCCCCCGCGTCGCCTCCTGGCTGCACCAGAAGGACCTGCGCGTGGACCTGTCGGTGAGCGACCCGCAGACGGTCACCGTGAGCGCGGTGAGCTTCAACGTGCCGACCGGGGCCCCCCAGCGGATCCTGCAGGCCACCGCCAACATGGGCGGCGGCTCCTACAGCAACGCCGCCGACGGGCGCGAGCTCGCCAACGCGGTGGCCCGGGCCGTCGAGGAGATCGTGACCCGCGCCAACTCCTTCAGCGCGCCGGCGGCGAGCTCGCTCTCCACCATCCACACCGTCTCCTCCGAGGTGTTCGTCACCCGCTTCAAGCCGAACGACACGCCGGCCTGGGAGGGGCACGTCTTCCAGGGCAACCTCTTCGACGAGTTCCTGGCGGGCTGCGACCCCACGCGGCCGCCGGACCAGCAGGCCCAGGTCCGCTGCGGCCCGAAGACCCTGAGCGCCAACTTCAACGGCGACTCCGACGCCGCCGGCAACAGCGTCTGCACCGGCGTGTTCATGGTGGACACGGACTGCGACGAGATCACCGAGGACCCGCGCACCGGCGACTTCATCAAGAAGGGCACCGGCGGGACGCCGGCCAGCCTCGTCTGGGACGCGGGGCGCGTGCTCTCCGACCCCACCCGCACCGGGTACCGCACCGCCCAGGAGGGCCGGCCCAACTCGCGGGTCCTCTACACCGCGGTGCCCCGCCTCGACGGGAGCTGGGACACCATCCCCTTCGACTCCGCGAACCTCCCCCGGTTCGAGGCCTTCATGGGCCTGACGCCGGACTGGTGCCTGAACGTGCTGCGCCTGGCGCGGCTCTGCGGCACCGCCACCACCCCCGCCTGCCCGCTGGTCGGGGCCTGGACGGCGGGCGCCACCACGCAGTGCGCCCAGCAGGTGGTGCACTACGTGCGCGGCTGGGACGTCCTCGACAACGACGGCGACGGCTGCGCCGGCCCGGGGAACCCCAACAACGTCGCCACCTGCGCCTCGGGGGCGCTCGGCGAGCAGCGCGACCGGGTGAACGACTCACGTCCCCAGGACAAGGCGTTCTGGAAGCTCGGCGACATCTTCCACTCCTCGCCGGTGCTCGCCAAGCCTCCGGTGGCCGAGCGGGTCTGCGACACCGGGTACGACAACCAGTGCGTCGCCACCATCCGCAGCCCCGGGTACTTCCCGGACCAGACCGCCACCGAGACCTACAGCGCCTGCCGGCCCGAGTCGGACGCCTACGAGGCCTGGCGCTACCAGTGGCGCGACCGCCGCCGCATCCTCCTCATCGGCGCCAACGACGGCATGCTGCACGCCTTCGACGCCGGGACCGCCGACAACAGCAAGGCGCGGGACGCCGACTGCAGCCTCCCCTACACGCAGGGCACCGGCGAGGAGCGCTGGGCCTTCGTCCCGCCGGACATGCTGCCCCGGCTCAAGGACACGCTGCTCGGCCACCAGTACACGGTGGACGGGAACACGATGCTCCGGGACGTCTGGGTCGACGCCAACCGGGACCGGGTGAAGCAGCGCGACGAGTTCCACACCGTCGCCATCTCCACCGAGCGCGCCGGCGGGACGCAGCTGAACGCGCTCGAGGTCACCGATCCGGATCGGCCCACCTTCCTCTGGACCTTCCCGCCGCCGTGCTCGGACGAGGCCCAGTGGATGGGCCAGTCGTGGGCCGACTTCGCGCCGCGCCCGCCCCCCGTCGGGCCGGTGAAGCTCAGGCTCTCCGGCGGGGCGACGGACTCCAAGGGCCGCGACTTCGAGGAGCGCTGGGTCGCCATGGTGAACGGCGGCTACGACCCCGCCATGGGCGCCGGGCGCGCGGTGTGGATGGTGGACGCCTGGACGGGCCAGGTGCTCTGGCGCTACACGGACGACGACTTCAAGGCCCAGAACGGCTACGGCGCCGGCACCAGCATGTTCCCCGTTCCCGGAGCGGTGGCGCTCGTGGACCTCGGAGACCCGTCCCGGCCGCGCTTCGACGCCGACGGCTACTTCGACACCGCCACCTGGGGCGACATGGGCGGGAACCTCTTCGTGGCCCGCTTCCACGAGCCCGGGGTCCTCGACCCCAACACCGGCCGGGTGACCAACTGGCACGCCGGCCGGACCTTCGAGCAGCAGCGGCGCACCGACGACCTCCAGTACGCGGCGGGGCGCAGCCCCTTCTTCTTCATGACCACGAACACCTACGACCCGCAGGGGAAGTCGCTCCACACCTACGCGGGGGGCGGCAACCGCGAGCGGATCATGCAGCAGGGCGAGGCCTGCGGCCCGGACAACCTGGTCTCCTGCTGCCGCGCGGGCTGCACCGCCGACGCCACCACCACCGACAGCTACGGGAGCTGCGGCTTCCAGAACCACTTCCGCTGCGAGAGCGGGCGGTACCTGCACGAGGCCACCTCGGCGAGCGCCACCTGCGGCGGCGCGGCCGCCTGCGGCGCCGGCGCCGGCTTCACCTCCAGCGTGCGGCTCCAGTTCAGCTGCCCGGGCGTCGGGGCGGTGCCGGACGTCACCGCCTCGGTGAGCTGCGCGGCGGACGGCACCTGCGCCAGCCTCTCCACCGTCGGCGACAGCCAGATCTACACGAACACCGCCACCTGCCCGACGAACCGCTTCTTCGGCGTGCTGTCCTACGGGCGCTACCCGGAGAAGGTCTTCTCCACGGCGGCGGACGCGGTGCGCTTCGAGCAGAACCGCTACACCGACGCCTCGTTCTCGGCCGCCGGCACCTGCTCCTCCACCGGCGGAAGCTGCACGCTCGTCGACACCACCACCGCGCAGGCCCGCATCGACCAGCCGTACCCGACCTGCGGCGGCGGCGTGGCCCGCTGCTCCGCCACCTCCGACGACCCGGGCTGGTTCTACCAGTACGGGACCACCTGCCCCGTCGCCACCTGCCCCGGCGGCGGCTGCAGCAACGAGAAGACCGGTTCGGCGGCGGGCGTCGTCTTCGGCTGCGCGCTGTGGAACGGCTTCCAGCCCGTGGGCGCCCAGGCGGGCAACGACCCGTGCACCGGGAGCGTGGGGACGCCGATGGTCTACGGCTACGCCTCCGACTTCGTCTCCGGCGTGCCCACCGGCAACTGCGGCTACAACACCTACCCGGAAACCGTCCTCTACCGCGCCCAGCAGCGCGGCACGGTGGCGCCGCCCTCCGGCGGCATCTTCCGGGTGTCGGTGAGCGCCAAGGGCGAGGTCTCCTACTCCTCGCTGCAGATGGACCCGGGCGCCGCCCCGACCTCCACGCAGACCGGCACCCGCAGCGACATCGCCGAGCCGGTGTACTGGCTGGAGGTC
>Ga0209253_10003865_pt1 | contig 13101 bp, 13 predicted proteins | sample FrelakmetBRP12BR_FD_187145 | JGI IMG/M metagenome (GOLD analysis project Ga0209253, IMG submission 187145) | Freshwater lake sediment microbial communities from the University of Notre Dame, USA, for methane emissions studies - BRP12 BR (SPAdes)... | ecosystem: Environmental > Aquatic >...
CGTAAGCGAATTCGTGTTGACCTTGACTTTACCTGATATGCAGTAGCCAACGTTGGCTTCGGGCGATGTCCAATTCGACACAACTTCGACGCCTGCCGCCCAATACGCAGAGTCCCATATGCTCACATCCCATTGTGCACCGCTGGTAACAGTATATGTGGCAAGTCCACTAATCGCGGTGTCGCGGAAATCTACGTCAATGTCGGTCAGGAATGAGATATTTCCGTTCACTGCTAACGTCGGACGGTACATCATAGTGCGCTTCTGTGTGCCAGGCCGGCTGAAATAACTGAATGCCTGCTTACCATAAGCAACAATATTCGCATTGTTATCTGACGTGCCGGTCCATGCTTTAACCACCTTACCGACAGCACCGTAATATAATTCGCGGTTGAAAACGACGAAACATTCAGCAGCCCATTCGGTAAACTTGCACCATGATTTCGTGATCGTATTCATCACGTACTGCTCGTGTGTGCCGCCTTCAGCTTTCGGTATATTAAAGATCAATGCCGATTTTGTTGGGTGCAATACACCTTCCCATCCATAAATCGAACCGTAGGTCAGCGCCGAGCGGTTAAACGAATTCTCGATCTTGTTGGTTATCGCTGTGCGGTTGTCGATGGCCGCAGATTGTAGCGCAGCACTGAGCGGAAATGCGCCGTTCTGGCAGATCAGAATCAGGTCGCCACCATGCTGCACGAAACAGCGGCGACCAAGGGGTTCGCCCAGCTTGAACACACCGACCTTCGACCACGCTACGGCTGACGACGGGTTCGTGCCTTTGTAGATGATCACTTGTCCTTTACTGGTCACAAATACCACGGCATCATCAATTCCATCGCCACCATCGAAAGTCCATGTCGCACCGGCAACCAGATAGCCACCTTCCGTCGCTTCGGCATCCAGCGGGAACTCGGTCAGTGCGCCGCCCGCTGCGCCCGCAGCCAGATACCAGAACGATAGCGAATCCTTCTCGATGAAATACAGCCGGCCTTTGGACGCAAAAGCACTTATGATGGAAGTTGTAGTCAGGCCAGTTAGCGCCGGGCTGCTGGCACCATCGACGGCAATCCATGTCGTGCCGTTGTAGTATAGCGGCTTATCGACACCGTTGAACATCATCAGATAGTTATTCGTGCCATCACCGAAATTCAACCACTGGTGTTTGGCATTGGTACGGGCTGCAACCGACGCGCCAACCGCCCCGGCAGAACTCACGTCATACACCCCTGCCGACGTAACGCCAAACATCTTGTTAGTGCCATTCAGTGCGTTGTATACGGCTAATGTGGATACATTAAGCGACATGCCTGTCACATGGTTGGAACTTCCGCCACGCACCTCAAGGTATGATGTGCCTGGAAACCAATTTTCAAGCGTAATCGCGTCGGTAATTGGCATAGCTGCCAGAGCATCCCGATCATTCCAACCGCCGAGTGGCGCAGGGTACGATTTCGACATACTAACCATCTGGCGTGGTGCAGACCCCTTTCGTCTGGCTGGTGTTCTCATAGTGTAGGCTGATACCCTTCAATAGACACTGCCATTTTCGCGGCAGCACCCGATGTATTTGTAACTCGGAATAAGTAAACAGTCGATGCTTTAAGTAAGAACTCCCCGCCAAAATTGAACGTGCCACCTGATGTAAAGTTTTTCTCGCCTGCGGCCAGATAACCCGTGCCATTCAATTGCGTACCCGTAGCGGTGATAGTTGGCGTATGCGTAACGGTTCCACTCCACGCTTTCGCTGACCCACGGTTATGATTGCTCATGGTAACAGCCGTTCCCGCCGCACTGAATGTAGCATTTTCAAATAGTTGTACTGTGGCATCACCGGCTGCATTTGCCGAAAATACAACATGCGGGATAGTTGTTGTAGTTTGAAACAACATGTCGATTGTTGCATTATTTGCTACGGCAGCATTATAGTATCCGCCGGAAAAATATCGACCTTCATGCACTTTATTATGAACAGTGTCTATTACCGAAAACTGGTTAGCGCCTGATACTGGTTCCAAACCGTCGGCACCGACTAGCGTGAATAGTGCGGCTTCGCTGTTCGGGTCGAATCGGAATTTCTGATTGCCGTAAATCCGTTCAGCCATTACGGAACACTCCAATTCCCATCAGGAATAACGATACCTGGACGCGGTGAAGCGTATCCACCTGCTTGATTGAGTCGCTTTTTCAATCCGTTATGACCGAGCGCCTTGGATACCATCGCCTCGTAGCTATTGAAATCTTCGGCGTAATCGAACCCCTTTTCTTTCTTCCAGCGCCAGCGTAACCCGGCGATCACTATCTTTTCGGGCAATAGGATGACATCGGTATCCAGCGTGAACAGTTGCTTGTAAGTGATACCGTCAGCGCCGAGAATCCAATTTTTAGACACGTACTCAAATGTCCATGCGTTACCGGCAGTCGGCACAGGGTTGGCAATCAACTTGCCGCCACGAATCCGCGCTTGAGGTTTCGGCCCGGTTGCTGTCAATGCTTTCGCTGCAGCCCATTCCTGACCGTCCAACACCACGACCGGCAGACGCTGGGTACGATCCCAAAACGAATCAGCCTTGAAATGATCGAAGCCATTGGATGCAATTGTCGTTATTGCACCCTGATCCTCGGCTGCCAGTGTAGTATGGATCGCCTCGAACGTAAGTTCCTGCCAATCCCCACGGTCAGCCAGCGCAATTCCTTCTTCTTCAAGCAACGCCCGTAACTGCAATACCTGCCTGTCCGTCGAACCACTGACGGTATTTGGAATAGTAATGTTCGTGCGGCTACACACATTCTGGATGACCGTGAGCATTGTCATAGGTTATTCGCTCCGTGGTACTCGTTGCTTGCGCACAGGGGCGGGTGGCGCGGTGTCGAGAATATCCGCCACCCCGATAGGCTCTGCGCTTGCAGGAATTTCGGCCAATGGAACTGCCATCGCACGAACCTGTGCGCTCAACCCCATCACCTGATCGACCAATGTAGCGATTTCGGTACGCAGGTTATTGTTTTCGGTCTTGAGTGCGGCGACTTCCATCGTCAATGGACCATGATCGTTGACTGATTGTAACCATGCCTTCGCTTTGTTGCGCAAGTCCATTGAACCCATACCCATTCGACGCAAGCCTTCGTCATTGGCTCCAGCCAAATCCTCGACAGTCAGGCAATTGATGCGAATCAGCATTTCTTGCTGTGCCGGGGAGATCAAACCCCAACCCTTGATTGGCGTACCGTTCAACGGAATTTCTTGCCCATTTAGCCAACGGCTATATGCTTCTTGCCAAATTTCAAGCCATCGCTCAGGTGTGCGACCGGCATTCACGTCCTGCTTAACTTGTGCGAACCACGTGGTAGCCTTTGAGCGAAAACAGTCCTTACTATAGGCAGGTGTCACATTCACGTAATCTACATCAACCGCGACAAATCGACCCTCTCGTAGACTCGCAACCTTATCTTCGACAGGAATCCGTTCAAATGATACGTGAGCCGGGCGTTCTTCGCGGTTAGCGAGTTCTGAGGCAGACATCGATATTCTCCTTTGTTGACGAAATGCATCCGTGAACCACCAGTTGCCTAGTGGTTCACAGCTACATTAAGCCACTTGACCCTGCGCGGAAGGATATATCACGAACGCCTGACCATAACCCGTATAGGTTCCAGTCATCGTGATTTGTCCAGTTGCCGTGCAATTCTTGTCACCCAGCGTTCCAATCGCGCTACCTGTGTAGATAGTGCGACCATCAGGATCGAGCTTCGCAATGACGGTTGACGCCGGAATACCAGTGCCACTGATCGCCATACCCAGGAAGAAACCAGAATAGTCACCGTTGCAAACGATTGTCCCAGACGAGATTGTCGTTTGAACGGATACCGTATTGGTTCCAGTTGCAGCTACCGTGTTGCGCGTTCCGAGCAACTGCTTACCGTTCGCCAGAGTTCCGGCAATACCTGCTGCCGCAACAGCAACTGCGGTATCTGCCGCTACTGTGGCATTGGTTTTGTAAACAACGGTGCCCGAAATCTGCAACCAGCCGAACGTACCCGATGCCATTGGCGCCATCGCCACACCGAACGGAAAACCTTGTCCGGCAGTCGATGGTAACAGTGTTCCAAGATACGCTGTGGGAACACCCAGAGCACTTGCTGCACCGCCAATAGCGACCAGGCTACCCTTAAGAATTGCATCGTTAGACTTGATGTAGATAAACTCACCAAGACCCCAAAATTCATCCACCGCACTGCATTTTGTACCGAGCGGATGACGCTGCGTTGTGTCAGGTGCAAACCAATCATTGAATGGCTGCGAACCTGCGAATCCAATCGCTTTAAACATAATAGTCTCCTTGTCTTTCGGTTAATCGTCGCTTACGCTACGATCACGCCTTGCTGATGACGGTTGGAAAGTGTCAGGTTGCCCATCCACAGGATCGGAATAACTACACCATCCTGATTGATCGGGCGCATTTCATCCATGATTTCCATATCCGCGTCTTGGTGAACAACCAGTTCCAGATAGTTGGTATTCAGGAAATACGCGTGGCTGGATGGAATACCCGAATTGCCATCAAATTCAACGTCAGCGGTCTTATACTTCATGGACACAATACCTGCATCAGCTTTCTCGGAGCTAGAGTAGCGCTTGAGCGACACCTGACTGGCCTCGAAATACTGGTAGTAGGTGTTATCCATGATAATCAGGTCTGGCCGATCATCCGAACCACGATCCAGATTCAACCACAGGGGGAGCATCATCGAGTTTTCGATGGTACTGGCCGAAGCGGTTACGCTGTTGGTCGAGCAATCGAAAATCTGATTTTTCCAGAACGTGTAGGTGCCGGAAACGATGCCGCCCACTGTGCCTGTGCCATCATCGGATACCAGCGCTTGCAGACCGTTGATCTGGTTGCTTGCCGTACCGTTTGAATACAGGTCAGACGAGAAGTTGTTATTGAAGGTGCGAAGGGCGTTCTTAATGCGAGATTTCGCCAGGTTGACGATACGGCTGTCACCTGAGTTAATCCGCAGATCACGACCGGACGCGACCACATTGATTGCGATCTGGCGCCATTGGTACTCAGCGGCGCTAATCGTGTCGGATTGCGCGATGTTCAGCAGGTCCCAATCACTGTAGCGTTGGTATGTGCTGTTCGTGGTATAATCCAGCGGGCAGGCGATGGTCAGACCGCCATCTTCCTTGCGGTAATTGCCACGCTTATACATCCGGCGCAGCAATGCGTTACGGTTGGAAACGTTATCCTTGATTTCCTTGCGATGCTTGCGGAACGTGGTCGAAACCAGTTCCGTGAATGTGCTATTTGGACTAGCCATGATGGCCTCCTATGGTCAATGAGTTCGAGAGCGGATTTCGCGTAGCGTATCGTTAAGCGATCCTTCCAGGTCATTCATCGATCCCTTCGACTCTGTAGGAGTTTTGCGGGTGTCACGATTTCTGACAGTATGGCTTGCTGCTTTTTTGGCCTTATCGACTTCCTGTTTTGCTTTCTCGCGGGAAGTCTGCTCGTTTTCCGTCTGGATTCGAGCGATTTCCTTTTGGCGAGTAACAGGGTTTGCCCATACGGCCTTTTCGTAAGCAGCTTTAAGCTCGTGACCTTGCGACAAAAAGGCTACGACTTCTTCGGCTACTTCATCGAAATACTGGTGTTCCGGCTGCGCGGCAAATGCATCAACTTCTGATGCCACGCGCTGTTTTGTCTGATTCAATGCCTGCTGTTGGCTGGCCGTTAAATGGGATTTTATACCATTCAACTCGTCTTGCAAGGCTTTAATCGCAGGGTCAACCGCTGCGGGTTGCGCGGGTAAACCGGCGATGTCGATACCATACTGCTGCGCCAATCCGGCGAAGTATTGGGCGCGCGCTTCGGCAGGCCCGTTCGACAGTTTGTAATGTGCGTTCAATAAGAACTTGACCGCATTCGGCTCATCGACACCTTGTGACTGCAGCATGTCGCGGAACGGTGTCATCACGTCACGCATGGTTCGGCCAAGATTCGCATCACCCCGATCTTTCTCCAAACCATCGCGCATTTGCTGTTCGCGTTGCTCGATATATTCCTGAACATCAGGTGGTAGCGTCGAATACGCGGTGTGCATCTCTTTCTTCCAGGACTGCGGAGCCTGGCGCGTTATGGGAGTAGCGGATTCTTCCGGTGTTGCGGGGGTTTTCGGAGTAGCAGCGTCAAGCGGCGGCTCGTCGTCACCATCGTCAGTTGGTGGCGTGTCATTGTCGCTGCTTGGAAACAGGTCGCTAGAAAGTGTGTCCAGCGCGCCGTTCATGTCGAAACCGTCGGTATCGATTCCTGCCGCGCCGCCCACATCGCCATCATCTGCGGTATCCATCAAACGGTGTAACCGCAGTAATCGCATAGTCCGTAACATTATATTCCCCTTATAAGAGCTTCAATGCTGCCAAAATAGCCGCACCTTGCGTTGCGGCACTATCACTACTGGTTGTTCGTATCCAACCCGCCTTACCCGCGTAAGGGTTGGTCACACCGACAACATAAAATTCGTCAATGGTGGCGCTGACGCGAACCTTTTGCTGGATGTTCGCTACATCGGTTGTGCTGGCGGGATCAAGTATTGCCTGAATCTCTGCTACTGTAGCCATGTCATTCTCCTAGTTAAACCCGCGCGTACTGCACGTCAACGCCACTTTGTAATTCGGCAACAAGTTTTTCTCGTTTGCGTGCAGGCATCGCGTGTATTTCGGCTTCGATGGTCTGTTCCATTTTCGTTTCAAGTGCGGCATCTTCAGCAGCACGGCGTTTCTCCGCATGCTCCTTCATGCTTGGCTCATACTCGACACATTCGTTGCGCGCCAAATCCTCACGACGCTGGGCACGACTGCTGATCGTTCGCCCGTCAATCGGTGACTGGTATGCAGGAATATCCACAATGAACATCGGGGCGCATATCTGCCGCTCGGCCGGCACACCGCAATCGCAGGTCTGAGGGGCATCATAATTAGCGACCTTCAATACTCGATCAAATCGGTGTCCAGCTTCGCACAAGAATTCGTAGACGGGCATTACCGTTTTCCTGGCGGACGTTTACCTTTACCTTTACCTTTGTTACACATTTTCGCTTCCTCCTTTTACCAATGCCTGCTCTTTCTGTGCAGCGGTCGCTTCTGCGATGCGCAGTTTACTGGCGGTCACGATCTCAGTTAGTTGCACCTTGGCTCGCATTTCAGCCATTTTGAATGTGTGTTCCTCGCGCGCCATCTCGCGCTCAAGTGTCAGTCGCTCCATTTCAGCTTCAGCCGTAGCAGTCGCAACTTGCAATGCAATCGCACCCTCCTGCTGTTTCTGCTGCATTTCCTGTTGCTTCGCGGCGGCATCCGCCTTCCCGCCATCATCCTTCGGTTGTGGTGCCTGCATACTCTTGATCTGATCTTCGACCTCAGTGCCGAAACGGAACCGGCGCACGATGGTCAGCAACATGGTCTGCGCTACACCGAACGGCATGGTGCCGCTTTCGACCAGCGGCCCGATACCATGAAGGAATTGAGCGATAGCCTGCATCACTTCGCTGATATTCTTCTGATCTTCAGTCGCCTCAACGTCGATGGTCGAATTCGTCTCGATATCGATCCGGTAGGCGCGCTGCATGTCATTACGTAGTAGCGTTAGCACGTCATCCCAGGCAGGTGACTGCATGATCTGCAAGGCTTGTAGGTCGGGCTGAACGCCACTCAATGTGGCGGCTTGAATCAGCGCCTGCGCTTGTGCTTTCTGTTCACCGGTCACGAATGGTAATCCGGTCGCCTGCGCCCACGTCTTGACCGACAACTTGTTGGCAGCCACCTCGATCATGATGCGCATCAGGTCGCGCGCATAGCGCTGGGTTTCCTTCTGCATACGCTTGAGGCGCATGGTGCCCCATGCTTCCTTGATCTTCTGCGCACCGAGGGTTTCGCTGGCAACCGACTGTCCGCGCACAATGTCGGATACACCGGTAATCTCGTAGATCGTGCGCTTCGCTGCTTCGCGCGCCAGCAGCAACTGTTGCAGTACGGCGACCAGTTTTTCGATAGGCCACAGCCAAATCATCTTGTCTAGACCACCCGCTTGCCCCAATGTAGCTGCGTTGTCGGTCGGCACCATTTCGAGATCAGGGCTTTCCAGCATCTTCGCGATGTCGCCGCCGAGTGCTCCGTCGTACAAACCGCGTACCTTGATAGCGCGCACAACTTTGTTGATCCGGCGAGTCAGATCGTTGAGTTCTTCGGCCTGATTCTTGTACAACTGATAGGGGGCAACCGGCAACAGATCGTTCGATTTGACCAGGAACTGCAATGGGCGCGGGCAGTTAAAGAACCCTGTTATCTCATATGGGTCATCATCTTCTTTCAGATAGCCGTCAGCGTACTGCGGACTGATGTAACGAATTTTCTTACCGCCAGCACGATCCCAAATCTGATAGATCAACGCAACCTTGCGGCCTGATTCTTCGTCGTCGGTCGAGGTTTTCTGTTCATCGTCCTCATCATCGTCCTGTTCGTCAGCGGTATACTGGATTTTCGCAGCAATTTTTTCGCCAAACAGGCGCTCGGCTTCATCCTCGTCAACGAATTCTTCATAGGCGATCCAGGGAACCTTGCTCCATTTCTTCGCGTAGCCGAAATGCACGGTGTCCCATTTGCGTGAATCGGTGCAGACCTGTTCCCATTTTACAGCGGCAGGCGCGTCATCCTCGTCATCGCTATCGCCACCTTCGACCTCAGCATCATATTTGATACCCGTAATACCGCGACCAGGTAGCAAGCTATCGACCGTAGCGCTGGTCATCGATAACTCGAACGATTCGTAACCTTCAACGTTCGTATCGCACAGGTATTCAAGCATGCGTTGGGCTGCCAGTGCAGAGGCTTTACCAATCGGATCGTCGTCTTTGAATCGGCGCTGGACTACTGGGCGTGGCGTCTGCGAGAATAGTGCCGGTAACAATGTTTCGGTATTGGAATACAGGATATTAAACGGGATATCGTCGGGTTTCTCGCCCGAATAAATCTTGATGACCTCGGCACCATTTTTGCGAAAGTCTTTCTCGCGCTTCTTGGCGTCTTTGATCTCATTGAGCCAGTGGCGGACTTCGGCGGATGGTTGTTTAGTTTCGGTCATTTAGTTTTCGCGGGCTGTGGTTAACTTTATGTGGCCTTGCCCTCTTCTGGTGGTTTTCACTTAATCAATTCCGCACCACATGCAATTTCGGGCGGCCGATCTTTGCCGTAATTGTACTTCCTGCCGATCCTGCAACAGTAATGCTTATCAGCAATCTAGTAGCGCCTGCCGATACTGTTGCAACGGGTGTGGTTATTTTTCCAACAGAAGCAGTCCTGCCGTACAAAAACGCACCCTGCGAATGCCCAATTACAACACTTAGACCGTTGTACGAAACATCATAAATACCGGCTCGCGCATGCACCTCAGAAATTGTTCCCACTGACGCCGTAGCCTCTATCTCGCACTCTAAATAGAACTGGTCTCCATTGACAAAACCATAGTTTGCCCACTCATACGGCGGCATTTCGTATGTTAACTCGACACCGTGAGTTTCTGCCGTACCTCCGCTGAATACGACCTGTTGCCAATTACCTGGAATACCCGCTGCACGAGCCACAAGAGATGCCGTGCAGGTCACGGCACCAATGCTCCGCTGAACCGTCCAACCTTGTGCAACAGGGCCTGTTACGCCAGTTCCAGGTGTCCCACCAGTTCCCGCCAATAAATACATATTTGGGAGCACTGATTGTTGGTTTCCGTAGATACCGTCCCACGCCACACCCGCAGCGTGAGGCACTGTGGGCAGTAGCGGGTTGAGTGCATCGTAAATTGCATCCGCGAGCACGTTATGCCCGGCCTGACTCGGATGCGTTGAGTCGGCTGGGTTGGTAAGGTATTCCATGTACGCGGTAATTGGCTCCCCTTTTGCAGCATTCGCAATGCTGGAAGCATCCAGAAATTTGCTGAAGCCATCTACCAGAATCATGTTGCTATCTACTGCCGCCCGGCTTTGTAAATAATCATTTGCCTGCGCCCAGTTATACAAGCGTGCCTGACTACCGTGTCCATTTCCACCGCCCGTGTAATACCTTGGCAAAATATTACTGGCTATTAATCTGACACCTTCGTCTTTGCAAATGTCCGCGATTTGTTTGAAGTTTTTAAGCGTACTAGGATTTTCCGTTCCCAAATCGTTTGTGCCGCAGTGCATCCCAATATAGCCGGGCCTGCCATCTGCGTGATTGATTGCTTGGTAAACCTGCTCAGCCAGCACTTGTGTCGATGTTTTACCTCCGACTGCCAAATCGGCCTGAAATTTTAGTCGGCCACCCAAACGGTAAATCGCCTCATGAAACATATTACAGCTAGTGATTTTATAAGGCGGTGTATCAGGTGTTATCTTCGACGGGATCGAGTCACCGATCACAATCATGGTGTTTGCAGCAGCAGGAGACTTTGTAACACCAAGTATCTTATGCTCTTGTATATGTTTTTCTGCACTCATGGCTATTATGCCCCTGTGTTATAACTTGCAGTGGCGCGGTCATTCCAAGCTATCAGAGCGCCACCCACAGTGGGGAAGGTTGAGCCTGTTGAATTCGTCATCTTTCGCACTTGCCACACTACTGACGCGAACAGCGAATCAGCGGGAGCTGTTCCAAAATAGGTATAACCTGCTGTAGTTGTGTTATCAATCAGGTTGATAGTGTTAGGGTCGGCAACAAACGCCGCGCCGTTAGTACTTTTCTGTTGGATCGGTTTACCTGATGTGGAATCAATCTGACACGTTTCGACCGTACCTGACATAACAACCCCCTATTCGTTTCGCGCAACAGTATCTCACTTTCACCTATCGCGCAAGCGTTTCATTTTCCTGAAATGTTCATCTCTCAACTTACCGAACGGCATCCCAACCACGTTGCCCTGTTTCAAGCCTTCCTCAAACGGCATACACGGTACGGCATCCCGCGACTTCTTCCAGGTAACGGCTACTGTCCGCCAGCCGTCGGCGGCATGCGAATCGCCGTTGTGTAACGGGGTCGACGAGAACATATTTTTTTCCTCGTCATACTCGCGCCGATACGCCTTTAGGTGGTCAGTACCTAGCACGGTGCGCTCAGTATCGAACCGGCAGCGCGGGAACGTGGCACGAGCTGCCTGGATACCCTCCTGCACGTCCAATTTCGGCGCGATAGCGAATTTACCCAGCACACCCTCATGGTCGCTGTTGAAATCCAGGAACTGCTGCAAAATCGATTTCCCGCCAGCCGCCAGTGTGCGTGGCCGGGCATCATGCGGTAGCCAGTGCGTCCCGTATTCGTACCCATCCCGGTCATGTTTGCCTTTCAGCATCAAGCAGAAGTGTTCAACATCCTTGAATCGATCCTCAGAGTAGTCGATTACGTGTAAATCGCCGTTGACAATCTGATAGAACCACGTCGTCGTGTCGTCGTCATACCCCAAGTCCCATCCAGTAAATACAGGGAACCCTGCGACGTGCGGAACCTCCAGTGGCATGTCGTCGGTACCCATACGCAGGTCGTTCTGCGCAGTCAGCAGGCAGTCGCCCCAAATCGACCCCGGCATCGCCGCCTCGAAACTGACGTAATACTCCTGCATCCACAGGGCCAGGCCATATTCGTCACCGTGTTCAGCCTGTAACTGCCGCAAAATCGACAATAACTGATCGTTCGTGAAAATACCTGTTTCGTCGGCGGTTTTCGTGCTGCTGAACCAACCGGGTTCCTTCTCGGCGAACTCACACAAGCGTTTGAAGTGGTTTTTACCCCGTGGCGTCGAGTTAAACCCAGCCCAACCGTTGTTTTCCTCCAGAATCGGCATCAAATAACCCCAACTGGACGGTCGAGACAGAGCATATTCCGAGAAAACCAGACCAACGGGCGGGGAGCCGACGAGGGAGTTAAAATTATCACTACCAACGAGCTGAAACGTCGATCCGTTCTTGAACTGGATCATCATCTCCTGCTCGCGGGTGGTCTGCCGTAGCGCCTTCGGGAACGCATCATCGATACGCCGGCGCCCAGTCTTGGGGTTTATGGCATCCCACATAGCCTTACGTGCCTGGGAATACTCTGGAAGCATGTACCAATAGGTACCCACACGCTCATGTGCCGCGCAAGCCGTATGGTGCAGGAAAACGTCATCCTTACCCGACCGGCGATGCCAGCGTGTGACCGCCCGCTTACCCCCCTTGCTCAGATACTCCCACAAATCCCGCTGATAGAGCCGGGGTCGCCACTGGTACGGCAGCAGGATATTTCCGTTAGCGTCGGTTCCCGAGATTGACTTCGGAAACGTGCCGTCGGGGTTACGACCGTCGCTAGACATACGTTAACTCTACCGGTATGGCGTGGATGTCGCCGACAGTTAGCGTCTCACCCTCGATCTGCAATACGGCGTCACGCTGTACGATTACCGTGATTCCAGTCATCGCCGGGCCTGCTTTACCTGCCTGATCGGAGTACGTTTCGGGGTCCCACTTCGCCGCCATCTTGACCTTGTGATCGGCGCGGAGCTTGGCTAGGGGTACGTTGTCCATTGTGGCACTATTTACGTCCTGCATGGATTCATGCGCGAGGTTATCCGCCTGTATTTTCAGCGCGTTCTTGTATACCGACGTTCGTCCCGGCCCAGCGCGCATCCATTGCCACAGGGCGCTGACACAAACGCCGAATACTTCCTCCGCTAACTGTTTCGGGGTACCACCGTTCGCCACAGTTTCGGTAATCTGATCGAGAATCGCCTGCTCACCTGTCAGCTCTTCCATCGCTGACAGCATCGCTCGACCTTCCTTCAGCTTTCTACCCACAGTGGCATCTCCAACGGTTACTACACGTTGCGAACGGTAACTGCTGGAGATGGGATTGTCAAGCGTGGGGTCATCGACGTTACGATGGGTTGCCTAGCGTTACGACGGGTCATCGACGTTACGATGGGTCATCGACGTTACGATGGGTCATCGACGTTACGATGGACTACTATGGGACTCGTGGAATATATCGGGGCGTAGCGCCATGGAACCGATAGCGACCCCGGCCTGCCGCGAACCACCCCC
>Ga0209253_10003866_pt1 | contig 13099 bp, 10 predicted proteins | sample FrelakmetBRP12BR_FD_187145 | JGI IMG/M metagenome (GOLD analysis project Ga0209253, IMG submission 187145) | Freshwater lake sediment microbial communities from the University of Notre Dame, USA, for methane emissions studies - BRP12 BR (SPAdes)... | ecosystem: Environmental > Aquatic >...
CGGCTTTTACGATAATCACACAGGGGGATATTCAGACGTTGCCTGACCACTTTGATCCTGATGTTTTACATGCATTCATTAAAATCTCTTCAGCATTTGATGAGATATTCAACAAATATTATGGCTGAAAAATGCCGGCTGAACACAACCTGTGAGTCTGATCTGCCAGGCCTGCTACTGAGAGTATTTTACTCAACCCTTATAAGCTTTTCGTCAGGGATACTTTTCAAAAGATTTTCAGAAGCTGCGTTAAGGCTTTCCCTATCCAGAGATTCCAATGTTACCATGACGGTATATTCAATCTGGTCAATCACAGGGTATGAGCCTATTTTGACATTTACATACCGTTTTACAATCTCATTTAAAACAGGCGCAACCATGGACTCAGATTCATTGAGGTAGACCTTTTTAAGGTATATAATGGGCTCATTAAATAACTTTTCTATTGCGACAAATTTTTTTCTGAGCAGCTGCGGTATGCCCGGAAAGATAAAGATATTTCTGAATTTTATAAGAGGGAAAGAGAGTGTGCCGTCGCTGACAAGCTCAGAACCATCAGGCACTTCTGCCATTTTCAGTTGCTCTGGCGACAGATGCCCCTGTTTCTTTTCGAGTATGTCTCTTAATGTAGAATCAACGACAGGGTTGATATCAAATGCTTTTGATATGCCTTCTATGGTTACATCATCGTGTGTTGGTCCGATGCCTCCAGAGGTAAAAACATAATCAAACCTTTGAGAAAAGTTTCTAACTTCTTCGCCTATCTGATCAATATCATCGGGTATGATTGATATACGGCATAATCGCACTCCATGAGACCAGAGTTCCTGTGCCATAAAAAAAGAATTATAATCCTGAACCTTGCCGGAAAGGATCTCATCACCAATTATGATAATACCCGCTGTCTTTGCCATTTTTTAAATCAGACCATAACTATATTGCATTTAGTCATATTGTAGCGATTACTAAAGGGCAGGTCAAATGGAGTTGGCAGGGGTTACTATTTATTATCCGGAAAGTGAATTTAAAAAACCACAGAGGTCACAGAAACAAATATGATAATTTTAAAACTTCATTATTTTCAGATACCTCTCTGTGTTCTCCGTATAAATATTTCTTAGAAATAGTAAATCATTTTCTGCATGAAAAAGTGCACAGAGAAAGAGCCTGAAATATATTTTTTCCCTATAACTTAATAATTACATTCCTCTGTGCACTCTGTGGTTTGTTGCATTTTTTGGCATAACGACTTGCAATAATTCTTCTTAAAACCGTTCTTCCAATCTATAATATATATATGAAAAGGATACGTTTATTGATCATCATTTTATTTATTATGAATGGCTGTGCCCATGTTGTTTCTCAAGACATGCGGGAACAGGTCGACAAGGAGTTAACCCCGGCTGCCCTCTTTAAGACGCCAGAGCAATATACAGGGAAAATAGTTATACTCGGCGGAACTATCATCAGCGCTAAAAACACAGATCAGGGGACATATGTTGAAGTGCTCCAGAAACCATTAGATTATCGTGGACGACCTGAAGATACAGACATCTCATATGGAAGGTTTATTATTTACCATCAGGAATACCTCGATGCTGCCATCTATTCGACAGGGAAAGATATAACTGCAGCAGGGACTGTTTTAGGGACTGTGCTCCGTCCGCTCGGAGAGATACAATATCCCTATCTCCTCATCATGGCCAAAGAAATACACCTCTTCGGACTGCGAAACTTTCTGCCCATACAATTTTCCATAGGCATTTTATCAACCTTTTAACGGCAGCATTATTTTATATGCTTTATGTCCTATTTCCCTGCACCTGATTTTTTCAACAGCTCTGTGATATCTGCTTTTTTACCTACCCTGGCAAACATTAATGCTGTCCAGCCGTCTTTATCCCTGACATGCACATCAGCGCCATTCTTTATAAGTATTTTTGCTATCTCAAGGTTGCCTGCATATGCAACATACATCAATGCTGTATAGCCGTCTTTATCCTTTGCATTGACATCAGCGCCTTTCTCAACAAGAAGGTGTGCCATTTCAATATCTCCTTTTTCTGCAGCTATCAGAAGCGCTGTATATCCATCTTTATCCTTTGTATTGAGATTGAACCCTTCTTTTATGGACATTGCAACTGTTTCCCTATCCCCTGATTTTACTGCATCAAAAAAAGCTTTATCAGAATATATACCTCTTTTACCATCTGTCCCCTGCCCGGAGGTCCCTTCCCTGCCTTTGCATCCGGAGATTGACAGCCCGATGATAAAGAACAGAGATAATACAAAACAAAATATAGCTGTCCCTGAAGTTGCCCTACCTCTTCCCGCCATTATCCTCCTTCTGTGATCTGGACATCCTTTCCCTGAACCATCTCATGATGTCATCATACGATGGAGGTGTTATTAAAAACACTTCAATATCCTTAGGGAACTGAAGTTTTATCCTGTCTTCATCTTTCATAATAAGCAGACCTGCCTCTGCTTCAAGAAGTTTGCTTTCTATTAAATTCATGATATGCTGAAGCCTCTTTTCTGCTGCCTCTGTATAAAACTCAAGAACACGTTTAAAGACTTCTCTTGTAAAAACGACCCTGAGACAGTTGCCCCAATCCGTGTAAGGACCCAATATTTCCTTATTTTCCAGAGGGATAAGTACCCCGCCCTCCTCCGCTTTTTTTCTAATGATCTGCGGTATTCGTTCATTTATCTTCATCAGCATGTTGAAGGCGTCGTCACCTTCCTGATAAATAAGTTCACAAAATATCCTTTTTATCTTCCCGGCAGCCTCGATCTTTTCTATCTGCTGAACCACCTCAGCCCAGTATTTATCCACAAGTTTCTTATAATCCTCAGGCGCGTCTTCAATAGCATAAATATTTGCCACACAGTAGAGCTTCTTTTTCCCGGTAAAATCCTCTGCATTCGGTCTGTCAATCTGTCCTAATTCTACCACCTCTCATTACTCCTTTCTTTATTGATTTTTGTTCTTTGACAGAATATTGCTGAGCCTTTTTCTTGCCCCCTCATTTTTAGGATCAATCACCAATGCCTGCTTGTATTCCTCTGCTGCTTTGTGCGTCAGATTAAGCTTTTCGTAGAGGTCCCCTGTTCTTATCCTTATCCCTGCATCATCAGGCAGGGACTCTGCAGCCTGTCTCATAATGCTGAGCGCATCCGCATGGAGGACTTTTTTCATATAATAATTATAGACTGAATAAAAGAATGCAGGAGTTATCTTATTTTCATTCTTTATATATTTAAGGGCGTTCAGATATTCTCCTTCAGCCATGCTGTCTTTGCCTATCCTGTAAAGATAATCCGCAAAGAGGAGATGAGGCTCCACCCTTTCCGGCAGGGCTCTCAGGATATCCTCATCACTCAGCCGGTTCAGCACCATAATCGTTATGTACTCCCTTGTCTTTTGAGGCTCTAAGGATATGGCCTCTTGCATAACTTTGATGCCATCATCTTTCCTGCCCAAGGCAAAAAGCCATGAGGCATAACGTTTATATCTCATCGGATTATCAGGATCATACTCGATTCCGGCCGTAAGAAACTTTTCAGCCTTGTCGTAATGCTTGAATTCAGACAAGAGGAGTCCGAACCTCTGGAGATATTCACTATTTACCGGATTCAGTTGAACCGCTCTCCTGTATGCATTCAGGGCGACTTCATTCTGTAAGAGAAGCTTTTCGATATTTGCAACTGCATATTTATATTGTGATTCCAGCGGATCAAAAAAAGAAGCCCTGTAAGCCTTATCCCTCATAGATATGAGGTCATTGCGAGAAATATCTTCATTCAGTTTCACATCTCTTATTGATAAAAAATAGTATTTACCTATGGTAACACCTGTTTGAAAAATGAATCCTGTAATCATAATGATAAATATAACTGGCACAAGGAATCGATGTGGAAGGCTTATCTTTCTAAGATATGTGTCATGCAGTCCATCCCGTAATCTTGAGTTGGCTGCTGACACAACCAGTCCCGACAGGAAAAAAAAGTAGAGTCCATTGGCTCCGATATGCAGGTTAAAGTCAGTAATACTGTGAAGCAGTATCGAGATTATCCCTGTAACACTGCCGATAAAAAGATAAATTGAGTATGTCTCGTGTCTTTTCAGAAATACCCTGTATGTTTTGTATAACAAGGCAATTAAAAACCATGTGAATATCAATAGGGTTACAAAGCCACCATTTACTAAAACTTCTATGTAATCATTGTGTGCATGATCTGCAACCGAATCGCCAGGTATGGTGCGATATTTCGGATAAATGTTTATAAAACTTCCAAAACCTGTTCCGACAAGAGGAAATTCACGTATGATCTTCAGGCTGTCTTTCCAGACCTCAATCCTCATTTCAGAGATATCGCCTTGAGGATTTCTAATCTTCTCGAACCTCTCAAAAATCGGACTCCATCCAAACCATCCTACAGACAGGACTACCAGCACAAAGATAACAATAATGATAACAGCCCGCTTTTTATTTGTTCCTCTTGTAAGAAATATAAGTCCATAAACTATCATTGAGAGGCAGAGGCTGACTATACCGCTTCTTGAGAGGGTCAGAAAGATCGAGGTGCCTATTAGAACAGCTGAAAATCCGAGGAGCAGATACGTATTAGTCCATTGCTTATTGAAGAGTTCAATTATTCTCTCACGCAATGATGTGTTGGCAACGTTCGGTTTGTAGAAAAGAAAAAGACTGAGAACTACAGGGAACAACATCCCCATAAGCCCGGCATAATGATTGCGATTGACATAGGGTCCAAACGGAGTTCCACCCTGTGACAATTCCCTGATCCAGTAAATTTTATTATTAGACAGAATATGCTGGAGTATACCAAAGAGAGAAAGCAATGATGCAAACACAACAACGACAGCTATCGTCTTGATCAGATTATCTTTATTTGTCAGAAGCTGTATGGTAAGCACATAAAAAACAACGTATGATGCGATACGAAAAAACTCGCTTAAGGTCTGTTTGGTATTGATTGAAAGTGATATCCATCTTGTTTGTTGATCTGCAAAGATAGTGTCTTTATATATGTTGTATGTCCCCGGAGAAATGATTTTCACCATTTCTGCCGGCAAAGGGACAAGCTGCAGGAGTATGAACGCTAATAGAAATGTTAAGGGAATAATACCGGGAATCTCGTAAAGAAAAGGCTTTTTATCCCTTATATTCCTGAGTAGGAATAAAAATAAAGCGAGGGAACATGAAGTCTCCATTACGGTCAATGACCAAGGCTCAACGGTTCCAAAAGCAAGAGGTGAAAAGATTAGAATGAAGATAAATATAATAAAAATACTTTTGGACATTTTCTATAATTTCTATAACTGAATTATATCAATTACAGGAGGAGATTGTCAGTGGTCTTTAAATAAATCAGGTGGACTTTTTTGAATCTTTCTCGGCATAAGGGGAGTATTGATAATATTGATAGTAATAATGGTCGCTCTTCTTTAAATTGAAAAAATTAATCACTATGCCGAGAATACGGAATTCGACATCGCTTTCGCGTCTGCCGCTCAGATATTTTAAACCTCTGCTTGCGATCTCATATGTTGTTTTCCCTGCCTTTGTCACTATAATTGTCCCATCGAGGATTTTACTTAAGATAACGCTGTCTGTAACAGACATTAAAGGCGGAGAGTCCCAGATGATAATATCAAATTTCTCATCCAGGATTCTGAGGAGTTGAAGCATTCTCTTAGACCCAAGGAGTTCAGACGGGTTTGGGGGAATAGGGCCTGAAGGCAGTATGCTGAGGTTCATGACCGGCTTTTTAAAAATAGTTTCGATATCAGTTGAAGTGCCCACGAGATAGGTGCTGAGCCCGCTTAAATTGTTCAGCCCGAATACTGTATGGACGCGGGGCTTCCGCAAGTCTCCGTCAACCAGCAAAACCGAATATCCGGAGCGGGCGATTGTCATGGCAAGGTTAACAGAAGTAACTGTCTTGCCCTCTTCAGGTCCCATGCTTGTTATAAGGATATTCTTTGGAGGTTTATCCGCTGAAGAAAGCAAAATAGCTGTCCTTATTGTTTTGTAACTTTCAGCAAAAACAGACTGTGGCTCCTTCTGGATTATTTCTTCAATATTCTCTTCCCCGGATTCCAGAAGAGGCACTACACCAAGGACAGGCACGCCTAATTTTGCTTCAACTTCTTCAGGGGATTTGATCGTATTATCAAGGTATTCAATGAAAAATGCCAGACCAATTCCGCCACCGAGGCCGATTAATAGGCCAAGCATGATATTCAGAGCTTTTCTGGGCTTTATAGGAGAACCCGGTTTCTCGGCTTTCTCAACTACCCATACATTAACCGTCTTAATCTCTTCTGTAACACTCTGCTCTTTGATCCTCTTTATGAGTGCATCATAAAGCTGACGGTTTGTTTCAACATCTCTTGATAAAACACCATACTCAATAAATTTTTCATTCAGACTGAGGGCCTCTGACTTGGTACTTGAGAGCATTCTCGAGAGATTAGTCTCATTGGACTGCGCGAGTTCGTATTCATTCTTGATGGAGGTGATAACCCTCCTTATTTCCTGATCTCTCTTTTGCTGCAAACCCTTCAGTTCGTCTTCTGCCTTTATCAACGCAGGATGCTTCCTGCCATATTTTTTCGAAAGCTCTTCTGCATTCTGTTGAGCTTTCAGTATCTGGCTTCTTAAAGACTGAATAGTCTGTTCTGATGCAATAGCAGGTATCGTTTCCGCATTTCTCAGGTTTACGGATATGTTCTTGACCTGATTGTATAGCGATTCCATCTCCTTCCTCTTTGTCTCTGACTTTATTAACTGGCTGTTAATCTCATTGAGCTTATCGGGCGTTAAAGCAACCTTATCCTGAATTGTGACGATATTGTTTGCCCTTATATAGTCTTGCAAGGACCTTTCTGATCTCTGGACTTTGTCCTTTTCCTCTTCAGCCTTTTTGGTCATCCATTCTATAGAGTATCGTGAAGATGTCATTCTCATCTCCAGGTTCTGTTCTATATAAGCCTTTGCAACGGAATTCGCAACCAGAGCAGCAAATTCAGGTTTTGTCGAGATAAAGCTGATATTTACAATCCTCGTATCTTTAACAGGGGCTACAATAATCCCCCCCCTTATGATATCTGCAAGGATATCAGCCTTGGATTTCTGGCCACCGGGGACAATCTTTTGGTCCTTAAAAAATGCTTCATATGTATTTTCAAGTGAAAGCATGTTCACTACCTTCTGAGCTACAGGTGTGCTTTTAATGAGCTGATTTTGTGTTTCATAAAATTCAGGTTCATACATATTGAAATAAGGGTACATCATGGAAAGGTTAATAGGTTCAACCTTTTCAATAAGCACCTTTGTCGATGCCTGATAAATCGGTGTGGATGATAAGGTTCCGATTATGACAACAATGAAGACAATGGTAAAGAAGGTATAAACAGTATATCTTCTTTTATAGACAACTCTCAGGTAGTCCCGTAAATGTATCTCTTTTTCTTCCATAGACTAAAAAAAACTCTCCGGCACTACAATCACATCATTGGCGAGAACAGGTTCATCCATTTTCACCTTTTCGAGAACCTCTTCTTTGTCGTTGGTTTTTCTGATGATCCTGACCTTGCCTTTTGCTGCCTTGTCAGAAAATCCCCCCCCCATGGTAATAGCTTTAATGACTGTTAATCCCTCTACATGTTTATAGGCAGCAGGGTTCTTAACCTCACCGGTTACATAAAAAACCCCTGCCTTTGTTATATATATGCTGTCACCGTCTATTATAGGAATATCCTGAGATTGATCGCCTCTTTCAACAAGGGCTTTCAAATTAACCGTTATTGTACTCTCAGTCTTATCTGAAGGATTAGCTTTTCTTTTTATTATCGCCTTGTCACCGGCATCCTTTGTCAGGCCCCCTGCCTGCGAAAGCAAAGATAGAAATGTGGTCTGACCTGGAAGGACAACAAGACCGGGTTTTGTTATCTCACCCATGATGAATGCTTTTTTGCTTCTGAATTCCTGGATGAATATACTAACTTGCGGATCAACAATATACCCGTCTGACAGGATAGTCTCTATCTTCTGGACAATTTCAGGGAGTGTAAGGCCTTTCACCATAACCTGCCCTATTAATGGTAAAACAATAACCCCTTCACCACTTACCCTTGCAGTTGTTTTCAAATCCTCATTATCATAGACAAAGATATTTAAAACGTCCCCTTCACCTATAATATAATCTTGAGAGAAAGAAATCCCAACAAAGCTGCAAAAAATTATCAATACAGCTGCTAAGGTAAAATACTTCATCCTATAAAAGGCAGTTAAACCACAGAGGACACAGAGAACTTACGCTATAACAAGACGATACGGAGACTCCCCTGTTCACCTTTTGGGTAATTACTCTGTGATATTTATTTTGTTTAAATATCAAATTGTTTTCTCCGTGCTCTCTGTGGTAAATGCTTTTTTTTAAGTTCATATTTTATTATATATAAAGCAATTGAGAAATTGAACTAAAAGATGGTCGGGAATCTTTTGCAAGCCACCTAACTTACCAGGAGCCTGTTGCCCTGAGAAATATTGAATTCGTTGTATAATCAAAATCAGAAAAATTTGAGTCCCTCCTTGAAAATAAATATCCTACAGAGGTCTCGAGCCACGTCTTGACTTTATGCCGGAGTGAAAATGATGCTGTGTAGTACTTATCATTTAATTGATCTGTTCTGTCGTTATAGGTCAAATCCTGTCTGTAGATATCATTTGTATAGGCAAGTTGTATGTCAGCCGTAAGCTTTGAGGTAAGCATCTGGACATATCCAAGTCCTATTCTTGTAGAAAGAATATAATCTGTTGTTGATATATTCGTCTCATTTGTTGTCCTTGATGCAGTAAGTGTCATTGACGTTTTTGGGGTAAACCTGTGGCTGAGCTGCAACTCCATAATAAAATCTTTGCTGTCTTCAGCATCCGATTCATTAAAGTCCTTAAAGCCATACCCGGCTTTTATGGTTCCTGATGATTTTGCAGTCATATCCCACTGTATGCCGCCGAGGTAATGGTATTCCTTACTGTTCAATGCAGTATCTTTTTTGTACTGGACATCAATAAACTCGTATTCCACGAAGAGAGATGTCTTCGGTTTGAATTTATAAAATATATAACCTGAAAATGCATTGTCATCTCTGTCCCTGAACTCATTTGTATCATCATCATAGCGAACGATATAATTTGCATAACCGGCCCTGAGATTAAACCTCTCGCTGAGGCGATAAATCGCGATAAAACTGAGCAGGTTTGTCTTGTATTTTACCAGTTCATCTTCTGATGATGATGATGATATGCCGGTTCCAAAGTCGTCATGCGAAAATTCAAACTGGTCAAGGAGTTCCAGAGAAAGTCCGCCTCTGAAATTATACTGCAAAAGTCCCTCAGCTTTATGGCTAACGAAATTCAATTCATTGGAATCTCTTGAGTGCAGCTCGATATTCGCAACATATGATAAGTAAGCCTGATATCTTTTAAAGGCATCCGGAGGATATCTGCTAAGGCTCAGACCGCCTGGGGAAAGAGTGGAAGTATCAACTGTAGACATTTTTTCGAGTTCAACAGGAACTGTCAGCCATATTCCAGGGGATAGAACAGTAATAAAATCACTTTTTTTGTCATCATTGGTACTGAACGCATTATCTGTATAGTATTCAGTTATGGTCAGGAACGGATGAATAGACCTGTTCTGCCTCCCAAACACTGCTTCTGAGGGTCTATCCTGATCAGTCACGGCAGGCTGTTTGTCATTTACTGAAGGCTGTGTAGTTACCGGAGCCTGCTGGCTTGCCACCGATGAAGCAGCAACGGTTGATGCTCCGCTCATTTGAGCAGTTAGTTGTTTGGCTGCGAGAGGTTTACTTTCAACAGTTTCATTTACACCTGAAGTCGCTGGTTTTACCACACGAGCTGGCAATTCTGTATCTGATGGTGGATCTTTTCGCGCTTTATAAATTCTTTCTTTTCCAATCGCTTTTTCCTCTAAAGATGTTTTTTCAGGTGTCGCCTCTTGTCTGATCTCAGAAGTAGGCACGCTAATATTCGGTTTTTTAGAAAGGTTTTCTGCAAAAACTGTATACACTATTTTATCATCTTTCTCAGCAACACTGCGTATTGTAACCTTATAACCATCTTCCCTGAGTTTTCTGGTAAGTTTCTCAGCGTCTTCAATCTCATCAAAAACCTTAAAAACAGCGATTTGATCCTTTTCTACTGCAGCTGAAACATTTTTTGAAGATTCGGCACGTTTAGTTAAAGAAGCCTGGGCATCAGTATATCTTTCTTCGATAGCTTTTTTCTCTAAAGCAAGCTCCTGTTTTGCTCTGTTTTGAGACGAGGGTTTTTCGTGTGAATTTTTAACATCTTTTACAAAAACTCTATAAACAACCTTTTTATCTCTGGTAAGACTCTTTTTTATTACAGCTTCCTGACCCTTATTACTTAATGTCTTAACAAACCTTTCTGCATTCTTTTTGTTCTTGAAGCTGGCCACTTGCTGTAACTCATGAGACTTAGGTTTAGAGATTTTTTTATGAATATTTTTGGAAGAATTTATCTCTTTGGAAAATAATATTCCAGGGTTCAGTAACAATAAACTAATAAGGCACAATAAACATGTTCGTTTCATTAAATTATAATCTTTTTATTATAAAATATTTAATTATTATAATAAATGCATTCATTACATACAACAAAAGAATAATAGAACTTTACCATAAAGTCAAGTAAAACATTAAATTACAGACGATAACTTATTGATATTTTGACGATATAATTCCTAAATAATAGCAGGTAAATATTTTCTGAAATACTTACGGACTGGATGGGCTAAGATATCCACGATCTGGGTTTTCACCAGGCAACCAAATTTCCATTGTCTCTAACTTCTCAGGTTGTACATAACATAAGCCCGGCGAACCTGCTGAAGAAATATATTGCGCAACGTCTTTTGCCTCTGCCCCTGCATCAGTAGCACATCTTGCAACAACTTCGGGCGGGGTACCCCCTTCAATGGCGCCGAAAACTATATCCTTTAAATTCCCTTCAGCCATTATAGCGCATTTGATAACAAGACACGCGCTATAGCCAAGCTGTATCCCTGTTTTGACAATATCCTTGGTATTTAATCCTTCTTTTATAGTCTTTTTCACAGCAGTACAAATATCCTTTTCTTTAGGATTATTCAGGGTTAACTTTTCCCTGACAGGCTCTTGTGCAAAAACCATACTGGCAAAGAGCAAAAAAACTGCAGATAAATAAAGGGATTTCATAACACATTTACCCATAATAATATTTTTATATTTTTTATCCTTATAAATAAATTATTTCAAATAAAAACGATTCTGTCAAGACAAATCTGGGCAGAGAGGTGGCCAAAATGCTAATAAACGCATCGGAAACCTGTATTTAAATGTCTCTGTTCAGGATAAAACCAGTACCGGTATGTAGTTCGCATGGTGAAGTCTGCATAAGTATCAAACCATGAACCACCACGTAATGTCTTGAAAATTCCGAATGAAGGCCCCTCCGGATTATCCATTGGCGGCACATTCAGATCTTTCTTCCTAAAATCAGAGGTATTTGCTTCTATCCCTGCAAGCCTCATTGCCACATCAATGTTAGCAAACTCGTTTCCCGGATTACAAAAGTCACAATAGTTCTGCCTATACCAGTCATTTGTCCACTCCCAGACATTCCCGGCCATATTGAAGGCGCCATAATAGGATTTTCCACCAGTCAAATCGTCGACAGGCACCATAACATTCAGGTTTTTTTCTTCCCATTTTTGATCATATCTGGCTTTTGTAGCCTCAGGCTTACTATTCCCCCATGGATATACCCTTCCGTCATCACTTCTTGCAGCCTTTTCCCATTCAGCCTCTGTTGGAAGACGTCTCCCTTTCCAGATACAATAAGCATCTGCACCAAACCATGAGACATTGTTTGCAGGATAATTTTCAAATCCTTTTCTCGGCATGTATTTTTCAGGGTTTTTCTTTGTCTCAACAGAGTTACCGTTTACATAGGATATGCCAATAATGGTTGAATACTGATCATGCGAAAAATATCTCTCTTCAGGATTGCCTTTTTTATTTAAAAAAACGGCAAAATCCTGTGCTGAAACTTCATACTTATCCATCAGAAAGGTGTCAAGAAATACCTCATGTTCCGGCTTTTCATTGATCTCCCCCTCATTAAAACCCATTACAAACCATCCTTTATGTATGAGGACCATATCCTCCGGGATGTCTTGATCAGAAAATTTTCCTGTTGCGCAAGATGTAAGCAGCAGTGATATAACTAACGCTGCAAGAGTGAGACATACCCTTATAATTCTCATGCTATAATTTTATCTCTTTTCTATTTCACAATACAAGGGTGATTTTCCCATCACCGTCAAATTTTAAAAACTTGCATGAACGATTGAGTGTGTATAGAAAATATCCTGTTAGAATAATCACTGGATCATGTGGTAAGCTATTTTCTTACAAATTATCCTTTCTCTTTGTTACAGGCGATAGATGAAAAAGATTGCAATAATAGCTTTGTTTTTTTTATTTCCATTAATAGCCGATCCTGCTTATGCTGAAAAAATAAAAGTTATCGCAAGTATCACACCGCTTGCCGATTTATCAAGACAGGTAGGAGGGGATAAGGTTGAGGTAAAATTGCTCCTTCCTCCCGGAGCAAGCCCGCACACCTATGAACCGACTCCAAAGGCTCTGAAAGATGTATCCGATGCCAGGGTCTTCATCAAGATTGGTTTGGGTTTAGAGTTCTGGGCTGAAAAAATCATAAGGTCGTCAGGACACAAAAATCTTATCATCGTTGTTTCATCTTCTGATCTGCCATTAATTACATATCATGAGAAAGGCCATTCACACGGCTCATTAGGGGCTGATCCTCACATATGGCTCGACCCTGTGATTGCAAAGGGCATTGTCACTAAGATAGAAACGGCTTTTGCTGAAGCTGACCCTCAAAATGCTGAATATTACAGGCAGAATGCCTCAATCTACAGAGAAAAACTTTCCAGGCTCGATAAAGAGATA
>Ga0209253_10003867_pt1 | contig 13097 bp, 13 predicted proteins | sample FrelakmetBRP12BR_FD_187145 | JGI IMG/M metagenome (GOLD analysis project Ga0209253, IMG submission 187145) | Freshwater lake sediment microbial communities from the University of Notre Dame, USA, for methane emissions studies - BRP12 BR (SPAdes)... | ecosystem: Environmental > Aquatic >...
TGTCGGTACTTTAAGAACCGTGGTCGTTTGTATACTGTATCCAAAAAACGACCATGATAAACTTGTACTTTAAGGCTGTGCTTTTGTCAAGAAATTTTTGTGCTCATGTCTCTGCAATATAATTATGTCACCCCATATCTGCACAATGAAAATGTCACCCCATACATACGATAACAGGAAGCATCAGACAGATGGGAGGTGCTTCCGTGAAGAAAGGAGTGGTATTTACCATGGAAGATGCAAAGCGGTATGGAGTGATCGAAGCGCTCCGGGAAGGGAAGATGAGCAATGGTGAGGCAGCTGCTGCACTTAGCCTCTCAAAGCGGCAGATACAGAGGATGAAGAAGAAGGTAGCACAGAGCGGTCCTTGCGGACTCATCCACGGAAATAGAGGGCGACCCTCATCTCGGGTCTTGCCCTGGAAGGACCACGTGATCAGCCTGGTAAAGGAAAAATATAGCGACTTCAACTTCTCCCATCTTTCGGAGACCCTGGAAGAGGAGGAGCATCTTCTGGTCAGTAGGGAAACCCTGCGACTCTGGTTGCGGCCTCTCGGGTACGGAGGGAAAATACGGAAACAACCACACCATCGAAAGAGGAGACGACGATCAGAACGGGAAGGGCACATGCTCTTTCTCGATGGCTCTCCCCACAGGTGGTTCGGGGAAGAACGCTGCACGATGCTCCTTGCCACCGATGATGCCACTGGCAAACCTCTCTATGGCCTGTTTCAGAAAGAGGAAGACCTGAAGGGATGTTTTCTGGTAGCCGGGGCAATCTTTGTGCGGTATGGTCTTCCTGTTTGTTTTTACCTTGATCGTGCATCCCAGTTTACCACCACCCGTCATGGAGGCCTTCATGTGTCTCAGATCGATACAGGATCAACTCAGTTTGAACGGGCCATGGGAGAACTCGGCGTACGACTCATCTTTGCAGACTCTCCCCAAGCCAGGGGAAGAGGAGAGAGAATCAATCAGACCTTTCAGGATCGGCTGGTATCCGAACTGAGACTTCACCGGGTTATCGATGCCAAACATGCAACCCGCTACCTCAATGAGATCTTTATACCGAAGTTCAGCAAACGGTTCGGTGTGGAACCAGGGGATACAACCCCTGCATGGAGGCAAACTATTACTGAGTTACCAAATATCCTCTGTACACGGTATCAGAGGAAAGTGAGTAATGACAATACCATATCGGTGAAGGGGCAGATCATCCAGCTTCTCCCCACAAAGACAAGGAGGCATTTTGTGAAGGCATCGGTTACTGTCAACCACTGGACTGACGACTCATGGCATGTCTTCCATGAAACCTACGGCGAGATACCCTGTGAACCGATCCCTGTTGTGAGTCCGGCTGGAGCCCTTCATCGGCTCAGGGCCGGACGAAGGGAGAGTCTGTCTTTCGGGATGACATAATCATATTGCAAAAAGGATGACATTTTTATGTTGCGTTAACATAAAAAAAACCAACAAAAATCATTGACATGTTATTGGGGAGTTGGTATTTTTACCAACGAAGCAACAGGAGGCGCATATGATCAGTTTTGAGGAAGCAGAAATTCGAAGTAACATCATAAAGGCACTTGCCCATCCCGTCAGGTTAATGATCGTTGATATTCTTCGAGGCGGGGAAAAGCCCTTCTCCGAGATTAACGGCACCTTTCAGTTTGATAAATCCACCGTGTCCAAGCACCTCTCGGTTTTGAAAGAAGCAGGCATTGTCTCCTCACGCAAGGATCGGCACGACATGATCTACTCACTCGAAGTTCCGTGCGTAATTGACTTTTTCGGATGTGTAACCGCGGTGATTGAAAACAATATTCGGAGGCAGCAGGTGTGCCTTTGTAAACGATAGCTGCCAACCAAAAGAGTAGGGTGCAATGAAAGATCGATACAAATTCTTAATCCTATTTGGCGCTTTTCTTGGGGCCTACTTCATCCCTTTTGAAAGCCTAGGTGTTCAGAGGGCGATCCTGGAGTCATTTTACATGCTCCAGGACTACGCACAGAAGCACGTGCTCCTTTGTCTTGTGCCGGCGTTCTTCATCGCTGGGGCCATTTCTGTGTTTGTCTCGCAGGCAGCGGTTATGAAGTACCTTGGTCCGGCGGCAAACAAGTGTCTCTCCTATTCGGTGGCATCCGTATCCGGCACCGTGTTGGCTGTCTGTTCCTGTACTGTGCTGCCCCTCTTTGCCGGCATCTACCGTATGGGAGCAGGGATTGGACCGGCGACGGCATTTCTCTATTCTGGCCCCGCAATCAATGTGCTGGCCATCGTCCTCTCTGCAAAAGTACTTGGTTGGAAGATAGGTCTTGCCCGGGCCATCGGTGCCGTAGGGTTTGCATATATCATCGGGCTTCTCATGGCCTTTACGTTTAGAAAAGAGGAAAAGGCAAAACAGGCGATTTGTATGCCCCCCGAGGATGAGCCGAAGAGGAAGCTCTGGCAGGACACTGTCTACATGGCGTCCATGATCGGCATCCTTGTCTTCGCAAACTGGGGCAAACCCATAGAGGCAGAAGGCATCTGGTATGCCATATATGCTGCGAAATGGTATGTGACGGGCTTATTCGCCATACTTTTCGGGTATACAATTGTCAGGTGGTTCGGGGCAAAGCTTGTTCCCACTGTCATTACAGGGGCTGTTGTGCTCGTGCTGGCACTCCTATTCCCGAGGTGGCCCCTTCTCCCCTTTGCGGCAGGGATCGCAGGGTTAGCCTACGTGACCAAGATCTCATCAGATGAGACCAGGAGCTGGCTTGATTCTACCTGGATGTACACCCTCATGATTGCGCCGCTCCTTCTGGGCGGTGTCCTCGTTGCTGGTTTTCTCCTCGGCATGCCGGGAACTGACAATGGAATTATCCCGTCACGGTGGATTTCATCCTCAGTAGGAGGGAATGGTTTTTTTGCCAATTTTTTCGCTTCTGTAGCAGGTGCATTTATGTACTTTGCCACTCTGACCGAGGTACCCATAGTTCAAGGTCTTCTCGGCTCCGGCATGGGTCAGGGGCCGGCCCTCTCCCTCCTTCTTGCCGGTCCCGCCCTGTCGTTGCCGAGCATGATCGTTATCCGGACCATCCTTGGTACGAAGAAAACCGTTGCTTTTATTAGTTACGTTATTTTGTTGTCAACGTTTGCCGGTATGTTATTCGGGTGGATAGTAGAATGAAAAACAAGCTCGAAATTCTAATATCTAATATCGAAACAAGCACAAATGTTTTGAATATTAATGATCAAAAAGAATTAGCAAATTTAGAAATTCAGATTGTTAATGTGTTTAGAAATTAGATATTCGATATTCAGTTTTCCCGCTTAAGCGGGCAAAGGAGTAGAAGATGAAAAAGATACAGATTCTTGGCACGGGTTGTGCCAAGTGCGCGAAGCTCACGGAAAATGCAGAGAAGGCGGCAAAAGAAGCGGGCATTGAAGCCGAGGTCGAGAAGGTGTCTGACATAAAAAAAATCATGGAGTTTGGCGTCATGATGACCCCGGGACTTGCCATAGATGGCGAAGTTAAGGCTGTTGGAAAAGTATTGTCCGTGGAAGAGATAAAAAAACTGCTATAAAGTAGACAACGGGAATTTGAAGAAATTATAGGGGGGAGCAAATCCCACCAGACTATGGGCTCTTTCCACATTTATGGAAATTTCAAGCCCACCGTCCACTGCTTAAGAGGCTATACCAAGACATGACAAGACGTAAAAAAAGGAAGTTTTCCGCAAGTGCTTCACTGATTGCAGCACTGACGCTGTTATTGATGTTGTCCCTCGCTCCTTACGACGGCATGGCCCAGAGCACCAAGGTTGCGAAGGGAACCGCCAATCTGCCGCGCATTGTCGATGTGGGGGCCGACAAGTGCATCCCCTGCATCATGATGGCACCGATTCTGGAGGAGCTGAAAAAAGAATATGCAGGGGTCCTCATGGTCGAATTCGTGGATGTGTGGAAGAACCCCCAAGCTGGCCAGCAATATGGAGTTCGGGGTATCCCCACACAGATATTCTACGATGCCAGCGGCAAGGAGCTTAAAAGGCACCTGGGATTTATCTCAAAGCAAGGTATCCTCGACCAGTTCCAACAATTAGGAATACCCCTTAAGCCGGCCGCGAAGAAAGGGACATAGAAAGATGCTGGAAACTCTTTTTGTTTGGTTGAGTGCAGCCGTAGAGGGAAGCCCTGCTATTGCGCTGTCCGCTTCTTTTATATGGGGTATTCTCAGCATTATATTAAGCCCCTGTCACCTTGCCAGCATTCCCCTCATTGTGGGGTTTATCGATGAACAGGGCCGGATCTCGACGATGCGTGCACTCCTTATATCCTCCCTCTTTGGCGTGGGTATCCTCATAACGATTGGCATCATCGGGCTCATTACGGCTGCTGCAGGGAGGATGATGGGCGACCTCGGCAGGTTTGGCAACTATTTTGTCGCTGGCGTTTTCTTTCTCGTGGGCCTCCACCTGCTCGATATCATCCCCATGCCTTGGTCAGGGCCGGGCCAGGTAGGCATGAAACAAAAGGGTGCCCTGGCTGCCTTTATCCTTGGACTTGTCTTCGGCATCGCCTTAGGTCCTTGTACCTTTGCCTACATGGCCCCCATGCTGAGCATCACCTTTCAGCTTGCATCTACAAACCTCATCTATGGTGTTGCCCTTCTTCTCGCATATGGTGTTGGGCACTGCGCCGTTCTTGTTGCCGCAGGAACATTTACGGAAGTGGTGCAGCACTACCTCAACTGGAATGAGCGTTCAATGGGGGCTCTAATTGTAAAGAAGGTGTGCGGAGTACTTGTAATGCTCGGAGGTATCTGGCTTATATATGCCGCACCCTAAGGGTAGAAAGCTTGATCAGACGCAGAAACATAAGCCCTGGCCTGGTAGAGCAGGCGGGCAGCCCCGAAGGAATGCGTTATAGGGGTTGATATTACGGCTTCATTTTTTATTGAGAGTTTTCTTGCCAGGAAAAGCAGAGGATGTCCATTTTCCCCATCCGTATCCGCCATTTCTCAGAATCCAGTGCTCTGCATTCTTCATCATTTCCTCAATTTTCACCGCCAAGTCCTTTAGCCCCAGACCATGAAAGATGCCGCTGCTTGCCTCAAAGCACCTGTGAGCCTCTTCGTGCATGCCTATTTTTGCATATGCCAGGCCCATGTTGCCAAGTGCATTGCCCTCACCCAGCACATACCCGATCCGGCGGGTTATCTCCAGTTGTTCCTTGTATAAATCAATGGCCTTTGCATACTCGCCAAGAGCGGTATGTGTGTTACCCATGTTCCCGAGCGCATTACCTTCACTCTGTGCATCCCCAGTCCGGCGGGTTATCTCCAATTGCTTTTGGTAGAAACCAATTGCTCTGGGATACTCGCCAAGATCTATATAGGCCAAACCCATGTTCCCGAGCGCATTGGCCTCACTCTCTGGATCCTTTATCAGACGGCTTATTTCCAGTTGCTTCTCATAGAAACTGATGGCTTTAGCGTACTCCTCAAGATCGGCATAGGCGATACCCATGTTGCCGAGCACCTTGCCTTCGCCCGATGCATCCCCAATGCGGTGGTATATTTCGAGAGCCTTCTTATAGACATCGAAAGCCTTGTCACACTCGCCCAGCCGAATAGAAACGTCACCCATGTTGCCCAGTGCTTTGCCCTCGCCCTGAGCATCTCCAATCATATGGTATATGTCCAGGGCCCTTTCATAGAACTCGATGGCTTTCTCATACTTGCCAAGCCGAATTGAGACGTTACCAAGGCCCATATGAACCCACCCTCGGGAGGACTCCTTCAGGGCAGCCTGACTCTGAGCAAGGACCTGAAGGATCGATTCCAGATCGTTTACAAGCCCCAGGTTATTCATATTGATAAGGCCTGCTGCCACAAGATACGAGAAGGCACCCTCATAATCTTTACGGGCGGTCAGCTGTCGAAAGGGCTGGATAAGGTGTTCCAAAAAATGAGGAAGCAATTCCCTTTCCCTCCTTGTCTGGCGGGTTTGGAGCATAGCCTGCCACAGCCCATCCCTTTCAGAAATAAGCATGTCTGGACTGTTGGTGTGTTCCTCAACGAAACGCAGAAAGTGCATACAGTGATTCTCTCTGTAAGCGAGTTCCCTGTTCTCATCCATGGTAAGTCTTGTCTCAGCCAACTTTCTCAGGAGCGGATGCATGCTGTAGCGACAGGACCGATGATCATATTCGAGAAGCGAGCGCCGGTGAAGCACCCCTGCGTTTCTTTGATCCTTTTCTCCAAGACCGGCAGTTTCCATCAGGGTAAGGGGCGTAAAACCTGACTCAGCACAGATACTGGCAGCCTCAAAGAGGTCTAATAATCTTGCCCCGAGGGGAATGCTTTCAAGCTGCCCCAGGCTCAGCTCCAGAGAGACAACCACGGCTTTATCTTCGCTGTCTTTTAGCTTCAGTTCCTTGATCTTTCCCCGGATTTGCCCCAGGTAATCAGGGAAGCTGAGATCAGGAACAGCTTCCAGATGATAGGCTGCAATGGCAAGGGCCAGGGGCATGCCTCCAAGGATCTCCACAATGCGGGATGCTCCTGAAGGGTCCTGGGCAACTCGCGCCTTGCCTAAAACCCCCACAAGAAGTTTTACGCCATCATCCTTTGAGAGCGTGTCGAGTTCTTTGATGGCTATGCGGGATATTATACCGAAGGCCTTTTGGTCTCTTGTCGTCACCAGGACCGAACAACCCGGCCTGATGATCTCATCGGCCTCATTCACGTTGTCGATCACCAAGAGGACTTCCTTCCGGTCGAAGTGCTTGTAGATCTCATCCTTTGCCTTTGCATTGTCTAAAAAGGGGATAATTTCTGCTCCGGGATAAAGAGCTTTAAGGATCGTGTATGCCTCTTCCTGCCACGTGCTACCATTGAGAGAGGCCCAGAAAACCCCGCCGGGGTACTCGGCCTTATATTTTTTTGCGTACATACGGGCAAGCTCTGTTTTGCCGATGCCGCCTGTGCCAACCTTGCCGGTTATAGCTCCTACTCCCCGGTCCACTATGATCTGGTGAAGCCCTTCGAGGTCTCTCTCCCTGCCAACGAAGGTCTCTATGGGCTCATTCGCCATGAAGGGGACCGAAGCTGTCATCTTTTCTTGTTTGTGGTTTCTCACCGAGAGGGTTTTTTCACCGTTCAGCCAACTCCAGAGAGAGGTGTGCCCCCTCGCAGAGGACCAGCCCCCGAGAAGCCAACCGTCACCTTGTCTCCATCGACTATGACGGGAACATGCGCATTGCCCCCTGAATACCTAAGCATTTCGTCGAATTTATCTGGGTCTTGACTTACGTTAATGTATGTGGCCCTATCGTAGGCTGCCCGAGCCTGCTTGTAGAAGGGTCAGGAATCCGTGCCGTAAATAATGATCTTGCCGGTCACTGGCCTGTACCCCCTTCAGGAATATCGGGCGGCGGTGTCATGGCTGCTTTTTCCGTCTCATGTGTCTCTATAAATTCTTTGTATTCCTTCAGAAGAACATTTCTGTACTCTCTGCGGACGACCTCTGAGGTCGAGATATACGTGCCCATGGCTTCCAAACCGGCAATGATCTCATCGGCAGTTTCTTTATTTGCCTGTTTACCGACAGAATAAAGCTCTGCCATTATCTCATGGAGATTGACCACCGCAACCTGTGTTCCGTCAACAAACCTGAGTGTACGCCGACTAACTGTCGGCGCGTTAGGGTCAACTCAGGTAACTCACCCTATTACTTGAAAAATGGACATAAAGCATTCTCCTCATTGTTTTGGCCGGTCCAGGGGAGCGACTTTCAGCTCAGCCGGACCTGTTATTAGTATACCAACCATTCGACCAAGTATCCAGCGACAATAGCGACGATGAAAACGTTCACCGCGAAAGCCAGAACGAGTTTTTTCTTGAACATGGAGCCAAGGATTATCAACTCCGGGATGCTCGCCCCGGCCCCGCCTATGATGAAGGCAAGAACCATGCCAATACCTATGCCTTTTCCTATCAGAGCGGTGCGTATCGGGATCACCGTTTCGGCCCGGAAGGACAAACCAGGATTAAAGTTGTAAAGTAATGAGTTAGCCCTGCTGGAATTTTCACTTGCCCGGACTTATTATTATCGAAAGACTTTGGGTGGTTGTTGCAAACGAGGAAGCAGGCGCCCATAGTGAACTGATTAAGCCTTTGTCACAGAAAAGAATCGTTATTTAGGTGAAATATGGAAACGAAGAAAAAATTGAAAATACTATTTCTGTGTACCGGCAACTCTTGCCGGAGCCAGATGGCAGAGGCATGGACGAAACACCTCAAGGCTGATGCCATAGAGGCTTATTCTGCAGGGACGGTACCAAAAGGAATAGATCCATGGGCGATCAAAGCCATGGCAGAGGTGGGCATCGACATTTCTGCATACAGATCGAAGTCGACCATTGAGTTTATGGACATTGAGTTTGACTACGTCATTACCCTCTGCGACAATGCGCAGCAGGCTTGCCCATTCTTCCCGGCGAAGACACGGGTTGTGCATCACGGTTTTGAGGACCCGCCGGTGCTTGCTGCTGGGGCGAAGGGCGAGGAAGAGGCAATGATTCACTATCGCCGCATACGTGACGAAATCAGGGCTTACGTGGAAACGCTGCCGGAATCACTGAATCCCTAACGGGTGACGGGCTATAAAGGCTTGATGTTTATTCCCATTGCCTAGTGCCCATCACCTCTTGCCAGCCCTCTTATTTTTCAGGTTTACAAACCCCAGGCCATACGCTATAAAAGGAGTATGCAGGACCTGGTGATAAAGAGTTACGGCGATCTTGCTTTCCACAAGACCATCGGGGAGCTCATTAAAGAACACTCGGAGAACAAGGAAGATATCCGGGAAGTTGCCAAGGGGCTTATCAACTTTGATGAAATCCATGATATCCTTGATATCGGGTGCGGTTATGGCTGGTTTGAAGAGTCCCTGGCCAACGGGTTCCATTCAATCCTTGGCATTGATTGTCTTGAAGCGAATGAACAGGGGTTTCTCTCGGTCGCGAAGAGGGTTGCATCAAAATCCCTTTTCAAACAGATGCTTCTGCCTGCCCCCATCGATGTTGATGCTGGCTCGTTTGATCTCGTTGTCTCGGCCTATTCCCTCTATTTCTTTCCCGGTGTGCTGCCTGAGGTACGAAGGGTCCTTCGCCCCGGAGGAACGTTTTTGATCATTACCCACAGCGCATCCATGCTCGAAGAAGGCGAAGAGTTTTTTAATTTTTCAAACCTCAGACAAGTAATAAACAATTTTTCTGCTGAAAACGGGACAAGTTTTCTCAAACAGCATTTTGAACATATTACAGAAATTGACTATGTAAACTCCCTTGTTTTTTCTAAAGATGAGAAGGATGATCTTGCAAAATACATCGATTTTAAGAGAGAATTTATATCGAAGGATGTGAGCCCTGCAGTGGTGAAGGCAAAAATGATCTACGAGCTGGAAACGAGAGGAAGTATGACTTTTAACAAAAACGACAGAATATTCGTGGTACGCAAGTGAAAGCCAAAACATTCTGTAATTTCTGCGGCAAGGAACTAATCACCGACATGCTAGAGGGCAGGGATCGGCTTGTGTGTGACAGTTGCAAAGAGATTCACTACGAAAATCCCCTGCCTGTAGCAGCAGTAGTTCTCGTCAACCGTGACCGCGAGATTCTCCTTGTGAAGAGGGCCAAAGAACCATCAAAGGATATGTGGTGTTTCCCAATAGGGTTTGCAGAGATGGGGGAGAGCATTGAAGACGCTGCGCTCCGTGAGTTACAGGAAGAGGCAGGCGTGGAAGGAAAAATTATCCAATTGGTGGATGTCTGTTCAGAAATAAATGCTTTTTATGGGGAGCTTTTAATCGTCACCTTTGAGGCGGAGAAGATAGGCGGCCAGGAGATGGCAGGGGATGACGCCCTTGACTGTCGGTACTTTCCCATAAAAAATCTTCCCAAGCTCGCCTTTCCATCCCAGGAAGGGGTGGTGCAGAAATATATTGAACTCAAGAAAGACCTGTGGAGCATGCATGACTCAATGGAGACCTTCGTTGAGGGGACGCTTCAAAACAAGATTGTTTATCCCGGGACACTTCTATCAGATGAGCTTGTCAATGCTGTACAGATAAACTCAAAAAAAATCATTGATCTCTGGCTCAACGATATCTCGTCAAACCCTTCCACAAAGTCATACCATGGTTTTGATAAAAAGGAACTCCTTGTGCCGGCAATGTTTATCATAGGCCAGTTTGAGGCCTGGCTGAAAGGCAAGAAAGGGGAGAGCGAGATGAAGACATTTTATACTGGTCTCGGCGCACAGAGAAAAAAGGAGGGTATCCCCGTAGAGGACCTCGTAAGCTCACTGAGTCTTCTCAAAAAACATATCTGGATGTTCACATACTCCTTTGGCGTATGGGAGAAGGCAGTGGACATTTATCGTATGTTTGAGCTGGGAGAGCGGCTCGTCTATTTCTTCGACAAAGCCTCATACTACACGGTTATGGGGTACAATCAGTCTTAACAACAGGGCAAACGACGAATAATGAAAAAACCTGACAAGACCAAAGGGGGCAGACCGGTACTGATTGTGACGACCATCGGGTCTTTCCTTATGCCTGTGGCCCTCTCGGCGGTAAACGTTGCCCTCCCGTCCATCGGCAAAGATCTTGCCATCGATGCAATGTTGTTGAGCTGGATAGCGCTTGCATTCACCCTTGCGGCCGGCATGTTCCTCGTCCCCTTCGGCAAATTAGCCGAAATATGGGGCCAGGGAAGGATATTTATCGCGGGGAACTGGGTCTTTACCATAGCATCTTTCTTCCTGAGCATAGCTACAACGCCATGGATGCTTATTTCATTTAGGGCCGTGCAGGGTCTCGGGGCCGCCATGCTTTTCGGAACAGTTCTTGCCATTCTCGTTGCTGCCTACCCTCTCGAAGAGCGGGGCAGGGTACTTGGGATCAATGTAGCCTCTGTTTATCTCGGACTTTCCTTCGGACCCTTCCTGGGAGGTGTTTTAACCCAGAACCTAGGTTGGCGAAGCGTATTCTTTCTGACGGTCCCCCTCGGCCTTGTCAATGCCCTTATGAGCATGTGGAAAATTCCGCGAGGTCCCGGGGCGAGAAGGGGCGAGAGCTTTGATCTCATTGGCTCCTGTATTTATGGTGCCATGCTCTTTTCACTCCTGTACGGATTTTCGCTTCTTCCACGCGCCATTGCCATGGCCTTCATCGCCGGGGGGATAGCCGGGCTTGCGCTCTTTCTGTGGTGGGAACGAAGGACAAAGCAGCCTGTTCTTGATGTAGGGCTCTTCATGAAAAACAAGGCTTTTACCCTTTCTAATACGGCTGCGCTCATTAATTACGCTGCTACGTTTGCCGTTGCATTTCTTCTCAGTTTCTATCTCCAGCACATCAAGGGCTTGAGCCCCCAGCAGGCAGGACTGGTTCTCGTCTGCCAACCGGTGGTGCAGGCAGCCTTTTCTCCGGTTGCAGGTCGCCTCTCTGACAAGGTGGAGCCTAGAATTCTGGCTTCTCTCGGAATGGCTTCCACTGCCTTTTGCCTTTTCATTCTTGCATCTTTCGACGCAGAAACATCCCTTGTCTTTGTCATCATGACCCTTGGCCTCCTCGGTCTCGGCTTTGCATTTTTTTCATCACCTAACATGAACGCCATCATGAGTTCCGTGGATGACAAGCTCCATGGGGTCGCCTCTTCCATGGTAGCAACCGTGCGCACCCTCGGACAGATGTTCAGCATGGGTATCGCCATGCTTACCTTTGCAATTTTTATGGGACAGGTGGAAATCTCGCCCCCCCTTTATCCTCTTCTTCTCAGGGCCATCAAGGTTTCATGTACAATTTTCGGTATCCTCTGCGTGGCAGGGGTCTTCGCTTCCCTCGCGCGGGGCAACCTCCGATAGGCTGAGAGGCAGAACATATTGTTCGAAAAGGCATCGAGAAGCACTGATCTTTCAAAATGGTCGGCATATCATTGACACAGCAGGGTACCCGTCGTATTATTTCTCATGATAAAGAGAGCTACCCATAAAAATCCCAACATAAAACAACGCCTTTATTTTCGATCCATATTGGGTTGCATTGTCATGACGTTGATGTTGATTTCACTCCATCAATCAGTCGAGGCCCTTTCTTCTACTGACGCTTTCCGCCCTGTCAATGAGGCTGCGATGAAATTGGTGCAATTTTGCATTGATCCCAAAGCCGGACTTGATGAAAATGCTGTCGCTATCCTCGCGGATTATGTCTTGAGCTCTAAGCAAGCCAGAGAAGGAGCCCTCCCGAAATCCCTGGAATGTACCGGGGCTTATTATGAGTTCGACACGAAGGTCACCTTTCCTCGACTCATAGAGTATTCGTACAACCCCTTTATCCCACCTGTCATCACAAGACCATCTTCTTTGCGTTATTCTGCCTGGACCTCTCCTCGGGGCGAGACTCAAACATTGCCCACCAGTTGGAAGCCTATTCCTCCTGCCGGAGTTCCAGTCGTCATCCACGGCATAGAGCACGATTCCAACACCCCTGACCTCTCTACCGGTGTCTATCATGAATACGAAATGAAAAGAACCCTCATCCTGCTTAACCACAAGGGTCGCCAGGTATTGGTCTCCATATCAAAACAGATTGGTACATCTAAGGTCGGAAAAAAAGGGTTTATTCTGGGCAATGACAACGACTGGAACTATTACTACTCAGGAGAATCAGGTTCTTCAATAACCGGCCTCGGGTGGGCCAAGTCTTACATTTACGATTATTTTTCTGTTAGTGTCAATGTGGAACCAAGCACAGCAGCAACCACGGTCAGGACCGGCGTTTTTCAATGGCTTCGCGCCGGCTGGTCAGGAATAAACTTTGTTAGGGCGAACCATATCCTTGGCGGGATGAAACGCTTCGGGCGTGATGTTAAAATAATTCTGGAATCTCCTCGTCTGCCAGCTCCGAATCAGATGATCTCGGTTTATCAGGGGCTTTTGAATATGCCCGATGGTGATTTGATGAAAGAATACACCGCATTGCGGCAAGCGCAACGATCTCTTGCCATCCAGACCGGGAAAATCAGCAAGTCTGAAGGAGAAGAGA
>Ga0209253_10003869_pt1 | contig 13093 bp, 11 predicted proteins | sample FrelakmetBRP12BR_FD_187145 | JGI IMG/M metagenome (GOLD analysis project Ga0209253, IMG submission 187145) | Freshwater lake sediment microbial communities from the University of Notre Dame, USA, for methane emissions studies - BRP12 BR (SPAdes)... | ecosystem: Environmental > Aquatic >...
TTTAAGCGTAAATTGGCCACTTGCCGTTCATACTGACTCACCCCTTCAGGCCAGTCGTCGTGTGAAACGGTCGTGTAGAGGGTAAATTCGACTCCCTTATCTCGCAACTTGGCCAACGCTTCGAAGAGGACCTCAAATCCCTTATGAGGTGCCGGGTGCGTTGGATACAACAAGCGAATCCCTTTGCCGGTGGAAAGTAACTTTTCGAATTTTTGGTCCAGAGGATCCCCGAGGGAATCTTTCGTAAATCCATGGTAGAGCACTTTGAAGGAGCGATTTGCTGTTTCAGGGCACGTATCCCGAATCATATCCGCCATCGCCTGACTGGGCGTGACAATGAGATCTGCTCTCAGCATGGAAGCTATAGCCAGCTTCCTTCTCATATAAGCTTCTAGCTTCAGCCGATAACTAACTTTCTCTAAGTAATAAGGGCAGTAATAGACTGCGTTCGTTTGGAAAAATAAATGGGGGACTGAAGTCCAAATTGGCCCAAAATTAGTTAGAGAGACGAGACAGGAATAGCCCTCCCTTGCCAGCTTGCCGGGGAGAAGGAACACGTCGTTTTCAACGCGGTTCCACCAAGATTCGGCGGTATTTTGTTTCTTCACCACAATTTTGATGTTTTCGGGGAGAAAAGAGACCGGAAGCAATTCCCGTACAAATACTTCGTATTCGTTGGATCGATCCAATCTTCCCAACTCCGGAAGAAAATTGGATAGATGCCGCATTGCACCACCCATGTTGGCGCCCAGTGCGTGAATGAGGATCTTCAATGGATATTCAATGCAAACGTGGACCTGATGCGGGGGAGGATTGATACACGTACCGCGACCAGCCCCTCATCCCCCGTTCGGGAACGGCCGAGGATCCATCGAACATCCATTCCTGTACCGGCACGGAAAAACCGGTTTTTCCGCGATTCAGTACATGATCAAAGAGATCTCTAATTGCGACAGAGGCAACCGTCCGTTTGTCCGGTGATCCCTGCCTGCCGAGTAGCGGAGCAACGACGCGGAGCAGATCAAGGTCGAGAAATGGGACCCGGATCTCAAGGGAGTGGGCCATGCTGGCCCAGTCGGCATCCCTCAGAAGTTGATTACGCATGTACCAGGACATCTCCAGAGCGGAAACCTTGTGATGGTTGGTTGATTCATCTGTGAAGGTTTGATTAAGCCGATCGATTGTTTGGAGTTCCGCCCATCCTTCCCGCACCATGTCAGGGTCGAGAACGCCCGAAAGTTCCCACGGCATGAACACTCCGCGGCGAAGAAGATAAGCACCTTCATAGCTGCCACCATATTCGAAAAGCCCAGCATATTTTGGAGAGGTGATGTGCTTCAGTAAAGGGGCGCTTACCCGACGTAGACCCCTGCCTAGTCCAGGGAATTGGCCGAAAACCTTGCAAAGCCGGACAAGCCGCGGAATCTCGCGGAAGCTGGAATAGCTGCCGAACAGTTCATCACCGCCAAGGCCGGATATCGCCACCTTGAGCCCCGCCCGCGCGGCGGCCAGACTGACAAAGTAGGAGTTCACTCCGTCGATGCTAGGCTGGTCCATCGCATCGAGGATACGTGGCAACTCTTCCTGAAAATCGGAACGCCGTACTCGAATTGTGCGGTGCTTGGCCCCCAATAGTGCAGCGGTCTGCTCGGCAAGCGGTACTTCATCGTTTACGGTTCCACTGTATTCCTCGAAACCAAGAGTTACGGTGTTAAGGTCCTGAGGGACCAATCGAGAAACCAGCGATGCAAGAATCGTGGAGTCGAGCCCCGCTGAGAGGAAAACACCCACTGGCACATCGGCCTGTAGATGCTGACGAACACTTTGGAGAAGAGCGTCACGCACTTCTTGGACGACTTCGGATGAATCCAGAAGTTCCGAATTGTGATGCGAGGCTTGTGCAAACTCGGAACGGATGGAGCAGAAGGTTTCCTCCCTGCGTTGTCCGCCTGTCTCGAGCCATAGAGATGTTCCCGCGGGCAGTGAGCGTATGCCCCGATACAAGGTATAAGGTTCCGGGACATGTCCCCAGAGGAAAAAGCCGACATGGCCGGCGGGTTCGTGGGAGGTGTCGATATGCCCGCCGGCGAGAAGTGCCTTGACCTGGGACGCGACCCGCAGGGTTGCCCCATCATCAGCCAGATAGAGCGGTTTGATGCCGAACGGGTCACGGGCAAGGAAAAGACCCTGCTTACTACTGTCCCAAATCGCGAAAGTGTACATCCCGCGAATATGTTGAACCATATCAACGCCCCGATCTGCATAAAGGTACAGGAGCACCTCGGTATCGCTTGTGGAGCGGAAACGATAACCTTTATTCTCCAGGTCCTCGCGAAGTTTCCGGTAATTGTAGATTTCGCCGTTGAAGGTAACGACCAGGCTTCCATCAGCAGTCGCCATCGGTTGACTGCCGGATTCGGAGAGATCGATGATGGCGAGACGCCGGTGAGCAAGGCCGACCCGGTTGTCAGTGGAAAGCCACATTCCGCACCCATCAGGGCCCCGCGGGATCATCCGATCGCGCATACGCAGGAGTTCTTCCTGATCAACGAATGGAGCGTCAGATGCGTACGCGAAAATGATTGCTATACCGCACATATGGGGTAGATGAAAGTTTACGAAGCGAACCTTGGTGCAGTGGAAATGGGGAGAGGCCTTAACTTCCTATCGATCACTTCGATGACATCCTGGACATGAATAAGTTTTATGCACATGTTGTCATATGGGCACTCTTCCAAGAAGCAGGTATGACAAGAAACCGGTTTTTGGATAACAACATTATCTGAACCGGAAGGATACCATTTTCCTTTTATATCTCTGGAGGAGAACAGGGAAATACAGGGGGTCCCTACTGCTGCAGCCAAATGCTGCGGACCGGAATCGTTAGATATTAGCAAACAACAGCGCCTGAGCAATTCGGAGATTTCAAGCAAAGACAACCTTCCTGCTACGCTCTTGGATTCGGCTCCCACAGCATTGGCTATCCATAAACAGATTTCTTTGTCAGAAGCCCCTCCGACCACTAATGTCGCATATCCCCTTTCGACAAGATACATTCCGATTTTCACAAACCGATCAGCGGCCCAACGATTTATAGAACGCTTTGCTCCCGGGGCAATGGCGATAATCTGCTTACTGGAATACCCTGCCCCCCGAAGGAGTTCATCCACAGTAGCAGCATGAGATCCTTTGAGGAAGGAGGGATACAACGGTTTACCATCCATCCCATAATCCGTCACAATTTTCAGAAGACGTGTAACCTCGTTGTCAAATACAAGATATTCTGACTGCGCTTGGCCCCACAACCTGATGGTGTTTAATCTCCAACCCGCTGCCCAGTCTGCCCCTGAAATTTTTGCTACAAGAATATTCCGCAGGAGTACCCGCATCGTCGCAAGATCATTTGGCAGTTCCACCCATACATCGAACTTCCTTGGTCTCAAATTCCATATAAAGCGGATTTGCTTTATAAATGTGTCTATATCCTCTGGGTAGTACATAATAATTTCATCCAACCAATCGACACCATTAAGTAAATCATCTGAGCCGGACATCCCCTTCTTGCCGGGTGAGGAAAGGAGGGTAATCCGTGCCTCTGGGTAGGCGTGTCGAATAGAATACATGGCCGGTATTGCGCAGACGACATCGCCGATGTTCCCGATCCTATAAACGCACACATTCCTGGCTTCATGTGGTCGTTTCCAGGGCCAGAAAATCTTCTGCAAAATGACGAGTATTCCGTTCCCAATAAAATAAAGAATTCTCGCAATCCTGGCTTCTACTCTGCGTCTCAACATTAAGTCTTACATTCCAAAGAGGGGGATCCTGATCTGTCATTCCTAAATACAGGAAAATACGATAGGCCTGGCGTGACGAAATAACGTATAGAAAGATAAAGCACGATGGCTTGTAAAAATGCCCCTACGAAGGTAGCGGCAAACCAGTCATCTGGACGTAGCCCAGTGATGATTCCGATCAACACCACTGGAAGATAGGTAAGTCTCCATTCCGAAATATGTTGAATCGATTTCACTGTAAAAATTGCATACACGAAACCTACGTACAGACACGACAGGATCACATAGATCCACCCACCATTCCAATACGCCTCGCCGAAGAGACCTGCCCCGGAGGCGGAATGATCACTTCCCGTGACAAGTTCATTAAACTCGGGGCCACGGTTCATGATCGGTTTCTCCTGGTACAGAATCCTAGGCACAACGGTAAAAGGAATGAGGGAGTAGGTGTCCCCTGGATTGCCGCTGTCGTAGGAGTTCATCGCAAATGCCTGGGCATTGGCGTAATTTAATCGCGTCCACCAACCTTGGACGTACGGCACCTGACCAAAGAGATCTATCCGATCCTCTTGGGCGTACTCCAAGGCACTTGTTGAGAGTTCTCCCAGACTTCGGATGCCTTCCAAGCGGACAGCAAACCGACCAAACGTAATAAAAGGAGAGAGAAAAAAAATATAAATAATTCCAATTAAAACACCACCTGCAAGGAATTCATAAAATTTTGGTGTGCATAAGAATATTCCTAACAGAATCATGATTAACACCACTATAACTTCCAGTTTACTCAACGACATTAAACCAATCACCAACTCTGTAGTAATGAGCAAAAAAAGCGGGATCTTATAGCTTCTTTCTCCGTTATGGACCATAAAGAACATGACAATTATAGCAAGCGAGGTAAATACTGAAAAATATTGAATACTACCAGGAAGTATCCATCCCAATAGACCGAGGCGATACGGAAGGACGAGAAAATATTTTATTGGAATCCCAATCGTCAGAAAGACTAGTAGAAGCCGTCTCATCATCACGGCGTCATATTTTGGGCGCCCCACCGGCATTTTTCGATGGAATAAGGCCATTCCTACCTGATAGCCTAGCAAAGCCAAGGTGATCCCTGCAGCATTTAACATATTCGTTCGAAGTAGATCCTCCTCCCCAACTGGGTAAAACTGATTAACGTACCAGACACTTTCCGGGGTTCCGAAATGATACAGCAACGGGCCGAAGCCGTAGTAAACCGCACAGGCCCCAAGAAACCACGGAAGCGGCGACCAGACCATATAAGAATTTCTCCAAACAATCCAGTATCCTGCCCCAAGGAGAACAATAAGCAGGAGAGGAGGAAATACCTTGTTCGCTAAAGAAAACGCGGAAAGATCGCCGAATGTAATGCAGAGGACATACGCGCCCCACAACAACAAACAGAAAAAAAACAACAGAGGAATCGCCGGATCACACTTTAGCTTCAATTTTACGGACACCGCTCCTATACATCTCCAGTTTGAATAGTGCCAATGGCAGTGAGCACCTTTTTTAATCGATCATGGTTACAGTACCCACTTATTATGCATCGCTCGCGACTCGCAGCAGCGATTTGCTTCCGTAATTTTCGAATTTCAAGTAGAACGTAAATTTACCAATGAGTTCCTCCTCGGAACTAAAGAATTCCGCTTCCATTTCTGAGTGAATAAGTCAAGGTGCTCTTCCGTCCTCTCCGTCAGGATGAAGGTACCACACGCAGGTATTTCCACGGAACGAAAGTTGCGTGGTTTCGTACAGAACGTACCGGTCCCCCGTATCCCCAAGCAGGCAAGAAATAGGGAGTCACCAAATAGTACGCGCATAGCGCCTTATCCTCTTTCCATAATAGGAACATTCACTAGTCTCACCGCATCATAACGCCGCTTGTTTGTCCTTCACGCACTTCAGCAGGGCTGTTTTTACTCGGAGTGATTCAATCGGCATCTTACGGAAGCGACTAGCCATAATCGGTTGGACTGCGCTGACTAACTCTTCCGAGTAAAGTTCCTTTTCGATCGTATCCAGGGTGAACCCCACTCCCCTGAGGCTGCTACAAATTTCGTGGAACCTTTTCCTGTTGGGTACACCGCGGCGAGAACCCGTTAAATTCCAAAGGGGATCGCAAATAGTCAGCCACTCGAATGGATTCGAAGATTTAACCCAAGCGTCATGGGGACCGAAGTCGATTCGATGGATTGCAACACCCGAGGATTGCAGCATACGAAAGCTGTTTTCCGCGAATTGTTCTATGTCATAGCAATGTTCAATAACATTGTATGAAAACAAGATGTCGAATGACGATTCATACTTGGCAAGCGCCGATTCAATCGGACGGTTCTCGTATTGGATCAACGTGGAATAACCCTCAGGAAACTTATCAGGGATAATGTCGACCGCTTTTAAACGGTCCCTCATTCCTCTATGTCGGCTATGGATGTCCTGAAAAAGAGCATCGTAGAGGTTCTTAGCACTACGGGAAGAGATGTTTCCTTGAAACCGGTCGAATGCAACATACCTCTTCGCTCCAGCACCAATAAAAAGCATCGCGGCAGGGATATGATCGCCAGGGCCGATTTCGCCTACCACTTTACCCTCGATGCTGGATTCCCCGAGGATGTCTGTGACCATCCGGTATTGCCGATATGCAACTTTGTCTAATAGATCAACACCAGCGCTACAAGGGATGGATGTTCGCCCCTTACGGCATCGCCATTCGGCGACCACCGGAATTGCCATAATCGCGTTCCTCAACATTTGATCGACGAGAATCATCCACTTGGCCATATAGTTCAATTTAGTGTGTCCGCTATACCGCACATGGCGTGAGATCAGCGCTTCCGGAACAGCGCAACCGTTTCCTTGCATGGAGCCATTGTAATGAGATCAAAGTTGCGTCCCCTAAGGTAGGACTCGACCTCAGGAAACCCCCTGCCGTTGCGCGGGTGCACTTCGATCACAAGATTGCGACACCGGTCTAATGCGTTATCACAACCGGATGTGAAAATGTCATGCTCCGCACCTTCCACATCGAGTTTGCATACGTCGACTGGGCCCTCGATACCACTCTCCGCAATTACCTCGTCAAAAGTGAGGACGCGGATTTGCTCAGTATCTTTTCCTGCGGCAGGCTGAGGACTGGCGCCTGTGCTTCCGGGGCGAATAGAAACGTTTAACGTGCCTGAGCAACCACCAATCGCTGCGCGGAGAAGGACAACCTTTCGAGCATCGATGTTCTGGGTAATGTTGAAGGTCAACCTGTGAAACGTCGGCCCGTTGAACTCCACACAGACAAAACGCCCCGGGCGCACACCCGCCACGGCGAGCATCAGAGAGAATCCTCCGACATGCGCACCGATATCCAGTACATTCGCGCGGAGCGGCAAGCCCATAAGAGGAAGAAGGGCTCGATACATCGGGCTCGTCATGCAGGTACGCAGGCCCGAAACATCTCCCAATTGGTGGTCGACCACTGCCTCTATACCACCCATGCGATACACGTGCAGGTTCGTTGCTCGAAAGAAGAGGCGATGGAGAAGCAATTCCCAACGGTTGTCGAACGCCATTACCTCCGACAACCCTAAGATCTTCGTCTTGAGAGACACCAAACCCTCATCTGCGTCAAATCGCTTTATCCGAAGAGTCCGCAACAGATTTAAAAAAAAACAGAGAAATCGCCGGATCACTCTTTCGCTTCAATTTACGGACACCGCTCCTATACATCTCCAGTTTGAATAGTGCCAATGGCAGTGAGCACCTTTTTTAATCGATCATGGTTACTGTACCCGGTATTTATGCATCGTTCCCGGCCCGCAGCAGCGATCCGTTTCCTCTTCTCTTGATTTTCAAGGTAGAATTCAACTTTACGAATGAGTTCTTCGTCGGAGCTAAAGAATTCCGCTTCCACCTTCTCAGTGAATAAGTCAAGGTGCTCTTCCGTTCTTTCCGCCAGCATGAAGGCACCGCAAGCAGGTATTTCCACGGAACGAGTTGTCTGAAGATCCCGATTTATTTTCCGTAAGAAACAGAGATTAATATCGAAAGCACATATTGCTTTCGCATAGTCATCGCCCCATAATGGTTTATGTTCTAAGGTGAGTTTTTCATGCCTAATCCGGCATCGCTCCCATCCCATACCCCAGATGCGAACTTTGAACCCAGCGCGGGCAAGGCGATACATGGATTCGGCCCGTTCAGATTCAAACGCACCAATGAACCCCACCGCCCCCCCTAGCGATTTCCTTTCCCCTTCCGATAATTGCACTGGCTTATGGCAGTGGGGATCGTAGGCATTCCCGCAAAACATCACATGGGGGCACCCAAGTGCCTTAAGTTCCGCAACCCCGTAAGATTTTGTGGTGACATACAAATCATAGAGGTTTAATCCCCCAAGAAATTGGGAGGACTGGTTATGGCGCGCAGCCATGTCATCAGGGGAATAACCAACAATGACGCAGCCTTTCTGAAGCTCCCTTACGGCATGTAATGTTTCCCGTAGTATGGTGAGCCCCTTTTCGATCCAGAGGATGTCCCACGTACTTTTTCTGAAGTGATCAAGAATACGGACATTGATACCTGCCAAATCCTTGCCGTGGGAATCGCACTCCCATCCAAGGCGGTACAGTTTCCCCTGGATACGGCTTAATAGGCGACGTTGAATCTTTCTCACTTCCTGTGGCTCTGTATTCAGCCCTATGACAATATGTCCAAGATCCCCGAGAGCTTTCATACGCTGTAGGGAGGTACCGCCGGACCATATCGGTCCGACAAACAGGATCCGCTTTCCCAAATCTATGCCTTGCATCCTGATGCGAGGAAAATACGGCTGAAGATCCCACCACCTGAATCTCCCGTCTCCACTACATTCCACAACTTTAGACCGATTCGGATTGCTTGCCACGCAACAAAGCGGGCCGTGGACTTTGGGCTGTACCCCCATGGGATGGGCCCCTGCTCGCGTGCCATGACATTCTGTAATCCGCATAGGCTCATGAGGCGTGAAATGGAATCGGGGGTAAAACAGATCTCGTGAGTAAAATCGCCGTACCTATGGACAGTCCCCCAAGGACTGTACGCATTCGCCGTCTGTAAGATCAACCGGCCACCGGGTTTTAACGCAGCGCAGCAACTGTCCAGGAAACGAAGTACCTCGTCCTTCTGGAAATGCTCGATGATATCGAGACCCAGGATAAGGTCGAAGCAATCCCTGTGTTCCACAAGGTAATCGAGTATGTCTGATTCTTTGACTTCCGGGATGACCTGCCTTGCCAACCGAACCTGCTCCGGGCTGATGTCAACCCCCTGGAGTCGGTGGTATCCGCGATCCTTCAAGAAATGGAGGAGTCTCCCCCCTCCGCAAGCCAAGTCAACAATCGCTGCTCCTTTGTCTTCCGGCAACCAGCCGCTCAAATAGTAGTCATACGCTTTTCCCCATCTCCTGGAGCCGGCATGGTCGAAAATCTCCTTGGCGTCCTGGAACCGAGTCGCATACTCCTTATAAACTCGGGTACGATATTTCGATCCGCTCAATCATTTATCCTTGTGTCTGAGATTATTTAAAGAAAGACCATCGTTCCTCTTCGTTGCATACGAGATTATCTTTGTTGATAAATAGGCTGTTCTGTAAATGGTGATGTTCTCATAACGATTGCCGATCACCAGCAACGCAATGCCGAAGATGAAGCCATCCCGTAGCAGCAACATCTATCGCTACCAACTTACCATCCTCACCGCGCATCAATCCCGCAAGAGCTGCCAAACATGGTAGTGCAATGAGTGCGCGAATAACGTAGTGGATTTCACCTGCAGCCACGACCAACGCTGGAACTGAAACGGCGCAAATGACCACCAAGACGTTGCGACCGGATAGAACGGTACCACCCCAAGATCGCCAAACAAAAATCAGCGTCATCAAAAATAGTCCCCACATAGTGAGCGCGCGAGCAATCGCAGCCCCCGCTATGCCGAGCCAAGGAATCGTGATTGATGCAATCAAATACAATACAAACAATCCGGCGAGGGAAGTGTTTCGGTTAAACTTGGCATCGGTATCGATCTGCAGCAAATGATTCTGTGCCGAAGCCGAAACCGTGATCAGCCCCAAAATGAGGATCGCGAGTGAGGGAGCACTTGTACGATAGACTGCACCGAAAATTATACCAAGCACCTCCGGCCCGAAGCATGTAAGAATCAATGCGATACAACCGGAAATCAGTAACTGCACGTCAGAAAATCTTCGTGCAATGGCGACGGCCTGTTTTTTCTGACCGCGCCCCCATTCTGACGTTAAATGCGGCGCGACCCCGCTGACCCAAAGCATGACGCCTTGCATTGCCCCAAAGAATAACGTCAACGCCACGGTGTATTGCGCTACGCCTTCATCCCCCAGGTGTGCACGCACCAAGGGCAGTTCACCGCGTGACCATACCAAGGCCCCAAGCAACCCAACGAGCCACATGTTGACGGCATACGCTCGGATCTTTGACCATGGTAAATCAACAACTTCAGCATCAGCCAACCCTACCAAGCGCGCCGTATTCTGCCGGACCCCGAACCCACACGCGAAAAGCGACGATAAGGCCATCGCAGAAAATAACAGCTCTGGAAAACGACCGTTGGTTGGAATCAACAACACTGCGGGGATAACGAGCGCGATAGACGTTAAGTTCGCACCCAAGATCAAGTCAAATCGCTGATGACCGGAAAGAGCGGCGGTCTGCATGGACCACCAGCCAGTGGTTATTGCCCAAGCAGCAAGCAGTGTGTAACCCAGCGGTGTCAGTATTAGACCAGAAATAATGCCCCCGGCAACTACCACGAGCCCTGATAATATCGGGAGGATCAGCGCCCATGGCAACCAACGCCGCAGGAAAGCTGCGCTGTGCGAGGGATCATGTGCATATTCAGCAATGTAGCGGCTTGCAGTCCCATTCACACCGAAGGCACATATCATGAAAGCCATGTCCACAAGCCACTGCGCGTAGACAAATTGTCCGAACTCAGTGGATGAAAGGCGCCTGGCCAAGATTGCCATCAGCAAAAACCGGCCGCCCGAAATACTGATGGCGGCCGATGCAGACATCATGGATTTACGAATCAGTGACATACAACTGACTCACTGACCGGCCTGACCCTCACACAAACGAATATACCCTCGTCCAGTTGTTCTAAAACCGGGGGGGGGGGTAGGTCAAAGGACTCCACATATCTATTCCACACGGATAGCATTGTATGTATCAAATGCCATGTTGTTATGTAAAAACCATTGGCGCGCATCATCATGCACAATCACAAAGTTGGCTTCGAAAAATCTTTCCAGTTCGGGGTGCCACTCCGAATAGAATTCAACACGGTTGGGGGTAACTTTTCCAATCGCATATGGCAAACCAGAGACAAGATCAAATGTATCTTTCAAGAAATTGCGCGAAAATACCCACCGGTGGTTGTATTCGAATTGAAGTACCCGAACGCGCTCGTGTCGAAGAGCATCCTGAGCGCCACGCAGTACCTCCATGTCGTGACCTTCGGTATCACATTTGAGCAGGTGAACCATTTTGATACTGTTTTCCTGAAAATAATGGTCGATTGTATTCGTACCGATGACGATTGATTCCAAGTAGGCTGTCGTCGAATCTTGGTGTAACGAATTTATCCCAACCCCATCACCCACAAGGAAGATAGAAGCGCTACCTCGTGAAGAAGACATGGCCAGGCATTCCGGCTTGATAACTGCGTCAGTGGCGCGTTGGTCAATCTTAATCATATTAAGCAGGCGCTCGTAGGTTGAGGGGACTGGCTCGAATGCGTGGACATCCAGTTGGCGTAGGCACCCTAACCGCTCAGCGACATCAAGTAAAGACCGCAACCAATCACCGATATTGGCACCGATATCAAAGACAACAACGCGATCACTATTATTGTCACTGCATGCCTTCAGTACACAGGACTGTAGCCATTTTTCACCGTTCTCGCTGATACGATTCGGCACGTCTTTACGAGCGGCCATGTAGGCCCATCGGCCAAGCCGAAAAAGGGTTGTACGACCAAGTAGCCTCGAACCAACTGTGGCAAGAAAATAAATCGGATTACGCATCACAAGCGATGGCTTTCATCGTTTCCTTCGAAAGACGTAATACCCGCATCCCAAAATAAGCGCGAAAAGGCTGGCCAGCATAGCGCCTTTAATTCTCTGCGGTTTGGATTTTCGGTCCGGAACACGTGGGGAATCGATGACTCTGAACCCGAACTGCTCTCTGTTCCGGGCCATCATCTCCCGTTCGACTTCCTGCCCCAGCAGCGAGTAGAGCCGGTCGCGATTCAGCGCGTCGACCGTCTTCCCGATCTGCTCCAAGATAAATTTCTTGTTATTGGTCGCGCGGTCGAATGCCTCTTCCTGCAGGCGGTTTTTCGCTTCGTCGAGGTAATCCTTCAGAATCGTGGCGGACTCCTGGGCGGAGGTGCTTTCAAAGGAGAGGATCAGGGAGCCGGACTTCCGGTTCGTCGTGACCACGAACGCCTTCGATGCGGCCCGCACCGCGTCCCAGTCTCCAGGCGGTTTGGGAGCCTTGTCTTTACCACTCTCCGCGGATAGGCGGGAGGATCGGAGCATTCCGGTGGCGTGATCGTAGGCGTCCCCCAGCAGGACGGGCCAATGATTGTGGCGGGTGAACACCCGTGCCGTCAGGTCGTTGCTCTTGAACAGGACCTCCAGGTCCTCTATTTTGCTCGGGCCGCCGACGGAGATCCCCATCGAGGCGAGGGCGCCCAGCGCGGGGGTCTGCTTCCCTTCATCGAGGGAGGGCATGATGACGGCGGTGGATTTGTACAGGTTCGGCTTCGTGAACATATAGAGGAGCGTGGCGACGCCCACCGCCAGGGAGATCCCGCAGATCTTCCACCACTGCTTCCGGAGGATGGAGATATAAGCGCCGAGGTCGATTTCGTCTTCCCGTGGGTCCATTGGGGAGCGCTCTTCCATGGCCGCCATCAGAACACCACGATCAGCACGCCGGCGGTGACGGCGATCTGGTACAGGATCTGGGTGATATCCTTGAAATCCTTCATCAGGCGGGTCTGGATGAGCTTCTCCGGGACAAGGATCGAATCGCCCGGCTCCACCCGCGCGTTCATCAGCCCGCCGAAGGCGAAGAAGCCGGCGTTCGCCGTCTCCTGCGTCACCACCGAGCCGTCCGCCTTGAGCAGGAAGATGTGGTCGCGGTCCGCGGTCTCCGTCGGGCCGCCGACCAGCCGGAGATAGTACCCGAGCGAGTCGCGGG
>Ga0209253_10003870_pt1 | contig 13092 bp, 21 predicted proteins | sample FrelakmetBRP12BR_FD_187145 | JGI IMG/M metagenome (GOLD analysis project Ga0209253, IMG submission 187145) | Freshwater lake sediment microbial communities from the University of Notre Dame, USA, for methane emissions studies - BRP12 BR (SPAdes)... | ecosystem: Environmental > Aquatic >...
GTTAAATTACACTCTGACCTTTTTTAAAAGCCCTCTGCCGATTTAAAACAAGTAAGGTCATAAATACTACCAAAATCGTTCCAAATACAATATAATACCCATATCTTTCAAACCAAATAGAAATTCTGGATCTTTCTTCAATAGTGATCATTACTTCATCTAAAATGGTATGTCCATCTCCATCATCAACGACTATTGTATAATTGTATATTCCTGGATTTCGAGCGGAATCCACATTGATCGTTATTGTCCCAGTTGTTCCAACCAAAATCCAAGAGAAATCAGAAATGTATGCTATGCTATTTATATATACATCGAAAGTGGGAGTTGTTACAGAGTCTATAGTGACTTCCCAAGTAATACTAGCTTCCTCATTTTGTTTAATGCTAAAATCGGGTGGTTGAGAGATAGAATCAAATCCTTGAGCAGAAGTCATTGAAACCATACTTACGCAGCATAGCATAGCTAAAATGAAGAAGATTCGAGAATTACGATGTTTCAAGTTCCATTCACTAGGGTTGAAAGTGATCAAAGAAAAATAAATTCTCCTATTTTGATCGACGTGTATTACTATACAAAACAATTGCAACAACTATTGTCAAACTTATCAATCCTATTCCTAGAAAACCCGATATAACACGATTATTAAAGCAATTCACCGGATTGGAATCCACTGAATCCGCAGGTCCGTCAATGCAATAATCTCCTTTTCCTTTGTAATCAGACCAACAATTACTTTCCCATGTATTATTATTGCCTTCATCAAATGCTTGGCTGTTCGGTTTTCCTCTATCGATTCCATCTACATTCACCTCATCTGCATAAGTATTTCCCTCTACAAAATTGGAATGTACACGATTACCCGAAGATAAGGATAACACAATAGCGATTGCATATTCTCTGCAATCTTTTATCCAATTCCCACATATTACCGAATTACTGGTGTGCCTAATGTTAATACCCTGATAAGTGGAATTATAGATAGAATTGTTGTAAATTTGGATATTCGATGCTTGATTTGTATGAACACCTTGAGCGAAATTTCTACATGTATTATTCCAAATGAGAATTCCATTCCCAGATGCTGCTATCCCTCCACCATCATAGGATTTTGCAATGCATGTATTGTTTTGGATGATTGCAGTTCCCGCAGCAACATTATCAATTCGTATCCCAATATAATCGGTGTATATAGTACAATTTTGGATAATGAAATGCTTCGTGGTTCCTTGCACAAGAATCCCGTATCCTGACACATCAATAATATAATCCGAAATTACATACGGAGAACTTACATTTCCACTTCCAGAAAATCCTATAGCAATGAAATCTGCATCAGAATCTATCACAAATGGAGGATCGGTGTAGGAATGGGAACTTGTTGGAATTTGAATTGTCTTATTAAGGAATTGAGAGAACATCGCAATCATCAAAATAACACTAAAAATGATAACAAATTTACATTTTCTGGAATGCATAGATACTATTTTCATTATATCTATTTAATTTTAATCCTTCCCATGTGGAATAATACCTAATAGAAAACATAGAGAATTATCAACTGCAAAAGTGCAAATGCTAATATAATAAGAAAACCGACTAACAAGACGATTTTATTCCAATGTCTTCTTGGTTTCCCAAAGTTTTTTGGAATGTTAGTAGAGTACGGGACTTGATTATCTTTGGCATCCTTTAATTCGACTTCATATACTCCCACGGGTTTTTTGCGTAAATATAAAGTAAATCGATCAATTCCAATGCGAATAGGATACACCGTTTCATACTCTTGGAGTTTAAGATCGAATAATACCTCTTCATCAAGTTTCAATTCAACGGTTTTCAATCGCGATCTGAAGTTTAACTCTAATAAATGCAGTAATCCGTCATTAGCCTGAATATACCAAATTTGCGTTGGAATGTTGAACACCACGGAGCAAGGTTCTATAAATCGGACTAGTAATTGATTGTGAAAAGAGTAAAAAAAGGTTATTTATTCTATTTTGAAATATTTTTGAAGAAAATTTCTGAGTTCCAAAAACGAAGTGAATTTAATCGGATCTTTGCGATTTGGTGGATTATAGATGATTATTGAATTTTGTAAGAGATTAAAATCGTCACCTTCACTGCTACGTATGTCTTTAACTTCGAATTCTATATGTTCCTTATAAGGAATGATCTCTAACCAAATCCGATCTAAATAGTGAGAGTAAACACATCCACATGCAGAAAGTGGAACAAACACTGCAATTTTTAATTTTTCTAAACTCATATTTCATCACATCAAAAAAAAGATATTAAAGCGGTATTCGGTAGATCAAAGAGTAAATCACTGCTATTAATATACTTGTAATAAAAAACACGAGTGTGTACACAAGTACTCCTCTCCATTTGAAATATTTTGAATTGGGAACCATGGAAACAAAATCATAGGGTTGTCCCATCATAAAAGCAAGAGCTGCCGCTTTATCCATGCCTTTAAATATCAGAGATTTAGTCACTACTATCTCAACTAGTGTAGGTGTATATAATGGTCCTCCTAATAGAGCTCCAATAACAATACCCAGAAATCCGGTAAAGTAATTTGCTATCCACTCATCTGGGATATATGCAATTAAAAAACTTACTATTACCAAACCTATCAATAATCTCGGCAAAACGGTTTTGAGCAAATCCCAACTAAATTTATATGCAATTTCCACTCGTTCATGAATGGATTTATCTATAATCAATCGTTTGACTTTTGAAGATTCATTTGAGTCATGGGTAATATTGTTATCGAATTGTTTTCTAAGTTCCTTTGAGATTCTTAGTCGGTCAAAAATTATCCCACTTACAACAGCAGCAATGAAAGACCCCCCTAATCTCCATAAACCAAGATTCCACCCGATATATTCACCAGTCATTAGAATTGTTATGAAATTTGCGGCTGGAGCCATCAAAAAGAAAGTCATAGCTACTCCTAAACTTGCTCCAGAAGCTAAAATCCCAACATAAATAGGAATTACTGAACAACTGCAAGTAATAAATATTGGCGCTAATGCCGCTGCTAAAATATAGTGATAAAACTTACCCCCTCCCAAACGTTTCTTAACGACTGATTTGGGTATAAACTCATAAATAATACCTGAAAGCATAAATGCTAATGATAATGTATTCCAAGCATGCTTGATATAATCAATGATATAGACATACGGAATAATATACCAATCGTATATAGAATAATCCACAACCTCCGTAGGAACAGGGTCAATAAACATCATTATCTTAGAATAAATGAAGTAACCGAGTAAAGCACCGAGAATTACAAAATATATAACTGTGTGAATTTTTTGTTTTCGATCTCTAAAATAACTTCGAATTTTTTCTTTTATTCCATTTTTTTGATGATCCTCAATTACTTGATTATTCGTACTCATTTGATTTATCGCCAGTGTTTTAGTCATCTAAAAAATGGTTTAGAATCTTCTCAACCATGCTTTCTGTTGGAATACTTCCCTCATGAACTATCGTATCATCAATGATAATGCAAGGAGGATGCATATGTCCATATTTTTTTATGGATTCAGGTCTGGAAACGTTGATGTGCTCATAATTTACTTGGAGATCCAGATACTTAGTTTCGATCACTTTTTTTACAATATCTTTTGTTTTTCTACAATTTATACAATAAGTGTCCAATCCACCACCAATTATAATCGTCAATTCTTTCATGTTTTCATTTTTCCTTCTTGGGGTTAGTAAAGAAAATCATCATTTTGATATTTTTCAGTCTATTTAAATTTTTTTCTAACCAATTTGAAAAAATTTAAAATGCCTCCATCATAAATTCTTCATATGAGTTCTGAGAAGATCGAAAATTGGCTTAAAAACATGGCTGAGGAAAACACTGTCAATAATTATTTATTTGAGATTGAAAGTGATCTAAAAAAGATTCAACACTCCACAGATTTTTCCAAAAATTTAAGGACCCATACGGCTCTAGGTAATAAAATTCGTTATTCGATATTTAAAATTCTTGAACAAAAAGAATTATGTACATGCGTATTAGCAAAATTATTTGATATCAAAGAAGGTACAATATCTCATCATTTGAAGATTCTCGAACAAGCAGGATTAATTATTGGCTTAAAAAAAGGATTATACACCGTATATTATACAAAGAGCAACATGATTGATGCATTAAATGCTTAAAAAATATCGAATAACATTCATCGATTTGACCGGGTAGGAGCGCATGATTGATACACTAAATGCTTAAAACTTGTTAATCGTGAAGATATCTCCTTAATTGGGGATATTTCCACCCATTTAGCTCATTGAAAGCCACCACTCCCCACTTTTTTATCTAACAACTCCCTTAATCTCATAACTCAAAAAAGGAGGAACCCCCATGAGTGAGAAAAACCCACCCGAATTTTATATCAAATTGCGTTCAGATATAGTGCTCAAAAACATTTTTCGAACGTATGTCTTATTTACGGACGACTGCGATTTAATTTGCACACCTACACGCCTTATTGTGAAATCCATTAGTCCGGATCGTGCCAGTTTTCTATACATTATCATTATGAAAGACGATTGTGTAGAATACAACACACATGAATCCCATTCCGTCGAGATCAAACTGGATATGTTCAACAAAATTTTGACTGCATGAATTCCCAAGATACATTAACCATCCAATTCCATAGTGAAGATCAGATTCTCGTTATTCTGTCTTATTACAAAAAAGAACGCAAATTCTACCTTCCTCTCACAGAAACCGAACATATTCTCGAAGCGGACAAAGTCAGTTATGGTAAAATGAATGCATGCACACAGCAAGGCACCCAGTTTTCCCTTTCATTTGAGGATTTTACTACCATCATGAAAGATGCAATAGTCATCAGCGATAATGTGGATGTCTTTTTTGAAAAATCTCAGATCCGATTTTGGAATGAGGATGAGAAAGGGCATAATTACCAGTTTCGGTTGGATGAGTTCATTGAGCATGAAGAATTCGATAATTCCTTTATAGCAGGATACAACATGCAAAAACTGTTGAATTACTGTAAAAATCCCATTAACACCCACGTGAATTGCAATTTGGGAATTCATGGACCTGCAAAACTCTCCCATGACGACTCGAAACAATCTAACTTATAACCATTAATAAATGCAGGAATTACACTCTTAACTATAAGATTCATATTGGTTTTATATTCTGTAATAACTTTATTGATAACTCTCTTCGTAAGTAATCCATTTGTGACGTATTCTATAAGCTGTATGTCACGTAATTTCTGCCATGTCAACATCTCGGAACGAATTGATTCATCTGATTGCATGTTACCAAAGATTTGAAAGGTATCCTAATTCCTTCTACGAACGGGGAGTGGATAGATGTTCGAGTTATTATTCAAAAGTACAAGTCGGTAGGGGATGGATAGCATTCGATATCCCCGCGCCAAAGTGGAACGGTTAAGGGATCGAAGGGGATTGATTGAGTACAATTTTTTATTGGCACTAAAACCTCTATAGGGTTTTAATCATTGACATGCATGCGATATTAATTTAATAGGTATAGATAATGGTTTTCCAAGCTACTTTTTTTTCGAAGGGATGTGGTAGAACGTGAATTAATATGGTTTCATATAGGTTACACTCACATTTTTTTTACCCTCTCTTATCCATTTTTCGATATCATTAGTTGGACTCGTTGAGTAAACAATAATCCCTTCATCAAAAATTAAATGCAAAAAAGAATTTCCCCTAAGTAATCCATTTTTTAGTTCTGAAAGACTTAATGTCTTAGTTTGGACTAATCCGTCACTATATTGATAGGAATGAAGAAAACGTTCTTTTGGGTCCTTGAATTCTTTATCAAACACGCAAAGTAAATCAATATCACTAAATTGAGTATGTTGTTTTCGTGCTAAGGATCCATAAAGAAGAAGTAGAATTAAATCAGTTTCTTGAGTTATTATTTCCACAAATTTCTCCAAACTTTTGAAATGTGGATAGTTTTCATATTCTTTCTTTAATGTAGTGATAGATTTCTGTCGCATATTCCACACTTTTTGTTGCTACTTCAATATTATAATACATAGCAGGATATCCCTCAGAATAACCGTTAGGATACCTTGCTTGGATATAATGTCTATCGAGTTCTTGAATTTTTATCGTTGTCTTGGAGGATTCTGATTCACCTGAAATTTCAATCCAATTTCTATACAAGATTAAAAGGCTGTGTCCCCAGACTTCTACATTTTTTGTCATTAAAAGTGCTTTAAGTCCCTTTTCTACGCATTGATGTGCCTGAAAGCAAGTCCATTCATATTTTTTTCCATCTAGACTAACTTTCGCTGCTTCTAAGTCATTGGTAGATTGATGGAACCAATCACGACTTCTTTGCATAATGATTAAGAATGAACTTAGGTATTTACATGTTTTATATTCAAGAAAGTCTCCAAATCTACATTTCGAAAGAAGGGGAAAAAAAGAAAAAATGAATATTAGAAAATCTGCATCAATTTTATTCCGTTATAACATAATTTTGAACCACTGCATATTCTGGATTGCGAAAAGTCACATTCGCAATTGGACCGTTGATTTCAACATCAAGATACCCATGTTGACCACTTAAATACCACACAGATCCAGTTCCCTGTTGACCAACCTTTGTAGTGTAATCAGGATCAAGATGACCACCGAATCCTCCAATGATGTTATATACCACTCCCGAATTATTGAGATATTCCATATGGTGGTTGTGACCCGAGAATACTAAATCTATATCATGGTCTATAAACAAGTCTGCAAACTCAGCAATCATTGCTTTGTTATCCCACCATCCTTCATCATCCACAAAATATCCAGATGAATAATACATCGCATGGTTCATAACTAGAATCTAATCATCCTCTGAAGTCTCCGCTAATTCACTTTCAAACCAAATTCTCTGAGCTCGAGTATATGTTTCCGTACCCCATTCCAGATCCAAAACAAATACATGAATTCCATTAATATTGATATGGAAATAATCTGTGGGGGCATCCAGTATGAGATCTGGAGAAAAATAATTACGCCATAAAGCTTTTCCTCCAAATAATGTATCATGATTTCCGATAACGGGACGATAAGGGATCGAGGTCACATATGGGGACATATAATCCATAGCGTCTTTATACATGTTATCAAATAGGCCAGATTCTACCATATCTCCCAAATTAAATAGGATGTCATACTTATGGGCAACAACTCCGAGAAACCATCTATTTTCTTCAACAGAAATTAGAAAAATTAAAGAAATAAGTGTGGTAAATTTTAAGACATCAATATTTATCCCATGATATCAGAACCCAACAACCTTTCTGAAACATCAATTCAATTAAAAAATAGTACAAACCTCAAATTTGAAGATTCTCGAACAAGCAGGATTAATTATTGGCTTAAAAAAAAGATTATACACCGTGTATTATACAAAGAGCAACATGATTGATGCATTAAATGCTTAAAAAATTAGTGAATATTCGTGCCATATGGATGATGGTAAAAAATCTACCAGTTTAATAATCGAGCTAAATGTTCTTACTCCTTTTTGAAGTGGATAATTCCAAATGGAAGGAAAATACCTGTTGATATGAAGAAAAAATTCAGAAACTTATCTTTTTGCACCATATGAGCGTAAAGATAAAATTCGATCGTATAATTAGCGAATTACTCGGTAGACGATAAAAAATCATCGATTCGACCGGGTAGGAGCACATGATTGATGTACTAAATGTTTAAAAAAATTAATGAATGTTATCTTACATCCGATAATCTCTAAATCATTCTTTTTGATCTATTTCTGTTTTTTTGCCTTCATATATGCCATAAAACTTCCTACAAACCTTTAAGTTAGAATGTAAAATAATTAGGAGTCTATATATAGGGAAAAAGATTCATGGTAGAGTGAATAAATACGTTTATTTTTTCAAGCCCATTAATCCATCTTTCTCAGGATCGGTGTTAAATTGTGTAATTATTTCTTGCGCATTTTTCGACAGTGGATTGCCATTGATCCCTAAATAGACAATCATTTTTAAGTTGCAAATTGTTTTGGGTAAATCTATGAGTAAATTGGCATTTAAATATAACACTCTTAGTTCTACTAAATTCCCTATTGCGTCCGCTAATTGCGTTAATTGATTATCATTTAATTCTAACACTTGTAAGGCTTGTAAATGGGAAATTGATGCAGGAAAGGTTGAAAATTGGTTAGAATTTAAACATAACTGCGTAAGATGTTTTAAATTCCCCAAAGAATCAGGAAGCGAAGATAATTGATTTTCATTTAATTTCAATTCTCTTAATGTAAGGAGATCTCCTATAGGTTCTGGGAGAATTGAAAGGTTATTGTGATTTAAATTTAATATCACAAGGGATTTGAGAGAACCGATTGCATTCGGAAGAGATTTCAACTGATTATTGGATAAAACTAACAACTGTAACTTTATAAGATTTCCAATCGAAGACGGAAGATCTGATAAGAAATTATTGTCTGCATATAAAAATCTTAGATTTTCTAAGTGTCCTACTGTCTTCGGGAGCGATTTCACCTGATTAACTTTTAAACTTAAGACTTGTAATGATTTTAAACCTTTAATTGACGTTGGAAGGTCACTCAATCGATTTCTATTTATGTAAAGGATTTCCAGATCCGACAATTGACCAATACAATCGGGGAAGATTGTAAATTGATTGTCATCTAAATTTAATGCTTTTAGTTTTTTCAAATTCCCGATACTTACAGGTAATGATGATAAACAGTTATTATTTAAATTTAATATGCGAAGTTCTGTTAATTTCCCAATCAACTCGGGAATTGCATTCAATCGTTGGTTTATAAGACTTAATCCAATAATCCGTTGATTCTCAAGAATAAAACCGAGTGCTTCTGTATTAAGTTGCTGAACCAGTGAAATATTAATACCGCCTAAATTTGTTTCCAAGGCGTGTAAAGTGTCTGCATCAGATTTTAATATATCCAATTAAATCGCAAACCTCCAGATATTATTAGTGCCCTCTTTTATAAATGATTATTTAGAATCCTATTCACCAGGAAATGCTTTATCCGCAGGAATCATTTGTAAAATATACTTAAACTCTTGTTCAATCTGCAAATTAATTGCATTTCTCTCTAAATACTTTGTGTCTAATTCCTGATTATACCGAATCCAACATGCTAGTGCATCTTTATAATCTTGATATCCTCCATACACCAGCTTTGAAAGGATGAAATCTTCTTTGCTTGTCGCCCAACAGTCTGTTCCTTGGATGGAGATTCGAACTCGGTTGTAAAATGTCAAGATTTTCATTTTTTCACGAATATTTTTTCCTTTATAGGATGGATCTAAGAGAATTAAATCTATTTTTACCAAACCAGTTCGATCAAAAAATTGGATATATTTCAGCGATTTCCAATCTAAAAACGTATCCCTCCAGGAGAGAACCGGTTGAAACTTCAGTTTTTCGAATGTGTTTATTAGAACGTTCTTATTATTCTCATTTACTTGAATGTGTGCTAATACATCAACATCTTGAGTCTGTCTACTCTCTGCATAAATGGGGGTTAAGATCCCTCCAATCAGCATATAGGGAAGGTTATGATTTGATTCTAATTCCTCAAACAGTGTAATTATTTCCACAAATGCTTGGAAAAACGGTGTTGACATGAAATGATCCCCTTCAATGGTTACCACGAGCTAGATAATAATCTCGCATAATAGTCACTTTGTTCTTATTCGGGAATCGTTCTTGTTCCGTTTGCATATACAATCTTCTACCAAACTCACACATATCAAAGAAGATTTGAGTTTGCATATCTTGAGGGATTGTACTAACAGCTTTCATTTTGACTTGTAAATCAGTAATCGTTCGTTCCGTCATCAGCATCCGCAATTTTTTTGGTATGGGCAATTTGATTCCTCCTTGTGGATATACGTTCCGTTGTATAGTACAATGAATGTCGGATCATAATTAAAATAATAGGACTGTATTAAGGCTTTTATAATGAGAACAACATTTTCAGCAGGTTGGGATCTTCTAGGATGATGAATCAATTCTAATAGCACACATTACTAAAAGGGATTGAATTACATCTGGAATATTGTAATTAAATTATAGAGGATTACCAAAAAACGTAAATTGAAGTGGTTTGCGTCTTACTACAATTTTTCCTTTTTAGGAAAAAATTTACCTGTTTTTTTAGTATAAACTTCATACCTTTTACCAAATTTTCTTAGTAAGGCATCCTCCTCTTTTTTTGCTTGAGAGGGTAAAACAAACCAACTAATCATTCCAAAAAATGAAAACCAAATGCCTGTCCCTAAAAAAAAGAAAATAACTAGAAGAGATTTACCAATGTACATGGGATGCCTTATGATTCTATAAGGACCGCCTGTTGCTAGCACATATTTATTTTTCATTGGCTTATATGCTGGTGTATAATTTACATTATATGCGAAAACTAACCCACCCCAACAATCTTGTGCCAATATTCCAAGAATTCCTATCCAATTTAACCAAACTGGTATGTCTATAGCAAAATAACGAGCAAAAATGCTCCAAAAATCAAAAATGCATAGGAAAACAACTAAAACGATTAATAACGAGATAGATCCCATACCAATTAATAATAAGGGGTTGTAACCAGGAATAATCGTCTCATCACTCTCTGATGATGAATCTATAATAACAGATCCTTTTGGTAGTTGTGCTTTGTTCTTGAATTTGAAAAAAATGATAATCAGTATTGAAATAATCCAACCTCCAACTATTGAAAATAGTAGTTCAAATCGATTGAGCATTTATATCAGTTTTACAAGAATCTAAATATATTTTTTTCTAATCAATCTAAAGGCACTCAGAGTGAACAATTTTCTATACAGAAATGTCCTTTTTAAATGGGAAATTGTTATCAAATTATTGATTATGAAACAAAAAATTAGTTAACATTATTGAGTAACTCCAATTTCTTTCCCTCTGTTCTCTGTAATTTCTTCTTTTTTGGTACTCGCACTTTTATTTTTGGATTTAATACCCCATATAATAATAATCAAAACCAAATAAATTCCGTAACCAATGAGCTCGAGTAAACTGGGATTCCCATTATATCCAAAAAGTGCTTTAAGAATGCTTCCAATCGCACTATTCTCATTCAAAGGATGAGGAATCGGAAATCTGCTATTGAGATCAAACAATGGGTAAATCACATATGGAATTAACCCCCCATCCTGAAGTTCATGAATTCCATGGGCGACTAATCCTGCCGCAAACAAGATCAAAACAACACTTGTTACATTAAAAAATGTCTTTATATTGAATCTGATAGATCCAAAATAGAGTAGTACACCAAGAACAACTGCAGTAATGAATCCTAATATTGTACCAAGCCATCCAAGACTTTCTGATGCAAATTCTGCAGCGGTAAGGAAAATAACTAACTCTATTCCCTCTCGGATTATTGAAATAAATATAAGGAAGAAAATACTCCATTTTTTAGAAGTTGAAACGTATATATCAACTCTTTTTTGGAGTTCTAATCCGATTTTTTTTTGTCCGGCCATCCAGATTATCATTGTGGATATTAAAATGGCTCCAATAATCATGGCAAATCCTTCAAATAACACTTCTGCCTGTCCTTCAAATCCTCCAATAAGGTAATCAAACAAAAACTTGCCCATCACGCTAGCAGCAACTCCAGCCAACGTTCCATACCAAACCCATTTTCTGAAGCTGGGTTGGTTTATCTTCGAAATATACCCCAAAATTATACTAATGACTAATATTGCTTCTAGGACCTCTCTAAAAGTAATTATGAAACTTGCTATCATAATGATACCCTCTATTTAGCTTCAGCTAAAACAATTCAAATGGTAATTTTTCGAACAAAAACATTATCATTTAATTTCATCGCTTTAAGAATGAGTTCCCTTAATTTTCAAAATTTTTTTTCGATTTAATACATATACTGCTCAAAAAAGAGCTATATACTATGTACTCACGAAAGAAAAAATGATTGAATCTCTCTATAAATGACTTGAAGTTGTTTTAATTATTTAATATCTAATAATTATTGTGCTTTTAGTACTGTGAACTGGAAATCTTCCCACATCTGCCGATATATCCAAAAATACTCATATATTGCCGGAATATCCCTACCGACTAATGGAATTCCTTTTTCGATTACTTGAATTTTTACATGCAAAGGAAATTCCTCAAAAAACCGAATATCATACTCATCTCTGAAATTTATAGCGTGTTTCATAACTGAACTATACACGTTTTTAATTTGAGACTTATTTGGAACAATAAAACATAAATCAACATCACTCATTGGAGTTTGATCATATGTTGCATAGGATCCAAATAAAAATAATCCTAATATCCTATCATCTTCCAAAATGAATTGAAAAGTATCTTGTAATTCTACAATCAGCTCTTCCCTATCCATTTTTTCACACCATCAATAAAATTTTTAACAGAATCAATATTTTCTTTGAAAGAATTCAGAGCTAAGTCATCATCCAATCCATTATAGTCATGAGCAATACGATTTCTTAAACCTACGAGATTAAACAGTGAATTTTTTGAATTATTTGTTAGCATTTTATGTAAGTGCATCTCATTCAAGTTATCATAGGTATTTTTAACAATTTTATCTTGATCCTTCATAAACATAGCTGAAATATCCGTAATGCCCTCTATTGTCAGCTGAATTGCATGTAAAACCCCGTATATTTCAAGTTTTTGACTATTCACCTTACTCAGGTTTTGTAGTCCTTTTTGAGCGAGTGAATAGTTCATTTCTAAATTTTCCAGTTTTTCAAAATACCGTTTTCGTCTTGATTCATGCAATTCCATACACTACATTAAAGAAATCATAATTTAAATATTAACAGTAGCAAGTTTGCATCCCCGAAAGTTTATCACGCTGTTAATTTGAAAAATATTCGTGAAACAATTCTTTCACGATTAGATCCATATACTGAGATAATACCGAGAGAGTATCTAGATATTATATTTTAGATCTTTATTTTATGCTTTATTCATTTAGAACTCTAGCCG
>Ga0209253_10003871_pt1 | contig 13091 bp, 13 predicted proteins | sample FrelakmetBRP12BR_FD_187145 | JGI IMG/M metagenome (GOLD analysis project Ga0209253, IMG submission 187145) | Freshwater lake sediment microbial communities from the University of Notre Dame, USA, for methane emissions studies - BRP12 BR (SPAdes)... | ecosystem: Environmental > Aquatic >...
CAGCAAGCGCCTAGCGGCGGCACAGCCGCTGGTCGCGCTGCGTTATGTCGATCACGGCGGCAACGCGACAGAAACCTATCCGCTCAATCCGAACGGATCTCCCCAGGGCATCACCGGGCTCACCACGCCGGACGGGCGTTTCAGCATCATGATGCCGCACCCCGAACGTGTGTTCCGCGCCGTGCAGAATTCCTGGTATCCATCCGATTGGAAAGAAGACGGGGCATGGATGAGGATGTTCAGGAATGCGCGCAAGTGGGTGGGCTAGCAGGCTCTAACGGGGAAGTGCAAGGCGAACAATCCATGCCTTCAGCAAAGAAGCTGTGCATCCGACATAAAGATCTAAGTTAAGCCATGAAGAAATCTGCAATCGCAATCGTTTTGCTGCTCGGCGTGGCAGCTTGCACAGCCACCACGCCGCCAATCGAGCCGCCTGTCGTGGAGCGGCCTCCGGCAAAGATCGGGCTTGCATTGGGCGGTGGTGCTGCACGCGGCTTTGCCCACATTGGCGTGATCAAGGCGCTGGAGGCGCAGGGCATCTCCCCGGATATCATCGTCGGCACCAGCGCCGGCGCTGTAGTCGGGGCGCTCTATGCGGCCGGATATAACGGTTTTCAGATACAGGAATTGTCGATGAATATGGACGAAGACCAGCTTATCGACGGATCCGGCATATACCGGTGTATTGCCGAGACGGTGATCACGGATAAGCGGGGTTGCATCAGGGGGCAGGCACTGCAGGATTTTATCAACAGAAATGTCAAAGGCCGCCCGATAGAAAGTCTCAACAAGACATTTGCTGCAGTAGCAACCAAGCTGAGCACCGGTGAGATGATGGTATTCCAGACCGGGAATACCGGCATGGCAGTCCGGGCGTCCTCTTCCGTGCCGGTATTCTTCCAGCCCGTCACGATCAACGCCCAGGATTACGTGGACGGCGGACTGGTATCCCCTGTTCCGGTAAGCGTGGCTCGCACATTGGGTGCAGATTTCGTCATCGCAGTCGACATTTCAGACCGCCCCCAGGACAGAACAACGGCGGGGATCGTCGACATATTGTGGCAGACCTTCACGATCTTCGGGCAGACGATCAATCGCCATGAGCTTCCCAAGTCGGATGTGGTCGTACGGCCGGTCACATACGGCATCCCCGCCACTGATATGAGCGGCCGCAACATAGCCGTACTCGAGGGAGAAAAGGCCGTCGCGGCGATCTTGCCGGAGTTAAAGGCCAAGCTGGCGATACTGAATGAGACACGCCATGTGGCTGGCATGCGCTGAATAATTGCCATATCAAAAGCAACATCCATAGCGTCCCTGAACCACCGTACCGATTTTGCAATTTAAGGTATAAAAGGGCATGGCCTTTCCGGGTGCCGAGTGCGGCGGCGCGGCCTGCTGAAGGTATAATGCGCGGCTTTGCTGCGGCTGATTTCCGTTCAAATTCATTTCTGGAGTTGTCTTGTTTAAGCTCATTGGCGTCATTGCGGGTTATTACTTTTTCGGGTTCATCGGGGCGTTCCTCGGCTTGCTCGCCGGGGCATTCATCGATCGTGTCAGGGTGTATGGTTCCGGCGGGATGAACCCGCTGCAGAATGCGCTGCGTCAGGCCGTTTTTCTCGAAACGGTGTTCATTTCCATGGGCAAGCTGGCCAAGGCCGATGGGCGTGTCTCCGAAGAAGAGATCGCGCACGTCGAACAGTTTATGCAGAAACTGAACATGACGGCGCAGCATCGCGAGCAGGCGATCAAGTTATTCAGGCAGGGCGCCGACCCGGCATTTGATATCTACCCGGTCTGTCAACGGTTCATGTCCTTTTGCGGGCACACGAAGAACCTGAAGGAGGTGTTGCTGGCCTATCTGATCGTGATGGCGCTGGCGGACGGACAACTCCATCCGGCTGAGGAAGCGTTGCTCACCGAGATCGCCGGGTACCTTGGCTATGGTCCGGTCGCGTTCAAGCAGATGATGGACATGGTGCTGAATCAGTCCCACTTCGCCGGGGGGCAGGCCAGCGCAGCCGCAGCTTTGGACGATGCCTACAAGGCTTTGGGCGTAACCAAAGACAGCAGCGACGCGGAGATCAAGCGCGCCTATCGCAAACTGATGAGCCAATATCACCCGGACAAGTTGATAGGACAGGGCGTTCCGGAAGACATGATCGCAATGGCGACCGAGCAGGCAAAGGAGATACAGCTAGCCCACGATTTGATCAAGAAGAGCAGGAATATTTAGTGGCACCCTTGGGTTGTTGTGTTGAGCGTTGGTTTGAATCCTAACCTGTAAAACCCTTAGTTGTTTTTTTAAGGATAAATGATGTCCACCACACTCCCGATCTTCTCCTTCCTTGAAACCCGCGTACTCGGCGTGCTCGCCGAGAAGCAGCGCACGGTGCCGGACAGTTATCCGCTGACGCTGAACTCGCTGGTTTCCGGTTGCAACCAGAAGAGCAGCCGGAATCCGGTTGTCGAAGTTACAGAATCAGAAGTGCAGGCAACACTGGACAGCCTGAAAAACTCGTCGCTGATCATGGAAACCAGCGGAGGCAGGACATCGCACTATGCCCACAACATCGAACGGGTGCTGCATATCCCCTCACAATCCACAGCCTTGCTGGCCATGCTGATGTTGCGCGGCCCGCAGACGGCGGGGGAGCTGCGCATCAGTAGCGAAAGGTTGCACAAGTTCGCGGATATTTCTTCGGTCGAGAGCTTTCTGGTCGAGCTGGCCGAACGTTCCGCAGGGAGTTTGGTCGTGGAATTGCCGCGCCAGCCCGGTTCGCGCGAAAACCGCTGGATGCACCTGCTCTCCGGCATGCCGGTCATCGAGGAACTCACGACTGAAAGAGCCTCTGCCGCTCCTTCAGCCGATGTGACGGTGGGTGAGATTGCCGCGCTCAAGGCCAACGTCGCCAGGCTTGAATCCGAGGTGAGCGAACTGCGGACGATGGTAGTCAAACTGTGCGCGGAGCTGGGCGTTTCTGCATCATGATGCAGTGTCCGGAGCGCAGACTCTGGAGTGCCTTCGACTGGATCGATTCAATGTTTGCAAATTGAATGAAGATACTTCTGGTACGCCACGGCGAGAGCGATGCGAATGTCGCGGATCGCATCAACGATGATCCTTCCCGGCTGGTAAACCTGACTGGGCACGGCAGGGCGCAGGCCGAAGCCGCAGCCAGCAGCATGAGTGAAATGCGCTTCACTCATGCTTACGCTTCCGAATTTCCGCGCGCCAGACAGACCGCTGAAATCCTGCTGCGCCGCCATGCCTGTCCGTTACAGATAGATGCCCGCATCAACGAACGCCGCTCAGGCATGGACGGGTTGCCGGTGAGTGTGTTCAACGACCTGGTGCGACACGACCCGCTGCGCATCAAGCCGGAGCGCGGTGAATCTTTTCTGGAGCAGATGGAGCGGCTGCGCAGCTTCCTTGACGAGATCGCCGCGCGCCACCGGGACGGAACGGTGCTGGCCGTGTCGCACGAAAATCCTATCCTCGCTGCTCAAGCCCTGATGGCTGACGATCCCGAGCAGATCGTGCGCGGCAGCATCGCCAATTGCGCGTGGGTGGAGCTGGTCTGGCCTTGTTGAGTAAGGCGCGCATTCTTATAACGTGAGTGTGCTGGCGGAGATGGCGGGCACTGCACTCCACCGCGCGCCTGACTCACAGGAAGGTTGCCCAGTAAGTTGCAACCTTGTCCTTGCCGTTGTTGTTGAGGTGTATCTCGTTTAACCAGTCACCGCTATTGCCGGTGTCGCTGGCACTGGCACGAACCAGGTTTACATTTTTCAGCGTGTCGACCAGCCTGAGGTTGGCGCCCATGTTTGCAAATCTGCGCAACATACCGGCAAGTTCGTTCATCAGGGCATCCGCCAGATCATTCCAGTAGGGTCGGGGAATACCGTTGTTCATAAAAGCCTTGTACAACCATGGTCCGGAAACTGAAGCCGGTGCATTGCGCGGAGTTGGGTAACCGTAGGTGTGGTAGAAGATCGGAATGGAGCGGTTCGCCGCAATTTCGGAAGTGTCCCGCAGGCTCACCATATACCTGAAGTATTCCGCAAGATGGCTTTCGAGCACGGTCATCGCATCACGGGCGATGAAATCCTCGAAGCTGGCCGGGTTGGCGCATGATTGCAGTATTCCATTGGGAGCCAGGGCTGCATCGATGATGTCATTGCCTCCGGCGCTGAACAGAATACCGTCCCATTCCCACCCAAATCTTTTCCTGGCCAGCAATTTTGGGAAGTTGAAGTTCTTGCTCCAGTCCACCATCCTGGCAAGCGTATCGCCGGGATAGGCGCAGTTGATGATCAGGGTTTTATGTCCGAGTGGAACATTGGAGCCGAACCGGTAGAGGAAGCTGGGCGACAGGATATCGCTGAGCGAGAACCATGAGTCGCCCTCAGCAAGATAATGGCGGTCATAATCTTTCCATGAAAAAAACTCTCCGGGTTTGTTGATCTGGCCATTCCCTTCCAATTCATCTGGTGAAATGACCGTGACTGTGCTGGTGTTGGTTGGCATGATTCCTCCTGTTGGCTGAGTTTACCCGTTCATCCAGTTCCAAGATTTTCCCGCAGGCGTTTCTTTCTGGCTGATTGATCTTATTACTTCGTCCATCAGGTAGTTCCCCAGGTGCCGATAGCTTTCAAATTGCGCTTCGTCGAAGAACTGATCGCCGGTGGTCTGGTGCGGGAAGTCTTCGTTGGTGCTGGCATACTGGCGTATGTCCTCCGGGATGTCCTTTAACAAGCTGGGCTTGATGTAGAGCAGCACGCCGCTGGTTTCCTTGGCATTCGCTTCACCGGCAGCTGCGGGATAGATGATGTCTCCCAGTGCATAACAGCCGGGGCTGTCGCCATCCGGACCCGTGCGCAGCGCATCCAGATCGATATCGATCGTCACGCCAAAATCGATGTAGCATTTGCGGATCATGTTGGCCGTGTCTTCGAAGGAGCGCTTCTCGTCCTGCCCGGCGTCGACCACCATGATATAGCCGCAGCGGCGGCGCACCAATTCATACACGCCCAGGTTCTCGAAATGCCCGCCGTCGGAAAGATAGACATAGGTGCTTTCGTCGTCAGTCTGGCTGAACAATTCCTTAAGCAGGTATTCCCCGCCTATCGCCGGGCTTGCGCGCCTGAGCGCACTCTGACTAATGGCGCTTTGCCCGGTATTGGGGCACCAGTGTCCGAGCCGGACGTTGAATACGGTCAGCAGGAACGCAACGGCAGGCGAGCTGTGATAACCCATGCTCGGGCTGGCCGCAGCGCCGGAGGCAGCAACCGCCGTCCCCAGCAGGACGCCGCCCATGTATTGCGCGGAGTCGCAATAGCCGCCGCCTTGCTGGCTGGCGTTGGGCGGATATTGGAAACCGCAGGCGACGGGTGAGAACGTGAACGAGTATGCCTTGCGATCCTGCCAGGCCAGATTATCGTCATGCACCAGATTGAGCGCGGCGTTGACCAGGTGCAGCGGGCGCTGTTTCAGGCCGGCCACCTTGATGTCATCGCATGGATCGAATCCGGTGAAGGGATTGGGAACGCGGTCGCTGCCGCGCCCTGCGCCAAGGTAGCAACGCGTCAGCCGGTCCCGGTAGAAATGGTGGATGGAGAACAGGTTCACGTCCAGGCGCCAGGCGAGGATCAGAAAGGCTGCGGCACCTGCTGCCAGCACATACCACAGCGTCACGATATCGGCGCTGTTGTTGATTTTAAGGGCGTGCGCCACGAAGTCGCTGAAAGACGGAAGCGGATTATCGCCGGTCACGACAAGGTTGAAGTTACTCGGTGTTGCAGCGGTACCGAACCGGAACATCAGCGCATGCACTGCCCATGAAGTTGCCACCAGATAGCCCAGTACAAACACATAGGGTGCGGCATGGGTGATCCATTCTTTCCATTGTGTGCCTCCTTTCCCCGATGTATCGGCACCTTTGCCAAGGATGACGCCGGCGAGCGAATGGGCAGCCCAGGCCAATCCGCCTGCCGTGATGATTCTGTACTCCAGCATGTTGAGCAGTGGCGGCGCATAGATGAGCATGGCATTGATACCTGCCCATGCCGCCGCAATCAGCAGAACGTATCCTCCCAGGCGCGCCCACCATTCCAGTTGGCTTACGAGAAACAGGCGCGCCATCAGCCCCTGGTGCAGCACAAGGATCAGACAGAAGATCACCAGCAGCAGCGGCGTGCCGAAACCGGCAGCCCACCACAGGCGTATATCCTCGCTTTGCTGGGCGACGGCATGAGACAGCAGATATATCAGCCAGCCGCCAAGCGTTCCTGCGGCCAAGGCACTCAATATTGCGCCCGCTGCGAATCGGAGCGGCGATGACATGGCCTGCCCGGGAGTATGGGAGGATAGTTCGGGCGTATGTGCGTTGCCTTTGCCTTGAGTATGAGGATGCTGTGCACTGCGTTTCAATTCGGGCTTCAGCAGGGAGAAAATCACCGCGAATACCCAGGGAAGGGTATAGACCAGTGCCCACATGCCGGCGATGAACAATGGCGACCAGTAGGCCTGGATCGCGGTCAGCATCGGTGAGGATATTTGACCGCCATCGTCTAACAGCGGCAATTCCAGGAGCACCGATTTGAGCAGGGTGACCTGCCCGGTTTCGCCCGGTGAGCCGGTACTCGCCCACGCATTTGTCCAGGAGCTGGTCGAATAAATCCATACGCTCAGACTGTAGGCCGCAGTCACCGCGATGAATATGATCAGCAAAATCGGCTGCCGGGATTCCTGCTTTGGTGGTGCATCGGCTCTGCTGCCGGCACAGCAACGCAACTTCGGCAGATGCCTGGCGCACAAGTAGATCGCACAACATATCAGGAGCATACTCAGCAGCAACCACAGGCTCGAGAATTGTCCTGACAACCACCCGATGCCGTTGAGCGTCAGCAATGCCAGTTGCAGCAGCAGGATCAGCGATGCGAAAAACAAACTTAGGGCGACCTGGTTGAGCAAGGTGTTGCGCAGCCAGGTGCCAATTGCCGCAAGCGTGTCGCCCGACAGCCCTTTCTTGGGTGTCAGGTAATTGCTGTAGCTGCGCAGCCATTTGACCGCATCATGCTCTGCTCCGGATTCTTGCGAGGCACCGAGTGATTTCTGGAAGCATTGGACTTTTTGTTTGCCCTCCGCTTCACCATCCTCCCTGCAGCAGCGTTGTATCTGCGCGGAAAGCCAGGAGCCGATGTATCCGCCGCCCGAAACGGTGGAGAGGTAATCGAATCTCTCCAGCAGGCTCTTCCCGGCCAGCGACTGGATGATGCCAAGATTGAAAGTCGCGCTGCGAATACCGCCGCCGGAGAAGGCCAGCCCGGTCAGGCTATCCCTTGATTTATTCCTGCCGTGAGTTTCTCCCAGCTGCTGCTTTATCAGATCCAGCTCTTCGTTCAGAACTTCCGGGAAATTTTTCAAGCGGTTCTCCCCATTATGTCGGTTGCGATTCACCTTCCAGTCCATCTATTTGCAGATGCTCACGGAGTCTCAACCAGGCCAGGCACATACTCAAACTTTCCAGTCTGCATATTTCTCACGTAGCTCAGTATATTCTTGCGGTTCTTGCCAAGGCCGGGCGGGAGCAGCGAGACATGCACCCAGCCTGAGTTTGGCCCCTCATCGGCCGAATAACATTCCAGAATAAGCTGGTCAAACTTCAGGTTGTCGCGCACCCAGATTGCAAGCTGCATGCTGGTCGCGTTCAGCACCTCGATGTCGCAAGCTTGTCCCTTGACGTGTTGGCTGGTGCTGACCCAGCCGGCTGATTCCTTTTTAAGCGCGCGTTCCAGCGGCTGGGAACGATAGACACTGTTGGGCGTATAACGCCCGAATCGCTCGCGCACCGGCTGTAACACATTGCGGCAAAGGTAAACGGCGCAACGCAACTCGGCCGCGGAGAAAAAACTATTGGGGATCCCCTGCCGGCTGGCAAGTTCGGATTTGGTCAGCTCATAAAGCAGGAAATTCTTGCTCACCAGATCATCAGGCGCGGCATCTGCCGGAAATTTTTTCCAGGGTATCTTGCTCAGATCGGTCATGGGCAAACTCCTTTATCGAATCACACCGGACAGTGCAACTGTTTTCAATCGGTGAAAACGATGCCAGCTTTCTCGATGGGATTTGGACCAAGCTTCCATTCCTGTTGTTAACGCGGGCTATTTGAACAAATCCGTATCCACATATTCGGACTTTAACATCGACCAGAAGTCATCGGCGAGACCTGCTTCAACATAGGCATAGGGGAGCCAACCATAGCCATGATCGCCCCAATCCGTGCCCCACGAATTGCGTATCAACAGTGCACCCCTGGTTTTTCCGATCTTCTTGTTGTCATCGTAGCCGACCGCAACAACTGCATGGCCCCCCTCGAGATTATCGTTGCGCTCCGGAAAGGGAATCTCACCCTTGCCATCGCCCACCGGCGGAATGGAGCTATACACGGAAAAACCAAACATGGCCGGCAGTGCCGCAGCCAGATTCTTCCTGATCGCGGCAAGCGCGGCCGTGGGCGAAGTGCCTGCGGGATCGAGCCGGTAATACTTGATGGCCTGGTAGTTCTGCGCAAAAGAAAAACAGAAGTTGCTCGGTTCATCGTTGAATTTCGTGACGTGATATGGCCAATATTTTTCCGGCGGCACGCCGAACAAAACCATGGCCTTCATGGTGTCGCGCAGCTCAGCGCCGTCGTCGCCCTTTACTCCCTGCAATTCACGCGTCACCTTGTAGAGGAACAACCGCGATCCGTCTATATGCTTACCGGTGGTGCGCCGCTCGTAATATTCAAGCATGCCTACACCGGCATTTGCAGTGCATGAACCCAGACTGCCCTGGTTTTCGACAGGTGAACACCACGGCCTCAAATCTACCGTTGCCGGCAGTTTTTTTGCAGCAGCTTTGACCGATGACGACTTGTGCAGAATTTCCTTGATCTTGTCCGTTTCCACTGTATGGTCGCGGAAGTCTGGCAGATCGCGACGCCGCCCCATACCCATTCCATGTATTGTGGCCATGATAATTTCCTTTCATATGTCAGTGAAACAACATGCAGTTTCAGATCGCTCGCGCATGCAACTGCGCGGTTGACCTTGAACAAAATACTACGGCAGATTACTCAAATCAGATGCAGGAGCGGTCATATCAGCTCCGGGATAAGCATCATGAAACAGGCTTGGAGGTACGACGGTTACTGCCGCGGGGCGCGACTCGCTGGAACGGCAAGTGAATGAAAAGACCAAGCTGGCAAGCATGTACTTTCCCATTTGTACGTGTAAACAGCTGCGGGCAAGGACACCCTTGGATACGGTTATCGGGATTTGCGCCCGGCACCCGTAAGAGGGGTACGCCGGAGTTGACCGGCGGGTTTGCCATCACCCTTCCGCACCTGCCATGGGGACTCCGCTTCTGATCTCACTCCGTACGTGCGGTGCGATGTACGTGATGTGGAGGTGCAGGTGTGATGACACTTTATGCTTTATCTCGGCGCTGTCAATAGAGCGCCGCAGCTTCATGCGAAAAAAAAGGCGGCCATGCGGCCGCCTTCGGGATGAGTCTGCGGGACTGATTATTCGATCTTGGCTTTGGCGCGCATTTCAGCAATCGTATTCTGGATGTTTTGCTGTTGCAATCGCTGTTGTATTTGCGGCTTGAGTTCGTCGAACGGCGGCACTTTCAGGTCGCGCACATCGTCCAGTTTGATCACGTGCCAACCGAATTGGGATTCAACAGGCTCCTTGGTGTATTCGCCTTTTTTGAGACTGGTCATCGCTTTGGAAAAAGGCGCAACGAAGTTGCTGGGTACTGCCCAGTCCAACTCACCGCCCTTTTCGGCGGAACCCACGTCTTTGGATTTGGTGGCCAATTTTTCGAATTTGGCTTTCTTGCCGAGTTGGGCAATGATGGCTTTGGCTTCTGCTTCGGTCTCCACCAGGATGTGGCGCGCCTTGTATTCCTTGTCACCTGCAAGAGTTTTCAGCTTTTCATATTCCTGCTTGAGCTGATCGTCGCTGACCGGGTGGGCCTTGACATAGTCCTGCACGAATGCGCTGGCAAGTATGGATTGTTTGGCGAGTTCGGTTTGTTCCTTGACCTCGGCATTCTTGTCCAGACCGAGCTTCACGGCCTCCTGCGCCAACATTTCGAGATTGATCATGTCTTCGCGAACTGCTTTGCGCAACTCCGGTGTGTCCATCTGGCCTTGTGCGGCGGCAGCCTTGACGCGCAGATCGATGCGGGCTTGCGGAATGGAAACGCCATTCACCATGGCGGCGGATTTGTCTTCGGCAAAAGCGGGGTTGATCGCCAGTGCGCCCAATATTGCCAGTGTTGCCAATTTTCCAGTTTTAAACATTGCGAGTCCTCGTTAATAAATCAAAGTTGAAGATTAAAGTTCATCCGGCGCTTGCGCCTCTATGGTGAGTGCGTGTATTTCGCTTTTCATCATTTCCGCCAGCGCCAAATATATCATACGGTGGCGTGCCACCGTGTTTTTGCCGGCAAATTGCGCCGAGACGATGTTCACGACGTAGTGCCCGCCGCCATCACGCGCACCGGCATGCCCCGCGTGCTTGTGACTCTCGTCGATGATGTCGAGCGAGATCGGATCGAGCGCGGCAAGCCGGGCTTTCATTGCCGCCATGCGGTCATTCATTGTGGAAATGTCTTTCTGAACGGCTGCACCCGAACTTCTGCGTATACGCCCGCCGCCACGTAAGGATCAGCCTTGGCCCAGTCTTGTGCAGCCGGCAAGGAAGCAAATTCGGCGACGATCAGGCTGCCGGTGTATCCCGCCGCACCCGGGTCGAGCGCATCCACCGCGGGGAAAGGGCCTGCCAGCAGCAGCCGGCCTTCACTCTGCAATGCCTGCAAGCGTGCGACATGTGCCGGACGGGCTGCCAGGCGTTTGTCCAGGCTGTTTGGAGAGTCCTGCCCGATGATTGCGTACCACATCAATTGTTTTCCTTTTTCTCATCAACATATTTCGCCAGCCACGCGCCCTGTGCCAGGATGAACACCAGCATCAAAGAAGTGAAGCCGAACAGTTTGAAATTCACCCAGCTATCGGTGGAATAGTTGAACGCCACATACAGGTTGAGGAAACCGAGCACCGCGAAGAACAGGCTCCAGCTCAGGTTGAGGCGATGCCAGACATGCAAAGGCAGCGCGATCTTCTCCTGTAGAAACATCTTCATCAGGTTCTTGTTGAACACCACGTTCGATACCAGCAGGATGACCGAGAACAGCCAATACAGCACAGTCGGCTTCCACTTGATGAAGGTCTCGTCGTGCAGCAGCAGCGTGGCGCCGCCGAGAACAGCGATAATGCCGAAGCTTACCCACAGCATCACATCCACTTTGCCGTGCCGCCATTTTACCCATGCGATCTGGGCGATGGTCGCGACGATCGCTGCTGCAGTCGCAAGCAATATCGGCAATTGTTTGGGGTCGACAAGATAGCCTATCGAAGCCGCCATTGCCTGAGCCGAATCCGGATTGCTCCCGGCGAGCTTGAACACCATAAAGAACAGGATGACGGGGAAGAGATCGAATAGCAGTTTCATGGTGTTGATTATATGTTCAGCAACAGTATGGGTGGATCGGGGCGATAGCCATCATCCTCTCCGGTCCAGCGTGAGCGAGGCGGAGTTGATGCAGTAGCGCAGCCCGGTGGGTTGCGGGCCATCGTCGAAAACATGGCCAAGGTGGCCGCCGCACTGCCTGCAGCATACTTCCACACGTTTCATGCCGTAGCTGGAATCGGTGCGCGTCATGATGCTTTCAGGCTGGCTGGGCTGCCAATAGCTCGGCCAGCCGGAGCCGGAATCGAATTTGGCGGCAGAATCGAACAAGGCGTTGCCGCAGCACACGCAGCGATAGATCCCCGCATCGTGGCAATCCCAATATGTCCCGGTGAATGCCGGCTCGGTGCCGCACTGGCGGCACACCCGGTATTGCTCGGGGGTGAGTTCGCCGCGCCATTCGGCATCGGATTTTTCGACGGGCTGGTCCATGAATTCCTAGAGGACTTCTCCGGCGTAATCCGCCAGCCTGGAGCGCTCGCCGCGCAGCAACGTGACGTGACCGCCGTGCGCCCAGCCTTTGAACCTGTCCACCACATAGGTCAGGCCGGAACTGCCCTCGGTGAGGTAAGGCGTGTCGATCTGCGCGATGTTGCCCATGCACACCACTTTCGTGCCGGGACCGGCGCGGGTCACCAGCGTCTTCATCTGCTTGGGGGTGAGGTTCTGCGCCTCGTCGATGATCACGTACTTGTTCAGAAAGGTGCGGCCGCGCATGAAGTTGAGCGATTTCACCTTGATGCGCGAGCGGATCAGGTCGCGGGTCGCCGCGCGTCCCCAGTCGCCGCCTTCGTCGTCGGACTTGTTCAGCACATCGAGATTGTCCTCCAGCGCGCCCATCCACGGGTTCATCTTCTCCTCCTCGGTGCCGGGCAGGAAGCCGATATCCTCGCCGACCGGGACTGTCACGCGGGTGATGATGATCTCGGAATACAGCTTGGTCTCCAGTGTTTGCAGCAGCCCCGCAGCCAGCGTCAGCAGGGTCTTTCCGGTGCCCGCCTGCCCCAGTAGCGTGACGAAATCGATATCCGGATTCAGCAGCAGATTGAGCACGAAGTTCTGTTCGCGATTGCGCGCCGTGATGCCCCACACGTTGTTCTTGCTGTGCGTGTAATCGGTCAATGTGCGCAACAGCGCGGTCTGGTCGTTCTGTTCCATCACCACGGCATAGAACGGCGCGGTGTCATTTTCCTGATAGACGAACTGGTTGACGAAGAATGCCCCGCATAACGGGCCCTGGATCTGGTAATAGGTGTGACCTTCCTTTTGCCACGACTTCATGTCCTTGCTGTGCGTGTCCCAGAAATCATCCGGCAACGGCAGCACACCGGTGTAGAGCAGGTCGGTGTCTTCCAGCACCTTGTCGTTGAAATAGTCCTGCGCGGACAACCCCAGTGCGCGCGCCTTGATGCGCATGTTGATGTCCTTGCTGACCAGGATAACCGCGCGTTTCGGCTGCTGTTTTTGCAGGAACAGCAACACGCCGAGGATGGCGTTGTCGGCTT
>Ga0209253_10003873_pt1 | contig 13088 bp, 8 predicted proteins | sample FrelakmetBRP12BR_FD_187145 | JGI IMG/M metagenome (GOLD analysis project Ga0209253, IMG submission 187145) | Freshwater lake sediment microbial communities from the University of Notre Dame, USA, for methane emissions studies - BRP12 BR (SPAdes)... | ecosystem: Environmental > Aquatic >...
GACCGCGGATGTGGCCGTCCTTCCGGGCGTCCTCGGGTCTCGAAACTTGCGACGTACTGACAAGTACGCCTCAGGTCCGAGTCCCGCGATGCCGCGGGATGGTTGCGCGGTGGCACGGCCATCTCCACGATCTCGCTACGGCGTCTCGTGCATAATGCGGGCTAGTTATGCAGGAGATGAAGGAGGTGTAGCAACAGGAGCGAGATGGTGCACCGGAGGTGGTCCGTTTGGAGAAGGAGAGAACTGATGCGTTCGGACGTCATCCAACGGTAACTGATGATGCCATTGTCAGGACAAGCCGATCTCTTTTCTCAGTCTCCCAAAGAAACTGAAAGGGGACACCGTCCGTGTTGTCCGTACCGTGGCCATGTCTGAATGGGCAACCGAATACGATGTGAGTTCTTATTTTCATGATACTGCTGATGGGGAGACTGTGTCAAAGGGAAAAGGGGTACACTCTTGCTCGTTGGGAGCCCCCCGCTTGCCTACCTGCTCTCAAGGGCCTTCAGGAGCCTCTCGTGCACGTTGTCGAAAGATCCGTTGGACATGATGAGGAGGACGTCCCGGGACCGGACTTGGGGAAGGATGAACCGGAGCATGGCCTCCACGTCGAGGAAGTAGTGGGCCTCCTTGCCACGGGCGGTAATGTCCTCAACGAGCTTTCGGGTGGAGAGGCGCTCTTCCGGGGCGATGCGCTCCATGTCGGGAGGCTCCTTGATGAGGACGAGGTCGGCGGCGTCGAAGGCCCCGGCATACTGCTCCTGGAACACCTTCCGGCGACTCGAGTTGGTCCGGGGCTCGAAGATGGCCCAGAGCCGCCGGCCGCCGTAGAAGGGTCGGAGCGCCTCGATGGTCACCTGAACTGCGGTCGGATGGTGGGCGAAGTCGTCGATGACGGTGATCCCCCCGGGCTCGCCGCGAACCTCCTGGCGGCGCCGGACGCTCTTGAAGGTCGTGAGGGCCTGCTGGATAGAGTCAGCCCCCACCCCGAGTTCGCGCGCCAAGGCGATGAGGCCGAGGGCGTTGCTGAGGTTATGGGCTCCGGCGAGGGAAGAGGTGAAGCGGGGACCGAAGCCCTTCGGACCCTGGACCCGGAATCGGGTTACCCCGACGGCGTACTCGGCGTCCGCCGCCTGGAACTCGGCAGGCTCTCGGAGACCGTAGGTGACGATCCGGCAGCGGGCCTCCCGGCTGAGGCGGGAGGCGCCGGGATCGTCGGCGTTCACCACGAGGAGGCCGTCCGCGGGGATGATGGCGAGGAGCCGGCGGAAGGCGTTCTCCACCGCCTCGAGATTGGGAAAGATGTCGGCGTGGTCGAACTCGACGCTCGTGAGCACGACCGCCCAGGGATGATAGTGAAGGAACTTCGGTCCCTTGTCGAAGAAGGCGGTGTCGTACTCGTCTCCCTCAACGACGAAGTAGTGCCCGTGCCCGAGCCGGTGGCTCTGAGCGAAGTTGATCATGATCCCGCCGACCAGGCAGCCGGGATCAAGTCCGGCCACGGTGAGCATCCAGGTAAGAAGCGCCGAGGAGGTGGTCTTGCCGTGGGTCCCGGCCACAACGACCGACTGCGCCGAGTTCAGGAAGAACCGGCCCAGGGCCTGGGGCATGGAGCAGTAGGGGAGGCCCCGGTTGAGCACGGCCTGGGCTTCAGGATTGTCTCTGCGAATGACGTTTCCCACCACCACGAGATCGGGCGGCGGCTCCAGGTTTTCGGAGCGGTAGCCCTGAATGAGGTGGATGCCCTTCGATGCCAGGAAGGTGCTCATGGGAGGATAGACGTTCTGGTCGGATCCTCTGACGCGGTAGCCCGCCTCCTGGAGCATGGCGGCCAGCGTTCCCATGCCGGTGCCGCAGATGCCCATGAGGTGGATGGAATGAACGGGCTGGTCGAAGAGTGGTTGGGTCGTTGGATCCATGGCAGTTATTCTACTCTTCTTACGGGAACAAGCGGCTCAAGGTGCACGGCGCAAGGTTCAATACGCACCGGGTTTCTGCAAACGTCATGCCTTACGCCTCATCACCCAAATTTTTCCATCACCGCATCGTGGAGCACGGGCCGGAAGGCCTTGATCTTCTCGTTGGCCCTCGTGGGATGGACGCGGTTGGTGAGAAGGATCACCGCGAGCTTGCGCCGGAGATCCAGCCAGAAAGAGGTCCCGGTGAACCCCAGATGGCCGACGGTCTCCGCCGAGAAACGGCATCCGGCGCTTGAGCCGACGGCAGCCGGGGTGTCGAACCCGAGGGCCCAGGTCCGCCCCGGCTCAGGATATGCCCGGTGCAGGAACTCCTCCAGCCGTTCAGTCGCCCAGGGAAGCCCCCCACCTATCCCGGCGCGGCTCCTGAGAATCGCATCCAGAAGGCGGCCCACATCCGTTGCGGTGCCGAAGAGGCCGGCCTGACCGGCCACCCCGCCGCCGACGTGGGCGTTCTCGTCGTGGACCTCGCCGTTCAGGACTCGACCCCGCCAGGGGCACTGCTCCGTGGCGGCAAAATCCCGGGGATCTTGTGCAGCGGCCTGCTGCAGAGGCCGGTAGGAGAGGGTGGGGCAGTGGAGTGGTCCGTAGAGCTTCTCCCGGGTAAAACGGTGCAAGTCCGTCGCCGTCCTCTCTTCCATGAGCCACTGGATGACAAGGAACCCTAGGTCGCTGTACAGGCTCCTCTCTCCCGGCGCGTACTCCAGAGGCTCGTCGAGGAGGAACTCGTGGAGCCGTCTCTTGCGGTCCGCCTCGGGAAGCTTTTTGAGCTCGAGGTAGTAGGGCTTCCAGGCAGGAAACCCGGCCGAGTGAGAGAGGAGCTGCCGCACGGTGACGGCCGCCTTATCTCTCGGGATGGATCGGGGCGCAAGAAGCTCGGCGAGGGGGGCATCCAAGCCGAGGTTTCCCCGGCTCACCAGGATAAGGACCGCCAGGGCCGTCGCCAGCGGCTTGGTGAGGGAGGCGAGGTCGAAGATGGTGTGAGCGGTCATGGGCCGCGGTGCGGGGAGGAGTGCGGCATGTCCCACCGCCTGGAAGAAGAGACGATGCCCGGCCCGGCTTACCAGGAGAACCGCCCCCGGAAAGATGCCGTCGCTGACCGCGGCGCGGAGGAGATCGAGGATCCGTCTTTCACCGTTCATGGAGCGGTTGCCGCCTGGTGGTAGGTGAGGATGCCGGCCTCGGCGTCCAGAGTGGCGGTGAGGCCGAGGGGCAGGGTGATGTTGCGGCTCCCGTGGCCCACAGGAAAACCGGCAAGGACAGGGAAGCTGAAGGGCGCCAGTCGCTCCCGGAAGAGGTCGAGAAGATCCCCGGGGGAGCCGCAGTCGCTGAATGTTCCCACCACGAGCCCGGCGATTCCGGCGAGGAGTCCGGCCTGGATCAGGTGGGTCAGCATGCGATCGATCCGGTAGAGCGCCTCGTTCCGATCCTCGATGAAGAGGAGAGCTCCCTTGAGGGGCGGCAAGAACCTCGTTCCTACGAGATGACAGAGAATGGTGAGGTTCCCGCCGAAGACCGGGCCCGCTGCCTCCCCGGGTCTCAGGCAGATCGGCTCGAGAACCTGCACGGTCACCGGCTCATCTCCGGCGAGAGCATGCCAGAAGGAGGCGAGGCTTTCCTTGTCACTCGTCGGGAGCGTCGAGACGGTGGGACCGTGGAAGCAGACGACGCCGGCATGGCGACAGCACGCGGAGAGGAGCGCCGTGAGGTCGCTAAAGCCCACAAGTGCCCGAGGCGAACGGCGGAGAAGGGCGTAAGGGAGCCGCGGCAGGATGCGCATGGAGCCGTAGCCGCCGCGGGTACAGAAGAGGGCCTTGAGTGTCTTATCGGCGAAGGACCCACTGAGTCGGGCCGCACGCTCTTCGTCGTTTCCCGCCAGGTAGCGCAGGTGATACTCGGTTCCGGCGTCCACCGTGACCTGGAGCCCGAAACTCTCCAGCACCGCACAGCCGGCCCTGAGCTCCTCGGCAGGGCAGGGGCTCGCCGGCGTCACAACGCCCACCCGGTCTCCCGGTCGAAGTCGAGGCGGCTTGAGCAGTTTCCGCATGGGAGGTGTTCTCGGGACTAAGAGCGGCGGCGACGGCTCGGTTTCTTCTCCTCCGCCCGGTTCCGCTCGAAGATGATCCGCAGGCCCTCCAGGGTGAGGCTGTCGTCCACGGCCTGGATCTCCTCCGACTCGTCGGCGATCACCCGCGCCAGACCGCCCGTCGCCACCACCATCGCGTCCAGGCCGAGTTCCTTCTTGATTCTCCTCACGATGCCGTCCACCAGACCGGCATAGCCGTAGATGATTCCGGCGTTCATGGCGCTGATCGTGTCCTTGGCGAGGATGCTCTTGGGCCTGGCGAGGATCTCCACCTTGGGGAGCTTCGATGCCTTCTGGAACAGGGCCTCGCAGGAGATCATAACGCCAGGGCTGATGACTCCTCCCAGATACTCGCCCCGGGGGGAGACGTAGTCGAAGGTGGTTGCAGTGCCGAAATCCACCACGATTACGGCGGTCTTGTATTTCTCGTAAGCGGCCACGGCGTTCACGATACGGTCGGCGCCCACCTCCTTGGGGTTATCGTAGAAGATGGGCATGCCGGTTCGAACACCAGGCTCGACGACGAGGGGCTCGAGCTTGAGGTACCGCCTCGAGAAATCCAGCACCGTACCCAGCATGGGCGGTACGACGCACGATATGGCCATGTGGGCCACCTCCTGAAAGCTGATGTTCCGCGCGGAGAAGAGGTTCCGCATGAGGATGCCGTGCTCGTCGGCGGTCATGTCCTGTTCGGTGCGGACGCGCCAGTGGGTGGCGAGCTCGGTATCGCGGTAGAGCCCGAGAACGGTGTTGGTATTCCCGATATCCATCACGAGCAGCATGACTCCGCCCCTCCTCTCACTCATGACATCGCCCGTTCGATGACGGCAGCGGTCTCCTGGGCGAGCCCCACCACCAGGTCGCGATCCCTGCCCTCCACCATGACGCGGATCACCGGTTCAGTCCCGGAAGGTCGGATGAGCACGCGGCCATGGCCGCCGAGCTTTTCCTCGACGAGCTTCACGGTCCGAGCGATTTCAGGAATGGCCTCGAGCGGTTTCCGTTCTTTGACCCGAACGTTGATGAGGTGCTGAGGGTAGCGCTCCATGATGGCGGCAAGCTCGGACAGGGGCTTGCCTTGAAGGAGCATGACCTCGAGCAGCCGGAGGGCCGAGAGAATCCCGTCCCCTGTGGTGTTGTGGTCGAGAAAGATGATGTGTCCCGACTGCTCGCCGCCCAGGTTGAAGCCGCCGGCCCGCATCCGTTCCACCACGTAGCGATCGCCGACCGCAGTCCGCTCCAGACAGCCGCCGCGCGACCTGAGGGCCACCTCGAGTCCCATGTTGCTCATGACCGTGGTGACGAGCGTGGAGTGGCTGAGCCTCTTCTCTGTCAGCATGTGGGCGGCACAGATGGCCATGAGATGGTCGCCGTCCACGACGTGGCCCTTTTCGTCGGCGCAGATCAGCCGGTCGGCATCGCCGTCGAAGGCAACCCCGATATGGGCTCCCGATTCCACGACGAGCTTGGCCACCACCTGGGGATAGAGGCTGCCGCAGCCGGCGTTGATGTTCTGCCCGTCGGGTTTCACGCCGGTGAGCACCACCTCGGCGCCGAGCTCCTCGAAGACCGCCGGTGCTACCTTGTAGGCGGCACCGTGGGCACAGTCAACCGCAATCTTGATGCCGTCCAGGGTGAGATCCCGGGGGAAGCTATTCTTCAAGAAGACCACGTACCGGCCTACGGCATCGTCGATCCGGAAGGCCTTGCCCACCTCCTCGGCGGTGGGGCGGAGGTGGTTGATCCCGTTCGAGAGGATGAGCTCCTCGATCTCCTCCTCCAGTTCGTCCGGCAGCTTGAAGCCGTCCCGGGAGAAGAACTTGATGCCGTTATCCTGGAAGGGGTTGTGAGAGGCGGAGATGACCACACCGGCGTCGGCCCTCATGCTCGAGGTGATGAAGGCGATGCCCGGCGTCGGCAGCGGCCCCACGAGGAGCACATCCACGCCCATGGAGCAGATCCCGGAGGCGATGGCGTTTTCGATCATGTACCCGGAGAGCCGGGTATCCTTGCCGATGACGATCTTGGGGCGGCGATGCTTGTTCTTGAAGATGTGGGCCGCCCCGCGCCCGAGCTGCATGGCCATCTCGGTGGTCATGGGGTAGACGTTGGCGACCCCTCTCACTCCGTCTGTTCCGAAGATCTTGCCCATGGGAGAACCCTTCTTATGTAACAGCGACCATCCGCGCCCTGTTCAATGGGACACAGATTCTTCTCGTATTAGGAATAACCATAATTGGGCCAGCTACCGCTTCAGGGAGCAGCGAAAAACGTTCAATTCGTTCTATCGCTTCCCTCGTTCAAATCGTTCAATCATCCCGCCCCGCGGGATTCCTTCAAGTCGGAGAACCCCAGGAATCAGGGCTCAGGGATCATACACTGCTGGATTCTGGCTCCTGACTCCCGGCTTCCTCCGGTTTGCCTCCAACCTCAAACCTCTAACGGCCGACGGCCCTTCCGCCCTCTGCCCCCTTTCCCGTTGCCTCCGCATTCACGATGGCATCGATCATATCCGCCACCTGCCGGCAAACGGCCACCTCGTGGACCCTGAGGATATGGGCGCCCTTGAGGATGCCGGCGCAGACGCTGGCCCAGGAACCGGGCTCACGCTCGGTGACGGGACGGTTCAGCACGGCGCCGATAAAGGCTTTTCTGGAGGTGCCGAGGAGAACCGGTCGGCCGAGGACGGCAAGGGCATCCAGGTGCTTGATGAGGAGCAGATTGTGGGTCACCGTCTTGCCGAAGCCGATCCCGGGGTCGACGATGATCTGGTCGCGAGAGACCCCGGCCGCGCAGCCGATCTGGATACGCTCCTCCAGGAACCTGACGACCTCGGAGAGCAGAGAGTCGTAGTGGGGCTTGACCTGCATATTCCGTGGCGTGCCCTGCATGTGCATCAGAATGAGCGGCGCGCCGGACGACGCAACAACTGCCTTCATCTCGGAGTCGAACCCGAGGGAGCTGATGTCGTTGACGAGGCTCGCCCCGGCGTCCAGAGCGGCCCGGGCGACCTCTCCCTTACAGGTGTCGATGGAGATGGGGATCCTGGTGCGTCTCGCGAGCTCCCGGATCACGGGGATGACACGGCGGAGCTCCTCTTCAGTGGTGATGGACTCCGAGAATGGTCTCGTGGATTCTCCGCCCACATCGAGGAGATCAGCGCCCTCGGCGGCGAGACGCTCCCCCTGCTCGATCGCCCGCTCGGCGTCGTAGAACTCGCCGCCGTCGGAGAAGGAGTCGGGGGTGATGTTGATGACGCCCATGAGCAGGGATCGTCGCCCCAGCTCCAAGCTCGCAGTCCCGCAGCGGATGGCGAAATGCGCCCGACTCACCCTTGCGCGTCTCCCACCTGCCGTTTGTCTCGATCGCTCTCCTTGGCCGCTACGGGATGGGGCTCACCCTGGGCATCCATGAGGGGCCGGCTGCCGCTCGCCTTCCGCCGTTCCTCGGCCACCACGTCCTGGGCGGTGACGGTCCTCGTGAACTGAAGGCTGGGCTTGACCCGGTCGATGATGGCATCGATATCCTTGCCCTCGAGGGTCTCCTTCTCGAGGAGGGCTGCGGCAATCTGGTGGAGGAGGTCCTCGTGGTCCTGGAGGATGCGTCTCGCGGCCTGGTACGCCTCATCGACGATCCGTCGAACCTCGCCGTCGATCTGGATGGCGGTCTGTTCGCTATAGTCCCGATGCTGGGCAATCTCGCGACCGAGGAAGATGTGCTCTTCCTTCTGGCCGAAGGCGATGGGCCCCATGAGATCGCTCATGCCGAAGACGGTCACCATCCTGCGGGCGAGGTTGGTGGCCTTCTCGATGTCGTCGCTGGCACCGCTCGTCCGGCGGGTGAAGACGAGCTCCTCAGCCACCCGGCCGCCCATGAGCTTGGCGAGGGTGTTCTTCATGTAGTGCTCGTCGTAGGAGAGCCGGTCCTCGATGGGAAGGGTCATGGTGACCCCGAGGGCGCGGCCGCGAGGGATGATGCTCACCTTGTGCACCGGATCGGTCTTGGGGAGGAACTTGGCAACGAGGGCGTGCCCCACCTCGTGGTACGCCGTGTTCCGCTTCTCCTCCTCGCTCATGATCATGCTCTTCCGCTCGGTGCCCATGAGGACCTTGTCCTTGGCGAGCTCCAGATCGGTCATCTCGACCCGATCCTTGTTCTTACGCGCGGCAAGGAGCGCGGCCTCGTTCACCAGGTTTTCCAGGTCGGCACCGGAGAAGCCCGGCGTCCCGCGGGCGAGCACCGTGAGATCCACGTCTGGACCCAGGGGGCTCTTGCGGGCATGAACCTGGAGGATCCCCTCACGACCCTTGATATCGGGGAGAGGCACCACCACCTGCCGATCGAAACGCCCGGGTCGCAGGAGGGCCGGGTCGAGAACGTCGGGCCGGTTGGTGGCGGAGATGAGGATCACGCCGTCATTGGATTCGAACCCGTCCATCTCCACGAGAAGCTGGTTCAAGGTCTGTTCGCGTTCGTCATGGCCGCCGCCGAGGCCGGCGCCCCGATGGCGACCCACGGCATCGATCTCATCGATGAAGATGATGCACGGCGCATGCTTCTTCCCCTGGACGAAGAGGTCGCGAACCCGCGAGGCGCCCACACCCACGAACATCTCGACGAAGTCGGAGCCGCTGATGTTGAAAAAGGGAACCCCCGCCTCGCCGGCGATGGCCCGGGCGAGGAGGGTCTTTCCGGTGCCGGGAGGACCGACGAGGAGCACGCCCTTGGGGATCCGGCCGCCGAGCTTGGTGAATTTCTTGGGATCCCGGAGAAACTCGATGATCTCCTCGAGCTCCTCCTTCGCCTCCTCGATGCCGGCCACGTCGGCGAAGGTGACCTTGCGGGCGGAATCGGAGATCAGCCGGGCCCGGCTCTTCCCGAAGGACATAGCCTTGCCGCCTCCCGCCTGCATCTGCCGCATGAAGAAGATCCAGACCGCGATGAGGAGCAGCATGGGGAACCAACTGATGAGTATGGTCATGTACCACGGTGACTCCTCAAGGGGCTTGGCGCTGATCTGAACCCCCTTGTCGCGGAGATCGCGGATCAGATTGGGGTCGCTGGGGGCAAAGGTGCGGAAGGAGGTACCGTCCTTGTACTTGCCGAGGATGTTGTTCCCCTGCATGGTCACCTGGACCACTTCACCCTGGGAGACCGCATTGAGGAAGTCGCTGTAACTCGTCTGCTGCTTCGTCTGGGTCGGATGGTTGAACATGTTGAAGAGGAGGATGACCATCAGACTGATGACCAGCCAGAGCGCGAGGTTCTTATAAAAGGGAGTCAACCTTCTTCTCCTTGACCTGGCGGTTGTTCATTGCTATCTGCCGAAATTTACCACCTAGCATATAACCTTAGCTATTGCAAATAAATTGTCAATCGCAAGGGGTGCCCCGGATGTTTCCCTCCCGGTACCCGATCCGGAGCAGTCGTCTTGTTTGGGCGGTGACTCGTACCCGGTCGTCGAGGCGATGGCCCACAACCCAGATGATTCGGTGAGCGTCGCAGAGGACCGGGACGAGGCGCCGCCTGCTCCGGGAGATCTTGGCATCGATAAACAAGTCCTTGAGCTTCTTGCTCCCCGTCATGCCCAGGGGGCGAAAGCGGTCGCCGGGCTGGACGGAGCGAAGGAGCATGGGAAAGGAGACGCAATCCCGGTCCATGACCACCTGGAAGGGATCATCGCCGAACCTGACAGGGTTCTCTCCCTCCCTCTCCTCCATGAAGATCGTGTGCTCGAGGTGGCGGAGATAGTAACAGCCTGGCCCGGGGATCTCGTGCCGGAAGGGCCCAGGGATTGGCTTCAGAGGACGAATGATGAAGCGCCCGTAGCTTTTCTCCGCCACCGCCAGGTTGGGAAGGTGAATCTCCCGGTTTGCTCCCTCCGAGCGGCAGAGACGAAGGAGGAGATCTACGTGGTGGAAGCCGAAACCGGCGAGGTGGCCGCAGGTCATCTCAAGCCCCCGACGAAGCAGCCGTCGCTGCAGGGCGGGGTGGGCCTGAAGGAGCGCCGGCAGAGGGAGGTTCAGGACACCGTCTCCCTCCCGGCGAGCATGACGATCCAGCCAGCCCGCCACCAGGGAGTCCCAGAGATCTTCCTCCTCCTCGAAGATGGCGGCGGTTCGAACCAGAGCGGCATTCAGCTTGCTATTGAAATGATCCCTGAGGAGAGGAAGGACTTCGAGGCGCAAGCGGTTGCGCTGACACCAGGGCTCCAGGTTGGAGCGATCTTCGCGCCAGCTCAGGCCGTGGCAGCTGAGGTAGTCCAGGATCTCAGCGCGGTGACAGGCGAGGAGGGGCCGGATGATACCGTTCCCGCGCCGTGCCGCCATGCCCCGCAAGCCCCGGGGCCCGGCGCCGCGAAGGAGCCTGAGGAGGAGCTCCTCGGCCTGGTCGTCGGCATTGTGACCCAGGGCGAGTCGGCTGGCCCTCTGCTCGGCCATGACCCGGCGGAGGCACTGGTAGCGAAGGGTGCGTGCCGCCATCTGGAGAGAGCCTCCGTGCTCTCTCTGCCAGGCACGCACATCGAGGGATTGCACCACCACCGGCAGGTCGAGGGCCTTTGCCATGGCCGAGACAAAGCGGGCGTCCTCGTCCGCCTCCTCTCCCCTGAGGCCGTGGTGGACGTGGGCCACCACGAGTTCCACGGCGAGCTCGCTTCGGAGCCGATGAAGGAGATGGCAGAGAGCGACGGAGTCGGGCCCGCCGGAGACGGCCAGGATTACCCGGCCGGCTCCGGTCTCGACCATCCGGTAACGGGAAATGGTTTGACGAACTTTCTCAAGGAGCATCGAAACATTCCGGCACGGGAGCTACGTTTCCATTATACTACGGAGACCAGGGAATTGGTTGCATTCTCTCGCGGGGACCGTGTCCGCCGCTATCGTGACAGGAGTTTTTCAGCAGCCTGCTAGAATCGCAGTTTGCTGGTGTTGCCGCGGCCGGGGTCCTGGTAGGCGTAGCCGTTGGCAGACTGCAGACAGGTTTGTGCCCGGAGTGGTAGGCGAGTTGCGGTAGCCCTGCCAGAAAGGGGTGACGAAGGGGCGGGCCCGCCGCGCATGGATGTTGTACATCACAATCTACTGTGATAAGAGTATAATTCTCATGACTTTTTTGAGCTGGTAGAAGCTGAGAAAGCAGGTCTCAACCGATTTGCCACATCTGGGGCACCTGAGACGCTCTGGGGAGGGAAGGGGCCCAAGGCCGGGCGGAGAGGTATGACATGGCGCGAAAGAAGATGGGGCAGCTCCTGCTGGCTGCCGGGCTGATCACGGAAGATCAGCTTGTTGAGGCTCTGGATAGGCAGAAGCAGACCAAGCGCAAGCAGCTCGGGAAGATCCTGGTGGAGATGGGCCTCACCGAGGAAGAGGACATCTGCCGTGCCCTCGCCACCCAGCTCAATCTCCCCTTTGTCACCCTGAGCGACCTCGAAATCCCCCGGGATGTGCCTGAGATTATCTCGCGAAAGCAGGCGGAGAAAAAGCTCATCCTGGCCGTCGGGAAGCACGAGCGCCGTCTCCGCCTGGCCATGGCGAACCCCCTGGATCACGGTACCATCGACGATGTCAAGTTTCGCACCGGGCTCGAGGTGACCGTCGTCATCGCCACCGAGGCGGACATTCGCAAGGCGATCGAGAAGAACTACAAGAGGGAGGAGATCGATTTCGACCTCCTTTCCAAGGTGATGCCTTCGGCGGAGGTGGAGGTTCTGCCCGACGAGCGGGAGCCGGACCCGGAATACAACGTGGACGAGCTCGTTCGGCAATCGGAGATCGCTCCCATTGTCCGTCTCACCAACGCCATCCTTGCCGACGCCATCAAGCTCAAGGCGAGCGATATCCACATCGAGCCGCAGGAACGGGAGGTGCTGGTGCGGTACCGGGTGGACGGAATGATGAAGAACATCTTCAAGGTGGGTCTCCCGGTTCTGGCGCCGCTGGTTTCCAGGATCAAGATCATCGGCGCCATGGACATCGCCGTGAAGCGCCGACCCCAGGATGGCCGCACCAGACTCAAGGTCGCCAACAAGCACTACGATCTCCGCATCTCAACCCTCCCTACCATCTTCGGGGAAAAGGTAGTCATCCGCATCCTCGACCAGGCAAGGGCCTTTATCAGCCTTGCCGACCTCGGTTTCCAGGGAGCCGAGCTCGAGGTGCTCACATCCATTCTTTCCCGACCTCAGGGGATCGTCTTGGTCACGGGACCCACGGGGAGCGGGAAGAGCTCTACGCTCTACGGTGCTCTTAACCACCTGAGATCCGAGGTGATCAACATCGTCACGGTGGAGGACCCAGTGGAGTACCAGCTTCCCGGCATCAACCAGGTGCAGGTGAACGAGCGGGCCGGCATCACCTTCGCGGCCGGGCTGCGCTCCATCCTCCGCCAGGATCCGAACGTTGTCATGGTGGGCGAGATCCGTGACGCGGAAACGGCCAAGATCGCCTTCCAGGCAGCGAATACCGGACACCTGGTCCTCTCTACTCTCCACACAAATGACGCGCCCAGTGCCGTGACGCGGTTGATTGATCTCGGGACCGATCCTTTCGTCATCGGCTCGTCCCTCCTGTGCATTCTCGCCCAAAGGCTGGTCCGGCGGAACTGCCCCCATTGCCTCGTTCCCGATCTCTTGAACGACAGCGTGCTGGCGCGATTGGCCCTCTCCCGGGATCAGGCGAAGGGAATTAGGAAGGGCCAGGGGTGCGAGGCCTGCCACTTCACCGGGTACAGCGGCCGCGCCGGGATCTTCGAGATGCTCACCATCAACGAGGACCTGCGCAAGCTCATTGTCAGGGGAGCCGCCGATACCGAGATCGCCGCGGAGGCGCGAAGACTCGGAATCAAGGATCTCCACGGCGACGGTCTGTTCAAGGTCTGCCAGGGACTCAGCTCGGTGGAAGAACTCATGCGGAATGCGCCGCCGCCGGAGCGCGACGCTCGCTTCACGGAGACTGTGAAGAAAGTTGCTTCCCCTCCAGAAGAGGCGAAGGTCGAGATCCGCAGGAAGCGGCCTCGCGTCCTGGCCGTGG